>Ga0190274_10000555_pt1 | contig 22077 bp, 16 predicted proteins | sample Popmic531T_FD_133002 | JGI IMG/M metagenome (GOLD analysis project Ga0190274, IMG submission 133002) | Populus adjacent soil microbial communities from riparian zone of Yellowstone River, Montana, USA - 531 T | ecosystem: Environmental > Terrestrial > Soil > Riparian zone | place: USA: Montana... | reverse complement strand
CATCCTTGTAAGGCAGCGACCGCAAGAGAAGGGCATTGGTGACGCTGAAGATGGCGGTGGTGGCGCCGATACCGATAGCCAGCGATAAGATCGCGACCACGGTAAAGCGCAGGTTCTTAAACAGGAGGCGGGATCCATAGCCGAGGTCATGCCATAGCGTTTCCATTTGTCAGTCTCCTGATGCTGCTGATGTAGTGACGGATTTATATCACATCGATGCGAGCGCACGATGCACGAATCTGAGATCGGAGAGATCCGAGATTTTAGATCTGAGGACCGAGATTTTAGATCCGGAGATAGGAGATCGAAGATCTGAAATTTGAGGATCGGAGATTTGATATCTAAGATTTGAGATCTGAGATCTGAGATCTGAGATCTGAGATCTGAGATCTGAGATCTGAAATGTTATTGCTTTTCTTCCTGCCCAGCCATCAGCTTGGTGAACGCGGGTTTGGAGGCCAGCACCTTAAGGTCCGTTTCCTCTCCAATCATTTCGGCCAAATCAGATTCGAGTTCAACGGCCCTCTCCAACGATCGCAAGGCTTCCGTAAGCCGGCCCAGTCTGGCGAGCGCACAGGCTTTGTGAAAGTGAGCATCACTGTCCTCAGGGTCGATCCTGATCGCTGTGTCGGCAGCATTCAATGCGGCCGGCCAGTTTCGTAATTTGCGATAGGCGCTGGCCATGGCTGCATAGGGTTCTGACGAGTCTTTCTTCAGGGCAGCTGCCTTTTTTAATAGCGGTAAGGCCTGGAGACTTTTCCCGTTTTCTATTCGCACATAGGCCAGGTAGAGATTAGCGACGGAGCTCTTTTCCATTCTCTGCGGTTGGCTTTGGGCCAGTTGTTCGATCACAGTCTTGTCGTCTTCGAAGTAGAGCTGCAGCATCAAATCGCCAAACACATCAGCTTCTGCGCCCGCTTTCTTATCAGCTTCTTCGACCACCGTCGCTGCTTCGTTGAAGCGCTTTCTCATGGCCAGAAATGTAGCGTAATCGACAAACTGTTCAGTATTTGATGGATCCGATTTGAGGGCTGCCCGGTGCTCTACTTCGGCCTTCACATCGTCACCACTACCCTGGTACAGACTGGCCAAAGCGATATGGGTGCGAGGATCTTCCGGCTCTAATTCGCCATAACGGATGTAGAACTCGATTGCCAGTTTCTGTTTTTCCTTGTCTTCGAAGTCATAGTGTTGACGAGCAAGGTTGAGGAACGCCGGGGCAAATGGCTTTCCCTCGCCGGCCAATTCCTTCCACAATTTGATTGCCTCGTCACTCTTTTCACTTTGCAGCAAAGCCAACGCTTTGAGATGACGCAGGCCCCGGTTTTGTGGATCTTCCTTCAATGCCCGGTCAGCGATCGCAATTGACGCCGCCGGATCCTTTTGCATCACCACCAGGACGCGAACGAACTCGCTGTTGCCATGCCCTCTCGCGAGTTTGTTACTGCGCCGGTCCATGATGTTCTTAAATGCCGGTTGCAAGGTCTCCGAGATAATATGGAGGTCGGTGTCAGTATGAAGTATGTCGGCGAGAAACCAGCCGCCGTTGCGCCTAACGAAGGAAAACTTCTGTAGGCTCTCATCACCGCCGGGCGCAAGCATTACCGCTTCGGCCCGGTCACCACTTTCGCGTATTTTCAACAGTCGCAAATCCTGTTGCTGTTTCGACTCCTTTTGAAAGCCGCTATGGATCTCCATTATCAGTCTGCGATACGCCGACGTCATGGTGTTGCGCTCAGAATTATTCAGCGACTCCCATGTCCCGGAACCGAGCTGTTCATCAGTCAGAACAGCGAGATCCAGGGCTGAGGTTAGGGCCATAAGACTTCCCTTGGGCAATTCCTCGCTAAGCTTTTGCGCGAGGGAGTTTGGACTCTTCTGAAACTCTGCCACTCCACGCGGCGCCGCTAACACCTCGACGTCGATGAGATTCAACGCGGCATAGGTCAAAAGCGCGCCGGTCGCAGAGTTTCTAATGTGAGTGGCATCGACAAAATTAGTACCCCAGGTAGGATCAAGTTCAATCCACTCTCCGACATACACCTCAACCCAGGCGTGTCCGCCAAAGGAAGCGCCCGCATACGCCAACCCTGACACCATGCGAGCCGGTAAACCGAGTGAACGGGCCATCGCCACATACAATTGGCTGAATTCAAGGCAATCAGCTTCAAGCGTAGCGAGAGTTTGCGGGGCAGTGGCGTAGTCGACAAGTTTCCACTTGATGTTTTTGAAGGTCCAGTCGGAGAGCTTACCAGCGACTTTCCAGGCGTCGCGTTCCTCTCCGGCGATTTCGCGCGCTTTGTCTATTACCGCTTTATCGTCAGAACGGATTTCTTTGTTTGATTGCAGGTAGGGGGCGAACTCCGCGCTTTTGATAGGCAGTGTTAGTTTGGTTTTCGGATCGGAGTGTCTCGGAAGCACGGTTAGCTCCAACTCCTTGTCCGATATCTTCTCGGCGATTTGATGGGTTGAACTGACGTCTTCCCTGATGCGGTCGATTTCACCAGCGGCGGTCGCGAGAATTCTCAACTTCAGGCTGCTCAAGCGCTCCTGATTTTGGATAGGCACTCCGCGCACTTCCACCTGCGCAAAAGTCAGGCGGTATTCTTTGGAGAGCGCCGAAAGTTCGCTGACCGAAAAACGCCCTTCTCGATCCATTGATAGCGAAAAATGGCCTTGCACCGCGTCCGTGGTCGCGGTGGCATAGAAGCTTGGGCTATGAAATGCATTGGCCAGCGAGGTGATCACCGACAACTGCTGTGACTTAATAGAATCGGAACCTGAATCGGCAATCGCCGAAATGGCGGCTTCGAGACTGTATCCACCAAACGCCACCACACCAGCAGGCGTTTGCTTTGCCGCCCGCGAGAAATCGCGCGACGAACTTAGTTTTTCTTTGTGGTCCAGAGCCGTAATTCCCAGCTGGTTGTTGGAAAGGACCAGGAAGTTTCCTTTCACTGTGACGAAGAGATCGCCGGACGCGAGCTTTATGTGAGTTGGAGCTGACGGGCCGGACCCGCTGGTGCCGGCGCTTAACAGCTTGCCACTTTGAAGGGCGCGCGCGAGCTTATCGCTTTTAAGTTTGCAAAAAGCCGTCCAGGTCAGGTTCCAGTTGTTTCCGAGAATGTTTGGTAGGCCCAGGACAGCTATCCCGCATTCGGGGCCCAGCTCGGGCAGCACTTCCTTTTCAAAATTAATTGCCCAAAACGAGCCAAGATCCTTCCGCTGTTCGGCGCTCAGTAATTCCTTAGACCAGTCATGCCAGCCCGCCACCGGATCAAAGTTCATGAAGTAGTAGGCTACAGTCGTGCGCGGCAGCAGTTCTCGAGGCGACGTGAGTTCTTCCGGTTGAAAACCGATGAACGGTTTGAGCCAATCGCTCTCGGTGAATTTGATTTGGTACAGATTTTCCCAGGTAGCGTTTGAGATCTTCAGGGCGCCGCTTTCCAACACCGCGTCTTTCCCCGGATTCTTGCCGGCTGTGGTCGGGGCTAGTACCTGACTAAGATTACTCAGATAGATGGCTTCGCCCGGGTTTTCGCCCGGGTTTCCAACTACTCGCTTGAAGTTGGAATTTGTTGCCAGAGTCGGCTCTTTACTTGAAAGTCGAGTGAGCACATCACGAAGTGAAACGAGATCTGGAGCAAGCACGGCAGTATCGTCGAGGTAAGTCAAATATACAGAGTCGGCGGTCATGTGCCCGTCCGAACCGACCGTTCGATATTCAACTACTTTGATAGCGTGGCCATTCCATTCGGTTTCTCCCACCAGGTTGTATTTCAACATGGGCGATTCTTTGGAAGTATCCAACGAACTATCAAGCAGGGCCTTCGCGCTAAGTGGCAGGACTGCGGGCAGCACTGTCAGGAAGCGGATCCCACCGGAGAAGTAGTCGGTCAACGATTTGAAATTGCCGATGGTTCGCTGATACACCGTCAACGAGCGTTCGAATCGAGCGCGGTCAGCGACTCTGACGATGATCGCCTTGCGCTCGGCGCTCGCAATTCCGGGAGGGGCGCCTGCTACATACCAACTCGCGAGGGCGATCGGTTCCTGGGCATTGATACCTGAGTATGCCGTTGGGGAAGCGCCGATGGGTGAGTCAAATAGCTGGGCAAACTGTGCACGCCACGCGCTTAAGATGAGAACGAGGTTGGCTTGTGAGCGTGCTGAATCCAATTGCAGACCATCAAGTGCGCCGCTCAATTTGTCGATGGCGGATGCGGGTTTCGGGAGTGCAGCGTAATACGCAACGTCTTGCGGAAACAAATTCTCGCCTAACGGAAGAACCTTCACCGGGCGGGGTGGCGATTTCAACTCGGTTGTCCGTCGTTCCTCTTCTCTGACATATCGATACCAAACCCACTCGGCCAGCTTGGGATCGCTGAGGCCTTGCTTAATAAGCTGGGCTCGAGTCTCGCCCGATGCTGTTTTTAGCTGTTCACGCAGACGAATCCTGCTAATCGCAATTTGGAGATCGTTGCTAAACGACAAACCGTGATCGGAGTCGACTGCTCCACTCGCGACCGCCGAACTCTTTGCGAAATCTTCGATAGCTCTGATATCAGCGAGGCTGCCTGACTGACCCAAATGCAGCGCTGCCAGCCTTCGCACCTCGCTATTAGAGGAAGATAACAACTTTAACAAGGTTGCTGCGGGCAACACTTCGTCTCGGTGCCAGGAGATTTGCAGCGCCAGAGTTGTTAACTCGTGGTTATTCCAACCGAGTATTTTGTCGAGAGGAATTTTGAAATCTGACGGAGGTAGATCTCTGACCAGGGTCAAAGCATGAAGGTGACGGGACGGATCGGACGCCAGGGCCACCGGTGGCGGTGGAGCTCCCGGAGGCAATACAGTTGCTCGCACGGTAACACCTGGTTTACCAGGCGACGGTTCAACCTTCGGCCGCCTGGGAGTTGAAGCCGGGACAACGGCGGTGGCGAAGATCTCTTCGAGAATCCTGATCTGGTTGCTGCGGCTGAGAAATGGCCACACCCGAGCGAGCGCTTCGACCTTAAACCAATCAAAGGAGTGATCTCGCAGCAGGTTGATCACATTGGGATTGGCCGCGATGGACCTTGCCGCCGGCTCGGCAATCAGTAACTCGCGATCATCGAGGGCCCTTAAGAGAAACTTCTCGAGCGAGTTGTTTCGGCTTTGAGAGATGGCCTCCAAAACGGCGGCGCGCACCATCGGGCGAGCGTCCAAAACCAGGTCGATGGCTGTGCCGGGCGATGATGCGAATATGGCTGCAAGCCTGTTTATGCTCGCCTGCCGATTGGCTCCTCCCAGCGTAGTAAGAGACGCCGCTAACGTTTGCACTTCATCAACGCGCGTTGGACCATTGTCCTTGATTACTGACGACCGCAGGATATCGAACCCAACATAGTCTAACTTGTCGATGAGGGTAACTGACTGAACTACTGCCTTGAAGTAGGGTTCGATTTCAGCGACATTCGCGGCCGGCGTAATGAGAAGCACGCTGACCGCATTTGGTCCGTTGACGGTGGTCCAGATGATCCTTCTGGATACTTCCGCGCTGTCCACATCGGTCTCAAACATGACTTCCCGCGCCTCTAAAGCGGACATTGAGGTGCGGCGTACTACCAGCGAGTCGGAGTTTTCAGTCACACTTCGCAACTGCTGCATCAGCGCAGACACGTAATCCCGCAGCGGCATGCCCTCGGCAATTTTTTCCACATACAGGCTGAGGGTTGCACCGTGAGGTGCTGAAAACACCAGTTTGTCTGGTTGCAATGCCTTCCATTCGGCAGGGACCTGAAAGAGCACCACTTTGGCCGCGTCTGTTTGCCGCGCGAAGGGGGACTGAGGCAACGCCCAGTGGTTCCACTCCGCCTCGCGTTCGGTAACGCGTAACTGCTCTGCAGCGCTTGATTGTTGAGAGTGAGCGAGGGGGTTGAACAGGAAGACCAGGATGGCCACACTGACAACCGTGAGGGACGATTTGAGCACTTATTTAGTAAACCTTTCTGACTGACTGGAAATGTGTCGATGCGGGGGAAGGCAAAGATACTAAGGTAGGTTAATCCACGACGATACTTTCGACAACCGGAGGGCTGGAAGAAAAGTATAGGACCTATACGTCATATAGGTCCTATGATTGTTTGTCTCTTGCCACACTTGCCTCTGCGGATAACGTTACGACTTGTCTTGCTTCTCGATCTCGGCGCGCAGACGTTCTTCCTGCTCTCGGAGTTCGGGAGTGAACTCGGCACCAAAATCCTCAGCCTCAAACACAGGCCGAATCTCGATCTCGACCTCAGCCCGGGATTCGTCGGAATCAAACGGCACGCGCTTGACCCAATCGATGGCCTCGTCCATTGACTTCACTTGCCACAGCCAGAAGCCGGCAATCAACTCCCTCGTTTCGGCGAACGGACCATCGATGACCGTCCTGTTCTGGCCCGAAAATCTGACTCGCTTGCCTTTTGAGCTTGGATGGAGCCCTTCACCGGCCAGCATCATTCCGGCGTTCACCAGTTCTTCGTTAAACTGCCCCATGTCTTTAAGCAGAGTCTCGCTCGGCATAATACCCGCCTCTGAGTCTTCGTTAGCTTTGATTATGACCATAACTCGCATTTAGATAATCTCCTTCTTTTTTCGATCTCGGAGCTCAACTTTCAGAACAATTTCTGATCCCGAAAAGCGTGCCCTCTACATATAAGTCGAACGGGGTAAGGCGGGATCGACAATAGACGATAATTTTTTCGAAAGTTGCAAGGCTAGGGGCAGCGGCAGACGGCAGACAGCAGACGGTAGACGGGCAGATTTTCCATTTCTCATTCGCCATTTTTCATTTGCCATTGAAGAGATGACTCGACGACACCGGTCTGGCGATGACAAATGAGAAATGGAAAATGAAAAATGGAAAATGGAAAATGGAAAATCTGCTTCTCCTGCCCGTGCCGACTGCCTCCTGCCGCTGCCTCCTGCTTTCCTTGTCTGCTCAATCTGAGTAGTCTGTGGGCATGATCGTTCACCTAATCGACGGCACCTACGAACTCTTTCGTCATTTCTATGGGATTAGGCGCTTCAAGAAAACTGACCCTCCCTACGGTGCGGTGACCGGAGTGCTGCGTACGGTTGCGCAGATGCTGGATGACGGAGCAACCCATATCGGAGTTGCGACCGACCACGTCATTGAATCGTTTCGCAATCGCCTTTGGGCGCAATACAAAACCGGCGCCGGCATCGAGCCCGTTCTGCGTTCGCAGTTTCTCCCCCTGGAAGAGGCCCTGCTCGCGATGGGTGTAGTGGTCTGGCCGATGATCGAGCTTGAGGCCGACGACGCCCTCGCTTCTGCGGCCCACCTGGCGGCCCGGGACAAACGGGTGGAGAAGGTTTGTATCTGGACGCCTGACAAGGACCTGGCCCAATGTGTAGTCGGCGACCGCGTGGTCCAGATTGATCGGAGAAGGGAACTGATTCGCGACGCGGAAGGTGTCCGGGAAAAATTTGGAGTTGCGCCGGAGTATATTCCGGACTACCTGGCCCTCGTGGGCGACGCCGCCGACGGCTTTCCGGGAATTGCGGGCTACGGCGCCAAGACAGCTGCCCGGCTTATCAATCAATATGGCCCACTCGAAAAATTTCCCGTTGAGATTTTCAACGACAAGCGGGAACAAGCACTTCTATTCAAGGATCTCGCGACGCTGCGAACCGATGCGCCTCTCTTTGACGACGTGGAAGAACTTTGCTGGCGCGGCGCGATGCCATCATTCAGCGCGATGGCGGAAAAGATCGGCGACCCTCGATTGGCGAAGCGAGTGTTGGATCTGGAGAAACGACTCTAAGGGAAGTCGGCAGGAGGCAGGAGCAGTAGGCAGGATCGGCCAGTTAATAGGACCAATTGGACGTATAAGTTCTATAAGTTTTTTTCCTCCTTCGACGGAAAGCATTTGCTCAAATCAAACTTCTCCACGAAATAACGAGCCCGCCATCGCGGGTTGATCTTATCGAGCAGCAATCCTTCGGCTGCACCAAAGGAATAAACAACCTCACGTTTCGACTCACCGAGCTTCTGGGTTAGCAGTTGCTTGAAGATTCCTGCGCGCAAAGATTCAGCTACCTCGCTAAACGACCGGAAGTCTTTGAGTGCGCGATATTCCTTGCTCGGTCGATAAGTTGTCGCCGCCAGCCGCGCAACCTGGTATTCGGTGTAACGCGCGATGCCTTCCTTCCAGAGTTGAAACGCGAAGTATTTGTAATCATCCGGCGAAATCAACTCTCGAAATTTCCACGTGGCTTCGAGGTACTGACGCACCCTTCTCCCTTGCTGGATCCTGGAAACTCCCCGGGATTGGACCGCCGCGGCTAATGCCATACTTACCGACCGGAACTCGTCCTGAATTTCCTTTCGGTCGTAAGGGAAAGGATAGTTGAGCATCCACATTCCGGACTGATCACCGCGCGAAAGATTCAGCGCATTCACGTCTGCGTAGAAATTAGGTTGCGAGTCCTGTAATTGATGGAAGTGTTCATGGAGCAAGGTAACTACCCACGGCGTAGAAGTCCGGGCAGAGGTGTTTTCGGCCTGGCCCACCACGATCGTGGAAATGCCACTGACTGCAGGAAACGTTGCCAGAAAATGCGTTGGAAAGTTGCGTTTGCGATAGAGGACGTCGCTTTTGAAAACGGGGTCATAACCCAGGCTGGTGAAATCTTTGGATGGCTTCGGATGATGAATCAGGAATTCATAGTCAGGAGTCACGAGGAGAATTGCAAAAGGTGCCTCGCTCCAATTCGGCCAAATGCGATCGCTAACCTGATCGCCGAGCCTGAATACTTCAGCCAGACGGGTGCGGTCGATTGGTGATAAAGATGGTTTGTCCTGGGCGTGCGCTTTCGGCATGAACAGAACCAGTGTCAGAACTGCGAACACCAGTCCGGCAAAAGGCCAATTGTTCTTTCTCCGACTGGTCACAGCGGCGCTTTTAACCTCCATCCGGGGAAACGATCCACTAAAACACACGAAAGAAACACTAACTACATTTCGTCGTTCGTGGGATTCAGTGGATCGTTCCTGCTTCTCATCACTGTAATCTGCGTAATCGCGGATATCCTTATTTCAACGCGTCAGGCCTCACCCTTCTCGCCAGGTGCATCCGGTACAACTGCCAGTCGCGGCCTCGCATACTGATCCAGTCCAAATCCGAGAGAAAGAGTAGCCAGCAGAAACGCCGCCGAAAAGAAATAAGGCGACGACACACCGATCCGATCAAACGCCCAACCGAAAAAGAGGGGCGCGATGATTCGAGAGACACCCCCATAAGTCTGTTGCATTCCCATGTAGAGGCCACGCTCTCTGGGAGCAATCACGCGAGAAAGCAGAGCGGTTACACATGGAAACGTAAAAGCAGTGCCCAGCGGTATCAGCGCTACCGCAAACGCCAGCATCCAGAGGTTCCGCGACAATGGCATCCCCAGAGTCCCCGCCGCCAGCAACACGATGCCGAGACGCGAGAGATTCGCCTCGCCCAGCCAATCGACTGCACGACCGAGGAGCAGGACGCGAGCGAAAACGGAGATGGCGCCGATGTACATGAAGAAATAACCAATCGTCTGTTCAGTGACCTGGAAGCGCGCATTCAGGAAGAGCGCGAGCACTGCAGTACTTCCCTGGAAAGCGCCCATCGCTATCGCATAGATCAGGATGAGCCTCGATGAAGGTTCGCTCGAATGCGAGATCACACGCCAGATCGCCTGCGTTGAAGAGGGCCGCGCTTCTCCGGCCTGCGGCTGGTCACTGAAATCACGCGACTCCTTGAGATAGCGGGCAACGAAAATCATGTTTAGCAGGCAGAGCCCGGCTGCCATGATCCCCGGCGCTGCATGACCCACCTGCAATGTGTTTGTGCCCGGCATCAAATCGCTTTTGCCAAGTGTGATAGCGAAAGAGCCGAGCACCGGCCCCAGCGCCACACCCAGATTGGTAGTCGCCGAGAGCCAGCCCAACGCCCGGGCCCGGTCCTTGGGATCGGTTGAGTCGGCCACATAAGCCTGGATCACACCCACGGTGCCGCCGCCGGCTCCCTGCACCAGACGCGAGAGAAACAGCAGCAGGAGCGAGTGGGCGAAGCCGAAGATGAGATACGCGATCGCGGATGCGCCCAGGGCGATCAGCAACGTGGGCCGCCGGCCGACGCGGTCAGAAAAGCGGCCCCACATTGGAGCGCTCAACAGTTGGGCGAAGGTGTAGGAGGCGAAGATGAAGCCGATGATAATGCCAACGCCAAAATGCATCCCCAGGAAATTGACGCCGGTTCCTCCGAGGGTTTTCACGTAGAAAGGCAGGAGCGGAATGATCATCAACAGCCCGAGCATGTCCACGAAGGCAGTTGCCATCAGGGTGAACAGTTTGGCGGGGATCTTCCTCACTTCCTTCCAGAGCACGTAAAGCAGTCCAATCGCGATCGCAAGCAGCAGTACGATTACGATCGGCGATTGGAAGGAGTGGGCGATGTTTTGCTGGAGCAGCATTGCAACTCGAAATCTTATTGGTGTGTATGGCTTAGCGCAAAACCCTATCGTTCGAGTTCTTTCGTGAAATTTTGTGTAACTTAGTGGATCGTATCGCCTCGATTGCCAGGAGCACGATCCACTAAATCACACGAAATCTCACGAACTAACACGAACCAACGCAGCAGCTTCGTTGGCAGTCACTAACATCCAAACGATTGGCCTTACTAATTAGCCGTTGAGTATCGCTGTTTGTGTCAGTTCATTCAAACGCCGGTGAATGTAGCGTTGCTCAACCAGGTTTGTCGTTAGCTCGAGTGCTCGCGAATAGGCGGCTTGCGCTTCCTCGGTGCGGCCGAGTCGTCTTAATAAGTCGGCGCGCGCGGCGTGATAAAAATAATAGTGGTCCAGCTTTCCCGCGGCCCCGGCCGCTTCGGCCAGACGCAGCCCTTCGCTGCATCCCTCACTCATCGCCACCGCAGCCGCATGGTTCAGGGCAACGACCGGCGAGGGGTTGATTCGCCTTAACTCGGAATAGAGTGCCACGATTTGCGGCCAGTCAGTGTCCTCGGTCGCCCGCCCCTCTGCATGGACCGCCGCGATCGCTGCTTGCAATTGATATGGGCCAACTCGGCCGAGCCGAAGCGCGGTCTCTACCAAACGCAGCCCTTCGACAATCTCATTATCATCCCACCGCGAACGGTCCTGTTCTTCGAGTGTGACCAACTCGCCTCGGGCATTAATACGCGCTTCGCGACGCGAATCCTGCAACAGCATCAGCGCCAGCAGTCCGAGATTTTCGGGCTCGTCAGGGACCAGTTCACCAAGAAGCCGGCCCAACCGAATCGCCTCGGCACATAGATCTTTGCGCATCAGACCCTCGCCAGAAGTCGCAGTGTAGCCCTCATTGAAGATCAAATAGACAACTGCCTGAACGGACGCCAGGCGCTGTGGCAACACTTCCAGCGGGGGAACCTGATAAGGAATACCGGCAATTCGAATCTTGTTTTTGGCCCGCACCAGTCGTTGGGCCAAAGTGGGTTCCGGCACGAGGAAGGCGCGAGCTATTTCAGATGTGGCGAGACCGCCGAGAGTGCGGAGAGTAAGTGCGACCTGGGCCTCCTGATTCAGGGTCGGATGACAACAAGTGAAGATCAAGCGCAGCCGGTCGTCCGTGTATTCCGCCGTTTCTTCGAACAGAGGGTGCTCGCCAGTCGCAAGTCTTTCCGTTTCATATTCGAGTTCAGACTGCTTGTCACTTCTGGTTTTTTCCCGGCGCACGCCATCCAAAAGTTTGCGATGGGCCACGGTAGTCAGCCAGGCACCAGGGTTTTGTGGTGGGCCACCCTTTTCCCAATTTGTGACGGCCGATGCAAAAGCCTCCTGCAAAGCCTCTTCAGCCAAATCGAAAGAACCTGAGATACGAATGAGGGTGGCAATGATACGACCGTATTCTTCGCGAAAGGTGTGTTCGAGGATCTCGCGTACTTGCGGCATACGCGGTGAGAGTTGCACGCGTCAATGCTGTGATGCAAGTGGGAAGGAATGTCCGACACACTTTAGTTTGTCGATTCGTTCGCAACCGTGCCTGTTCAGCTAAGAAGTGCGTCTATCAACGACATCGACAAACTGAAGTGTGTCGGACATTTGAAAGGCTGAATCTACCTCGCGAAATCTGGTCGGACTAGGCTGATGCAGGCGCCGCAGACTCCGCCAGAGGACGCACTTCGATAGTGCCGACTTGTGCCGATGGAATTCGCGCAGCTATTCCAATTGCCTCATCCAGATTAGCCGCTTCGATCAGGTAGTAGCCGCCAAGCTGCTCTTTGGTCTCGGCAAATGGTCCGTCAACTGTGAGTTGTTGACCATCTCGCACTCTCACGCTGGTGGCCATTGAGACAGGGTGTAGTTCTGAACCCGAGACGTAATGTCCGCTGCGGACGATGTCCTCTGAGAATTGCCGATAAGCGGCATACATATTCTGCCGCTCCTGTTCTGTCAAATCGCCCCAACTCTGCTCTTCATGGTAAATCAACAACATATACTTCATTGCTATGCTCTCCTTTTCTGATTTCGATTGAAACTCTCGTCTCAAGAGTACGACGTATGAGAACTCTCCGATCGACATCGGGTGGACTAATATTTTGTATTCCCCAGGTCTTTTCGTGTGTTTTGAGCGGATCGTTGACTTAGTCAGGTAGAGGGCGATCCACGAAATCTCACGAAAAACCTTATTTGCCCAACCGTATCCTTTTTACGCGGAAATGTCAGGCGGTATGATGATGAAAGAATTCACTAAACTAAGGAGATAAGAAATGAAACTGACAGAGTTCTTGATGGCCGAGTTGGATCGTGAAGTCGATCGTTCGCGTCGGGCGCTAAAGGAAGCCCCCGAGGGTAAGTACGACTGGAAACCGCACGAGAGGTCGATGCTCTTTGGTTATCTGGCGAATATGGTGGCGACGATCCCTGTGTGGATCACAATGCAGATCGCCCAGGACGAGCTCGACGTAGCTCCGGCAGACGGCGGCAAGATGGAGCAGAAGCGAATGGATACCAGCGCCGAGCTGATCGAGGCCCTCGATAAAGCCGCGGCCGATGCGCGCGAGGCCTTTGAGAAGACTACCGATGAGCATTTGGAGACCAACTGGAAATTACTGGCTCATGGGAATGTGGTTATGGAAGCGCCGCGTTACTTGATGATCCAGGACACAATCAACCACTGGGCTCATCATCGCGGGCAGATGACGGTTTACCTGCGTTTGATGGGAGCGAAAGTTCCCGCTATCTATGGACCATCTGCGGACGACGGTGAGTTTCGTTAAACCAGTCGGCAGGCGGCAGACGGCAGGAGGCAGGAGGCAGACGGCAGGAGCAGGAGGCAGAAAGCAGAAAGCAGAAAGCAGAAAGCAGAAAGCAGAAGCAGAAAGCAGATTTTCCATTTCTCATTTGACATTTTTCATTTGTCATCGCCAGACCGATGCTGTAGAGCGGTTTCTTCAATGGCAGATGAGAAATGTCAAATGAGAAATGGAAAATCTGCTTTCTGTCGCCTGCTCCTGCCTCCTGCCGACTGCCTCCTGCCGACTGCCCCTGCCGCCTAATCCTCCGGGTCAGTAACAACCGTCCAGCTAATCCCACTGTGCATATCAATCTGCCTTAACAAGTTGCCGCGTTCATCGTAAAAGTCGAACATGCCTTCGTGAAAGTTTTGAGAGTCCACCCTTGTCGCTTCAGGAATGGTCTCGGTTGAGCCATCCGGGAAATCGATTCGTATTGTCATATTTTTCTTAGCCCCCTTCGAGTCCAGCTGTTTGATAAGTTCACAACTCTTGACATATTTTTACAAGCCCTTGACACACCTTAACACCGGCAAGCGTATGCTACGGCTCGCATACCCAAGTCCTGAGAGGTTGAAAATGAAATTGAAGCGAAGAGGCTTTTTGGGAGGCGTCAATCGGTTCCGGCTGATGTTAACGCTGGGTCTGGCAGTAGTCTTGCCGGCGGCCGCGCTCATCTACGTCAATTTCAGCCAGCTGCGAACCTTCGAACGCGATAAGGTGCTTGAGGCAGCAATCCATCGCGATTTTCAGGAGTTTCTCCTAATCGCCGAGAAGAGAATCAATAAGAAGGCGATCGTGATGACGGAAGAGGCGAGGAACCTCTTCCCGTCGCCGGACCTTGACGAGGACGAGAAAGAAAAGCAATTAGATCTACTCCTGTCAAAGAGTCAGTGGCTCACGCATGTCTTCCTTTTCGACGAGGATAGTTTCATTTTCCATTCGCAGCCTGGCCAGATGGGCGATAAGTATATCCACAAAGAACACGAATATCTGGCTGAGACTTACAAGGGCTGGTTGGGTATGGAAGGCCACACAATGGCCGAGTCGATGCGTAAGAAAACCCGGCCCATCAATTTCTACCCGATTCCAACAAAACGCGCCGATGGCGAGGGTTACCTATTGACCGCCATGTTTGTCTTGCCGCAGGTGTCGAGCGACCGGGTGGTGGTTGGTGGAATTACCTTCGATGCACGTTACCTGGAGCGAACCTTCTTTCCCGGCATGATGCACGAACTGGTGACGGAAAAGAGGAGTGACCAGGGTGGAAACCCGCTTGCCATGATGGTCTACCCTGCGGACATGGAGGGCTGGCCTGAGGCCAAACCCATCGCCACTACCTCGGGCTGGGGAGAAGGGAAACCGGAGGTGGTGCGAAAATTTGACGGTGTCTTCCGTGGCCTGGCAATGGGCGTCAAGTTTCAGGGTACCAGCGTGAAAGCACTGGGCCAGACCTTTATTCACCGTAGTTATGTGATTCTCGGTTGCCTCTCGCTGCTGACAATCGGTGGACTGGTGCTAACCAAACACGTCGTGGACAAAGAGATGGCTCTGGCTCGACTAAAGTCTGACTTCGTTTCAAACGTATCCCACGAATTGCGCACACCGCTGGCCCTGATCCGGCTGTATGCCGAAACTCTCGAGCTGGGACGAATCACAACGCAGGAAAAGAAGCAGCAGTATTACCGCATCGTTCGCAAGGAGAGTGAGCGCCTGACTGCACTGATCAACAACATTCTCGACTTTTCCCGGATCGAAGCTGGACGCAAGGAGTATGAGTTTCGTAACACTGACATCGCGGAGCTGGTGCGTAACACGCTCGAATCTTACCGCTACCAAATCGAGCAGCAGGGTTTCTCGTTTGAAGAGAGCATCGACTCAAACCTGCCGGCCGTGCCGGTTGACCGCGAGGCAATTGCCCGCGCTCTGGTTAATCTGGTTAACAACGCTTTGAAATACTCCACCGATAACAAATTTCTTGGCGTGAAACTGTATCGTGAAAATGGGGTAGTGAAACTCGAGGTGGCGGATCACGGCATTGGGATCTCGCGTCGCGATCAGTCGAAGATCTTTGAGAAGTTTTATCGAGCGGGAGATCCGCTGGTACACAACACGAAAGGGAGCGGCTTGGGCCTATCGCTGGTCCGCCATATTACCCAGGCTCATGGCGGAGATATCGAGGTGGAGAGTACACCTGGAAAAGGCAGTAAGTTCATTCTGTCGTTGCCGCTGGACTCGGCGATTCAGCAGGCGACTCTATCTTAGTAGGACAGACATTCCTGTCTGTCCGGGGGAGGGGCCAAGCTGGTCAAAGAACGTCATGCCACGTCCCCAAGAAGAAGATGGACAGACAGGAATGTCTGTCCTACATGATCCCGGCGATTGGACAGACAGGAATGTCTGTCCTACTTGAGGTGAATATGAAAAGAAAAAGTGATTTCGACCAATCAATCAATGGCGCGAACGGCAATCGATCATTAAAAAGTAACGGCGAGGCGAATGGCAGCCGGAAAACGCGCATATTGATTGTCGAAGATGAACCGGCGATGGTGGCCGGTCTGCGTGACAACTTCGAGTATGAAGGCTACGACGTGATCAGCGCCGCTGACGGAGTTTCGGGGCTTGAGCGCGCCCTCGCCGATGATCCTGATCTTGTCGTACTGGATGTGATGATGCCACGGATGAGCGGGCTCGACGTTTGTAAACAACTCAAGTCCCGGAAACCATCGCTCCCTATCATCATGCTAACTGCGCGCGGCCAGGAGATCGATAAGGTGGTGGGACTGGAATTGGGGGCCGATGATTACGTCACCAAGCCATTCTCCATCCGCGAACTGATGGCCCGGGTAAAGGCTGTGCTTCGACGCGCGTCGTCACCCGCCCCGGCGGCGGAGGTTTATCGATTCAGCGATATCGAAGTCAACATTCGGAGCAATGAAGTGGTGCGTGGTGGCCGGCCAGTGGAACTCTCGGCAAAAGAGTTTGCGCTGCTCGCTTACTTTGTCGCGCATCCTGTGGAAACACTCAGCCGCGATCGACTGTTGGACGCGGTCTGGGGTTACGAGAATTATCCAAGCACGCGAACAGTGGATACGCACATCGTTCATCTCAGGCAAAAGCTGGAGCCGAATCCTGAGGAGCCGCGCTTCATTCTTACAGTGCACGGCAGCGGCTATAAGTTTGTGGGTTAGGGAAAGACAGAAGACAGAGGACAGAAGACAGAAGTCAGAGGTCAGAGGGCAGAAGTCAGAGGTCAGAGGGGAGAAGTCAGATGTCGGATGTCAGAAGTCAGAGGTGGTCAGAAGTCAGCATCATGAGGCAGGTGTCAGAGATCAAAGGCCAGGATGGTTTGGACTGACCTCTGATCCCTGTTCTCTGACCTCTGACTTCTGACCTCTGATTTCTGACCTGGCTGACTTTTCGGAACTTCCGACGCTCTGGAAGATAAACAATAATAGAACATTTGGGGTAATCCACTGAGGTCATATCTCCCATGAGTCAAGCACGATTTAACACGGGCGTGGCGACACGTACCGCAGTCGATCTAAGAGTCTTTCCGGCCCGGACGAAGCGCTCGGTCAAGGCTTCTCGGGAGGAGTTGGAGCTTAAACTGGCAGACCTGCAGCACGACTACGCGGTACTGCGAACGGAGATTTTTGAGGCGGCCCAGGTGCACCGGCGTTTGTGTGCTCCCGGCCAGGTTCGTTTCGGAGACTTTGACATTGCGAGTGAGATTTTCGCGGTTCGTCACCTTCCCGGCGATTTCTTCACCGTAGAAGAGACGGGCGACGGTGTATTCCTGGCGCTGGGTGATATCTGCGGCAAGGGTTTGGCGGCGGGTATGTGGACCACGCATCTGATAGGGTTGATTGGCGCGCGCGTCGCCGTTGCCTCAAAACCAGAAGCCATCGTTGCCGGCGTTAATCGCGACGCCTGCCTGTTGAAATCGTTCATGCCGCTGGCGAGCTTGTTTCTCGCTAAACTAAATCCGAGTACAGGTGTTGTTCAATATTGCAGCGCCGGACATCCTCCTGCGCTTCTATTGCGAGCCAATGGAGACTTGGAATTGTTGTCCGAAGGTGGGATGTTGCTCGGCGTCGTACCGGGAACTCCATACGTCAGCGGGTCGTTCCAACTGGAGGCGGGCGACGTGTTGATGATCTATTCCGACGGTATCACCGAGTCGGTTAACTGTGCGGAAGAGGAGTTTGGCTATGCCCGCCTGGAGGCCCAACTGCGGCTCGCTACAGCAAGGAATAGAGCGTCCGTCGCCGGCAAAATCGGCCGGCAGACTGAGGGGGTTGACGCAGTGCTATTTTCCGTATTGGGCGCTGTACAGGATTTTGCCGCAGCATCTCCAGTCGTGGATGACATGTCGTTGGCCGTCGTACGGCGCCGCACTTGAATGTCCGACACACTTCAGTTTGTCGTGATGGCGCGGGAGAAGCCTCCCTTTCATAAGAAGTTTCCGGCGGGAGACGATCGACAAACTAAAGTGTGTCGGACATTAACTCCCGCTCTGGAGTGAGAACTTGCCGCCCTTCTCGATCCGGAGGATGTAAACCGGCACGAGTGCGTTGCGATTGGCGTCGAGCGTGATTCTTCCAGTAACCCCCGGAAAGTTTGCCGTACTCGCTAACTTATCGCGTAGCGCTTTGGTTGATCGGGTCTCTTTGAGTGCCTCGAACAACAGACGCGCAGCATCATAGGCCGTAGCCGCGCCGGCATCCGGCGCGATGCCATATTTGGAGGTGTAGTCTGTAACAAACTTCCGGACCAATGGGTCGTCGTTTCCAACCCAGAAATGGTTAGCGAAGTAGACGCCGTCAAAGGCATCGCCGGCGCCCTCGAGGAGACTTGGCGAATCCCATCCGTCGCTGCCCATCAATATTGCCTGACTACCCTGACGCTTAAGTTCAGCCGCCACCAGACCGGCAGTGTTATAGAAGCCCGGCGCAAAAACCAGATCGGGCGTTGCGGAGTTGAGCGTACTTATCTGGCGTGAGATGTCCGTATCATTTGCTTCATAGTTTTGCTGGTTGACGATTTCACCACCCAGCTTTTTGAAATGCTTGCTGAAGAAGTCTGACAATACCACCGCGTAGTCGTTCTTCCCGTCTAAAATGATGGCTGCCCGTTTGGTCTTTAGTTTATTGATGGCAAACGCGGCAATTGCTTCACCTTCCGTCGAGCTTACGAAACAAGCGCGGAAGATGTAGTCGCCTTGCATTGTCAATTCGGGCTTAACTGCGGCCGGAGAAATCATCACCACTTTGTTTTCCTGCGCAATCGGGGCCGCAATCATTGCTCGCGTGCTAATCGGCTCAGCCAGCAATGCGTGCACCTTGTCTTGTTTGATCAGCTTGCCGACCAGCGAGGCGACTTCCTGAGCGTTTGAGTGATCGTCTTCGACCACGAGTTCAACCTGACGCCCGTTTATACCACCTCTGTCATTAACCTCCTGAGTCGCAAGCTTGAAGCTATTCAACGCAGATATGCCGTAGCCGGCAGTGGCCCCAGTCAAAGATAAAAAGACGCCGACACGGATGACCTTGGCGGTATTGTTTGGAGCCAGGGAGGAGGCGTTTCTTTGGGAACACGCCAGGCAAAGAATCAACGTCAGAACAAAAGCAGTACTATTTCTCATTTGTTAAAACCTCATGGAAAAAGGGGGAAAAGGGTAAAGGGGGAACTGGGGAAGGGGAATGGGTAACGGGTGAAGGGTAACTGGTAAAGGGTAGCGGGTAAAGGAAAGGTGGACATGAAAAAGAAACCGCGCGCGCGAATTCCCCTGTCCCTTTACCCCTTCCCCCATTTCCCTTTTACCCCCTCTTGCCCCCTTCAATGCTCCTCGTGCTCCGCGCCCACCCGAAATGTATGGCCGTCGGGATGACGGAGGTGAAATTCACGGACGCCCCAGGGTTCATCCGTTGGCGGGCAAGTGACGGTCAGGCCGTGCTTTAGGGCGAGTTCATGAGTGGCATCGACCTCTGCCGGTGAATCCAGAAACCAAAACATCCAAACCCCGCCAGTGTCATCGTCGCCGGCATGCTGCGGCATCGGCCCGCCCCGAGCACCCTGACCATTCTGGCAAAGAAAGATCTCGACATTGCCACAACTCACCCCTCCGAAGGTTGGCGGATCACCCCAGTCCCAGCCCTTATGCCAGCCAAGCTTTTCAAACCAGGCGAAACTCTCCACGATATTTGAAACGTTGAGAATAGGAATCAGACGTTCAACCTTCATGATCTGTCACCTCTGGCGATTTTCTCTATTGAGAAATACAGGTGGTAGTTTCAACTCTAAGGGTTCAAGTTTTCAAGTGGTCATGCGTTGCAGGTTTCCGAGTCACCTGACTCCTAATGTCCGACACACTTTAGTTTGTCGATCGTTGGCATACCTGCCTGTTAAGCGCAACATTGCGCCTACGCCCGACATCGACAAACTGAAGTGTGTCGGACACAAGTGCGTCCTCACTCGCGCGCGACCAGCGCTAATCCAAGCACGCAAAATATTAGTCCTACAATATTGCGCAGCGACAAGTGATCTTTGTAGATAATGACGCCGATCGGCACCAGCAACACTGTTACCGCTACGTTACTTGCAACCGCGGCTACGCTTATTCTCCAACCAGCTCGGTAAGCCAGGAGAAAACCCAATTCGATGGACGCGGCGGCAACTCCAAGGGTCAGGACCGCCCAGTTCGAATCTTTTATAGATGCGACGAGCGTTCTCCGGCTGGGATAAGCGAGAGCGCAAATCGCACAAAACACGATTCCCACCACGTAGGCGAGAATCGTGACCAGAAAGGGATTCATATCCTTCGGAATAGACTTCTGCGAAATGTGATAAAAGAGCATTCCGCCGACAGTCAATACAAACGGTAAATAGAAAGTTTTCATTCGCTCACCTCTTAGGTTTTCTCAGCCAGGAATCCGTCGCAAAGGAGCGGGGGCATGCCCCGCTTTTCTGGCGTTCGCCAGACGGATTTTTTCTCGCCTGTTCCAAGTCACACTCCTCGCGCTAATATGCTGCCGCTAATTCTGTCGCGGAGACCAACATGAAAACAACCACAACAGTTCTTCTCTTGCTGCTCAGCGTTTTTGCTGTTGGCCAGGCCCAGGCGCCAGGGGACCGCCAGCAATTTATCCGAGTGGACGCGCCGCTCGTCGCATTGGTCCATGTACGTGTAATCGACGGAACCGGCGCGGCGCCGCTGGAGGACCAAACCATCATCCTCGCGGCTGGCAAAATTCAATCAATAGCGCCGAGCACCAACGCTACTGTCCCGGCGAATGCGCAAACGCTCGATCTCAAGGGTTATACAGTTCTTCCGGGTCTGGTGGGAATGCATAACCATATGTTCTTTCCCCAGGGCGGCTCGCCTCCAATGTATTCGAACATGGGTAGCAGTTTCCCGCGGCTGTATCTCGCGCTCGGTGTCACCACCATTCGCACGACTGGAAGCGTAGTGCCCTACACCGACCTGGAAATCAAGAAGCTGATTGATGCCGGCCGGATGATTGGGCCAAAGATGCACATCACGGCGCCATATCTCGAAGGCCGCGGGGCCTTCACGCCGGTGATGCACGAACTTACCGGGGCGGACGATGTGCGCCGGATGGTGAATTTCTGGGCGGATCTCGGAGCGACATCTTTCAAAGCTTACATGAATATAACTCGCGACGAGCTGCGCGCGGCTGTTGAAGAAGCACACAAACGCGGGCTCAAGGTAACGGGTCATCTATGTTCCGTTGGCTATCGCGAAGCGGCCGATATCGGCATTGACAACCTTGAACACGGATTGTTCGCCGACTCGGAATTTGTTGCTGATAAGAAGCCTGATCAGTGTCCGGGCGCGGCAGTCGGCGCCAGCCTGCGGCAACTGGATCTCAGCAGCGCCGCCGCGAAGGAGACGATTAACACTTTGGTGGCGAAGAAAGTGGCTATCACGTCTACGCTACCTGTCTTCGAAGCCGGCGGTGCGCCGCTTGCGCAAAGCGGAATCGGCGCCGCGAGTGCGCTGATGAATCCGCGCGTATTTGCCGTAATGTCAGTCGATGCGCGCGTACGTTATCTGACGGCCCGAGCGCGCGTCTCCTCCTCCTCCGATTACGTGGCGCTGCTGCGGAAAGCAATGGATTTTGAACGGGCATTTGTCGCCGCCGGTGGGCTATTAATTGCGGGACTCGATCCTACCGGCAATGGCGGCATTGTGGCTGGATTCGGCGACCAGCGCGAAGTTGAGTTGCTGGTGGAAGCCGGGTTCACGCCTCTGGAGGCAATAAAGATCGCCAGCCTCAACGGGGCAAAGTTCCTCGGAGAGGACGCGCGCATCGGTTCCGTTACCGCCGGCAAACAGGCCGACTTGATGGTGGTAAAAGGGAATCCAGCCGCGAACATCCTCGATATTGAAAAGGTCGAGATTGTTTTCAAGGACGGCGTGGGTTACGACTCGGAGAAGTTGATCCAGTCGGTGCAGGGATTGGTTGGGATTCGTTGATCGGTCGAAAACCGCTATCCGCAGATTACACAGATTACGCCGAACTCAGCCCAAGGCGAGGTACGCTTCATCGCGCGAATGTGCTGGCGTATCTCTTCAATGCAAAACTCTACTCTGTGCAATCTGCGTAATCTGCGGATAGTCTCTATTTCCCAAAAGCATAAAGCGCGCTGCGGGTTCGGATGTAGATCTTCCCATCGGCAATCGCCGGGGTCGCGAAGACCTCATCGTCCAACGCGTTGACCTTGAGTGTTT
>Ga0190274_10000554_pt1 | contig 22079 bp, 22 predicted proteins | sample Popmic531T_FD_133002 | JGI IMG/M metagenome (GOLD analysis project Ga0190274, IMG submission 133002) | Populus adjacent soil microbial communities from riparian zone of Yellowstone River, Montana, USA - 531 T | ecosystem: Environmental > Terrestrial > Soil > Riparian zone | place: USA: Montana... | reverse complement strand
TTGAATCTTTACCAGGCCATGGATGCATTGCGGTTGCGATTCGGTGAGGATAAGATCCAGCGGGCTGCAGCCATGCATTTTTCATTGCGCGGATTCAATCCTTTCAATGGCATCAACAGTTCTCCTTCAGCCCGGAATGAATCTGATCACAGTTACATAGCACCATCGATTAAAAGCCTGAACCTGCTGCTCAACATTCAACAACCCGATAAAGCAAAAAACAGTGCTGTCGTTTTCGAATATCTCCTGGTGATTCCTTTACCGCGGGATTTGCAAAGAAAAATTTCAAAACTGAAATCCGGTTTCCATCAAAAGTTCAGACTTCCAAATGTAGAACGGTCTGAACCGCATCTTATGCTGGTAAATTTTGGATTCAATACTTCCCTGGAATATCAGCTTCTTGAAAAAATTCATGAAGTAGTAAAGTTTCATTCAGGATTCGATTTAAAGCTGAATAGTTTTGGTCATGCCGGGGATGATTCCATCTTTATCGGCGTCGACGCATCAAAATCTGTGGTCCGGCTTCTTCGGTCGCTGCAGGCTGCATTGAGCCTTCCTCCAAGCCAGTCATTCTTTGCATGGAAACCCAACATCCCTGTTGCACGAGGATTGGATGAAACAGTTTTTAAAAAAGCAATGCCTTTGTTCGAGGGTAAAAGCATGAATTCAGGTTTTCTTGTTTCCGGGATTGAACTTATGAAAAGGTCAGGTCCTTATGCAAAGTTCGAAAGCATTAGAACATTTGAATTAAACGGTTAAAACTAACCACGTTCTTTGAAAGATTAAACAAACCAGGATAGTATGAAAACTTCTTACTGTTTCATTGGATCGTTAAATAATTTCTTAAACCAGAGTTTATACATTGGATCGCTGAACTGAACAGAAGACTCCATGGTGTCAATCACCTCTTTCTGTTCAAGTGCATTTTTTGCCCGTATCACATTTGCCGAACTTCCCAGCCTGTAACGGGTTATCACGTCTGCAGTGGTAAATTTTGTTTCACCATTGCATAATGCTTTCAGGAAATTTAGCTGTGTATTTGATAGCTGGTCGGTTTCCCGCTGGTAAAGTAGGGAAAGCTTATTCATGAGGTTTTCCGCCGCTTCGCTTATATTTTCTTCCCTACATTTTTTTCCTGATACAATCCAGGCTTCATGAGCCAATTGCTGGACAAAATAAGAATGGTTATCCATCAAAGATGCGATCATCTGTGCCAGTTCAGAGCTGATCGACTTACCCGTTGCTTTAAAACGCCTGACGATAAAGCTGATCCAATGCTCCTCCTGTATCTTATCCAGGAAGATGACATCCCCGAATTTATAAAATGGCATAGCAGGGTTCTCAAAAATCGTGGACATCATAAGTCGTTTGCTGCCATATATGCAATAGGTTGTTTTGCTGTGCTTCTGCCAGTGGGCTCGTAGTTTTTTCTGAAATGCCAACGGGTTTTCAAAATTTGAAATCCCCTGGAATTCATCAATACAAACTATAAGCTTTATCTTTTTCACCCTGCAGATGTTTTCAGCAAGATCAATTATTTCATCAGGATTTTTTTTGAGCTGCTTCCATTCAAACCCCAGGGAAAGATCATGGGCAGGATCAATTGGAATTGTCACCTGCGGTATCAATGTCTTGAAAAACTGTTTTAGCCCTGCAATGCGTTCTTCCCATTTCGTAGCGCTGGCCTTGATCAGTTCTTTGGCATACAGTTCATAAAATTCCTCTTCGTTCCTGATGTTAAATAAATCAATAAAGCAAAAACGAATATCCTTATTTTTTTTACTTACTGCCAGGGATGTATTCCATACAAGCGAAGATTTACCCCAGCGCCGTGGCGAAATCAGAACCGTGTTAATTCCAGAGGTGAAATTTCCCGCCAGCGATTTAATTTCCTTTGACCGGTTGGTGAAATAATCAGCACCGGCCAGCTTTCCATACATAAACGGTTTGTCAATTCTTTCCATTGAGATAGGTTACGAATTTACTAACATAATTGTTACTAACATAGTTGTTACTAACATAATTGTTACAAAAAGTAGTTATAAAATTAAAAAAAACGATGTTTTTAAACTGCCATTCATATTATTCATTCAAATACGGGACGATGAGCCCTGAATCGCTGCTGGAGGAAGCACAAAAAAAAGGCATACGTTCGATTGCGCTTACTGACATCAATAATACTTCCGGGGTACTTGATTTTTTCAGGATTGCGGAGAAGTATGGAGTAAAGCCTGTTGCCGGAATAGATTTCAGGAATGGAAGCAGTCAAATGTTTGTTGGCCTGGCAAAAAACCTGGAAGGATTCTGCGAATTGAATGCCTTCCTCTCCCATCATTTGCACACTCGAGATCTCCTCCCGGAACGCGCGCCGGAATTCAAAAACGCATTCATCATTTATCCTTTCGCAGCCGGAATCGCTGATCACAGGTGGAATGAATTCACGGGTGTGAAACAAAGTGAACTATTCAGGTTAAATTTTTATGACTGGAAACAGAACAAGGACAGACTGGTATCGCTTATGCCTGTTACATTCAGGAACAAAACAGACTTCAACGCACACCGCCTGCTCCGCGCTATGGACCACAATACCCTGTTGAGCAAATTAGATCCCAAAGAACAGGCGCAACCCGGAGAAGTGATGCACTCCATGCAAGAAGTGCAAAATGATTATAAGGATTATCAATTCATGATCTCCAATACGATAGAGTTACTTGAAAAATGCGACATCGATTTTGAATTTCATACAAACAAAAACCTGAAGTATTTCACCGGCTCAGAAATAGACGACAGGAACCTCTTGTATCAGTTGTGCCAGGACAACCTTTCCTACCGGTATCCCGAACAAAATGAAAAAATTGCTGCGCGCTACGAAAAGGAAATCAACGTGATCACCACGCAGGGATTTACTTCTTATTTCCTGATCAATTGGGACATCGTAACCTATGCTCAAAGGAAAAATTTTTTCTATGTAGGCCGGGGAAGCGGCGCCAATTCAATGGTAGCATATCTTTTGAAAATTACCGACGTGGATCCCATTGAACTTGATCTGTATTTTGAAAGGTTTATAAATCCTTCACGCACCAACCCGCCCGATTTCGATATTGACTTTTCTTCCGATGAAAGGGATGATGTGATAGATTATATTTTTTACCGTTCGCCGTATGGTAAAAAATACAAGGACCAGGTAGCATTGCTTGCAACCTACAGTGAAATGAAAGACAATGCGGTAACAAGGGAATTGGGAAAAGTGTTTGGTCTGCCCAAAGGTGAAATCGACAGTCTGCTGGAAGGCAACCATACAAGACCAGTGAATGATCCCATTCACAAGCTGATTCATAAATACGGGAACCATCTCTATTCTTTTCCAAACCATCTCAGTATTCATGCAGGAGGAATTTTGATCGCTGATAAATCCATGCACCATTATACAGCGACCGGGCTTCCCCCCAAAAATTTCCCGCTTACGCAATTCAGTATGCTGGAAGCTGAAGACGTGGGTCTGTATAAATTTGACATCCTGGCCCAACGCGGATTGGGAAAGATGCGTGATGCCGTACAAATCGTCAAAGAAAATACTGGTGTTGAAATCGACATCCACAAAGTGGAAGTGTTTAAGAAAGACGAAGCGGTAAGAAACAATCTTGAAAAAGCAAACCTGATGGGATGCTTCTATGTTGAAAGTCCGGCAATGCGGATGCTGCTCACAAAGCTGGAAGCAAAAACCTACCTCGACCTGGTCGCTGCCAGTTCAATCATTCGACCGGGTGTGGCGTCCTCGGGGATGATGCGGGAATACATCCTTCGGTTCAAAGGATTGCCTGCCACTTATAAAACTCCGGAAGCAGTATATGAAATTCTCCACGACACGTTTGGAGTGATGGTGTACCAGGAAGATGTGATCAAGGTCGCTTATCATTTTGCCGGACTCACTTTCGGAGAAGCCGACATGCTTCGAAGGGGAATGAGTGGCAAATACCGGGGAAGGGAAGAGTTTCAGAAAGTCGAGAAAAAGTTTTTTGACAACTGCCGAGAAAAAAAATACAGCGATGCCATAACCAGGGAAGTCTGGCGACAGATTGAATCCTTTGCGGGATATGCATTCAGCAAGGGACACAGCGCTTCTTATGCTGTGGAAAGCTACCAGTGCATGTACCTGAAAACCCATTTCCCCCTGGAATATATGGTAGCGGTTATAAATAACGGAGGAGGATTTTATGGACTTGAGTTTTATGTTCATGAAGCAAGGCAATGCGGCGGGACCATTCATTTACAAGACATCAACAGAAGTGATCATCATACCTGTATTGATGGAAAAGACATTTATCTTGGATTGAACCAGGTGCATGAACTGGAAAGCCGCACAGTTGAAATGCTCCTGAATGAAAGGAAACTCAATGGCAGATTCACTTCTTTAGAAAATTTTATGAAAAGGGTATCCATTTCAATAGATCAGCTCAGGCTGCTGATAAGGATTGGTACATTCCGATTTACCGGAAGAACAAAAAAGCAGTTGCTTTGGGATATTCATACTGTGCTGGGTGACCATAAGAAAACAGAAACCAGGAATGAACTTTTTGAAGTCGGGAACAGGAAATTCAACCTGCCGGATTTATACAGCGGAAAGTTTGATGATGCATTTGATGAACTTGAGCTGCTTGGATTTTCTATGACGTCTCCTTTTAGCATGCTTTCCTCCTCCTTCGCAGTTTCATCCCAATACCCTCTGCTCAATGAGGCTTCGGAAATGAAATTACATTTGGGAAAAATTATTTCAATCGTTGGCTACCAGGTCACGAGAAAATCTACTTCCACCAAACGGGGTGAAGCCATGGCCTTCGGAACATTCCTTGATAAAAAAGGAAAATGGATTGACACAACACATTTTCCGGGTATCCTCAATCAATTTCCATTCAAAGGCAGAGGCTGTTATCTCATTACCGGTAAAGTGGTGGAAGAATTCGGATTCTATAGTCTAGATGTGATAAAAATGGAAAGACTGAATAATGTGGAGCGTTTTGCAGAGGATCGTCAATTCGAAGAATTGAAAATTGTATGAACTGATACTACTGCCACTGTGCTGTTCCTGCTGCCTCCCGCTGACTGTTAGCTGCTCTGCCGCTTGCAGCTTACCGCCGCCGCTGGTTGTTTTCTGCCGCTGTCTGCTAACTGCCTACTGGTACTGCTTACTGATACTGAATTTCTCAGCTTCCACCCATACTTTTCCATTGTGCCGCATTAATGAAAATGAGTTACAAAGAAATTTACCTTCGAACTTTTCGTCCTTAATCTTCTCCCAATAAAAATTAAAGTCTGCGCTTTTAATTTTCTTTTCAAGGGTGACATGAGGATGGTATTCAACCGACACTTCCTTAGAATCAAAATTCATTTTTGTAAGAAGTATTTCCTTCAGGTCCTGATGCATCTTGACCAGCGCTGGATTATAATCTACTCCAATAAAAATTACCCGGCGGTCGAAATGTCCAGGAGCAGAAAGCTTTATTTCAAACGGGTGATATCTTTCAGCAAGCGATAATAAAAATGGGTGTAGTTTCTCTTCGATTCCTTCTCCCCTGCTGAATGTATGTTGTAGCGTGATGTGGGGAAACTTTTTATGCTCATCCTTTTCATTTAATCCGTCCAGGTTTTTTTTACGGAAAGAAATAATTTCTGAAGCAAGAGACGGATCTGGAAGGATGGCGATAAAATATTTATTCATCAGCATACCCAAAGATATGCAAGCATCACCGATCATGCTTCAATGCATGGATCCGGATGAAAAAAAGGTTCCGAAAAATTACCTGTTAAGAGCGGACACGAATCCTTATCTCCTTTACCTTATCAGTATATTCTTTGCTATCGAAAAGCAATGCAATTAAACCAACGGTAAGCAAGGGAAGAATAGTGAAAACAATAATATTCATATGATAAGATAAATTACAGACTGTTTGCAAAGATCAACATTATAAAGGCACAAATAAAAATTATTAACGTTTGTTTCAGATCAGATTTCAAGTTTAACGAGCCACCGAGACCTTTCCTACATATTCATGCTTTTTGCCTGAATAATCGGTTACCTTGATTTTATACACATACACATCGCTCTGAACAGGTGTGGTTCCCATGCTTCCATTCCATGGGGCATCATAACTTTCAGTGGTAAATATATTGCTTCCCCAGCGGTCAAATATTTTCATTTCATAGTCTATTACTGACGTGCCGTATCCCTGGAAGAAATCATTCTGACCATCATTGTTTGGCGTAAAGGAATTTGGAACATAAAATGTATAACCATATTCAACCCTCACAAGACCGCGGATTGTATCAAGACAACCGTGATAGGTTGAAACATACAATACCACTTCGAATGTACCTGTGTCAGTATACTCATGTGCAGGCCTGAAAATCTCCGAGTAAGTGTTGTCTCCGAAATCCCATGCATACACATCGCCATAGTTTATTTATTCTGATTATATTATTTTGGTTGCCAACAATTAAAAAGTCTAACTTTCCGTTATTCATTCTAATCATCAGTTTTTAAAAACTTTGCATGATAAATATTTTCACCGGCTTGTAATTCCAAAACATACATTCCCGGAAGTAGCGATTTGCAATTTACAACAGGCTTATCCAAAAGAGCCGATAATTGCTTTTCTCCAAGCAAATTGTATATTGAAATTTCTTTTTGAACGGGAGATTGAATTCCGTTTATATAAAGTTCACTCTTTACCGGGTCGGGATATATCGATAGCTCCCAATTTCCATTCGGAGCCAGCAGGTTCACGCTAGCAATTACATCAAACACCACAGCTTCCACTTCACAGCCATTGTTATCAGTAACTACCACATTGTAGTTACCGCTTTGTGTTGCGATATAAAAATAATTTGTTGCTCCAGGAATTAAAACTCCTGCATAATACCACTGATACATTGGAGAACCCTGGTTTGCAAAAAGTGTATCTCCACTCTGCATAATTCCTTGCGGCGGAGGAAACGGATATACAACAATATAATTCTGCATTAATAATGTATCTGTATTCGCACCATCAGAAGCTATTAGTTGCACATCATACGAACCGGGCGTATTGTAACAAATTGACGTTGGATTCATATCCGTACTTATGGATGGATTTGCTCCTGCAAAACTCCATAGGAATTGAGTTGCATTTTGAGAAAGATTCGTAAAGTCGGTGCACGTTCCAGGACATATAAACGGTACTGCGCACACGAAGTCGGCGGAAAGATTGATGACATCAATCTGCATCACGAATGTATCAGTACACTGGTTTGGATTCATCGAAACCAACGTCACATAATAAGTTCCCGGATTATTGAATGTATGTGACGGATTCTGAGTGGTGGAAGTTGTACCGTCATCAAAATCCCAGTTGCTGAATAATCCTGTGCTGGTATTGTTAAATGTCACAACAGTACCAGGTGTTATTGGGGACGGCGGAGCAAACGTAGCAGAAGCAGTCGGTGAAGGCTGTACATTGATTACAATGGGAGTAGAAGTTTGTTGTGCAGGAACACCGTTATCAGTACCAATCAGGTAAATTGTATTGAAACCGAGGTTCGTAGCATCGGCAATTATTTCAATCTGGATATGTGCAACATTTCCTGTTGTCTGTTGAAGTACAGTTATCCCATTCATTCCATTTGTATTTACACTTGAGGTTGTAATCTGTCCGACTTCAGGGGAAAGATAATCAGCATCAATAAGTACAGTATCTCCAACACAAAGCCGGAGTGTATCGCAAACAGCTGTGGACCTTATGATCGGTGGAATGTTTGAATTGCTGAAGCAGCAGTTGAAGTAGTAGGACTGATTATCGAGTGCATCAATACCGTCGTTGTTTCCATACGGACCATCCCATGCTGCTCCCTGCTGGTCATACAATCCGACCTGGATATAATCTGTTCCATTTCCCTGGTTGATTCCAACTGTGGCAGGTATTCCTCCGAAACCACCGGTACCTTGAGAAGCATCACCGGTTGTCCATTGCATATCCCTGTAACAGAATGAAACATTATCTCCGGGAGGAATGATTGTATCATTACCATCGGTGATGATGAGCTGGAAAGTATTCAGAAGATCATCATGCGTACCATAATAACCTACATTCTCCCATTGGAAAATCGCATATGTAGGTCCGACCTTGTAATATACCAATCCGCTCAATGCACCTCTTGTGTCAACGTCGGCCCAGAACGGAGCGATCATGATATACTGGTTGCTCGGAAATGATACTGCTGAGAAAATAGCATAAGTAGCACCTATGGAAATGTTACCGTTGTTATTCAGGTACACTGAATTCATATTCTGTCCGTAGAAGCAGAAGTTAAATGGAAGTGAAATGGCATCTGTTGACCAGTCATCATTTCTGTATTCAGGTGGAATTCCCGGACCTCCACTTCCACCCTGGTAATCAAATTGCCCGATCTGCCATGTATTGTCGCGTTCAATCCAGCAGTTGCAAAGTGATGAAGATTGCGTCTGAGGATTTCCCGGTGGAATTACCCGCGCAGCCGATGGCTGGTGCTGTGAATTAGAATATTTTTCCTGTCCGGTAAGAAGTCCTTGTGCCTTTCTTTCATTCACCTTATCCGCACCAACAGCCCTGATATCGATCTGGGCAAAAGAGAAATTTGTCAGGCTTATAAACAGAATTAAAAAAACTGGAAATAGTCTGGCAGTAGAATTTTTCATAAATAATCAATAATATTTAAAATGGAATCCCAACCATTAAAATGAAAAAAATTAAAGTTTTCGTTCAGGTTCAAAGATTAGAAAAATAATCCATAAAACTACCATTTCCCAGATTTTTTTTTGAACGTAATCAAAGAGGCGGTGAACGTCTGAATATACCATGTATCTGAAAATTTTCTTGGATTTTAAAGCCCTAAAAAGCATTAATACGACATTTGTGGACATGGCCACAGTGCTTTTAATTTTGGGTATTTTATTCCTGATGGCGGGAATGCTCGGTTGCGTGTTGCCTGCTATCCCGGGTCCGCCATTAAGCTTTCTGGGAATGCTTTTTTTAGAATGGGGATTGCATCCTTTCAGTACTACTAGCCTGGTAATTTTTGGAGTGTTAACGGTGATAGTGACGGTATTGGATTATCTTATCCCTGTCTGGGGCGCAAAAATTTTCGGTGCAACAAAATATGGAGTTTGGGGAAGTATAATTGGAATGCTGGCAGGAACTGTTTTAACTCCAATTGGTATGATTGCAGGATTACTTGCCGGCGCAATCATCGGAGATCTGTATGGAGGAAAAAATATTCAGGATGCTTTCAAATCCGGAATAGGAACTTTTTTGGGTACAATTGCCGGTATGACGATCAAACTCATTCTTTCAGGAACGATGACGTTCTGGGTTTTCTACAAAATTATTTTTTGAAGAATGAAATACTGGTACTGGTACTGGTACTGGTACTGGTACTGGTACTGCCCTCAGGCATGCTGCATAACAGAACTCATGGACTCTGTAAACTGGTCGAAAAGATAGGTAGCATCATGAGGTCCCGGCGCTGCTTCCGGATGATACTGGACACTGAAGGCGACTTTGTCTTTTACCCTGATGCCTTCAATGGTATTGTCATTCAAATTCATGTGGGTCACTTCCACCCTGTCGTTTTTCCGCACTTCATCTGCATTCACAGCAAAGCCATGGTTCTGAGAAGTGATTTCACATTTTCCCGTAAGAAGATTTTTTACCGGGTGATTAATTCCCCTGTGACCGTGATGCATTTTGTAAGTTGATATTCCACATGCTTCTGCAAGCAACTGGTTACCCAGGCAAATTCCAAAGAGTGGGATATTATGATTCAACACTTCTTTTACTACGCTCACCGCATCGTGCATCGTTGCCGGATCACCGGGGCCATTGCTTAACATGACGCCATCAGGATTCCACTTTTTAACCTGGGCAAAAGTTGCATTGGAAGGAAATACCTGCACATAACAATCCCGCGATGCAAGGTTGCGGATGATGTTTTTCTTCACTCCGTAATCCATGAGGGCCACCTTGTATTTGGAATTTGGATTCCCATAAAAATAAGGCTGCTTCGTGCTTACTTTCGAAGAGAGCTCAAGGCCTTCCATCGGGGGACATTTAGCAAGTTCTGCTTTCAATTCATCCATGTCCATAATCGATGACGAAATAATTGCATTCATCGCTCCTTTGCTCCTTACATGGCGCACAATTGCGCGTGTATCTACGTCAGAAATCGCAACCAGTTTTTGCTGGATAAAATAGTCTGCAATGGATTCAAAAGCTGCGTGGCGGGAGAACTGGACATTGAACGAACGGCAGATGAATCCCGATATTTTAATTCCATCGCTTTCAATTTCTTCAGCATGAATACCATAATTCCCGATGTGTACATGTGTTGAAACCAGCAGTTGTCCGTAATAGGAAGGATCAGTAAATATCTCCTGGTAGCCCGTCATGCCTGTATTAAAGCACAATTCGCCGGTAGTGGTACCGGTAAATCCGGCTGCTTTTCCATGAAAAACAGTTCCATCCTCAAGTAATAAGATTGCGGGTTTGCCTGCGTTGTATTTCATTCCGGGGCGCAAAGATAATACGAATTTACAAATCATTTCCAACTTTTATACTGGTACTTAAACCATATTGTCCCGGTATCTGCATAGCTCTATTTTTATATTTGCGACCTAATAACTCATGATCACAAATGACAGGTTTCTTCGCCCGAAACAAAAATGTCCTCCTGTACGGTCTCAGTATGGCGCTTTTGCTTTTCCTGCTGAAGTGGCTGGAACTCAGGTTCGTCATTGTTGATCATGCATTTGAAATTTATGCAGGTTCGATTGCAGTTCTTTTCACAGCGCTTGGAATCTGGCTGGCACTGAAGCTTACCCGACAGCGCGTAAAAACTGTTGTGGTGGAAAAAGAAATCCGGGTTAGCGACAATGGGCCGTTCGTGCTCAATATAAAAGAGCTCGAAAAACTCGGGATCAGCAAACGGGAACTTGAGGTTTTGCAGTTAATGTCGGAAGGTTTAAGCAACAATGAAATTGCAGAAAAGATGTTTGTATCATTGAATACCATCAAAACGCATTCATCCAACCTGTTTGTAAAACTTGACGTCAAACGAAGAACACAGGCAATAGAAAAAGGGAGAAAGCTCTTCCTGATTCCCTGAATCTAGTCCTTCCGGGTGATAAAAAACATCTGAAAACAAAAATCACCCTTTGGTATGAACGAAAAAGTGAATCGTCACCATTTATTTGCCGCCATAAATTAATCAACCACGAAGCAGAAGTAAACTTCGCTTCGTGATAAACTAAAAAAACGATGAAGCAGAGCGGAGCTCGCTTCACCATAAACCAAAATAATATGAAAAAGAACGTACTCGTATTCGGGACAATCGCCGGTGCAATTGTTTCCTTCCTCATGGTTTGGCACATGGCCACCGGTATCGAAACCGAAAATTGGGACAATGCAATGCTTATTGGCTATGCTTCAATGATCATCGCTTTTTCCTTTGTTTTCGTCGGCATCAAAAATTACCGAGATAAATACAACGGCGGCATGATCACCTTCGGCAAGGCGTTCATGACAGGTCTCTGGATAACCCTGATAGCATCCACCATGTATGTTATTGTATGGATGATTTACTTCCATTTTTTCGTTCCGGACTTTATGGATAAGTATGTTGTGCATATGGTAGAAGATGCAAAAGCTTCCGGTCAAACTGCGGCGGAGATTGAAAAGCAATTGGCAGAAATGGAATGGTATAAGGAAATGTATAAAAATCCCTTATTCGTTTTCTTCTTTACCTATCTTGAAATATTGCCGGTAGGATTGCTGATTACGCTGATCAGCTCATTCATATTAAAGCGGAAGCAAAAAAATCCAATGGACGTATCAGCTGCCTGATCTCAATCTACAAGGCAGATCCTTGCCGTTTGATATTGATTTCCTGATTCGAAACGGAGAAGATAAATTCCGGGAACCTGGCCTGATAGATCTATATCCAATGACTCTTGATTCTTCGTCTCTAGATTAAAAATGCTTTCACCGAGTGCATTAAAGACGTTCAGTTTTTGATAGGGATTTATTTCGGAGACTGAAATATGAAAAATACCCCTTGATGGATTTGGAAATACCATGAGTGAATGCTCTATTTCGGAATATGAATTAACTGTTGTGCCCAAATTGCCACAAACCAATGAATCAATCAAAACCAGGTCATTCACTATTGTCGTTACCGCATTATTCTGAAAAAGTCTGATCTCTGTATAGCTGACATTTTGAACCACCGGATTATATGTGGTGTCTTTATAAGTTGTAATTTCTTCTCCACAGGAATCTATCGCCTGGATCCTGGCCAATTCTATATCATCCCCATTATTAACTGTTCCCGAAGTGTAAATGAGATCATCATTGGAATCAACATCTAATCCACCTTGTGCATCATACTTTTTTAATCCAAACTTTTTAACCCATTGAAGATTTCCTGAAGAGTCTGTTTTCAGAACATAAGTGTTATGGGTAGGTCCATAAAATAATAGTGCATAACCTTTATCTGAAGTTTGAACCGCATTATATCCTTCACTTTGAGTAGGCCAAAGTGAATCAATGTATACTTTTGCCCACAGTATATTTCCATCCTTATCGGTTTTCATTAATGAAGGACTTGGCGTACTATATGTTGACCACGTGTGTCCACCGATTCCGAGAATCAGATATCCGCTGTCAGCATTGAGAATAATTTCTTTTCCATGATCAAAATTAATGCAGTCATACGTTTTCGCCCATAACATTCCTCCAATGTTTTTTATCTTCAGGAGATACATGGAGTTGACTGAAACAGCTAAGCTATATGATATCCCTGTTACAATAAAGCAGTTATCCAAATCCTGTTTCATTGCAAGTGCAACCTCACCTCCTGTAGGTCCTCCGAAAGTATTTGTCCAAATCAAATTTCCGGAACTATCTACATATGTAACGCAGATTACAGAATGACCACCTGTTGAATCCGGTCGGATTGTTTGTCCTGCAGCGACAAAGCCACTATCGTTAGTCAAACATACATCTGCCAATATAAATCCCTCATAACAGTGCGACCATAGAACATTCCCTGAAGAATCCAATTTCGCCATGTACAAACCATAAGGATTCATGAGGGATGTTTCTATACATCCTGCTACCAGGTAACCATTGTCTGGTGTCAGAACTAAACCATATAGATAACAGCTACCCGACACATAAATTTCCTTTGACCAGATAATATTGAATGCTGCATCGAACTTTGTAACGAATCCTCTGGTCAATAAAGCAGTTAACTGAACCGATCCGGCTACAATAATTTCTCCGGATGAAGTAATTTTCATTGCATTCGGGTACTCACCCAATCCATAGGAACTATTAAAGTTTTTGATGATTCCCTGTGAATAGGCGGTTGTTATGCCGAACAGGAAAAATAATAAACAATACTTGAGTTTTAACACCACCATTCAAAGCTATTAAAGATTTGAGATTGCTTATAACGCTTATCAGCTCATTTATATTTAAGCGCAAGCAAAAAAATCCAATGGATGCATCAAACGCCTGACCTCAATCCACAAGACAGATCCTTGCAGTTTGATATTGATTTCCGTCTTCAAAACGGAGAAGGTAAATTCCGGGAACCTGGCCGGATAGATCTATATCCAATGTCTCTTGATTCTTCGTCTCGAGATTAAAAATGCTTTCACCGAGTGCATTAAAGACGATCAGTTTTTCATAGGGATTTATTTCTGAGAAGGAAATATGAAAAACTCCATTGGAAGGATTAGGAAATATTTGCAACCGGGTTGCGTCGCTGAGTTCTGCAATTCCGATTGTATTGCAAATTGTATTGTCAATACTTCCCGTACCTAAAATAATAGGAATACCGGATGGTGTCATGACTGTACTATAAATGTAAAGTTGAAATGAATCCACCTCCATTACAATGTCACCTACATTAATAAGTTGCGTATTACGGATATCACATGCATTGTTTCCAACAACAAACTTTGCCAGGTACATCCGGACATAAATATTAGTGTCGCTTTCATTGCCGGAAATAAAAAATCCGCCATCTTTTGATTCAACAATTGAAAAGCCCTTTTCATCATAGCCGGCTCGCCCAAATCTATTGGTGAGGGTTGGATACCCGGTTTGATCAAATCGAAAAATTACGATGTCAAGGCCGCCAGGGTTATAAAGATAGCCAGTTGCAAAAAAATTACTGTCACTGGCTTGAATGATTGAATAAATTACATAATCATCAGAACCACCATAATATTTATTTTTCCAAATTATATCGCCATTCTGATCAACACGAATTATTGCAACACTGGCCCAATCATTTTGTGAACCAGACATAATAACACCTCCATCTGTTGTAATAGCTATTGAAAAAAGATCCAATCCAATGTTTGGATACCCATACTTTTTTGACCATTGAAGAACTCCTTGTTTAGAAATTTTAGTGAGAGTAGTTGCGAAATAAGGATTCACAACGCTTATAGAAACAAAAATGCTACCGTCTGCGGATACACCAATTGAATGTCCCAAATAACTATTGGACACATGCATGATTTTGGTCCATAAAATATTGCCGGTTTCATCTACCTTTAACAAAAAGAACTCATCGTACAATAATCCACTAGTACCAAATACAATATAACTACTGTCAGGGCACTTAGCGAAACCGATCACTTCTTCAGCTCCCAATCCACCAATTGATCTTGTCCAAATTGTATCCCCAACGGAATCGCACCGTAAAAGCAAAATATCTATTTGCCCATTTCCCATCGTCGTACCACAACCAATGAAACCATCATCTGGAGTAGATAACATTGACTTAAAATTATCACTTAAAATTGAACCATAATTTCTGGACCACTTAATAGTTCCTGTTGAATCTAAACGAACAGCAAATACCTGGGAGGAATTCCCGAAGGCATTACTTCCTCCTCCAACAATACATCCACCATCAGATGTGGCACATGAGCTAAATCCCTGGGAAACGGAATTACCTCCAAACGATTTTTGAAAAGTTACCTGGGCATAACTGGAAAACCAGGCGCATGCTAAGCACACCTGTAACAAGAAAATTCTCATACAGCAAACATAAAAAAAGCCGGAGAACATTCCCCGGCTTATGTATTCTAATATTGAACGATTACTCTTCGTCTTTATCACTCTTCTTTTTCTTCGCAGCTTTCTTCTTCGGAGTTGCTTCTGCCTTTGGTTCTGCAGATGACTCTTCCGTTGTTGCGGCTGTTTCCTTCTTCCTGCTGCTGGCTCCTGCCGCTTTCTTTCTTCCTCCTGCCCTGCGTGTTGTCTTGGCTTTCTTCTCGCCGCCCTTGCCGTCGCCCAACATCAATTCATTGAAGTCGACAAGTTCCATCATGCACATTTCAGCACGGTCGCCCAAACGCTGTCCTGTCTTGATGATGCGCGTGTAACCACCCGGACGCTCGGCGATTTTCGGAGCTACGTCACGGAACAATTCCGCAACTGCATCCTTATCGCGCAGGTAGCTGAATACGACACGGCGTGAATGCGTTGTATCGTTCTTGCTTTTGGTTAGAAGCGGCTCCACGTATACACGCAGCGCTTTCGCTTTGGATACTGTGGTGTTGATCCGCTTATGAAGTATGAGGGAAGCAGCCATGTTGCCCATCATCGCCTCGCGATGTGATTTCTGCCTTCCAAGATGATTTACTTTTTTACCGTGTCTCATTTTAATTCAAGATGTGAGATCTGAGATGTGAGATGTGAGATAAAGAATAATCCGTTTTACCGGCTGCTTCTCATATCTCAATACTCAATACTCTTCTCTGATTATTGGATATTGGGTTCTTTCCGTTCAAGTTTATACTTTCCGATGTTCATTCCGAACGTCAGGTTCTTTGCACGTACCAGCTCTTCAAGCTCAGTCAATGACTTCTTACCGAAGTTGCGGAATTTCAAAAGGTCTGACTTGTTATAAGAAACCAGGTCACCAAGTGTTTCCACGTCTGCAGCCTTCAGACAGTTCAGTGCACGCACTGAAAGGTCGAGGTCAACAAGCTTGGTGGTAAGAAGCTGGCGCATGTGAAGTGTATTCTCATCGAGTTCTTCAGTAGGCGTCTTTTCCTTGGTTTCAAGTTTCAGTTTGTTCTCGTCGCTGAACAGGAAGAAGTGCTGGATCAGGATGTCTGCTGCTTCGCGCAAAGCATCTTTCGGATGAATGCTGCCATCAGTACTCACTTCCATCACAAGCTTTTCATAGTCCGTCTTCTGTTCAACACGATAGTTCTCGATGGAATATTTTACATTCCTGATCGGAGTATAAATTGAATCCACGAAAATAGTTCCAAGCGGTGCGCTGTTTGTTTTATTTTCTTCAGAAGGTACATAGCCGCGGCCTTTGTTGATTTCAATGTCAAGCTGCAGTTTCACACTTCCTTCCATATGACAAATCACCAGTTCAGGATTTAAAACCTGGAAAGCGTTGGTGTATTTTGCAATGTCGCCTGCAGTGAAAGTATCCTTTCCGCTAACGGTAACAGTTACTTTTTCATAGTCCTGGCCTTCAATCTGGCTTTTCAGACGTACCTGTTTAAGGTTGAGGATCATTTCGGTTACATCTTCAACAACACCTTTGATCGTAGAGAATTCATGATCAACTCCTGAAATTTTTACAGAAGTGATTGCATGTCCTTCAAGCGAAGAAAGCAGAATCCTGCGCAATGCGTTGCCAATCGTAATTCCGTAACCGGGTTCCAAAGGACGGAATTCAAAAACGCCTGAACGGTCGTCTGAAGTTACCATGATCACTTTGTCCGGTCTCTGAAATGCTAATATTGCCATTGTTATATTTGTTTTTAAAGTTTGATTACTTATTACGTATGATCTCGAACTTACCAATACTACTTATTTGTAAATTAGTATTGATTAGTATTATGTACTACTTAGAATATAATTCCACGATCAACTGCTCCCTGATGTTTTCCGGAATCTGGTCGCGTGAAGGGACATTGAGAATTTTTCCGCTCATCGTTCCTTTGTCCATATCCAGCCATGAGTGTTTGTTTACGCGGCCTGTAAGGGATTCAACGATCACTTCATTTGACTTGCTGCGTTCACGCACTGCAACCACATCGCCTGCCCTGCATGTATAGGATGCAATGCCGGTTACTTTTCCGTTCACTGTAATGTGGCGGTGAGAAACAAGCTGACGTGCTGCTGAACGTGTCGGCGCAAAGCCAAGACGGAAAACAACATTGTCAAGACGCAGCTCGATCAGTTGAAGGAGATTTTCTCCTGTGATTCCCTGTCTGCGTGATGCGCGGTCGAACGTCTTTGCAAACTGGCGCTCCAGGATACCATAAGTATATTTTGCCTTCTGCTTTTCTTTCAGCTGAACAGCATACTCACTTTGCTTCGCACGTTTCTTTGAAAGACCGTGCTGTCCGGGAGGATAGTTTTTCTTTTCAAGCACTTTGTCAGGACCAAAGATGGGTTCCTGGAACTTGCGTGCGATTTTCGATTTTGCTCCGATGTATCTTGCCATTTTTGTAGATATGAGATTTGAGATGTGAGACTGGAGATTAAATCTCTGCTCCTATTTCAATTCTGTTTTACTTTTAACTTTTGAATTAAAATTTTTTGAATTTTTATTATACCCTGCGTGGTCCCGGTGGACGGCATCCATTGTGCGGCATCGGTGTAAGGTCAATGATCTCCCCTACTTCAATTCCTGATTGGTGCAGTGTGCGGATTGCAGATTCACGTCCGCCGCCCGGTCCTTTTACATATACCTTCACTTTGCGAAGCCCGAGGTCATGCGCAACCTTTGCACAATCGCCTGCTGCAAGTGATGCGGCATATGGAGTATTCTTTTTGGAACCCCTGAAGCCCATCTTGCCGGCAGATGACCAGCTGATCACTTGACCTGACTCATTCGTCAGGGAGATGATGATGTTGTTGAACGTGGCATTCACATGAGCGACGCCATTCGCTTCCACCTTCACGATTTTCTTACGGACTTTTTTTACCTCCGCTTGTTTCGCGGAATCCTGTTTCTGCTGAGCCATTTAATTTAGATTTGAGATGTGAGATGATAGATGTGAGATGAAAACCATTCCCGATTGGGCTGCTTCTCAATACTTATATCTATAATCTCATGTCTTTTTATTAATTACATTTTAGTTGCCTTCTTCTTGTTGGCAACAGTTTTACGTTTTCCTTTTCTAGTTCTGCAATTTGTGCGTGTGCGTTGTCCGCGCACAGGAAGGCCTGCACGGTGACGAATGCCACGGTAGCTGTTGATATCAACAAGCCGTTTGATGTTCAGCTGCACTTCAGAGCGAAGCGCACCTTCCACCTTCATTTCAGTGATAATACCCCTGATCTTATTCAGCTCATCGTCATTCCATTCTTCAACTTTTTTGTCGAATGAAATGCCGGATTCCTTCAGGATATTTTGGGCAGTAGTGCGACCAATACCGTAAATATAGGTCAGACCGATTTCGCCTCTTTTGTGTTTTGGTAAATCAACACCAGATATACGAGCCATTTATTATAGTTTATTAGTTTATTAGTTTAATAATCAACCTTGACGTTGTTTGAAACGCGGGTTCGCTTTATTGATTACATACAGTCTTCCTTTCCTGCGAACGATCTTGCATTCCGGACTGCGTTTTTTGATGGATGGTTTTACTTTCATGACCTAGATTTGAGATTTGAGACTTGAGATTTGAGACAGATGATTTGTGATTTTTTTCTCACATCTCATATCTAATATCTCTTGTCTGTTTTCTATTTGTATCGATACGTTATTCTACCTTTTGTAAGATCATATGGGCTCATTTCCACTTTCACTTTATCGCCGGGGAGAATCTTGATGTAATTCATTCTCATTTTCCCGCTGATGTGTGCGATTATTTCATGACCGTTTTCCAATTCCACGCGGAACATCGCATTGCTCAGCGCCTCTTTGATCGTGCCGTCCTGTTCTATGCTGCTTTGTTTCGCCACTGTTAGTTTATGATCTGTGTATGATTGTTTTCTGTTAATGCTTCTTCAATTATTTCAAATGATGACAATACATCTGCTTTTCCTTTCATGATCGCGACTGTATGTTCAAAGTGCGCTGATGGTAAATTGTCCGCCGTTCGCACTGTCCATCCGTCTCTTTCATGCACTACGTTCTTCACTCCCATGTTGATCATCGGTTCGATTGCAATCACCAAACCTTCTTTCATCACGATCCCTGATCCGCGCCTGCCGAAATTCGGAACCTCGGGCTTCTCATGAAGATGACGTCCAACACCGTGACCTACAAGCTCCCGTACCACAGAATAGCCGTTGCTTTCCGCATGGTACTGAATCGCAAAGCTTACATCGCCCAGCCTTGCCCCTGCAACCGCTGCCTCTACTCCTTTGTAAAGGCATTCCTTTGTGACTTTCAGTAACCGGATGGTCTTTTCATCCACTTCACCGATACTGAATGTGTAAGCACTGTCGCCATAGAATCCATTCTTCAGAACACCGCAGTCAACAGAACAAATATCTCCATCCTTCAGTTCATTGTTGTCAGGGATTCCATGTACCACCTGTGAATTCACAGAGATGCACAACGAGTTTGGAAAACCCCTGTAATTCAGAAAGGCAGGTACGCCTTTATGATCACGAATGAACTCCTCAGCAATCCTGTCAAGCGCCAGTGTAGTAACACCAGGCTTGATTTCTTTGGCCAATACTGCCAGTGTTTTTGAAACAAGTAAAGAACTTTCTCTTATTAACTCAACCTCCTCATGCGTCTTATAATACAACATCTTTATCAGTTTGAGCCGGTCAGGAATTTTACCTCCCTCCCTTATTAATTACATTCCTCCTGCCGCCTGTGTGCTGCGGCCTTTAATACGACCTGACTTCATCAGTCCATCGTAATGGCGCATCAACAAGTGACTTTCAATCTGCTGCAAAGTATCCAATACAACACCCACAAGGATGAGCAGCGAGGTGCCGCCATAGAAGTGGGCAAATTCGTTACTGACATTCGCCAATATGGCGAACGTCGGCAGGATTGCAATAACCGCCAGGAAAATTGCTCCCGGCAGAACGATCCTCGACATGGTGTCATCAATGAAATCGCCGGTTTGTTTTCCGGGCTTTACACCAGGAATAAATCCGTTGTTACGCTTCATGTCGTCAGCCATTTGTGTAGGATTCACTGCAATGGCTGTATAGAAATATGTAAACAATATAATCAGTGTTGCGAATACGAAGTTGTACCAGAATGACGTGTAGTTTCCAAACGTGGTGAGTATTCCCTGTGTAGCACTCGCATCAGGAAAGAACTGCGCGATGGTTGCCGGGATGAACATGATTGCCTGAGCAAAGATGATCGGCATTACACCGGCAGCATTTACTTTCAACGGAATGTATTGGCGCACGCCTCCGTATTGTTTATTGCCTACAATTTTTTTCGCAAAGTTGACCGGTATTCGCCGGGTCCCCTGGACAAGCAGTATGACAAATGCGACCACTGCGGCGAGCGCAACTATTTCGATCAGGAATACAACCATTCCTCCCTGGTTCAGGCGTGAATTGAATTCATCACGCATTGCTGCCGGGAGTCGTGCAATAATTCCGATCATGATGATCAATGAAATACCGTTACCCAGACCTTTATCTGTGATGCGTTCTCCCAGCCACATCACGAAAACCGTTCCTGCAATGAGGATGGTGATGGATGTAAACCAAAACTGGAATGGAGAAACAATTTCAGGATTTGTAACAGAGATGATTGCGCTTGGAACTTGTGCACGCAGGTTCACGATATAACCCGGAGCCTGGAATGCACAGATGATGATGGTAAGCCAGCGCGTGATCTGGTTGATGCGCTTCCTTCCGCTCTCACCTTCTTTCTGCAGTTTCTGGAAATATGGAATGGCAATGCTCAACAGCTGCACCACGATGGATGCAGAGATATACGGCATGATTCCCAAAGCAAAAATTGATGAGTGTGAGAATGCACCTCCGCTGAACATATCAAGCAGACCAAGCACACCTTTCGATGTCTGGTTCTGAAGGTTAGTCAGCTGCTCAGGGTCCACGCCCGGAAGCACGATGTGCGAACCAAGACGGTAGATGAGCAGGAAGAATAACGTATTCAGAATACGGACTCTCAGATCCTCAATCTTGAAAATATTTCTTATAGTCTGAAAAAGATTCTTCATACTTTATTTCGTTGCCGGCGCTGCGGACTTTGTTTCAATAACTGTGGTAGTGCCTCCTTTAGATTCGATTGCAGTTTTTGCTGATGCAGAAAAAGCATGTGCTTTTATGTCCAGCTTTGATTTCATTTCTCCGCGGCCAAGAATTTTCACGAGGTCCTTCTTGCCTGCAAGACCGTTTTCAACCAATGTATTTACATCGATGCTTGTCAGCTTTTTCTTTTCGGCAAGAGCCTGAACGGTATCCAGGTTCACCCCGTTGTATTCAACACGGAATGGATTCTTGAAACCGAATTTCGGAAGACGTCTTTGAAGAGGCATTTGTCCGCCTTCAAAACCGCGCTTGGCGCTGTACCCGGAGCGTGACTGTGCACCCTTGTGTCCGCGGGTGGAAGTTCCGCCTTTGCCTGAACCTGTTCCACGGCCTTTGCGCTTATGCGAATGGGTTGATCCTTTTGCCGGTGTTAGATTATGTAATTCCATTTCTTTAACTGTTGTTAGTAGAAGGTGTAGCCACCTTTTATAATATATTAAATTTCTTCTGTCGTTATCATGTGTTTAACTGCGTTCACCATTCCCAGGATCTGAACAGTTGCTTCTTTTTCAACAGAAGCATTCATGCGTGTAAGTCCGAGCGCTTTCAATGTGCGTTTCTGGTAAGGCGGACGGTCAATCGGGCTCTTTACTAAAGTGATTTTGATCTTTGCCATAATTCCAATTTGATGATTTGAAGATTTGAAGATGTGATGATTTAAGAATGATCTGATTTGAATCTGTGCTTTTGGCTGTTCATCTTCAAATTTTCAAATCAATTAATCTTCAAATTATTTTTTATTTTCCTGTA
>Ga0190274_10000553_pt1 | contig 22120 bp, 19 predicted proteins | sample Popmic531T_FD_133002 | JGI IMG/M metagenome (GOLD analysis project Ga0190274, IMG submission 133002) | Populus adjacent soil microbial communities from riparian zone of Yellowstone River, Montana, USA - 531 T | ecosystem: Environmental > Terrestrial > Soil > Riparian zone | place: USA: Montana... | reverse complement strand
GCTGACTTGTCGGCTCACAGCGCGGCTCCCGTTCAAAAGGAAAGCCGGGAGGTTGATGCGCTTAGATGAATCTGGCGTTGCGCCTTGATGACAATGGCGAGAGCGGTGCGCCGTCCTAGGTGGACGGCGCACCCGCGGCAGTCCAGCGTTCGACCAGCTTGATGTCCGCGCCGCTCAGTGACGGTCCATTCGCCATCGCGAATGCAGGGAACAGTGAAAAAAGACCGCGAAGAGTCCGAACCCGGGTGGTTAGCTAGGCCTTCTTCACGAACTCGGATTTCAGCTTCATCTCACCGATGCCTTCGATGCGGCAGTCGATGTTGTGATCGCCTTCGACGAGGCGGATGCCCCGGACCTTCGTGCCTACCTTCACTACGGAGGATGAGCCCTTGACCTTCAGGTCCTTGATGACGGTGACGCTGTCGCCGTCACTCAACACGTTGCCATGCGCATCGCGCACCTCGGCGGCGTTCTCGACCACGGCGGCCGCGACGTCTTTCGACCATTCGTGTCCGCATTCTGGACACACGAGCATTGCGCCGTCTTCGTAGGCGAGGGCGGACTGGCATTTTGGGCAAGGCGGGAATGAGGTCACGGCGGGATTGTATCGGCTATTTCCCACCCCACCCCGAATCGTCCATCGCCATGGAGGGCAACGCCTACGTATTCACGGCAATAGCCGCGTCGTCATTCGGGCCCTAGCCTTGTGACCATGTCAGCTCAAACCAACGCAATACTCCGGGCGCACTTCTTTCCGCCGCCCACCGTGCGGCTTCCCAGTGGGCGGGAGATGCCGGTGCTCGGGCTCGGGACCTATCAGCTGAAACATCACACCGTCGAATCGGTGACGCAGGCGCTCGCGGCGGGCTATCGCATGTTCGACACCTCCGGCGATTACCACACGCAACGTGGCATCGGCGAGGCTATCAACCACAGCGGAGTGGCTCGCGAAGAGCTATTCCTCATAACCAAGATCGAAGAGACGGACGACTCCTTCGCCGCGACGCAAGCCAGTCTCGCCGAGCTCAAGCAGCCGTACGCGGATCTCGTGCTCGTTCATCGCCCGCCCGAACACGGTGTTGGTGAATCGATGTGGCAGGGGCTGCGGCGCGCGAAGCGCGTCGGCCTGGTGAATGACATCGGTGTCTGCAACTACTCCATCGAGCAGATCGAGGACCTCGTCTATCGCACCGGCGAACTGCCGGCGGTGAATCAGATCGAGTGGAGCCCGTTTGGCTACAGCCCGCGCATGCTCGACTTCTGCCGCGACAACGGCATCATCATCCAGGCCTGGAGCCCGCTCACACGCGCGCAACGCCTGAACGATGACAAGCTGGCCGCAATGGCGGCGCGTTACGGCAAGAATCCGGCGCAGCTATTGATCCGCTGGAACCTGCAGCTTGGCGTGGTGCCACTGCCCAAGGCGAATCGCGAGCAGCACCAGCTCGAAAATCTCAATGTCTTCGACTTCGAGATCAGCCAGCCGGACATGGCCAAGCTTCGCGCGTTGAACGAACACTACTCGGCGATGGGCAAGCTGCCGTACGTCTAGGCCGCCGGCCACTCCAGCTCGAGCCGCGCACCGCCGAGCCTCGTGCTGGCCTCGGCGACCACGCGCCCGCGATGCAGCGCGGCGATGCGCGCGACGATCGCCAACCCCAGGCCGAATCCGCCGGTGTCGCGATTCCGGCTGGTATCGAGGCGCGTGAACGCGCCGAAAATGGCGGTCCGGTCGCTTTCCGGAATTCCTTCGCCGTCGTCTTCGACCACGAGGCGATAGAGGTCCTTGTCGCGCACGACGGTCACGTTCACCCGCTTCTTCGCGTATCGAAGCGCGTTGGCTAACAAGTTGCTGAGTGCCAGCTCCATGAGGCGCGGCTCCATCCACGCGGTGTCGATGCCATCCTGCTGCGCGGAGGTGACTTCTTTTTCGTGGGGCGGACACGACAGGAGCACCTGCCGCAGCCAGGGTGCGAGCGGAACGGCCTGGCAGACCATGCGCAAGCCCGGATGGTCGAGTCGCGCGTAGTCGAGCATGTCGGAAATGAGGTCGTCGATCTGCTGGACGTCGGCATTCACGGCGCGCAACTGGCCACGCAGGGATTCGTCCACCATGCCTTCGAGCACCGCGGCAGCGAATCGCACGCGCGCAAGCGGTGTGCGCATTTCATGCGACAGCGCCGCGGTCATCTCCTTCTGCGACTGGATGAGCTGGCTGACGCGGGCCGACATGTCATCGAGGTTGGTGGCGAGGCTGGTGAGCTGCGTGGTTCGCGAAGCAGTGTCGAGAGGTTCGCGGTAGTCAGTCGCGAACTTCTGCGAAGCGACGGTGAGCACGCGCAGATCGCGCAGCAACGGCCGCAGCCACAAGCCGACGATCAGCAGGATGGATGCGTAAAAAAGCACCGGCAGGAATCGGACGCCCAGGCTTTCGCGGGCCGGCTCGAAAGGTCCCAGGCGAATGGCGCCTTTCAACGCATCCGAGCGCCACAGGTAGTAGATACGTCCGTCATCGTCCTCGAGCTCGCGGAGGCCGGATTCCAGTGGCGTGTCGCTGGCGATGTCCGCCGCTGCGAGTACGTCGAGCTCGAGTTGCAGCTTTTCCGCGAGGCGGGTGGCGAGCGCGGCGCGTTCGGTTTCAGGCGCAGCCGCGAGCTGCGATTCCATGAGCTGGAATGTGGAGACCAGCCATGGGTCCATCGGGCGCATTTGCCGTGATTGCAGCGCCGAGAAGCCCAGGTCCAGCAGGATGGCGACCACCAGCAACCCACCGGCGAGCACGACATAGGATCGGACGAACAGCCCGCGATGGCGGGCCTGCAGCCACTCTTTCAAGCCCGACCCGTCAAGTGGCGAGTTCCCAGGCGTCGGGCACTAACAAGTATCCCTTGCCCCACACCGTCTTGATGCGCGTTGGCGCCGTGGCGTCATCGCCGAGCTTGCGGCGCAGCTTGGATACGCGGCCATCGATGGAGCGATCGAGCCCGTCGTAGTCGATGCCGCGCATGGTGCGGAACACTTCGTCGCGGCTCACCAGCTCCCCGGCGCGATGCGCCAGCAGGCTCAACAACTCGAACTCCTGCGTGGTGAGCGCCACGGGCTGGCCCCGCAACCACACTTCGCGCGAGGTTTCGCTGATGCGCAAGGCGCCCAGCGTGAGATCCGGCTTGCGTTCGCCGCCGGCCGGCGCGGCGCGTTCGGCGCGACGCATGAGCGCGCGCACGCGAGCCAGCAACACCATGGGATCGACGGGCTTCATGACGTAGTCGTCGGCGCCGGCCTCGAGCCCGATGACGTGGTCGATGTCGGTATCGCGCGCCGTCAGGATGAGGATCGGCACGTCGTGCACGCGTCGCAATTCACGGCAGATGGTCAGGCCGTCCTTGCCCGGCAGCAGCAGGTCGAGCAACACCAGCCGTGGCTTCTCGCGTCCGAATCTCTCGAGCGCGCGATCGCCGCGTTCTTCGATCGCCACGCGCAGTCCGTTCTGCTCGAGGTAGGTGGCGGTCAGCTCCGCCAGGCGCGCGTCGTCTTCGATCAGCAGGATGTCGATGTTGGTCACGCTCACAAGACGTCCCACACATGCCGCGTGCGCCGTTCGCGCCGTCGGTCATCGGAGCCCACGCGCAGCACCTCGACTTTCACCTCGGCGGCACGTTCGGTTCCCGCGGGGGGCGAGAGCCAGAAGATGAAATCCTCGCTGACTTCGCGCTGGTGCTGCAGTTCTCCGGAGAGCGTTCTGGGCCAGCAGCGCAGCGGCGCGGGGACCGCTTCGTCATTCAGGCAGTACTCGCCAGGAAGAACGCTCTTCCAGCGAATGTCGAACTTCACGTTGCAGGATTCCGCCGCCTTGTCCACGACGCACAACAGCGGTTTCACGATCAGGCGCACGGGCGGAGGCTCGGCGGCCGTTGCGGTGCGCACCGCCAACCAGGTCACCGCCAGCAGTGTGAGCCGGGTGCGCATCAGAATTGCCAGGCCGCTCCGGCGAAATAGCCGAGGACGTGATCTTCGGCGACGATCGGGCTCGAGGCGACACTGTCGTGCAGTCGCTCGTAGTCCGCCGAGATCGCCAGCCGCACGCTCTTCGTGAGGTAGTAGCTGGTGCGCAGTCCGGCTTCCCAGTCGACGCCGCCTTTGGCTTCGTACGGCTGCAACGTGAGTCCCGCTTCCTTCGGGTTCACGCCCCAGTAGTAGTTGCTGAGATCATCGCTCTTGAAGGCGAGACCTACCGACGGCGACACGGAGAAGCGGCCGAGGGTCCAGCGATAGCTGTAATCGGCTGAGATTTCGAACCCTTCATGCGTCTGGCTGACGTCGTGGAATCCGCGCAGCGTGGCCTGACCCCACTCACCGCCAAACAACATCTCGAGTCCCATTTCGATCGCGTAGTCGCGGTCGGGGACCTTGAGTTCCTGAGGTTGGTCCGCGGATGCGAATCCGTTGTCCGGACGGCCCGGCGGAGGCGCGGGGCGGGTGATGGGCACCTTGTTGCCATCGGCCGCGAGGGTGAAATTCACGTATCGAATATTCGTCTTGCCGAAGAACACGCGGTCACTGTTCACGCGCGCCACCGCATTGGCCGTGAACAGCCGGGTGTCGGCCAACTGGAACCCCAGGTCGAAGTTGTCGAAGAACCAGCGCTTGCCGAACCAGGCGATGTCGAGGTCGACGAGCACCGGAATGTCGTCTGACTGCACCAGCGGGTTGGTGCGCATTCCGTAGCCGACGCCTATGCCGAAGCGCCAATTACGCTCGGCCGGCAAGGGGCGCGTCGGACGCGTTACGGCCGCCGGGGCCGGCAGCGAAGCATCGGTGGTCGCAGGCGTGGAGGGCGCTTCGGTTTGCGCGTAGGTCGAATGCGCCAAAGACCATAGGACCGCCATCGCGAGCAGGTGCTGCAATCTCGGAATATTCATGGCGTCATTCTAACTTCAGCAGCGCGCGAAGCCCGGCAAACCTTTAGGCGCAAGCTGTGTCGAAACTGTGAAAAAGTGTAGCGACTGCATCCGACACTATTTGACCAATTTCCTCAACTGTCGCGACAGATGACGTAATCGGCAGCCCTTAGCCTCTGGGCAGCGGATTTCCAGGGGATCAACAACATGAACATGCACCGCCTGCCAGACCGGCTCGCCTTCTCGATCGCCCCGCTGTTCCTGTTCGCCAGCCTCATGCTGGCCGGCTGTGGCGGCGGACAGTCCGATGGGGACGGCATGAACCCTCCGGCCCCGCCACCCGCCTCGGGAATGTTGCGCAAGGTCAGCTCGGCCGCGGAGCTCGAACGCTCGCTCAAGCAGTCGCTCCAGGTGACGGTCGCAACCGGCGTGCCTTCCGTCATCTTCGAGGGAGATGGAGTATTCGCGCTCCCACCGTCATTGAGCGGCGACGGCGGGGTTTCGAATACCTACACCAGCGAGGCCGGCGTCGATGAATTCGACTACGTGCGCTATGACGGCACCTATCTGTACATCGCGCCAACAATTTTTTCCGACCCAGTGTCGCCCCGCGCGATCCGGATCCTGAGAACCGACCCCGCGACTGGTGGCGCCACCCAGGTGAGCTCCATCCCGATCGACGACAGGCTGCCGGTACAAGGAATCTACGTCGCCAATGGCCGTCTCGTGGTGGTCACCAGCGGCAGCAACTTCAGCCAGTTCGGCGGTCTCTGGATCATGGCGCCCTATTGGGCGCCGTCCGAACTCGCGCTTCACGTGTACGACGTCAACGACCCGGCACATCCGAGGCGGATCCTGCATGCGGAGATGGACGGCGTGTTCGTCGCCAGCCGGCGCGTCGACGATCGGGTCTATCTAGTCAGTCGCCACACTCCTTCGGTGGTGCTGGACCCGCAGGGGCGCGTGCAAATTGCCAACCTGCCGCTCGCCGAACTGCTGCCGCAGATCACCGTCGCCGGTCGCACGCGTCCGTTGGTTGCGGCGTCGGACTGCTACGTCACGAACGAGCCGGATCACGTGGGCTATCCGATCCTGACCACGATCACGTCCTTCTCGATGCAGGATCCCGGCAATCTGGTCAACACGTGCTACGACGAGGAAGCCGATGGCGTTTACGCGTCGGCCACGGCCTTGTACGTGTCGCAGCCACGGCTCAGCGACCCTGTGAACCCGGCGTCCAGTGGCTTCAGGTCAGCCACACGCATACACAAGTTTGCGTTCACCGCCGCGGCTCCGGTCTATGCGGGGTCCGTGGAGGTTCCGGGCGCGCTGTGGTTGGGTGGTCAGCATGACTTCCGCATGAGCGAGAGCCAGGGAATGCTGCGGGTCGTGACCACGGAGTTCGTCAGCGATCCGGCGGATGTCCAGGATCATCGGCTGTTCGTGTTGCGCCCGAAGGCTGGCGAGCTCGCGCTGGAGGTGGTATCGAGCCTGCCTAACAACACGCGCCCCGAGGAGCTGGGCAAGCCCAACGAGGGATTGTTCGGTGTGCGTTTCGCGGGTGATCGTGCGTATGCCATCACCTTTCGACGGATCGATCCGCTGTACGTGATCGATCTTTCCAACCCCGTGGACCCGCGCATCGCCGGCACGCTCGAAATTCCTGGCTTCTCCGAATTCCTGCACCCGGTGACGGAAAATCTGCTGTTGGGACTCGGAAGCAATTTGGGTAACGTCAAACTCGAACTGTTCGACGTGTCGGCGCTCGAGCAGCCGCAGTCGCGCGGCAGCATCGAGCTCGGCGGCTGGTATTCCAGTTCGGAGGCCAATTACGACCGGCACGCGTTCACCTATCTTCCGGCGGAGTCGGCCGATCGATTCGCCATTCCCGCGACGGTTACTCCCGCGCCCGCAAACGGGCAAACCGCGCTTGCGCAGTCATCACTGCACCAGTTCGAGATCATCGGCAAGCAGAGCGCCGCGAGCGCATCGCTGCTGGCGGCCGGCGTGGTCTCGCCGCCGGCGGCCAATGACAGTGATCGCTACGCATGGATCAGCCGTTCCTTCATTCATAGCGACACGGTCTATTACGTACGCGATGGCAAGGTCTGGTCGAGTTCCTGGTTCGCGCCTTCGCAGGTGCAGGGCCCGTTCTGACCGGCGGTTGTCACGGATCGCCTCCGTGGCGGAGAAGTAGCCACCGCCTGCTGGAACTACTCTATCCTCCTCGTCCGGGGGCCTGCGGTCGCAGGGGCAGGATGCAGAGCGGATGGAGTCAGGCCAAAGAAGAAGAAAAATAGTTGGGCCGTCGCTCGTGGCGCTCGGCATTGCCCTATTGGTTGCGTGCAAGCCCGGCGACCGTCCCGCGGTGGATGGCGTCGTCGTGTTCGGCGATGACGTGGCGCTGGTGCGCGGCGAGCGGATCGACAGTGCGCAGCGTGAGTTTTCCGTAGCCGGGAATGCGACGTTCGTTGCGCTGGTGGACGAGGATGACATCGAGGTCAAAGTCGTCCTGTCGCATGACGGAGCGAAGGGCGTCGTGCCGGCGAAGATCGAAATCGATTCCAACCTGCAGGGCGAGGGAATCGAAATTGCCGCGCTCGAGGCGCCATCCGGTTCGCGGCTCATGCTTTCGCTGGAAAGCCCGCAGGATTTCACCCGTCCCGGCAAGGTCAGGCTGAAGGTCCTGCGCTACGACACGGCAACATCGCAAGATCCACGCATCGCCGCACGGATCACCGCGTATCGCGCATGGTCAGCCGCCACGGGTGCGCGACTCACCGGCGAAGACCTTCTCGAGACGGGATTTCGCGACATAGACATCGCTCTGGCCCATTTCGAAGCGGTGGGCGGCGATCCGGTTCTGGCCGCCTGGGGACGCATGGTTCGCTCCAGACTCAACTACCGGCAGCTGACCCATCTCGCGACCTCGGTCGCGGACGCACGGCATGCGGAGCGCGGCTTCTCAACGGTCGGAGCGCCGCGCAACGCGGCGCGCGCCCGATTCCTGCAAGCCGCTTCGCTGGTCGAGATCGCAAACGACGAAGCTGCGAGAAATCCGAGCGCCGATGAGGCGGCGGTGGAAAGCAGGCGGATTCTGACCGCACTCAGCATCGAGCCCGCAGTCAGCGCCCTGGAACGCGCGCGTGCAGGGAATTATCTCGGCGTGCTCGATTTCCACCTCTACAATTTGCCGGCGGCCCGGATTCAATTTCAGAAAATCATTCCGGCCTTTGAGGCGATAGGCTACGGCCAGGGACGACTTCAGGCCGTCGGAAACCTGGGAGCGATCGCGTTCGAGATGGGCGACTTCCGGGCCGCGACGCAATACTTCGATCAGTTGGTCGAAGAACTCGACCGTTCCGCGTCGATTGTCGTGCGCGTCATCGTCCTGCACAACGCTGCGGAAATCGACTCCAACACGGGGAATGTCGATCAGGCGATCGAGCGGCTGATGCGAGCCCGGGAATTGACGCGCGAGCACAAACTGGCGCGACTCGACGCTCTCGTGCTGGCTGGGCTCGGAAATGCTTACCGGATCCGCGGCGACACGGCGCAGGCAACGGCACTGCTCGACGAAGCGCTGAAGCTTCGACGCGCGATGAATGATCCAAGGGGGCTGATTTCCAGCACGCGGGTCAATGGAATACTGGCGCGTGAAACGGGAGACATCCCCAAGGCCCTCGCCCTGCATCGCGAAGCCGTTTCTCTGGCAGCCACGCCTAGTGATCGTGTCCTTGCGTTGGTGGAACTCGCCCTCGATTACCAGGCCGCGTCCGACTATCCACGGGCGATTGCCACCGGCCGCGAAGCGCTGTCGACGTCCGCGGGAAATTCGGCGTTTTACCGGCGGTACGCAGTACAACTGGCGCTTGCCGACATGTTGCTCGCGCAACCGCATCGGACGTCACAGGCCGTCGGAGAAGCCACCAGGCTCGCTGAGGATTCGCTGAGTGACTCGATTCAGCGCGCAGACACCATGCAGGAAATCGTCGCCCGCCGATTGCTGGCGCAGTCGCTCGCCGCACGCGGGGCATTGCGCGAAGCGCGCGATGAATATGAGAAGGCGATCGCCCTGATCTTCAATTACCGCAGCTCGATCAACAACCCGGAATTGCGGGCTGTGACCCTGGCGCATGAGCAGAAGACGTTTCGCGGTTACGTGGATTTGCTGATGCGCGACGTCGCCAAGCGCGGGCCGGGCAAGCTGCTCCCGGTCAACGCCGCGGAGGAGAACGCGCTGCGCACGCTCGAGTGGGCACGCGCAATCAACTTCGATTCGAGAAGAGTCTCGCATCTCGATGCCGCGACCCAGGCTCGCCTCGACGAACTCTTGACGCAGATGGCAGGTAAACGAGTGCGACTCGCCACGCTGCAAAACCGCAGTACCGACGTGTCGCGGGAACTGGAAGTGCTGCAGCTCGACATCGCGCGGCTGCGCGCCGAGGTGGACCAGTTGCGCGCGGCGGCCTCTCGCGAAACGAAGATCGTGGACGCCTCAACGGTGGTCGATGCGTCCTGGCCAGCGATGTCACCGGAAACCACCCAGCTTTCATATGCACTCGAAACGGAGCACGCCTATCTTTGGGTGCGCGACGCGTCGGGAATTCGGGCTACCGTGCTCTCCGCAATGCCCTCGGCCATCGCTCGCGACGTCGCGGCGCTGGCTGGAGTGGTTCGGGGAAACGGAGCGCAACGCCTCGACGCCGTTCTCACGCGTCTATCTACCACACTGCTCCCGCGGGGCGCACTCGGCCGTGATTCCAGGACGCTCGAGGTCGTTGCTGAAGGACAAGCTGCCGCGGTTCCTTTCGCGGCCCTCAACGCACCGGAAAACACGCAGCGCCTGGCGGAACGCCATTCGATCGTGATGATTGGTTCGCTGTTCGAAGCGCGTGCCCGGCCAAGGCCCGCGCGGTCGCGTCCGCTGGGCTTCGTCGCGCTTGCCAACGATGCTCGTTCGAAGGGAGACCCGTCGGCGGCGCAAATATTTCCGACACTGCATAACGCCAGCGCGGAGGCGCGAGCGATCGCGACGCAATTCCAGAGCCGCAACCCGCCGGCGCGGGTGAAGCTGCTGCTCGGCGCGGAAGGTAGCGCCGCGAATCTCGAGAAAACCTGGCGGGGTGGCGTCGACGTGATCCACTTCGCCACGCACGGACTCGCGGACTTGCGTCAGCCCCTTGCATCATTGTTGTTGTTGCCAGCACTCGATGCCGCCGGAAGCCCCACTTACTTGACCGCCGGCCAAGTGCAGGAATGGCGCGGAGATGCGGATCTCGTCTACCTCAGTGCCTGCGAGACCGCCGTGGGTCCGGCGCGCTTCGCCGACGGACTGCCCGGGCTGCAGCGCGCGTTCCTGCGTGCCGGCGCGCGCGGCGTGATTGCCACGCTCTGGCCGGTGGAGGACGTGTACGCGAGTTTGTTTGCCGCGGATTTCTATCGGCGCTATACGACCGGGACACCGGCGGCGCTCGCCCTGAGTGAAACGCAGCGATCGTGGATGCAGCCAGCGCCGGGAATCCGCGAGAGCGAGCAGGCATACCGGCGCATGACCGCGTGGGCACATGCGTATTACGCGCAGTGAAGGATCACGGAGTGACGGTCGAGCGCGCGTTGCGCCGCTTCGCGGCCAGGTAGCCAGTTGTGAGAAAGGCCGCCGCATCCATACGACGCGACGGCCTTTCTCTATTAGAGAGGGCTCTCGACCTCAGTGATTGACTTTGTAGTACGCGTTCGCGCTCTTGCTGTACGCAGCCGCGCCATCACCGCGCGTGAGCTTCTCGAGTGAATCCGCCGGCGCGGCGTTCAGCTCTTCCTTCGTGAACGGAACCACGTAGCTGTCTTCGCTCTCGACATAGTCGAGCGCCGACCATGGCACCGGATGGAACTTCTCGTTCACGCCGAGAAAGCCGCCGAAGCCGACGACGGCGTAGACAATGTTGTTAGACAACTTGTCGAGCACGATGTCTTCGATCTGGCCGATTTTCTGGCCTGCCGTGTTCTTGACGCTGGTGCCGATCACCTTCTTGGCGCGGATTACTTCGGTGTGGCCGGATGGGGTAGTCATGTGATGCCTCGTTTGTGTCGTGGATTGCGCCGGCATGGTAAAGACCTCCGCCCCTGCGCCCCATCAGCCCATGGCGCGCCCTGGTGTCAGACCTGATGCAACCGGGGTTCCCGCGGGCGTGTACAAAATGCAAACGAGATCGGGGTGCTGGTGATGTCGGTGATCAGCGCGGGGGCTGACCCCATTTCATTTGACGAAGCCGAAGTCCAGGGCCTCTTCACCCGAGGCCTGTTTGCGCACGCGCAGGGAATAGGGGCCCGCGCGCAGCTGCCCGCTATCGATGATCACCACCAGGCTGACGGGCGAATTCGGACGCTGGTCATTGAGCGTCGCGACCGTGTCGATCTTCTGGTTCTGCTCGAGGCGGTCGAGCGCAACGCTGTATTGATGATCCACATCAAACAACCCAACGATTTCGACCCGAACAATGCCGGGCGGCAGAGACGGCGCAGTTTCGGAACCGCGGACCAGCGCCAGGCGCAGCGAAGGGCCGTCGTGAGGCGCGGAGTTCATGGCAGCCAGGATGGAAGGAGCCGCTGCCCGCGTGCCGGCATTCCAGAAGTAGAAAATCGCCATCAGCGCAATCAGCAGGCTCGCAGCCGTGGCCAGCGGCCACTGCAGCGGATGTCGAGCGCGGACGAATTCCGCGGTGGAGCCGCGCGCGACCTGCGCAATGCCGGCCTTCAGGCGCTGTTCGTACTCGACCTGGCGCGCGAACTCGGGATTGGCGAGGCAATAGTCTTCGAAGGCCTGAGCTTCCGGTTCGCTCATGCGTCCTGCGGCATATCGTTCGATGAGTTCCTGATTCATAAACCGAGGCTCAGGAGGTCGCGCTTCGCGAAGCCCCGTTCTTCGAGAATTTGCCGGAATCGACGCCGCGCACGGCTCAACGCCTGGTTGAACGCCGCCTCGGACAGCTCGAGCTCCTGGCAAATTGATTCCTTGTCATGATCATCGAGATAGAAACGTTTGAGCATCAGGCGATCCCGGGGTTGGGGCAATTCACGCAATAGCGCACGGACTGCGAGGGCTGCCTCGTGATCCGACGCGATCCGGTCGACGCTATGCGTCGAATCCGCTTTGCGGTCCGTCGCCTCGCTATCAACATCTGTTCTCTGTCGTTCAGCCTTTCGCAGTGACGCGATAGCGAGATTTCTTGCTGTTTGCGCCGCAAATGCAGCTAGCTTCTGTGGGTCTTCTATGCCCTCGCCGCGTAGGCGCTGGATGACAATAAGCAGGGTTTCCTGGACCAGGTCCTGCAAAAGGCCATGGTCACCGCCCGTACGGCGACGCAATAAGACGCGCAAACCCGGTTCAAACTGGCGAATGAGCTCGCTTTCGGCGGAGACATCTCCTTGCCGAATCCGGCGCGAAAGCTCACCGCCTGGAACGAAATCCATAGACTGATTACCTGACCCTTGACCCCTGACCCAGAACTTGGACGCAAACCGACTTTTCGTTATTCAGATAGTTGCGGCTAGGATTCTGCCATGCCCAGTCGTCGCGATCAGTGAAGTAGGAAAATCCTGTGCTCAAGACATACCACGGCTCATGCCATTGCGGAGCGGTGCGCTTCGAGGCGGAGATCGACCTCACGCAGCCCACCTTTCGTTGCAACTGCTCGATCTGCTCGCGAAATCGATTCTGGGCAGCGGTGGTGAAACCGGCCGCTTTTCGACTGCTGGAAGGCAAGTCCGCGGTCCAGCAGTACCTGTTCAACTCCATGCAGAACGAACACTTCTTCTGCAGGACCTGCGGGGTTCGTGCATTTGGACTCGGCAACAGTCCGGAGGCTGGCGAGGTTGTCGGCATCAATATCGGCTGCCTGGAAGATGCGACCCCCGAAGAACTGGCAGCGGCGCCGATTCGCTTCTGCGACGGCAGGTACGACAACTGGCAGAACGAGCCGGCGATCACCAGCTACCTCTAGCCGATCGGCAGTCGCACGAAAAACGTGGTGCCCTTGCCGAGCTCAGTGATGAAGTCGAGTTCGCCGCCGTGGCCCTTGACCACCACGTTGCGCGACACCGAGAGACCCTGGCCCGTGCCACGGCCGACTTCCTTGGTGGTGAAGAACGGATCGAAGATTCGCGCGCGAATGGCCTCGGGAATGCCGCCACCCGTGTCGCCAATCGAAATGACCACGCGCTCGTTCTCGAGCCGCGTGCGAACGACAATCCTGCCGCGTCCGCCGGTGCCCTTCAGCGCATCGCCGATGGCGTGCGCCGCATTCACCACGAGATTCAGCACGACCTGGTTGATCTGGCCGCCGTGACAGGCCACGGGCGGAATCTCGCCGAGATCGGTTTCCAGGTCGGCCACGTCGCGATACTCGCTGCGCGCGACGATGAGCGTGCTGTTGATGGCCCGATTCAGATCCACCGCGCTCATCTCCGCCTGGTCGGCGTGCGAGAAGTCTTTCATCGAGCGCACGGTCTCGGTGATGCGCGCGAGCCCTTCGGCCACGCGCAGCATTGCCGGCGGGAGTTCCTCGCGCATGTACTCGACGTCGTCGCTGCCTTCCGGGCGCACCGTCGTCGCGGCATGCAGGCGATCGATGTAGGCGAGTAGTTCGGTCACCCCTTCGCGGATGAAACACGCGCTGTCGTTCAGGAACTGGATGGGCGTGTTGATTTCGTGCGCGACACCCGCGGCCAGCCGGCCGATCGATTCATGGCGATCCATCGACGCCAGGCGTTCTTCGGCGTCCTTGCGGTCGGTGATGTCGTAGCCCGTGCCGACTATGCCGGTCAGGTTGCCCGCGGCGTCGCGCAGCGGAACCTTCGAGGTGAGGATCACGCGATCCACGCCGCGCACCTTGTCGAAGGCGATTTCCTCGTGGTCGATGAGCGGTATGCCCGACTTGATCAGCGCCTGCTCGTCGGCGAAGAAGCGCTCGGCATGCTCGCGCGGGAAGAAGTCGAAATCGGTCTTGCCGATGAGATCGTCCGGCTCCGCGCCCATTCGATCGGCGACCAGCTTGTTGCAGGCGGTGAAGCGGCTGTGGACGTCCTTTGCGTAGATGAAAGCCGGAATCAGGTCGATCATGGTCCGCAGGACGTTGCGTTCGTGCGCGAGCGCATGCGTGAGGTTGCGGCGGACGGTGGTGGCGCCCTCGTCCGGCTTGTCGGCTTCAACCGGGATGTGTTGCGGAAGGCGGTTCACAGCCCAGGATTTAACGGCCCCGGAGCAATGATCTGAAACACCGGCGGCAGAAAAGTGGACTGGCTCACAGCGCGAAGTCGCGCATTAAAATTTCAAAAATCCGAATCACGCCGAAGTGAGAAGTTAATCCTTTTCTATCGTGAGCTGATCGAAAACCGCGTCAAAGCCCGCGCCTTCGGGTGCAGCGCACATCACGCCCGCCATGACTTTCACGTCGGCGGGGAAATAGCCCTGGCGGATGGTCATGAACTTTTCACCGTCCTTCGAGCACTGCGCCTCGATGGAATCCTTCTTGCGCACCACGCGCCACCAGGCCGCGCCGGTCTGCGATACATCTTCCATGGTCGACCAGTCGGAGAAATCGTGCGTGAACACCACGCTCGCCCAGCGCTTGTTCTCGACGAACTCGGAGCCGCATTTCATCCAGTGCTTTTCGTCGAGCCGCACCATGAGGCCCGCCTGGTCATAGAGCGCGGAGTAGTTGCCGTAGATTCGCGCCTGCATCGTGAACTCGCCCATCAGCGGCAGATGCATGAAATGGCCGTTGTCGGTGACATAGCCGTAGAAGGTTTTTCTCCAGAAGTCGGTCTTGCCCTTGGAACGCACGGTGAGGACGCCTTCGCTGTAGCGCTCGGCAGCCGGCGGATTGAACCAGGTCATGCGGCTCAGGAGGTCGCCTCCGGCGCGCGACGCGGTGCCCTCGGCGGCCGCCGCAACGACCGGATGCGCGGCCAGCGCGACACCGGCCGACTGCTGCAGGAAGTCTCTTCGCGTGGAACGCATGAACACTCTCCCGGTCACGACGAAATCTGCGGTAGATAGGCGCGAAGCTGCTCGCGGCAGCTGGCCAGGCCGGTGAACTGGATGGCGTGGAAGCCGCACTCCTGCGCGGCGATCACGTTCTTCAGCAGGTCGTCGATGAACACGCTCTCGGCGGGCACGATGCCGGTCTTCTCCACCAGGTGCTTGTAGATCGCCGGCTCGGGCTTCACCAGCAGTATCGCGCCGGAGATGACCAGGTGTTTGAAGTGTGCGAAGAACTTGTGATGCTGAACGAGGTAATCGAACGTGCTGACCGGCATGTTCGACAGCAGGTACAGGTGCACGCCGGCGGCGGCGAGTTCATCGACCAGCTGCAGGCTGCCTGCAATGGGTCGCAGCGATTCGCGGGTGGCGTGAATCAGCGTGCGGGTCTCGTCCGGAGAACGGCCGGTCTGTTTCGCGAAATGCTGGACGGCGGCCTCATAGCTGAGCGTGCCGCGATCGAACTCGTGCCAGTCGGCGTGTTCGAACATCTGCTGGCGGATGACCGCTTGCGTCGCCTTGTCCGGATAGAGCTCCGCGATTGTGCTGGCAGGATTCCACTCGAGCAGCACACCACCCACATCGAATACGACGTTCCGGATATCCATGTCCGGAGTATGGCGGGATTATTTGCGGGCGACGAGTAGCTTCAGGCCGAAGAAGATCAGCGCGCCGCCGAACGCCCGCTCCAGCCACGCCAGCGCGCGAGAGCCTTTGAGCGCCCGTGCACCATGCGACGCGAGCTTCGCATAGGCCAGCAGTGCGATGCCGTCGATGACCACCGTGACGGTGAGCATGATCGCAAGCTGCAGGGGCAGCGGATAATCGGGACTGATGAACTGCGGGAGCAACGCCAGCACGAACAGCAGCAGCTTGGGATTGGTGAGCTGCACCACGAGACCCTGCAGCACCAGCCCGCCGTGCGCGCGTGGCGCCGGAGCGGCGGCAATGGTTTGCGCATCGCGCGGCCTGGAGAACAGCATCTTCGCGCCGAGGTACATGAGATAGAGAGCGCCGACGATCCGAATCGTCGTGACCGCGCCGCTGTAGCTCGCCAGCAATGCCGCAAGGCCGAAGGCCACGGCGGTGAAGACGAAGACGTGCCCTAGCAGGATGCCCGCGGTTCCCGACATCGCGCCGCGCATGCCGTGGCGCGCCGCCTGTGACATCGAGAACATCACCGCTGGGCCGGGTGAAAGTGCGACCAGCGTCCAGGTCGCGAGATAGAGAAGAAAGGTGTTGAGTGCCATGGCTACAACTTAGCGGTCGGGCTTGGTCGAATCACGAGCCAGTTTCCGTGGTTTTCCGGGGCTCTGTATTGGCCGCGCGTGCCCTGATGATTTCTTCGTACTTGCGCTCCTGGCGGTGATGCCACCACCTGGCGATGTAGGCGCCGGCAACGCAGAGCGCGAACACTCCCGCCATCACGAGCGCGGCGTTGTGGTTCAGGAACGCGCCCCTGTAGTTGCGATAAGTGTCGGGGCCGTGCCCCGCCTGCATCTTGCTCAGCGCAAACAGCACGAAGCCACCGAAACCGATGAGGGTTGCGGTGACTCCAACAATGATCAACTTCCTGTTGCGCAGGCCCATGCGGGTCCTGCGGCTACGTCTTCATCGGCATCGGCACCGGGTCATTGCGCGTCGGCATCGGCGCGACCGCAGGCGAAGTCAGGCCGGTGACCAGGTCAGCCACCTTCACCGCCGCGCCGCTCACGAAACTCTTGTTGGCGGACGCGCCGATCAGGCACGAATACAGGCCGCTGCGTTCATCGGCGGCGCGCTTGTATTTATCGGGTTCGGCCGTGCCGAACACTTCCGTCAGCATGACGGTGTCGCCGCCACCGTGGCCGCCCTTGCCAGTCCACACCTCGAGGTCCTGCGCCGGGCCGCGCAACGGGATCACGCGCGTGCGCTCACGATCGCCGTCCGTACCTTGGTAGTTAGTGGCACCAGCCGAGACAGCGCCGCTCTCGACGATCTGGTGTTCGATGCGGCCCTTGGTGCCGTTGAAGGCGATCGTGTAGCCCTCCCAGGCATTGAACGCGTTCAGTGAGTAGGACAGCGTGGCGCCGGTCTTGTACTTCACGATGACATTCATGGTGTCTTCGATGCTGATGTCCGGGCGGAACACGCAGCGATCGCGGAAATAACCGTCGTGCTTCTCGTTGTCGAGATACAGATCCTTGAAGTTCTTGTCGGCGCCGATGTCGAGATAGAACGTGCACTTCGCTTTCTCCGGACAGGTGAGGCAGCGCTCGTGGTGGCTCTCGAGCCCCATGCGTTTCGCCATGGCCGGCGTGTAGAACTCGCGCTTGCCGTAGGCCTGCACGATCTCGGGCTCGCTGCCCAGCCACCAGTTCACGAGGTCGAAGTGGTGCGTGGCCTTGTGGATCATGAGGCCACCGGAAATTTCCTTCTGGCTGTGCCAGCGGCGGAAATAGTCCGCGCCGTGCAAGGTGTTCAGCAGCCAGTGGAAGTCCACGGACATCACGTCGCCGATGGCGCCGCTCATGAGGAGATCCTTGACCTGCGTGCGCGGCGGCGAGTAGCGATAGTTGAACAGCACGCGCACGTGGCGGTTGTTGCGCTTGCAGGCGTCGACGATGCGCTGCGCCTTCTCCGGCGTGGTAGTTAGTGGTTTCTCGGTGATGCAGTCGCAGCCCGCGTCGAGCGCGCGCACGATGTACTCGTCGTGAAAGGCGTCGGGGCAGGTGACGATGACGCAGTCCGGCTTCAGCTCCTTCAGCATCTTGTCGAAGTCGGCGGCGAGATATTTCTTCGGCTTGCCACCGTTCGGGGCGACGAACTTCGCGGCCACGTCGAGGCGGCCGGGGTTCACGTCGCAGATACCGACGAGTTCGTTGCCCTCGGCAAAGGTCTTCGTGATCGCGGTGAGGTACATGCGCGAACGCGAGCCCACGCCGACGTTCACGTACTTGCGGCGCGGTGCAGCGCCGGTGGCAATGGCCGAAAGGCCCACGGCCGCGGCTCCGGCGGTCTTGAGCATGGCGCGCCGGTCGAAAGTCAGATCACTCATCTATATGTCCCCCACGAGATGGCTGGCAGTACTGCTGGCTGCTCGGGAAGATACCGCAAGTCCGATCAGAAACGCTCAGGTGCGAGCAAGACTCCGTCAGTAGAGCCAGAGTGCGCCACGGTTCGGCGCGGAGGTATCGGCTTGATCTCCGTCGATGCCGCGCGCGTTACTCGGGTCCCCGGGTGCGCCGACCGCCAGGTCCTTGCCATTTCTCGCCAGCGATACGGCCGACCCGAATCCGGGGAATTGCACGGCATCAGAATTCGGCTTGATGAACTGGCGCAGACGCCAGCTGGTCGGCCGATGCTCGTACACGTACACCGCGCCGGTGGTGCCGTGGTTGCCGTTGATAATCGGCGGATACAACACGCCTGAGCCGTCGGCCGGGTCTCGGACGCTCGCTACGGCGAGAAAGCGGCCGTCGCGGCTCATGGATAGCGTGAGGCCGTAGGCTGCGGCGGGGTAGTCCGCTTCACCCCGAGTCGTCCACTCACCGGGCGACAAAACAGCTTCGCGCGACCATCCGGATTCGCCCTGACGGTAGACAGCCACCGACGTGTGAAAGGTGGAGCCATCGTCTTCCATCTTTATGGATCGGGCGGCGAAGCTGCGGCCGTCGTAACTGACGGCGACGCTTCGCTCGTCTGCACCCAAATTAAAGCCGTCGAACGGATTTGGCAGGCGCGCCACTCTCTGCCAGTCAGGCGCCGTGAACACCTCCACTTGACCGTCGCAGCTGCGTATCAGGGTGCGTCCGTCACCGCTCAGCCGCATGGCGTAGCAACGTTCATCAACCGCGGGAATCGTGGCGAGCATCACCCAGCCGCTACTCGTGTGCCGGTAGAGCTCGACAGGACCCTGGGCCGAAGTCGCGTTGCCGGGGCCGTTGCCTTGCCCCCATCGTCGCGACAACGCCAGCACCGTACCGGATTCGTCGAGATCCACGAATCGCCCAAAAGCATCGTCTCCTTCGGAATTCGAAGACGCGAGCCGCTGCTCCTGCACCCACCCACCTGACGTGCGGCGGAACAGATAGACCGCGCCGATCGCCGGAAATTCGCCGGCATCCGTATCCGGACGAACCTCTTCCGGAGCTCCCAGCACGATCACCGAGCCATCGCCGTTGATATCGAGTGGAGAGACCGAACTGCCGCCGCGACTCTGCTCGATGACCGAGGGAAGCAGTTGCGCCTCTTCAACCCAGCCCGCGGAGTGCTTGCGGAACACCACGACCTTGCCCTCAACGCCGAGCCCCCTCCCGTATCCCCCTCCCGCGGCAATGGTGCTGCCGTCCTCGCTCATGGCCACGTCCCGGCCCAGATTGTGTGGACCTTCACTGTAAGGCGTGCTCGCCTTGAAGTACCCCACGCTGTCTTTCATCAGATGCGGCACGCTGATTTCGCTCGAACTCGTGCAGCCGGACGGGTTGCAGGCCTTGATCACATATCGGGCTTCGGTCCAGTGGAGCAGGTGGGCCGAGATGTTGACGTTGGCTCGCGGCCGCCAGCTTGGGGTATCGGCGAACTTGGCCCAGGCGGCGCCGGGGTTTGACCTGAACCACACTTCGTAGTGGCCAGCTCTCGGAACGTAGTTCCAGTCGAACTGCAGTTGTTTGAGACCGGCGCCCACCATGACCACCGGCGCGGCGGGCGGTGTCGCGAAGGCGGCCTGGGCAAACAGCATTGTCAGCAGTCCGGTCAGCGTGCGACCGGTCGCGATTCGAATTTTCATGGCTCCCCCGGATTCATGGCGTTTCGAGTAGTTAGAGTCTCCGGGGCATCCCCGTCAAGTTTGAGGGCCGCGGGCGCCAGCGCCGCGCCTCGCCGGAAACGCCGAGATGTCAGCGGGTTGCGAGCGATCCGGACTATTTGGCGCCAGGCAGTGAGACGCGGCTGACAATGAGTTCTCTCCTTTGCCCGCAGTTGCTGTCGCGCCAGGTAAGTCAAAGACGGCGCCGCTCGAGTTCGCGCTCGTTGTAAGCCCGGTGGAGAGTCGAGTAGGCTCCGGCTGCCCGCGCCGATCGTCGCGCGCGATTGCTGGACGCCGCGATGCCGTCGAAGTTGTTTGCGACTCTCCTGTCGGCACCATGCCTGGTGCTGGCCATGCTGCCCGTGTCCGCGCGGGCCGCACCCATCGACCGGCATGCGCTCGTCACGCGCCACAACCCGACGATCACGGCTGTCGACCGGTCCGCGCCGTTCATGGTCGGCAACGGCAACCTGGCCTTCACGGCCGACATCACCGGGCTGCAGACCTTTCCAGAGCAATACTCCGCGCTCGTGCCGCTGATGACCCAGGCGCAGTGGGCGTGGCACAGCTTCCCGAATCCGCAACACTTCGCGCTCGAGCAGGCGCAGGTTCCCATCAAGGTGCGCGGCAGGAAGCAGAAATTCCCGTACCTGAGCGACTGGGAGCAGGCGAAGAAGCCGGAAATCCAGTGGCTGCGCGAAAATCCGCATCGCTTCTCGCTCGGCAGGCTCGGCCTGCACCTGGCGAAGGCCGATGGGCAAGCCGCGTTATTCAGCGATCTTTCCGCGACTCGCCAGACTCTCGACCTGTGGACGGGTCGACTTACCAGCAGCTTCGTGTTCGACGGTACACGCGTCGAAGTGGAAACCTCCGTTCATCCGGATCGCGATCTCCTCATCGTGCGACTGCGATCGACGCTGCTGGTCGACGGCAGACTGGGCTTCGACCTCAGGTTCCCCGGCGTCGCTGCGAAACTGAATCCGGATCCCGCGGACTGGACCCATCCCGAGTCGCATTCGACGCAGGAGATCTCGCGCAGCGCGGGCGGGCTCACGCTCGCGCGCCAGCTCGACGACACTCGTTACTCAGTGCGCGTGGCCGCGGATCGCGAGCTCGACATCACTGCGGCCGCGACGCACGCCTACCGTCTCACCGCGCCGGGCTCGGCCCAGGTCACCTTGTTAGTGGAGTTCTCCGCGGGCCCGCCACCGGCGCAGATGCCGGTCGCGGAGCTGGCGCGCGACACGGTCGCTGCGGGATGGGAAAAATTCTGGACGCACGGTGGCGTGGTGGATCTGACCGGCAGCCGCGATCCGCGTGCCCACGAGCTCGAACGGCGCATCGTCCTGTCGCAATACCTGACGGCCGTCAACAGCGCAGGCAGCCTGCCGCCGCAGGAAGAGGGACTCTTCTCCAATAGCTGGAACGGCAAATTCCATCTCGAAATGCATGCGTGGCACGCGGCGCACTTCGCGGTGTGGGGCAGGCCGGAGTTGTTGGAGCGGAGCATGTCCTTCTATTTCAGCCAGCTCCCCGCTGCAAAGGCTCGCGCCAGGGCGCACAAGGTGCGCGGCGCCTGGTGGCCCAAGATGACCGGGCCCGAAGGACGAGAGAGCCCCAGCAAGGTGAATCCCTTCATCATGTGGCAGCAGCCGCATCCTATCTACCTGGCCGAGACGATCTACAAGGCGCGACCGACCCGCGAGACGCTGGAGAAATATCGCGAGCTGGTGTTCGAGACTGCCGAACTGCTTGCCAGCTGGCCGTTCTATGACCGCAAGGCCGAACGCTTCGTGCTGGGGCCGCCACTGATTCCCGCGCAGGAAAACTTCGAGCCGCTGGAAACCTGGAATCCCACTTTCGAACTCGAGTACTGGCGATTCGGTCTCGCTACCGCGCAGTTCTGGCGCCAGCGGCTCGGCCTGCCGAAGGATCCGGATTGGGACAACGTGTTGTTCCGCCTGTCGAAGCTGCCGGTGAAGGACGGCATCTACCTCGCTGCCGAATCGCAGCAGGATCTGTGGGAGCGTGCACGATCGGCGAAATGTTCGAAGGGCAACACCGCGCCCGAATGTCCCAACCGCGATCATCCGTCGTTTGTCGCCGCGCTGGGGCTGTTGCCCGGGTGGGGTGCGGATCGGGAGACCATGCGCCGCACGCTGGACGCGGTGTTGAAAGACTGGGATTTGCGCCAGACCTGGGGCTGGGACTGGCCCATGCTGGCGATGACCGCCACGCGCCTCGATGAACCCGAGAAGGCCGTGAATTTCCTGCTGTGGGACGCGAAGAACTTCAACTTCGGCAGCTCCGGCATGACGCCGCGCGTGCACCTGGACCAGAACGTTGCAGAGTTGCTGGGGGATGCCTCGCCCGACGGCCCCGGCTATCGCCGCGCGG
>Ga0190274_10000552_pt1 | contig 22131 bp, 10 predicted proteins | sample Popmic531T_FD_133002 | JGI IMG/M metagenome (GOLD analysis project Ga0190274, IMG submission 133002) | Populus adjacent soil microbial communities from riparian zone of Yellowstone River, Montana, USA - 531 T | ecosystem: Environmental > Terrestrial > Soil > Riparian zone | place: USA: Montana... | reverse complement strand
TTCACACCTGCACCAAGTTTGATATCCGTACCGCGGCCAGCCATGTTGGTAGCGATGGTCACAGTTCCGGCAAGACCGGCTTCTGCAACGATTTCCGCTTCACGCTGGTGTTGCTTTGCATTCAGCACATTGTGCCTGATGTTGCGGAGCTTCATCATCCTGCTCAGCAACTCCGATGTTTCAACAGAAGTTGTACCGGCAAGCACTGGTCTTCCTGCTTTTACAAGCGCTTCGATCTCATCGATCACGGCATTGTACTTTTCCCTTTTGGTTTTGTAAACCTTGTCGTTATCATCCTTCCGAATGATATTCCTGTTTGTAGGAATTGAAACTACATCCAGCTTATAGATATCCCAAAGTTCTTTTGCTTCAGTTTCTGCCGTACCGGTCATACCGGCAAGCTTGTGGTACATCCTGAAATAATTCTGCAAAGTAATCGTGGCATACGTTTGCGTTGCTGCTTCCACCTTTACATTTTCCTTGGCTTCAATCGCCTGGTGCAATCCTTCAGAATATCTTCTTCCGTCGAGTACGCGACCGGTTTGCTCATCTACAATTTTCACTTTGCCATCGGAGATGATGTATTCAACATCGCGTTCAAACAATGTATATGCTTTGAGCAACTGGTTTACCGTATGGATCCTCTCACTTTTGACTGCGAAGTCGCGCATGAGTTCATCCTTCCGTTTCATTTTTTCTTCCGCTTCCGAAATAGATTTTTCTATATCGGCCACAACTGCTCCTACGTCAGGCAACAGGAAGAAATCTTTGTCTTCGGCATTCTTACTTATTATTTCAATTCCTTTTTCAGTGAGTTCAATGCTGTTGTTTTTTTCATCGATATGAAAATAAAGTTCAGCATCCACCCTATGCATTTCTTTTTGTTGGTCCTGGAGATGGTGATTCTCGCTTTTACGCATGATCTCTTTCACTCCCTGTTCCCCTAGTAATTTGATGAGTGCTTTATTCTTCGGCAGACCGCGGTGTGCACGGAACAACAACAATCCGGCTTCCGCTTCTTTTTTGGGATCGCTTACAATTTTTCTTGCGTCGGCAATCACTGTGCTGATGTAATCACGCTGTGCCTTTACGAGCTGCTCTACTTTCGGTTTGTAGATATCGAATTCATGATGATCACCTTTTGGAGTTGGCCCCGAAATGATGAGCGGCGTTCTTGCATCGTCAATCAATACACTGTCCACTTCATCCACGATTGCGTAGTGATGCCCCCGTTGCACCATGTCTTCAGCCGTACGCGCCATATTATCCCTCAGGTAGTCGAAACCAAATTCATTGTTGGTACCGTAGGTGATGTCAGCCCTGTATGCTTTGATACGCTCCGTCGAATTCGGCTGATGCTTGTCAATGCAGTCTACGGTAAGTCCCAGGAACTCAAACACAGGTCCGTTCCATTCACTGTCGCGACGAGAGAGGTAATCGTTTACAGTTACAACGTGTACACCCCGCCCCGCCAAAGCATTCAGGTAAAGAGGCAAAGTAGCGACGAGCGTTTTACCTTCACCTGTGGCCATCTCGGCAATTTTTCCCTGGTGGAGAACAGTTCCTCCGATGAGCTGGACATCATAGTGAATCATGTTCCATGTCATCATGTTGCCTGCAGCCATCCAAGAGCGGCTGTAATAGGCATCGTTTCCATCAATGCGAACGTTATCCTTTTTTGCTGCCAGGTCCCTGTCGTGATCAGTAGCCGTGACTTTCAGCTCTTCATTGTTCGTGTATCTCTTCGCAGTTTCTTTTACCACAGCAAATGCTTCCGGTAAAAGTTCTAAAAGAACTTCTTCAGTCTGTTTGTTCCTGTCTTTTTTCAGACCATCTATCTTCCTATAAATCTCTTCTTTCTGCTGAAGATCCATATCAGGATCTGCTTCAGCATCAGCTTCGAGACCGGCAATTTCATTTTCAATTTCCTGAAGATGTGTTGCGATGCGGACTTTGAAATCAATGGTCTTGGACCTCAGTTCATCGTTGCTTAACGACTGAAGTTTTTCAAATTCCGTATTGACTTTTGTCACGAAAGGATTTAAATCCTTCATGTCCCTCTCCTTCTTGCTGCCAAATATGCCACCAATGGCTTTATTTATAATTCCTATCATAGTGTTTTTTCCTGAAAAAGGAATGCAAAAGTAAGCTTATTTCGCAATGTGAGAACCCTGAATTGCATAACAATACACAATGAATAAGCGGTTTTTTTCAACCGGCATTTGCTGAGAGCCAGGCCATAACGAATTCGACCGCGTTCTCTTTGCCGGATTCCTTTGACTTCTCGCGTATTACATGAACCCTCAGGCCTGCTTATGATGGTGATGGGCACCGCGTATCCTGATATTCAGAATCTCAACGATGCATGAAAATCCCATGGCAACATACACGTACGATTTGTCAATATGCAAATGCAATGCTTCAACTACAAGCAATACGCCAATGGCAACAAGGAATGCCAAGGCCAATACTTTCAGACTTGGATATTTGCTAATGAAATCACTTACGTAAGGAGCAAAGAACAGCATGACAATCATTGAGATAGTAACTGCAATAACCATGGTGACAATATCCCGGCTCAATCCCACGGCTGTTAAAATCGAGTCGAAGGAAAATACAATATCAATCAGTGTAATTTGCAGGATGGCTTGTGAAACTGTAAAGGTTCTCTTTTTAGGACCGTGATCAAGGCCGTCGTCTTTAAGCTTGTGATAAATTTCCTGGAGCGTTTTGTATATCAAAAATATTCCTCCTGCAAATAAAATCAGGTCGCGGCCGGTAACTCCAAAACTTCCGATATAAAACAACGGGTTAATGAGCCTGATGATCCACGATATTGTAAACAGCAGCAGGATCCGAATCACTAACGCAAGCGTCAAACCAATCGTCCTTGCTCTTTTTTGATCAGCTTTCTTTGGCAGGAACCCGCACAGGATTGCAATGAAAATAATATTGTCGATACCCAATACTATTTCCATTAATACAAGAGTTACCAGGCCTATCAGGCCTTCAACAGTGAGGAGGGCATCAAACATAATTTGTGTTCAATTACGAGTAATGAATTTCTAATTTCGAAAAAATATCTAATGCAGAATATTGAATTCCGTCAAGTCTAGACTTCTTCTTTCAATGTTTGAAATTTATTATTCAATATTTTTTCGAATTTCGAGATTAGATATTTAATATTTTGCTTATGGTCGGGGTGGCGGGATTCGAACCCACGGCCTCCAGCACCCCATGCTGACGCGCTACCGGACTACGCTACACCCCGATATTTTTTTCAAGTGCCGGTGATTCCAAAGAACGAGATTTTAATTTCAATCACCTGGTCTTAAAAACGGACGCAAATATATAGAACCTATCTTATTATTGTTTATCCGCGTTTTTTAAAGTATGAATTACAAAAAAATACCATTTCATGACGAAGGAATTTCTGTAATGAATAAGATATGTTCGCTTTATTTTCAGATAACTCAACCGGCAAAAAAAATATTGCGCTGAATCTTACACGCACTTTTCGATAGCTTACCTATTGATTTCCAGTTTCAATCCGAAATGAAGCGGATAATCACATCAGTTTTACCCATCATTTTACACTTTCATGGAATAAATTCAAAGGAATTACATCCCATAGTATAAAGGTTCTTTAACCCCTTATTGCTTTTAGTGAGGCCTATTTTTCAGACGTAAAAATCCGCATTCAAGAAGAAGTGCATTAAAACGAAGCATGATGCGGATATAACACTCGGTTTATGAGAACAATTTTACATCTGAAGAATCTCGCAGTTTGCTTGTTTGCCTTTTTTTGTATGGCAGCACAGCAAGCACAAGGTAGTCACTCCATGGGAGCCGACCTTACATACACATGCCTTGGAGGAAATACTTACCAGGTTACTATTACCTTTTACCGCGACTGTATTGGTATTGCAGCTCCTACAAATCCATTTGTTACGATCAGTTCGGCATCTTGCGGACAATCACTGGGTGTAACCTGTTATCCACGTGCAGGAACCGGGCAGGAAGTTACACCTGCATGTTCATCTTCGGTCACTACATGTAATGGCGGTTCTTTTACCGGGATCCAGGAATGGGTTTATGATGGTATCGTAACACTTCCGCAACAATGTTCTGATTGGGTGTTTGGTTATTCACTTTGCTGTCGGAACGCAGCGATTACTACTATTGTAACACCCGGATCAAGTACCTTCTATATATATGCTACCCTAAACAACCTCATTACTCCCTGTAATAACTCACCTACATTTTCAAATAAGCCGGTTCCTTTTGTTTGTGTCGGACAACAGTACTGCTTTAACCACGGGGCTTATGATATTGATGGAGACTCTCTGACTTACCAATTGATCACCCCATACCAGACAGCATCAACAAATGTGGTTTACAACGCTCCTTATAATGCAAGTCAGCCGTTGAATTCCGTTCCTGCCGTAACGTTTAATCCTTACACAGGCGATATTTGTATGACACCGCAAAGCATCGAAGTAACGGTGATGGCTGTGCTCGTGAGCGAGTACAGGAATGGTGTTCTGATTGGAACGGTAGAACGTGACATGCAGATCACTGTAATGAATTGTTTAAATAATCTTCCATCACTTACAGGTATCAACGGTACGAATGATTTTTCAATAACGGTTTGTGCAAACCAGCAAACCTGTTTCGATATATTTTCCATTGACCCTGATGCAGGGCAAAACCTCACAGTTACATGGGACGGTGGAATTCCTGCAGGTACTTTCAATGCTACCAGCGCTCAACATCCCGTCAGCACTTTCTGCTGGACTCCTACTTCGGCAGATATCGGCGGCACATATTCATTTACAGTAAGAGTGGCCGACGATGCATGTCCTTATATAGGATCGCAGATTTATTCCTATTCAATTACTGTAGTCGGTATTTCAGTCAATGCCGGGCCTGACCAGGGAATTGCCTGCAGTGACGTTGCCACACTTACGGCGAATGCTTCAGGAGGCGGACCCTACACTTATCTTTGGAGCAACGGTTCAACAACGCAATCCATCGTAGTTGGTGCCGGAACATATATTGTATCTGCAAGCAACGGATCTTGTACAGCAACGGATACTGTCAACGTAACTGAACCATATATTCCTACAGCAGCCTTTACTGATCTTGTTCCTCCTTGTAACAATTCAGCAGTTTACTTTTATGATGCATCGACAACACCGGGCGGAATTATCACCGACTGGAATTGGTCATTCGGCGACGGTTCAACTTCAACAATTGCGAATCCCATACATACCTATGCTTCTGACGGAACTTATATAGTGACCCTGATCATTGAAACATCCCAGGGATGTTTTGATACAATATCACAACCGGTCACGTTAGCCCCTCCGCCTATTGCTGAGTTTACATCGTCAAACGGATGTGTGGGATCATCAATCTGTTTTACAAATACAACTACAAGCACAGGTGCAATCACTTCGTGGAATTGGAATTTCGGAGACGGCAGTACTGCCACTTCACAGAATCCATGTCACACATTTGCAACTGCAGGCACTTATACGGTAACGTTGATCGCAGGAGATGCACTTTCCTGTTCTGACACAGTAACCCACACCATTACAATCTACGATCTCCCTACGGTTGCGGCTTCAGGTGCGAATGTCTGTATGGGTGGTGCCATTTCATTCTCGTCCACTGGCGGAATGTCAGGCTACTCCTGGAATTACGGCGATGGTGCCAATGGTTCAGGACAGAATCCAACTTATACTTATTATAGTGATGGTACTTACACAGTAACCGTTACAGTAACGGATGCTAACGGATGTTCAGCGAATGCAACAACTTCTGTAACTGTCTATCCATTGCCAATAGCTAATGCCGGTCCGGATGTTCCGTTTTGTCAGGGTGGAAGTATTTCACTCACAGCTTCCGGTGGCGGTACTTATACCTGGAGCAATGGTGCAACCACTTCGGTGATAAATGTGACCCCGGTCGCATCAACTACATATACAGTTACTGTTGTGGATGCAAACGGATGTACATCCAGCGACAACGTATTTGTGACTGTAAATCCGACACCTGTAGCAGTGGCAGGAAATGACCAGAACATCTGCCAGGGTTCATCTACAACCCTGACGGCATCAGGTGGATCTGTGATTACGTGGTTTCCGGGCGGAGCATCTTCTACTTCGATAACGGTTACGCCTTCTACGGATGTTACTTATGTAGTGCTGATCACGAATGGTCTTTGTACCGACTATGATACCGTAAACGTATTTGTGCACCAGGCACCGGTGGTGAACCTCGCTCCTATCTTCATTTGTAACGGTTCTACCGGAACGCTTGATGCAGGGATTTCAGGTTTAAACTATTTGTGGAATACCGGTGCAACTACACAAACCATCTCTGTTTCAAGCGGAGGTACATATACTGTAACAGTGACTGACGGCAATGGATGTACTACCACAGCTTCCAGTACTGCTACAATCGGCGGAAGCTTAAATGTTACTTTGCCAAGCGTTTCTTTTTGCCAGGGCGATAGCGTTGTGATTGATCCCGGATATACCGGTTACCAGTACTCATGGTCAACAGGCGCAACCACGCAATCAATTACTGTTTACACAGCAGGTACGTATACTTTAAATGTAACGAATATATCTACGGGGTGTACGGGTACAATTACAGCTACTGCTGCAGTGAATCCATTGCCAACTGCAAACTTTACGGCTACAAATGTCTGTATCGGGAATACCACATCGTTCACTGACATCTCGAATATTACTACAGGTGCAATCACTTCATGGGCCTGGGATTTCGGAGATGGAGGAATCAGTAATGCACAAAATCCAACACATACTTATGCAGGTTCGGGAACATATACTGCTACACTTACAATAACGGCTTCAACAGGATGTATTTCAACTTATACAGGAAATGTATCAGTGAATCCTTTGCCTGTTGCCAATTTCACTTCGCTTAACTCATGTCAGAATTCAACATCTGTCTTTACTGATTTGTCTTCTGTCTCATCCGGTAACATCACGTCTTACAACTGGAGCTTCGGCGATGGTGGTTCAAGCACCCAACAAAACCCCGTTCATAGTTATTCGACAAACGGTAATTTCAACGTTACCCTGCAGGTCACTACGGCAGGCGGATGTACCAATAGCATCACACAGCCGATCACTGTATATCCTTTGCCTAATGCATCCTTTACAGGAACTACAGTTTGTATCGGGTCACCTACAAATTTTACCAATACCTCTACAATCTCTTCCGGTGGTATCACCAGTGAATCGTGGAGCTTTGGGGACCTTTCAACTTCCACTTCATCAAACCCTTCTCATATTTATTCCACTTCCGGGACTTTCAACGTAACCATGATTGTTACGTCATCCAATGGATGTACTGATACAATTACACAACCGGTTACAGTAAATGCATTGCCGGTCGCAAATGCCGGTACTGACCAGGATATCTGTATTGGCAGCCCTGCTACAATTACAGCATCAGGGGGAACATCTTACCTGTGGTCGCCAGGAAACGCAACGACTGCGTCGATTACAATCAACCCTTCATCCAACATCACTTATACAGTTACCGTTACCAATTCAAACGGTTGCGTTGCAAACGATGCAGTGAATGTTTATGTACATGCATTGCCTACGGTGAATGCAGGCGCCAACCAGAGTATTTGCAACGGAAGTACTGCAACGCTGAATTCAACCGGAACAGGTTCTGTAACTTATTTGTGGAACCCGGGCGCAGCAACAACGCAGAATATCGACGTTACTCCGTCAACGACTACAAATTATATTGTAACTGTTACCGATGCAAACGGATGTGTCGCACGTGATACGGTGAACGTAACTGTGAATCCGGTTCCTGCAATCAATGCCGGACCTGACCAGACGATCTGTAATGGGTCAACCATTTCACTTACAGCCACAGGTGCACCAAACCTTACCTGGTACCCAGGAAATGTTACAGGTAATTCATTCCTCGTAACTCCGAATGTAAATTCAAGCTATGTGGTCATCGGTATTTCATCTGCAGGATGTCAGTCGTCAGATACAGTGAACGTAGTTGTAAACCCTACCCCTGTTGTAAATATTCCTCCGACGTTTGTTTGTCCCGGTACAACTGCAGTACTTGATGCAGGAAATCCAGGATCAGCTTATTCATGGAGCACAGGAGAAACCACGCAGACAATTACCGTGGCGGATTCAGGATCTTATGTTGTTGTAGTTTCTACTCCAAACGGATGTTCAACACTGGGCAATACGCAGGTGACCGTCGGTGGTAATGTAATCGGAAATCCTACGGTCCTTTCATTGTGTACAGGTCAAAGCGGCACATTGAGTGCCGGTAATGCAGGAAGCAGTTACCTGTGGAGCAATGGTGCAACTACACAATCAATAAATATAAATACTGCAGGAAATTATTCTGTACAGGTAACCGATGCGAATGGTTGTTCCGCAACTTTCGTGAACACGGTTAACGTCAACCCAATTCCCGTACCTGCCTTTACCGCTCCGCCGGTTTGTTTCGGTTCGCCGATCACATTTACAAACCAGAGTACGATCAGCAGCGGAAGTATCACAGGCAATACCTGGTTCTTTGGTAACGGGTACTCTTCATCAGCATTGAATCCTTCCTATACATATGCCGGTGTTGGATCATATGGAGTTACACTGAGTATTACTTCTGCTGCCGGCTGCAGTGCGTATGTCACACAATATGTAACGATCTACCAGTTGCCGAATGCAGCGTTCACTTCAACACCTGTCTGCCTGAATAATTCCAGCAGCTTCACTGACGGATCAATGGCAGGAAGCGGAACAATTACAGACTGGCAATGGAATTTCGGTGACGGTTCAAACTCAAATACACAAACGCCTTCACACATTTATTCTACTGCGGGTACATTTACAACATCGCTTATTGTAACTTCTTCGCATGGATGTATTGACACCATTCAGCACCAGGTAGTAGTGAATGGTTTGCCATCAGCTGATTTTACCGTTTCAAATGTTTGCGACGAGAGTGCTGTAAGCGCATTGAACAGCTCTACTTCAAATTTCGGAACGATCACTTCTTACCAATGGTCAATGGGCGACGGAACAAATTCCACAAGCATCAACCCAACCCATACTTTCGGCGATACAGGTACCTATAACCTTCAGCTGGTAATTACATCTTCACTTGGATGTTCTGACACTGTAACACATCCCGTAGAAGTTTATCCAATGCCTGTTGCTGATTTCAGCACCGTGCCGGGTTGCCAGAACAGCACCATGCCGTTTACAAACCTGACTTCGATTTCATCAGGCAACATACTTTCCTATTCATGGAATTTCGGTGACGGTACTGCAACTGTGCAGGCCAACCCGACTCACAGTTATACATCTACAAGCACATTTAATGTAACGCTGGTCGCAACTTCTAATCATAACTGCCGCGACACCATCGTTTACCCGCTCACAGTGTATCCTTTGCCGGTGGCAAACTTTACAGCAGCGGATGCATGTCAGAATACAACAGTTGGTTTTATTGACAACAGTACGATTTCATCCGGAAACATTACTGGATGGAGTTGGAACCTGGGTGATGGAAGCTCGTCATCACTTAGTGACCCGACACATAATTATACTACAAGCGGTATGTTTCCGGTGTTGTTGAATATTACCAGCGACCAGGGATGTATCAGCACCTATACGCAGAACGTAAATATTTTCCCGATGCCGCAGGTGGCATTCACTGCCAATGAACCTTGCTTTGGGGATGCAACACAATTCTATAACCAGTCAACCGTTACAGGTGGCGGATCATTTACTGCTACATGGGATTTGGGTAACGGACAAACGTCATTGTTGAACAACCCGATCGTCACTTATAATGCAGCCGGACCTTACAATGTTACCCTTACGGTTTCAACTGCAAACGGATGTATCAGCACCTTGGTTCAACCGGCTCTCGTGCATGCATTGCCTCTGGCATTGTTTAGTGCGAACGACAACTGCTTAGGTCAAGCCACTGACTTTACTGATCAGAGTGTGTCCAACGACGGCGGCATTGCTTCGTGGGACTGGAAGTTTGGTGATAATTCATCTTCGAACGTGAACCAGCCACAACACATGTATACTACTTCGGGTCAATTCAATATTGATTTGACAATTACCACAACGCATGGTTGCAGTGACCAGGCGTTGCGTGGAGTAAACATATGGGATGTGCCTACACCGCAGATCGCAGCATCAAATGCATGTCTGCAAGCTGCAGTGAATATGTCAGACATCTCTTCACTTGACTCAACTCTTACGCTCACGTACAGTTGGGACATGGGAGATGGAACAATTTCCACCCAAGCGACACCAAATCATACATATGCTCAACATGGTAACTATGATATCACCGTCGTTGTTGTGAACCAGTATGGTTGTGCAAGCACCGACGTTGCGCATGTAGTCGTTTATCCTTTACCGAATGCACAGTTTACGGGTGACAGTGTATGTCAGAATACCCAAAACACATTTGTCAACGCTTCCAGCATTGCCAACGGTAATATCACTGCATATTATTGGACCTTCGGTGATGGTACAAACTCTCAGTCTACAAACCCACATCACCTGTATGCATCTGCAGGAACTTACAACGTAAACCTTGTGGCTACTTCAAACCATGGATGTATAAACACAACACTGGGTACAGTAGTAGTTCGACCAAACCCAGTCGCACAATTTATCGGTGGTGGAAACGGTTGCAGCGGCTTCACAGCTCAGTTTGCGGATCATAGTACCAGTGCTGACGGAACAATCAGCGGATGGCTGTGGGATTTCGGTGATGGCAACGTAAGCACTGCGCAGAATCCCGATCACATTTATAACCAGGCCGGTTCCTTCCCGGTATCGTTAATAGTAGTGAGCAGCAATGGCTGCCAGGGCGTCATTCAGCAATACGGTGTTGTGAATGCCTTCCCTTCACCACTTGCAGACTTCAACATGGATGCAGCGCAGGCAACAAATATTTCTCCTGTGATACATTATTCGAACCAGAGTTCAGGTTACAATGCTTATGTATGGTCATTCGGCGATGGTACCACGAACTCTACAGATGAAAACCCTACACACGTTTTTGCTGATACAGGGTCATTCCTCACGCAGCTGATTGTAACCAACAGTTACGGCTGCCGCGATACAATAATGAAGACAATTGAAATCGGCCCAAGAAGTACACTGTTTGCTCCGAACTGTTTCACTCCGAACGGAGACGGTATCAACGATAGCTTTTTCCCGAAATGGACGCAGATGAAGGAGCTGTATGTTGTGATCCTCGACCGTTGGGGACTTGAGCTCGCGCAATGGCGTGGCCTGTACGGTTCATGGGACGGTAATTACCGCGGTAAGGCGGTGCAGGATGACGTATACATCTACAAAATTCACGGAATCGGAAACGACAATGTGTACTACGAATGGGTAGGTCACGTAAGTGTCGTTCACTAATAGCATTTAACTTTTACCTCCAGGTAATCGATTAAACAAAGAGATCCCTGCCACTGATACTGGCGGGGATTTTCTTTTTCCTCCACGAAGTACGAATGAAGGCATACGGATTTACGAATTACGAAATCAGTTGCCTATAAATGGAGCGGTGCTTTCTCATCTTATGAGAAGTTTTTGAGTTGAACTTCCGTTTTCAGATAAGAGTTTTATGAAATAAAGACCACCGGGAAAATGTTCGCAATTGATGGTGATCCGTTCACTGAATGCTGTTGAATAAATTTTTTCACCAACCATATTATATACCTCCAATTCACCTGGCTGATTCTGTTCACTACTGACAGTAAATTGATTGGTAGCAGGATTCGGAAAAAGAGAAAATGAATTGTGAGTACCATCGGTCAGTGGAATGCCCATCGGTGTGCAGGCTACATCCTCGGTTGTGTGCTCAGTCAAATATTCTGACCAAACCAATTGTGAATCGATTGAAAAATTAAGCTGGTACACAAATACGGTATCTATCGCTGATGCAGACAGGTCATACAGAACTGAAAAAACCGTGTCGCGAAATGAACACTCACCAAACCCGGTATTATCCATTCGTTCCAGGAATATTCCCCTTTTATATCCGGAAATTATAAGTTGACCATTGGCTAAACTTTCAATGGTATAGAGAGCGTCATTGCCCGGGCCATATATAGGATCCGATTCTCCAATTTTCCTGAACAGAATGTTGCCCGCCAAATCAATTTTCTCAAACAAATAATTGGCACGACCATTATAAATATACCCAACGATATAAAGATTACCATCTGCATTCAACGATATGTCACTGTAAAGTGTGTAATTCGAGGTGCTGGTATCTCGCATCATCAGCCATTGCTTTGCACCCATGCTATTTGTCTTATAGACAAATCCCGTTTTTACAAAACTATTTTGTGTATGTAAAGAACCACAGACCACAAATCCGCCATCGGAAGTTTCTATCAAAGAATTAATAACCGGGAAACCAAGGCTATTAAACGACTGATGCCAAATGCAATTCCCGCTACTGTCAATTTTAAATATATATTGTTGAAATGATGTATGTCCACAAATCACATAATTTCCATCGCTACTCTGTATTATTTTAAGACCTATTCCGATACTGCCTTGAATACTTCCGAGATAAATGTATTGCTTTTGCCAAAGTATGTCTCCATTCGAATTACAATTAATTACATAGTTTGATCCCTGGCATCCGCCGCCGGTCATGAGGTAACCATTGTCTGGTTTTACCAGGATATCCTCCATAGTGTTTGCAGTTATCCCATAGTAAGATCTGCTGAACAAAAAATTTCCATTCATATCAAGCTTCATCACAGTATTTCGCTCTACGTTCGGATTCGCCGTATCAGGAATTACAAGGAGAATAAGAAAGCCACTGTCAGGCGACTGAACAATTTTCGTGAAACCCAAATAATCCAGGTCATGAAATAAAAACGTCTTATTCCAGATGGCTGAACCGTATTGCGAAATTTTAGAAACAGAAATGTATTTATTAAGGAAAGATGAATCATAAGTCATGGCGACGAAAATAACCGCACTGTCATTACTTAAAATCGTTTGGCCATTAGGAAAAGAATATTCATTATGCTGCCGGATATCAAAATAGAACTGATTGGCAAGTGTGTCTGATGTTCGAAAAAAACAAAAGATGTAAAGGATAATAAAAAGTTTTTTCATGGTGCTAAAAATTGGATTCATAAATGTAAAAGTTTTAGCCGTTACTTCAAAATGCAGATTCGGTTTTTTCAAACAACCGAATTTATGAAATACAAATTGTCACCCTTTATACCTGTGGCCTATTGAATCATTACTTTCCTTATCGCTATACCATGGATAGTTTGAATTGACAGAAAATAGAACCCTGGAATATAATTCCGGGTATCGATTGTTTTATTGAATCCTCCTATTTCCATAAAGTCTATACGATCGCCCAATAAATTATATATCTCAATAGATTCAACCATAGACTCCGGACTGAGAATTTTAATTTCAGTATTTGAAGGATTCGGAAAAACAGAAAGATTTAATTTTTCATATTCTTCAATTGCAACCAGAGAATCGGGATCATTCATGTTATAGAGTAAAACTGAAAATGAATCAGGTACATAGGTAATACCATTTATTACTACTGGCGCGTTAAATCCAATTGTACCATATAGCTGGTTTTCTCGTCCACAGGTAATTATTCTGTAGACATAATTTATTGGGGCACCCGCCAGAAAAAAGTTCCAACGAAAATTTCCATCAGGACCTAACTTACTCGCAAGTGAGTCATCATCATCAATGGTAAAATATATGCTACCGGAAGGGCGAACAGATGAAGTAATAATACTCGTGTTGCCCTCATTGTTATCAATAAATCGATACCAGTTATGATTCAGATCAGGATCTAATTTAACAATTGCTCCGCCGGTCCCACCATTGGCATCCAATGTATCACCATCAATAATCATCCAGTTCTGAAAATTGAAGGACACATATCCGTTATTGTTTTTATCAAAATTTAAACAATGACCGAATGTTTGACCTCCGGGAAATTCAGATTTGTCGATAACATCCAGGTTAGTATTGTATTTCACCACAAATGAACCAGGCCCAACAGTATCGTGTGGAGCTGATCCAACTTCAAGATGTCCCAATTCTGAATTACCAATAATAACCAATTGACCACTGTATCTATTAAATGCAATTGCACTCAGGTAGCAATAACTAAAGCTCCATTGATTGCTGTTGTCAACAAAAAATCTGTTTTGTGCCAATCCTCCATTGGGATCAATTTTCAAAATAAAAAAACTTAATCCGGTTGAGTCTCCAAACAGGCTGTCAGAATTAAAATACACGGATCCCGGCTGGTTGTTTGAAGAGCCCAAAAACAAATTGCCGATACTGTCTGCCGCCAGTTCATTATAATAAAAAGAGCTGGTAAGCATCTGGTGTTGTAAAGAATCTTTCCAGATAATATTTCCAGTGGGACTTACTTTTGATAATATTTTAGTCTGCCCCGACGACAACGACAAATATGAAACGAAAATATTATTCGCACCGTCAATTGCAAGTCCGAAAGGGTAACCTGAATTTGACATGTGTTTATAAAAAATCAGGTTTCCTAAAGAGTCAAATTTTAAAATTGAAGAATAACTAAGCTGCGGAGCATTTGAAATGTGACTGTGATCTATTTTTAATTCCCCTTCAAGATATGTCAGCATAACAAAATTGCCGTCTTTATCAGTCGCTGATAAAGGATACATTCCATTTAATCCAACGCCATATGCCGATAAAACTTTTACCCAGCGAATATTTGATTCTAAATTTTGCCCACTTGAAAATAAGAAACCGAAAAATAGAGGTATGGAAAGAAAAAATCTTCTCATTATTAATAAATTCTTTTTAATTGAAATACTATTGACAAATTATCAATCCACCTGGTGCATCTTCAAATTTGCACATTGACTCATTTTCACATTGGGTTCAGCTTCTTCCTTCTTCACTCAGCACCTTCGTATAATGTTTCAATGATCTCAGCACCAACGCTGCCATGACAGCGAGGGCCAACGCCATCACAAATTTATCCCCTACATGAAAAACACCCCATTGAAAATATCCGATGAGAACTTCCACATACACAAAACCGATGACGGTAGCGAGCACACCGGAGTATTCCCTGCGCAATACGCTCTTCAGGGAAAAAGAAACTTCAGATTTACGGAAGGTCGTAATGTTCGGAACGAATGCAGGCGCTTTTTTTGACCAGTTGAGATACACATCACCGAACTTTTTTTCGAGGAAACGTTCTTCGGCAAACATGATACGCTCATAGTAGATCCAATAAAGCAGGCTGACGATGATCGTGAAAGAAAAGTTCTTAGTGAATAGTACAATGCCGATCCACATGAGGTAATTTCCCAGGTAAAGCGGATGCCGCACTACGGAATATATACCGGAAGTGTTAAGCTGCTCTGCAACCTGCTTGTCTGTATTCCTGCCGGAAGTGCCGCGGGGTGTAGTCCCGATTGTATAAGCGCGGATTGCAAATCCTGTAAAACTCAGGATCGCCGCCAGGTAATTGATGAACGTAGAAAGTGACGGGCTCATGGAGGAATAATCGGTAAAATAAACTGCCGGAACCGCCAGCACAAAAAGTACGATCGGTATGAATCCCCTGCGCTTGAAAAGCCAATTCCCATCGTCTTCAAATGAATGTATCAATGCCATGAAGCTGTGTATTTAAACGTAAATGAAAACAATTTTAAAAACCGGGAGAAATTTATTTTACAAAGCCATAACATAGTATAACAGGCATTATATACCACTTATTTACCTACCTTGCCACAATTATTTTTTTTCATATGAGCAAAGCAAAAGCCACGGCATCGAAAGTAAAGTATTCGGTTGAGTTCCAGGTAAAATCGTCCCCACGCATTTTATATAATCACGTTAGTACACCCGATGGTCTGGAAGGCTGGTTTGCGGACAAGGTTACATTGAGGGATGGAGATTACATTTTTCATTGGGGAACCCAACAGCAGCGCGCAAAACTTGTGAGTAAGCGCGACAACCAGATGGTGCGTTTCAAGTGGATTACTGAAGACCATAAGGATGAAACATATTTCCAGTTTGATATTGTGGAAGATGATATCACTGGCGATATTGCTTTGGTCGTTACGGATTTTTCACCTGAAGACGAGAAGGAACAAAACACCCGTTTATGGAGCAGCCAGGTTCATGAGTTGATGCATTCTATAGGTTCGTAGGCCTCACCCTTCCCTCTCCAAAGGAGAGGGTTCAGAATCCTGTAACAATTTTAGGAGAACAATTAGTGTTTCACCAGCATAAGAGGAAGCACGTTCAAAATCTTTAATTGGAATTTTTCTGCTTAGCTTTATAAATGAAGCCGAGTGCAATGAATCGATAAACCCGGGCTCATTCAGCATCTCATCCAAAGGCCGGTAGTTGTCAGGATCAAAGTGATATTCCCAGGGTGTTTTATACACAGAATAATAAAATTGCTTTCCAGCCAATTCAGAAATGTTTTTTATGATGGCATTCCTGAAATGTTCCAATGCCGCATGCTGAAGGTGCAGCGTAAAACTGAATTCCTTCCCCCACCAGAACATCGTCCGGAAAGCAAAAATGGTTTCAGTAGAGAACCTGCGTGGATAATCCAGCACCATGTAAGGAAGCTTCCTGTAATTTTCTCCCCTGAAAATCTTGGGGGAGTCAATGTTTGTATGGTCAGCAAGAAACGGATGCTGCACAATAATTTCCCTGAGATTCCGTTCTGTTTCACTTAGCAGCTCCATCACTTTCTGCATGGCCGCATGCTTTGTGTAGAAAAAATCCGGGTGAAGGATTGCTTCCAGCTCTGCTTCGCTGAAAGTGATTTTAGTACCTTGCGCCATACATTTAAAATAAATTTCGAATCCGGAATTTCGAATTTCGAATTTCGAAAAAATATAGAATTTCTAAATATCAATAAATAAAGCCAAACCAAATTTTGGAAATAAATTTGACGCAGCAAATAAAATGGTATTAAACAGACTTTTCATCCGCCAGAGCTTCGTGTAGGCGGATTAATTTGTGATAAAGATAGCGTGAAGAAGATTAGCACACTGGTAATTTCGACTTTTATAGGTCCTTTTATAATGACCTTTTTTATTTCGCTTTTCGTTCTCCTCATGCAATTCCTCTGGAAATACATTGATGACCTTGCAGGCAAAGGTCTTGAATGGTCGGTCATTTTCAAGTTGATGGTGTATGTGGCCGTTACACTCGTGCCCTTGGCCCTTCCGCTTGCCATGCTGCTGGCTTCAATCATGACTTTCGGAAACCTGGCAGAGCATTATGAATTGGTTGCATGCAAATCTGCCGGGATGAGCGTACAACGAATCATGCAACCGCTCCTGGTCCTTACCATCGGGATTTGCATTGGCGCGTTTTATTTCTCTGACAATGTTCTGCCTGCTGCCAATTTAAGGATGAGTGCTTTGCTTTACGATGTAAGAAACCAGAAGCCCGCGCTGTATATCAAGGAAGGTGTATTTTACAATGGCATTGAGGGCTTTGTTATCAAGGTTGGAAAAAAAGACAAAGACAACCAGACGATCCACAAGGTCATGATCTATGACCATACAGAGAACCGCGGAAACACCAAGCTGATCCTTGCAGATAAAGGAACGATGCTGATGAGCGATGACGACCGTTATCTTATCCTCACACTATTTAACGGAAAGAGTTATGAAGAAAGGCGAAAGCCAAAAGGTGCTGATACAAAACCATTGATGAGAACTGAATTTCAAAAAGAAATTATTCGTTTCGACCTGAGCGCATTCAAGCTTACGAGAACCAATGAAAAACTCTTCAAGGACAATTACCAAATGCTGAACCTTGCACAGCTTTCGGCGTCATCCGATTCAATTGAAAAAAAGATCACTGAGGCGAGATTGTTTTACCAGAAATTCAACAAGAAGTATTATGAGGCTCAAAAGGTAGTTTCTGACACCAGCCTACATTTCACGAAGGATAATCTCATACTGAATTTCCCTGTTGACAAGCAGGCCATCATACTGACCAGTGCATTGAACTCTGCACGGTCCTCAAAAAACCTGGCAGGAGATGCTTCCAACGACATTACTGTAAGACAGAAAAGTTTATACAAGCACCGCATTGAATGGAACAGAAAATTTACGCTTTCATTTGCCATCTTCATTTTATTCCTGATTGGCGCACCGCTTGGTTCCATCATCCGAAAAGGGGGATTGGGAATGCCACTCGTTATTTCCGTAATCTTTTTTCTCGTCTACCACATCATCTCCATCACGGGTGAAAAATTTGCCAGGGAAGGGGTTGTGGAAGTTTATAAAGGCATGTGGCTGTCGTCCGCAATACTGCTGCCGCTGGGAATTTTCCTGATGTATAAAGCCACTACAGATTCTGCATTGTTTGACAAAGATGCATATACGAGGATCATCAATAAACTCATTCCAAAGAAGTTGTTTAAGTCGGCATGAAAGTGCTTCAGCTTTGTCACCGCATTCCTTTTCCTGCTAATGATGGAGGCAATATTGCCATGCAAAGCATTGCCGATGCTTTGATTTCGCAAGGTGTTTCACTGAAAATGATGGCCCTGAATACACAGAAACATTTTATAGATATTCAGTCATTACCTCCTGATGTTGCGAGAAAATATCAACTGGAAGCAGTTCCGATAGATACGAGCATCCATGCAAAAGATGCCTTCCTGAATCTATTTTCTTCTGAGTCTTATAATGTGAAGCGATTTTATTCTCCGCTCTTTGAAGAAAAACTTTCTGCAGTTTTAAAGAATGAAGACTTCGATGTTGTGATCATGGAAAGTATTTTCATGACGCCATACATCACTGCAGTAAGGAAACTATCGAAGGCTAAAATTATACTCCGGGCACATAACGTTGAACATATTATCTGGCAAAGACTTGCTTCGAATGAAAGGAACCCGCTGAAAAAATATTATCTCGCATTGCTTGCAAAGGGTTTGCGGAAATATGAAGTTGATTTGCTTTCATCACTTGACGCCATCCTGCCTATCACCCGGGACGATGCTAATATTTTTACGAAACTAGGTTCAAAAGCGCCGATGCAAATTATTCCTGTCGGTATTGATCTTTCAAACAACCAGGATCAGAGTGCTGACGCCTCACAACTATCCCTGTTTCATCTGGGCTCCATGGACTGGCGGCCGAACCTGGAAGGTGTGAAATGGTTCCTTGAAGATTGCTGGAATTGGATTCACGAAAAATTTCCAACCCTGAAACTATTTCTCGCCGGCAAACATTTTCCTGAAGATTTAATTTCAAGGAAAGATCCGGGCGTCATATGCGAAGGCGAAGTGAAAGATGCGCATGCATTCATGAAAGGCAAACAGATCATGATCGTACCGCTCAAAAGCGGCGGTGGAATGAGAGTAAAAATCATCCATGGAATGGCGCTTGGAAAAACAATCATCAGTACCACCATCGGTGCTGAAGGAATTGATTACAGCGATAAAGTGAATATCCTGATAGCAAACAGTCCTGCTGAATTTCTTTCAACGATTGAAAAGTGTTTGTCAGATAAAAACTATTGTCTGCAAATTGGTAAAGAAGCCTGCAGGCTGGCAGCCGACAAATATTCGAATGAAAATATTGGCAAGTTGCTAAGCAGTTTTTTCAAATCTCTTCTTACCAAAAATTTATAACATTCTGATTGGCTGTTCATCGTGCATTGTGAATTGTGCATCGTGCATCCTGAATGTTAATGATCCAGCTTCAATATATGTCCCAGCTTATTCCTTTTCGTCAAAAGGTATTCTTTGTTATGCTGGTTTGATTTGATTTCAATCGGGATCACTTCCACGATTTCAAGTCCGTAGCCGATGAGGCCGGCACGTTTCTTCGGGTTGTTCGTCATCAGCTTCATTTTACTCACGCCAAGGTCGCGAAGAATCTGTGCCCCAACGCCATAGTCGCGTTCATCGGAATCAAAACCGAGTTTGATATTTGCTTCAACAGTATCCAGACCTTCTTCTTGAAGCTTGTATGCTTTCAGCTTGTTCAACAAACCGATTCCCCTGCCCTCCTGGTTCATGTATACGATTACACCTTTGCCGGCTTCGTCAATCATCTTCATCGCTTCATGAAGTTGCGGACCACAATCGCAGCGGCATGATCCGAAAATGTCGCCTGTCAAACATGATGAGTGTACGCGCACAAGTATGGGTTCGTCTTTCTTCCACTCTCCTTTGATCAATGCCAAATGTTCCTGCCCAGTGGTTTTCTGTTTGTATGCATATAAATTAAAGTCGCCCCATTCAGTAGGCAGCATCACTTCCACTTCGCGTTCAATGAGTGACTCTTCTTTCAACCGGTAAGCAATGAGATCTTCGATGCTGATGATCTTCAAAGAAAATTTTTCGGATATCTTCATCAGGTCCGGCAGGCGCGCCATAGTCCCGTCGGCATTCATGATTTCAACCAATACGCCGGCAGGTTTAAATCCGGCCATGCGTGCTAGGTCAATGGTTGCTTCCGTATGGCCTGTTCTCCTGAGTACACCGCCCTTGCGTGCGCGCAGGGGAAAAATATGTCCGGGCCGGCCCAAATCTTCAGGCTTGGTATTTTTATCCACCAGCGCCATGATTGTTTTGGAACGGTCGCTTGCGGAAATACCTGTCGTGGTTCCATGTCCAATTAAGTCCACAGAAACAGTAAAAGGCGTTTCATGAGAGGAAGTATTGCGCTGCACCATCATCTGCAGGTTCAGCTCATCGCAGCGTTCTTCGGTAATTGGTACGCATATCAGCCCGCGCCCATGGGTAGCCATGAAGTTGACAACCTCAGGAGTTGCATTTTCAGCTGCGGTAATAAAATCGCCCTCGTTTTCGCGGTTGGCATCATCTACAACGATGACAACCTTGCCAGCCCTTATGTCGGCAATGGCTTCAGATATTGGATCCAGTTTCTCTTTCATTCAGTGTGCAAATGTAGTTTTTTAAGAGGCACTGCTCAACCCATAAATATTGGTAAAAATGCAGGTTGATACGGTACAAAATCTTACATCTGTAAGCTTTCAACACTAAGTTGCTGCATTTGTTATGCCTTGTAGCTTATTCTTGCTGAGTAATTAGTTTCATAACCTAATAACAGTTGAATTAACCACAACCCCGTAAGGTTGTCATCAAAAACACCAAACCCCGTAAGGTTTGGTGTTTCTGTTTTGTATGGATGGTGTCAGGACTTAGCCATGGCGAGTCCGATAGCTATCGGACCTGACAAGCTGAACCAAAGCTAATTCATTTCTCCTGGTCTGTCCGTAACAAAGTGTGTTGCCAACTTGAGCGTTAAAAAAGATCTGCGAGTTCTTAAACGTCGGGGCTCGCTTTGCTAAGTCCGATAGCTATCGGACCCGACACCAATTTAATTAATTATTTTTCAATCTGTAAGAAACCCGCGTGAAACAATTTGCATTTATTTCAATGGCGCCATAATATTGCCTCATACAAAATCACTTAAGCATATGATTGTAAAATGACGCAGACCCCGTAAGGTTGAGTCAGAGAAAAGCGAGTCCGAGAGGGTTCGCTTTTTTAATGAGACTTGACTTTTGCAATCCGCCACAGGCGGAGAAGCGAAAGTCTTAGTCGAATTAATCCCGAGGACTTCGTCCGAGGGATCTGATCAATAAGGTACCGCCTATTCCGAAGGCTGTGTTCCCGGCGTGGAAGATTTCGTTTCTTCCTTTTTGGCTTTCTCTTTCTGCCTTCGTTTCCAGAGATCACACCCAATGGTCGTAGCGAGGACGCTACGACCAGCACCTCCGACTACATTTTAATCCCTCACACTCAACACCATTTCAAAATCTGTAAGAAACCTTTCCTGTTTGATTTGCATTTTTTTTTCTGTGCACTAATATTGTCTCATACAAAATCACCTAAGCATATGATTGCAAAATGACGCAGACCCCGTAAGGTTGAGTCAAAGAAAAGCGAGTCCGGAAGGGTTCGCTTTTTTAATGAGACTTGACTTTTGCAATCCGCCACAGGCGGAGAAGCGAAAGTCTTAGTCGAATTAATCCCGAGGACTTCGTCCGA
>Ga0190274_10000551_pt1 | contig 22146 bp, 23 predicted proteins | sample Popmic531T_FD_133002 | JGI IMG/M metagenome (GOLD analysis project Ga0190274, IMG submission 133002) | Populus adjacent soil microbial communities from riparian zone of Yellowstone River, Montana, USA - 531 T | ecosystem: Environmental > Terrestrial > Soil > Riparian zone | place: USA: Montana... | reverse complement strand
TCCTTCTGCTTGACGCCGAAGCGCTGCTCCTCGTCGACGATGACGAGGCCGAGGTCCTTGGCGCGGACGTCGCGCGAGAGCAGCCGGTGGGTGCCGATCAGGATGTCGACCTTGCCCGCCTCGAAGTCGGCGAGCACCGCTTTGACCTCAGCCGGCTTGCGCAGGCGGGAGATGCCCTCGACGACGAAGGGCAGGTCGGCGAGGCGCTCGCGGAAGGTGCCGAAGTGCTGCTGAGCGAGGATCGTCGTCGGCACCAGCATCATCACCTGCTTGCCGTCGGCGGCCGCCTTGACCGCGGCGCGCAGCGCCACCTCGGTCTTGCCGAAGCCGACGTCGCCACAGACCAGGCGGTCCATCGGCTGCTCGGCCTCCATGTCGCCCTTGACCGACTCGATCGCTTCGACCTGGTCGGCGGTCTCGCGGAACGCGAATGCCGCCTCCATCGTCATCTGCCACTCGCCGTCGGAGCTGAAGGCGTGGCCTTTGCGGGTCCGCCGCTCGGCGTAGAGGTTGAGCAGCTCGCCGGCGAGGGCGCCGGCGGCTTTGCGCGCCCGCGCCTTCATGTTCTGCCAGCGCTTGCCGCCGAGCGCCGAGAGGCTCGGTTCGCCGCCGGCGCCGACGTAGCGGCTCAGCTTGGCGAGCTGGTCGGTGGGGACGTAGACGCGGTCCTCGCCCTTGTATTCGAGATAGAGGTAGTCGCGGGTGACGCCGCCGACCTCGCGCGTCTCGAAGCCGGCGAAGCGGGCGACGCCGTGATCCTCGTGGACGACGTAGTCGCCGACTTTGAGGTCGCTGAAGGCGAGGCGGCCGCGACCGGCGCCGGGGGCGCGGGCTTCGGCCCGCCGGCGCCGGTGGACGAGGCGGCGGAAGGGGTAGACGGCGAGGCGCAGCTCGGGGCTGACGAAGCCCTCGCGCAGGCGCGCCTCGGCGAAGCTGAGGGCTGGCTTGGGCGAGAGGCGGCCGCCCTCGAGCAGGGTCGCGTCGAGCCGATCGAGGCCGTAGCGCGCCCGCTCCGCCTCCCCACGATCGTCGAAGGCGACGACGGTGCGGTAGCCCGAGCGCACCTGCTTCTCGAGCTCGGCCTCGGCCTCTTTGACGCTGCGCGCGGGTGACTCGGCCCGGGCGGCCCGGAAGGCCTCTTCGTCCTCGTCGCTCGCCAGGGTGAAGGAGAGGGCGGCGCGCTCGGCCAGCGGCGCGGCGACGTCGACGTAGAGGCGGCTGGCGTCCTCGGCATGCATCGCCGTCGTCGCGTCCTCCCAGTTGTCGCGCAGGGCAGGCTCGATCTCCTCGGCGGCGGCCAGGATCACGGCGGCGGAGTCGGGGACGAGGTCCAGCGGCGGCCCGAAGTGGTCGAGCGGCAGAACTTCGGCCAGGCTCGGCGGCTCCTTTTCCTGCTCGGCGGCCTCCATCGCGGCCAGCTCGGCGAGCTCGCGGTGCTCGGCGTCGAGCTCCGCTGCCGGCGCCAGCTCTACCCGCTCCGCCTCGCCCAACGAGCGCTGGGTGAAGGTCGAGAACCAGCGCATCGACTCGACCTCGTCGCCGAAGAGCTCGATCCGCACGGCGCGATCGACGGTGGCGCCGAAGACGTCGAGGATGCCGCCGCGAACGGCGAACTGGCCGCGCTCCTCGACCTGCTCGACCCGTTCGTAGCCGGCGGCGGCAAGGTCGCGGACGATCGCACCGAGGTCGATCTCTTCGCCGTGGGAGATGACGAAGCCCGCCGGGCGCAGGGACGCGTCGGGAACGGCCTCGGCCAGGGCGGTGGCGCTGGCGACGACGATCGCGTCCTCCTCGCCGGCGAGCGCGTCGATCGCGTCAATCCGCAGCCCGACCAAGTGCGGCGGCGGGGTCACGTGTGAGGCGAAGCCGGTGCCGCGCGAGGGGTAGAGGCGGACGCGGCGCGGCGCCAGGTAGGCGCGCAGGTCGCTGGCGAGATCGCGGGCGGAGCGGTCGTCGGCGCTGACCAGCAGCGCCGGGCGCCCGGCCAGGCCGCGGTCGTCCTCGAGCAGCGCCGCCAGCAGCAGGGGGCGCAGCATCGCCGAGGCCGCCACCTCCACCCTCTCGCCGCCACTGGCGGCTTCGCGCACGCGGCCGGTGAGCGCGTGCACGCGCTCGTTCTCGGCAACTATCTCGATCAGCGGACGCAGACTCATCAGGCGGTTCAGGAGCTTGTCATGCTGCGTCCTCGGTCGCTCACGTGCAGAGCACGCTTCGCTCCCTGTGTCCTTGCCTGGCAAGCTCCTGAACCGCCTGAGGCCGCCAGGGGCAATAATCGTTGCGACCTGAAACTGAGAAATACACCCGAGGGAGTCATCGTCGAGGACCCGGCGCGCGAGCGCTGGGTCTCGCTGCCGGGAGCCGACGACATGCTGGCGCTGCTCGGGCGCGGCGGCGAGGGACGGGCCGAGGTCGCCAGCCGGCTCGAGGCGGTGGCCGGCGACGAGAGCGTTGGGGCCGACCCGGCGGCCGCCGGGCTCCCCTTCGCGCCGCGCTCGATGCGCGCCTTCAGCCTCTGGCCCTCGCACTACGAGGGCTCGGCGCGGATGCTGGTCAAGCGCTTCTTCCCCAAGCCGGTCCAGCGCCTCGCCGCCAGCTTCGAGCGAGTCACGGGCAGGACGTTCCCGCCGTTCAAGCCCAAGGCCAGCTTCTTCGAGACACCGGCCTTCTACCTCGGCAACCACAGGGCGATGCTGGCCGATGGCGAGGTGATGCCGTGGCCCTCGCACACGGGCTACCTCGACTTCGAGCTGGAGCTTGCCTTCGTACTTGTCCGGCCGCTCGCCGACGCCAGTCCCGCCGAGGCCGTGGAGGCGATCGGTGGCTGGTTCGTGCTCAACGACTGGAGCGCTCGCGACGTCCAGGCGGAGGAGGTCCGCCATGGCGTCTTCGGGCCCGCGGTCAAGTCGAAGACCTTCGCCAACTCGATCGGCTGCGACGTGCTCAGCGCCGACGAGCTCCCCGACTGGCAAGCGGCCACCGGGCGCGTGCGGGTCGACGGCGAGGTCTGGTGCGAGGGCGCCACCGCCGGCGCGGCGCACGACGTCGGCGCGATGCTCGCCCACGCCTCGGCCGGCGAGCGGCTCGCCGCCGGCGACATGGTCTCGACCGGGACGATGCCGGGCTGCTGCGGGCTCGAGCTGGATCGCTGGATCGCCCCAGGACAGACGGTCGAGATGGAGATCGACGGGATCGGGACCCTGGCCAACAGGATCGGCGAGCGAGGATGAGGCGCCTTCTCGCTGCGGGATCGGCGCTGGGCCTCTTGGCTCACAACGCCTTTGAGACCCGCGCCGGCGTCGGCCTCGTCTTCGAGCCATTCATCGGCCGGCGCGGCGCGGTCGCGATGTGGACCGCCTACTTCCCCTTGATGCTCGCCGCCGCCGCGGGAGACGGCGAGAACGCGCGGCGCCTCTCTGCCTTCAGCGCCGGCATCGGCGTGGCCGGCGTCGCCGTCCACTTCAAGGCGTGGCCCTGGTCCCTGCACGGCGGTCTGCCGATGCTCGACGAAGCCGAGGGCCTGCGCGAGGACCAGCTGCCCGCCTACAACTCGGTCCTCTGGTTCTGGCTTCTCTGCAGCGCCCTCAGCCTGCCCGCCGCAAACCGGCCCGGGGCGCGGCGCTTCGCCGTCGCCGGCCTACTCAATTTCCCGATCCTGCTCGCCTCGGCAAAGCACCACTTCAGCTGGGCCCGCGAGCAGGCGGAGCTCGACCCGGAGCGCTGGAGCCCGGCCCTGCGGGATTCGTGAACGCGACGGGGCCCTGGCCGAACGGAGCCCGCGGCGCGCTCTGCCTCAGCTTCGACAACCTGGGCGAGGCGGCGGAGCTGGAGATGGGCGCGCTCGGGCCCGACCCGCAACTCGGCGGCCACGTCACCGCCACCGAGGTCGTGCCGGCGCTGCTCGAGCGGCTCGGCGAACGCGGGATCGCAGCGACCTTCTTCGTCGAGGGGCTCAACGCGGAGATCTATCCGGACCTGCTGAAGACGATCGATGCTCGTGGCCACGAGCTTGCCTACCACGCCTGGCGCCACGAGCAGTGGGGCGACCTCTCCCCCGCGGAGCAGGCCGACAACCTCGCCCGCGGCCTGGCCGCCTTCGAGCGACTGGGGATCGAACTGGCGGGCCTGCGGCCCCCGGGCGGCCTGCTCGGTCCCGGCGGGCTGGGCCCCCTGCGCGAGGCGGGCCTGCGCTACTGCTCACCCGCCGGCGCGGGTGCCGGTGCGGAGGGCGGCATCGCCCTGTTGCCGTTCCAGTGGCGCCACCTCGATGCCAGTTGCGTGCTGCCGCCGCTGACGACTGCCCGCGAACAGATGACCGGCTCGCCGGACCCGGTCGAGCCCGCCGCCTTCCTCGTGTCGCTCGAAAGCGCGATCGACCAGCTGGCGAAGGAGGGCGGCTTCCTGACGATCGTCCTGCACCCGTTCATGCTCGAGTGGCTCGGCGCGGAGCGCCTCGCGGCCCTGCTCGACAGGGTCGCGACCGCCTCCGGCGGGGACGAGATCTGGGTCGCCCGCTGCGTCGATCTGGCCGGGCACGTCCTCGCCGACCCCGAGCGGTTTGGGAACGGCACGGTGCTCGACACCGCCAGCTGGACCTAGTATCCGCCTCATGTCCGCGCTGGGAGACGTGGCGGCGGCGCTGCTGCCGCCCGAGGCAGGAGGGCCCGAGCCCGAGCGGGTCGCGAGCGTCGCCAGGCGGATGATCTCGCGCATGCCCACCGCCTCGCAGGTCGGGCTCGGGGCCGCGCTCGTGGGGCTGGAGGCGCTCTCCTTCGCCCGCACCCGGCGCACCATCGGCGGCGCCTCGGCGGAAGAGCGCGAAGCGCTGCTGAAGCAGGTCGTCCGCCTCGGCGGCTCGCCGCTGATCGACTCGATCAAGTCGATTGTCCTGCTCGCCCACGGCGCCGACACGTTCGCGGAGGAGATCGCGACGGTCGGATCGCGCCACGAGCCCTCGCGGCCCGATCCGCAGATGGCGATCGTGCCGGCGGCCGAGTGGCCCCATACCGCCAGCTGCGACGCGGTCGTGATCGGCTCCGGGGCGGGTGGCGCGTTCGCCGCCAGGGCCCTGGCCCGAGCCGGGCTCGACACCGTGATCGTCGAGGAGGGCGAGCGCTGGACCGCGGAGCGGATCCGCGGCTCGCACCCGCTCGATCGCTTCGCCGGGATCTACCGCGACGGCGGCACGACGATGGCGCTGGGCAACCCGCCGATCGCCCTTCCCCTGGGACGCGCCGTCGGCGGCACCACCGTGATCAACTCGGGCACCTGTTTCCGGCCCCCGACCGCGGTCGCCACCGCCTGGCACAGGGAGCACGGCCTGGCCCTCGCCGATCTCGAGCTGCTCGGCCCGCGGATCGCCGACGTCGAAGCGACGATCGGCGTTGCGCCGGCGCCGATGGAGGTGCTGGGCCGCAACGGCGAACTCGCCCTCGAGGGCGCGGCGGCGCTGGACTGGCAGAGCGCTCCCCTCCGCCGCAACGCGCCCGGCTGCCGCGGCTCCTGCCAGTGCGCGATCGGCTGCCCCAACAACGCCAAGGGCGGCGTCCACCTCAACGCCCTGCCCCAGGCCTGCGAGGCCGGGGCGCGGATCGTTAGCGGGCTGCGGGTGCAGCGCGTGCTGAGCGAGGGCGGCCGTGCCATCGGCGTGCTGGCCCATCGGGGCGACAGCAGCGAGGCGCGAATCTCGGCGCCGCTGGTCATCGTCGCCGCTGGCGCGATCCCGACCGCGCCGCTGCTGCGCCGCAGCGGCCTCGGTCGCCATCCCCAGCTGGGCCGCAACCTCTCGATCCACCCCGCGACCGGGATCACCGCCGGCTTCGAGGAGGCGGTGGTGCCCTGGAGCGGAGTCATGCAGAGTGTCGGGATCGAGGAGATGCACGAGTCCGAGGGCGTCCTGATCGAGGCCACCGGCAGCCCACCGGGCATGGGCGCGATCTCGGCCCCCGGCTACGGCACCCACCTGCTCGGCCGCCTCGACCGCGCCGTCGACAGGGCGATGATCGGCGCGATGATCGCCGACGAGCCCTCGGGGCGGGTCTTCGGCTCCCGAGCCCCGATCGTCTCCTACCGGCTCGCCAAGGCCGACGAACGCCGCCTCGCGATCGCGATCGAGGCGATGGCGCGGGTGATGCTGGCGGCCGGCGCCAACGACGTCGAACTGGGTGGCGGCGCCCCCGCGGTGCGCTCGGAGGCAGAGCTCGAGGCGGCGATGCAGCGCCTCGACGTGCACCGCCTGCGCCTCGCCGGCTTTCACCCGAGCGGCACGGCCGCCGCGGGCTCCGACCCCAGCCGCCACCCGGTCGATCCGGAAGGACGCCTGCGCGGCGTCGATGGCGTCTGGGTCGCCGACGGCTCGATCCTGCCCAGCTGCCCTGGGGTCAACCCCCAGGTCTCGATCATGGCGATGGCGATCGGGGTCGGCGAGGCGATCGCTCAGGCGCGATAGGGCAGTCCGGGCCCGGACTGCTGCCACTCAACTTGACCCCGGCCCTCGGCGGCGGAGCGGCCCTCGACGTCGTCCCACTCGTGCAGCATCCGCTTCAGCTGGGCGACCGCCTCGGGCGGGTGCGAGGCGACCTGGGTGGCGAGCTCCAGCGCCGACTCCTCGGTCGCCGCCGCCGGCGCGACGCGGTTGACCAGGCCGAGGCGCAACGCCTCATCGGCGCTTACTGTGCGCGAGGAGAGCAGTAGGTACTTGGCGGCGGCGAGGCCGCAGAGGGTGACCAGGCGGGCCGGGCCGACCGGAACGCCGAGCGCCGCCCCGGGGAAGCGCATCCGCAGGTTCGAGCCGCCGACCCGCATGTCGCAGGCGACCGCGACCTCGGCGCCACCGCCGACGACGTCGCCGTGGCAGGCGGCGATCGTCGGCTTGGGGAAGGCGACGATCTCGTCGTAGAGGTCGGCAAAGAGCTGCATGCGGCGAACGTGCCCCTCCTTATCGAGCTCCTCCTTGACGTCGGCCCCGGCCGAGAGGCCCATGTGGTCGGCGGAGCTGATCACCAGCACCCGCACGGCCTCGTCGGCGCGCGCAACGGCGAGGTGCTCGAGCATCTCGACCAGCATCTGGGTGTCGATCGCGTTGCGGGATTTTGGCCGCTGCAGGCGCAGCACCGCCACGCCCTGCTCGTCCACTTCGTAGCTCGTCACGTTGGCTGCCGGCTCGCTCATCTGGATGGCAACTTATTCATCCAGCTTCTCGACCAGCCTCTCGGTCTCCTCGGCCGCCCGCTCGACCAGCGCCGCAACTTCCTCGCGCGGCTCGCGGAAGCGCCCGAGCACGTAGGAGGCGACGACCTCGGGGTCGGTCGAGTCGGGGCGATCGACCCCGACCCGCACGCGCCAGAACTCGGCGTCGCCGAAGCCGCGCTTGAGGCTCTTGAGGCCGTTGTGACCGGCGAGGCCGCCGCCGAGGCGGACCTGGATCTCACCGAAGGGAAGGTCGATCTCATCGTGGAGGACGACGACCCGCTCCAGCGGCACCTTCAGCGAGCCGCGCGCCGGGCCGGCGGAGTCGCCGGAAGCGTTCATCTGGGTCTGGGGCAAAAGGATCGCCACCCGCGGCCCGCCGGGGCCGGCCCGGCCTTCGCTGAGCAGGGCGCCGAACTTCGGCTTCGGCTTCGGCAGGCCCCAGCGCTTTGAGAGCTCAGAGGCGACCTCGAAGCCGATGTTGTGCCGGGTGGCGGCGTAGCGCTCGCCCGGATTGCCGAGGCCGACGATCAGGATGCGGTGGGCCTGTTGCTCGCCCTTGCCGCGATCGGCCCGGCGGCGAAAGAGGGACAGGGGTTAGTCCCCGGAGTCGCCCGAGTCGCCCTCGCCACCGTCCTCGGCAGCGGGCGCCTCGCCCTCCTCGCCAACGAGCTCCGTCTCCTCCTCGACCTCGGGCTCGACGACTTCTTCCACGCGGGGCGGGGAGAGAGTGGCGATCGTCACCTCGTCGGGATCGTCGGCGACGAGGGTGACGCCCTCGGGAACCGCGATGGCCGAGAGCTGCAGCGTGTCGTTGATCTCCATCGCCGAGACGTCGGCGACGAGCTGATCGGGAATCTCGGTGGGAAGGGCTTCGACCGTGACTTCGCGGGTGACGTGCTCGAGCACGCCGCCGCCCTTGACGCCTGGGGCGACCTCGGTGCCCTCGAGCTCGACCGCGACCTCGGCCTGGATCGCCTCGTCGAGCCGCACCTCCTGCAGGTCGATGTGCTGGAGGCTGCCGCGCACCGGGTGCAGCTGCTGCTCCTTGACCACGACCGGCACCGCTTTGCCGCCCTCGATCTCGAGGTCGAAGAGCGCGGCGCCTTCGCCGAGCACGTTGCGGACGTCGCGCTCGGCGACCTGGAAGGCGTGTGCCTCCGAACCGCCGCTGTAGACGACGCCCGGCACGAGGCCCTCGCGCCGCAGGCGGCGGGAGGTGCGCGAGCCGAACTCGCTGCGGGGTGCTGCCTTCAGGGTTTCGCGTCCACGGGCCATTCGGACGGGAGAGGATAGAGAAAGCGCGCGTGTGGCACCCTTCGGCCATGGCCGACGGCTCGAAGATCCCCAAGGGCCGCATGAGGCGCTCGGCCAAGCTCGGCTCGATCGTCGGCGTGCAGGGCGCCCGCTACGCAGGGACCAAGGCGACGAACGTCGGCCGCTCCGAGGAGGACAGCAGGGAGCGGCTCGAGCAGCGCCACATGGAGACGGCGATGAAGATGGTCGGCGCGCTGGGACAGATGAAGGGCGCGGCGATGAAGCTGGGGCAGTTCGCCTCCTTCATCGACACCGAGTTCATCCCCGAGGAGTACCGCGAGATCTACCAGGAGCAGCTGGCAAAGCTGCGCACCGACGCGCCGGCGATGCCCTGGGAGAAAGTCGAGGAGGTGCTCGAGGAGGAGTACGAGGGGGAGCCGCTTTCAGAGCTCTTCGCCGATTTCGAGCAGGAGGCCTTTGCCGCCGCCTCGATCGGCCAGGTCCACCGCGCCGAGCTTCCCGACGGCCGCGCGGTCGCGGTCAAGATCCAGTACCCGGGGATCGCCGAGGCGCTCGACGCCGACCTGCGCAACGCCGGCACGATCGTCCGCCTGGCGCGGGCGCTGGCGCCGGGCCTCGACGCCAAGGCGATCGCCGCCGAGCTGCGCGAGCGCGTGATGGAGGAGCTCGACTACGAGTACGAGGCGCAGAACCAGCGCAGCTTCTCGCGCGCCTACCGCGACCACCCCTTCATCTACGTGCCGGACGTGATCACGCGGCTCTCACGCCGCCGCGTGCTGGTCACCGAGCTGGTCGAGGGCGTGGGCTTCGAGCAGGTCAAGGAACTTCCCCACGAGGAGCGCAGCCGCTTCGGGGAGATCGTCTTCCGCGGCAGCTTCGGCTCGATCTATCACCTGCGCCACTTCAACGCCGACCCCCACCCCGGCAACTACATCCTGATGGCGGACGGCCGCGTCGCCTTCATCGACTTCGGCATGACGAAGAAGCTCAGCCACGATCAGATCGTGCTCGAGCAGCGGACGATCGACGCCGCCTTCCACGACGACCCGGAGGGCTTCCGCGACGCCCTGCACGAGATCGGCTTCATCAAGAACCCCTCGAAGCTCGACGCCGAACGGCTGATGGAGCACATGATGGCCGTCAGCGGCTGGTTCGTCGAGGATCGCGAGATCGAGATCACGGCGCAGCGGGTGATGAAGATCATCGAGTCGACCAACGACCCGCGCTCGGAGTACTACGACCTGATGCGGCGCGAGTCGATCCCCGCCGACGAGCTGATGGGACGGCGGATGGAAATCGGCGTCGTCGCCGTGCTCGGCCAGCTGGGCGCGAAGCGCAACTGGCACCGGATCATGCGCGAGTGGATCTACGCCGACCCGCCGGCAACCGAGCTGGGCGAGCAGGAGTGGGAGTACTTCGAGGGAAGAGGCATGACGCAGACTCCGATCGTCGAGAAGTCCCTAGAAGGAGAGCAGCTATGAGCAGGATCAAACGCGGTTGGCAGTTGACGAAGAAAAGCTGGGGGCTGCTGCGCGAGAACCCCGAGCTGCTGCGCTTCCCCCTCTACGGTGGCGTCGCGACGATCATCTGCGCGCTCGTCGTCGTCGGCCCCGGCGTCTACCTGATCGAGAGCGACCAGGCGATCGTGGGCGGGGCGCTGGCGGTGATCGGCTTCTATCTGCTCGCCGTGATCGGGACCTACTTCAGCGTCGGCCTCGCCGCCGCCGCCGACATGATCTTCCACGGCCAGCAGGCGAGCATCGGCGACGGGCTCGCCGTCTCCCGCACCCGCTTCTCGCAGATCGCCGGCTGGGCCGCGGTCTCGACCGCGATCGGCCTCGTCCTCAGCGCGCTCGAGAACCAGGGCGCGATCGGGGAGATCGTCGGCCGCGTCCTGGCCGTCGGCTGGTCGCTGATCACCTTCCTCGCCATACCGGTGATCGCGCTCGAGGGGACCGGCCCGCTCCAGACCTTGAAGCGCTCCTCCAGCCTCTTCAAGTCGCGCTGGGGCACGCAGGTGACCGGCAACATCGCGATCGGAGGTGCGGTCTTCCTCTTCGGCGTGCTGCCCTCGGCGCTGCTGATCTTCGCCGGCTTCCTGATCTGGGCCTCGGCCAGCTTCGCCGGCGCCCTCCTGCTCGTGATCGGCGTCATCGGCCTGGCGATCTCGATGCTCGTCTCCAGCGCCCTCAGCAACATCTTCGGCGTCGCCCTCTACCGCTACGCCCTCGACGGCGAGGCACTGGGCGGCTTCACAGCCGAGGAGTTCGACTCAGCCATACGCACCCGCAAGGGCCGCAACGCCCCACCCACAGCCACCCCCGGCACCATCTAGCCCCACCCCCTTCGAGCGCCCACTCACTCCAGGGGGGGCGAACCCTGTTCCGGTGCGCCTTATCCCTTCATGGCAGGGAAAAAGCGCACCGGAAGCCTGGGGCACGCGATTGCACGGCTCGCCGAGCGGCAGCATGGCGTTGTTGCGCGGAGGCAGTTGAGGGGGCTGGGACTTCGTGACGGAGCTATAGATGACCGGATTGCTTGGGGCTACCTGCGGCCGCTTTTTCGCGGGACATTCGCGATTGGACACGGTGCGGTCAGCCGCGAGGGAAGGATGCTTGCCGCCGTGCTCGCCTGCGAGAGCGGGACGGTTCTCTCGCACGGAAGCGCGGCTGAGCTGCTCGGCCTGTGGGACAAGCGACTCGCTGTCGTCCATGTAATTCCCCCGGACTGGTCGGGACGCAAGATCCGGGGCATCCGCTGGCACCGTGTGCGGTTGCCAGATCCAGACGAGATTGCGGTACGGAACGGAATCCGCTGCACCACGATCTCCCGCACCATCGTCGATATGGCGAGTCAATCTGGCTTGGGGCAACTGCGGCGGCTGGTCGAGCAAGCAGCAATCCTGCGACTGCTCGACGTCGACGAGATCGATCTCGTCCTGTCGCGTGGCCGCAGGCGCGGCGCCCCCCGCCTGCGAGCAGTCCTGAGTCCATGGCGCGGCACCGCAGAGGAGCGCCCACGAATACGTAGTCGGCTGGAGGCACGTCTCCTTCCTCGCCTCATCGAAGAAGGGCTCCCCTCGCCCCGCTGCAACGCAAGGCTTCAGGTCGACGGCCACCGACTGGAGGTCGACATGCTCTGGGAGAAGCAGAAGCTGGCGATCGAGACGGACGGCGAAGAAACCCACGGCACCCCCATGGCCTTCGAGCGTGACCGTTTGCGCGACCAGATCCTCATCGCCGCCGGCTACCGCACCGCCCGGGTCACGTGGAGGCAGGTCGTAGACGAACCAACCGCGGTGATCGACCGCATCGCCCGCATGCTCAAGCCAAACTGAATGTCTTCCGGTGCGCCTTTTCCCTCCATTTCAAGGAAAAGGCGCACCGGAGCAAGTGTGGATGGGGTTATGCGGGGCGGTCGAGATGGGTGAAGAGGCGGGGGTCGTTGGAGACCAGGCCCGTTACTCCGGCGGCTATGAGCTTGTTCATGCGGGGGAGGTCGTCGACGGTCCAGGCGATCAGCTCGACCTGGGCGAGCTTGGCGATGCGGGCGAGGCGGGGGCTGATCAGGGGGTGGTAGACCCACATCGCCTCGACCCCGAGTTTGGGCAGTTCCTGGGCTGCGAGGCCGGGTAGGCGGTGGCGCATCGCGACCATCGCGGCCAGCAACGGGCCCTTTGCCCAGCGCTTCGAGGCCCAGTCCTTGGTCACCTTGGGATAGGTCCAACCACGGCGCAGGGACGGTTCCAGCTCGTGGATGCGGCCGAGGCTGTACAGCTCCATCGTCGAGACCATCGCCCGGTCGACCAGCTCGCGCTCCCGCAGCGCCGCGACGATCTCCTCCTCGCGGCCGGGCAGCTTGATGTCGATGTCGATCTCGACTCGGTCCAGGGGCGGCTGCAGGAAGGCGTCAAGCGCCTGGCCAAGCGTCAGCGGCGTGCGCCGTTCGGCGTCGTGCCAGTCGTGGGCGACGACCAGCTCGGCCCGCTGCTCGAGCGGCAGATGGGCGTCGCGGAGCCAGAGCACGTCGAGCTCGATCGTGTCGACGCCGGCCTCGACCGCCGCGAGGAAGCTCTCGGCCGTGTTGCCGGGCGCAATCAGGTCGGCACCCTTGTGGCCGACGAGGCGAAGCGTGTGTGCATCTCCCGGGCTGGTCATATGCACTGGCTCAACAACCGACTCCGCTGGAGATGAGCAGGCCGAGCAAACCGACGAGGGGATAGGCGAACAGCGCGGCGCCGAACAGGTAGAGGGGCAAGAGCAGGCCGACCCGGGCGGGACGCACTCTCGCCACCCAGGCGACCAGAAGCGCCAGAAGTGCCAGGCCGGTCAAAAAGAGACCGACCACCGGAATGACCTCGACTCGGTCCCGGGGCGTCGAAGCGACGGCCGCAAGGGCAAGGGCGACCAAAACACTCCCGGCGATGGCCAGATCAGCATGACTTCCTCTTCTCCGGTGTCGGCCCCGTAGCTGTCGCAGTCGGAGGCCGGCATCGAGAGCGCCGCGACCCAGATCACCGCCCAGGCAAGCAGCGGCAGGCAGATCCATAGCCCGAGCTTTTCGGAGGCACGTTCCCGCATCGAGAGTCCCGCGCCGGTCGCGCGACCTCAGAACAGCTGGTTCTCGCCGGCGAAGATCTCGGAGACCGAGTCGTCGGTGAAGATGCGGCGGATCGAGTCGGCGAAGGTGCCGGCGGTGGAGAGCACGGTGATGTTGTCGGGAGCGCCGGGGCGCAGCGGGATCGTGTCGCTGACGACGATCTTCTCGATCCCGGACTGCTCGTAGGCGAGCCGCTCGTAGGCGGGGCCGGAGAAGACCCCGTGGGTGGCGCAGGCGATCACCCGCGCGGCGCCCTCGTCGAGCACGGTCTGGGCGGCGGCGCAGAGGGTTCCGGCGGTATCGATCATGTCGTCGACCAGGACGGCGGTCTTGCCTTTGACGTCGCCGACGACGTAGCCGATCTCGGCCACCTGCTGGGCGGGGCGCTCCTTCTCCATCACCGCCCAGTGGGTGCCGATGCGGCGGGCGAAGTTGCGCGCGGTCTTGACCCGGCCGGCGTCGGGGGAGACGATCACGAGGTCCTCGGCGCGGTGCTGATCGGCGAACCACTGGGTCAGCATCGGCATCGCCGTCATGTGGTCGACCGGGACGTGGAAAAAGCCCTGCACCTGGCCCGCGTGCAGGTCCATCGTGAGGACGCGGTCGACGCCGACGCCCTCCAGGCACTTGGCGACGATGCGGGCCGAGATCGGCTCGCGCGGCGCCGACTTCTTGTCCTGGCGGGCGTAGCCGTACCAGGGCATCACGGCGATGATCCGGTGCGCGGAGGCGCCCTGGGCCGCGTCGATCATCGTCAGCAGCTCGATCAGGGAGTCGTTCGGCGTCATCTCCGAGTGTTCGTTGGCGCAGGTCGACTGGACGATGAAGACGTCGGCGCCGCGGATCGACTCCTCGTAGCGGCAGTAGACCTCGCCGTTGGCGAAGGTCTTCAGCGTCACCTGGCCGAGGTCGACGTCGAGCTTGCCGGCGACCTTGGCGGCGAGCTCCATCGAGCTGCGGCCACCGAAGACCATCATCCGCTTCGAGTAATCGTGGGTGATGGCGGTCGCCGCCACGGTCTCGGGACGCTCCTCGATCGTGCTCACGGGGTCTGCTCCTCCTGCATCTTGGCGGCCTTGCGGGCGGCGTAGCCCTCGATGTTCCGTTGCTCGTTCTCGCTGACGGCGAGCGCCCCCTCGGGGACATCGCCCTTGATCACTGCCCCGGCGCCAGTGTAAGCACCGTCGCCGACTTCTACAGGTGCGATCAGCATCGTGTCAACGCCGATCCGGGCGTTCTCGCCGATCACTGTCCGGTTCTTGCGGAAACCGTCGTAGTTGGCGGTGATCGAGCCGGCGCCGAGATTGCTGCCGGCGCCGACCTCGGCGTCGCCGACGTAGGCAAGGTGCGGGACCTTCGCCCCCTCGCCGATCCGCGAGTTCTTGATCTCGACGAAGGTGCCCGCCTTGGCGCCGCGCTCGAGCACCGCGCCGGGGCGCAGGTAGGCGAAGGGGCCAACGAGGGCACCGTCGCGGACCTCGCATTCGACCAGGTAGGAGTGCGGCACGGAGACGCCCTCGCCGAGCCTGGAGTCGATCAGCGTGCTGAGCGGGCCGACCGTGGAGCCGGCGCCGACGACGGTCAGGCCGCGCAGGCTGGTGCCGGGCTCGAGCCGTGCGTCGGCGGCGATCTCGACCTCGACGTCGACCCAGGTCGAGCCCGGATCGACGACGGTGACGCCGGCGAGCATGTGGCGCTCGAGGATGCGACGACGGGCCTCCGCCTCGACCGCGGCGAGGTCGAGGCGGTTGTTGATCCCCATCGTCACGGCGAGATCATCGGTGAGGTGGGCGCCAACTGCGTGACCGGCCTCGCGCAGGGCCGGGAAGACGTCGGGCAGGTAGTACTCGCCCTGGGCGTTGTCGTTGGAGAGCCCGGCGAGGGCCTTGGCGAGGGGCGCGGCTTGAAAGACGTAGGTGCCAGCGTTTATCTCCCGGATCGCCAGCTGCTCGGGAGTGGCATCGCCGGCGGTCTTTGCCTCAACCACGCGCTCGACCTCGCCCGAGCCGGTGCGGACGACGCGGCCGTAGGAACCGGGATCGTCGAGCTCGATCGTCAGCATCGTCGCCGCCGCGGCGGAGGCGGCATGAGCCTCGAGCAGGCCCGAGATCGTCTTAGAGGAGATCAGCGGCACGTCACCCGAGAGCACCAGCACGGTCTCGGCCTCTTCGATCAGCGGCAACGCCGCGCGCACCGCCCCGCCAGTCCCATCGGGCTCCGGCTGAGTAACGATCCGAACCTTGTCGGGCAGTCCCGGCACGCTGTTCTGCTTCGGCGAGTCGATCGCCACGATCCACTCCGCGCCCGTGGCCTCGCGAGCAGCTTCAATCGGCCAGGCGACCATCGGCCGTCCGCAAACGGGGTGCAGCATCTTCGGCGTCGAGGAGCGCATGCGCGTGCCCTCGCCCGCCGCCATAACTAGGACCAGAGGCGAACTCACCGCGCAATCGTAGTGGCGAGAGGGGTGATCGTGTGCCCCTCCCACAGAGGCTTGGCGACCACAAATCGAATCGGCGCCGACGACCTGCTGCGCAACGGCCTCTGGGGGAGGGCACACGATCACCCCGCACATCAGGCTCCGCGTGCGAGGTCCCTACCCACGAGAGCTACCGACGTCAGCGTCCAGCCGGCGAAGATCAGGTCGATGCCGACGAGGAGGCCGATCGCCCAGTCGGCGGAGCTAGGGAACTTGGCCAGAACGAGGATGCCGATCAGGAGGCCCGCGACGCCGCTGAGGCCGACCAGGCCGGCGCCTTCCTGGCCGCGCCCGGCAAAGGCGACGGCGATCCGGGTCAGGCCCATGAAGAGGAAGTAAATGCCGAGCACCAGGGTCAGGGTGAGCGTGCCGTTGTGCGGTTCGACGATCAGCCAGAGCCCGACGATCACCGTCAGCAGCGCCCAGATCAAGCGCAGGATGACGCTGCCGATCGAGTGCGCCATGAAGGCCCCGGCGACCAGGAACGCGCCGGCTATGACCAGGATCCAGCCGATGAAGATCGCGGTCCCAACCGCGGCGACGGCCGGCACGAGGATCGCCACGCAGCCGATCAGGATCGCCAGGATCCCAACGGCCATCAGCGCCTTCCAGCTCCGCCGCAGCCCATCGCGAACCTCCGGATCCATCTGCACCGCATTCATCTCCATGAAGAAGACCCTAGGCGCCCATACGGACGCGATCAAGCCTGCTTGGCCAGTTCCTCACTCTCAGCCGCTTCCCGTTCAATCTGCCTCTCGTAGAAGCGGACCCACTTGCGCACGGCGTTGTCGGAGACGCCGTGCTTGCAGCCAACTCCGACGAAACCCATTACCTCAATCTCGTCAAGCAGCTGCCGATAGGGCGGTCGCACGACCTTTCTCTGAGCAAACTGTGGCCTTCCCCGGAGGCTCGTTCTGTCCCACCTGACCCCCCAGGAGCGAGAGCAGTATTTGTGGGTTCTGTATTTGGCTGTGAACTGCCCGCCGCACCGCTTGCAGATTCGCTTCACGGGCTCGCGCCGATTTCCGCCCGCAATGCGTATCGAGCATCGAAATGGCCCGTTGGGATTTGCCAGACGTCGTCGACGTACTTTCGGAGCAGACGGTGGTTCCCTCCGGCGGCCCGCAGGCCCAGGCGACGCAAAACCTCACTGTAGGAGCGAGAGGCCTTGACTGCTGCGCGTGCTTCCGCCTCGTTGTATCGCGGCATGGCCGAACACTAGTTCTTTCCTCAGACAGAACATTTCCCCACGGCGGGACGCTAAGGTCAAAAGCCGATCCGGGGTGGTGTAATCGGTAGCACGCTTGGCTTTGGTCCAAGAAGAGGTGGGTTCAAATCCTCCCCCCGGAATCCCCCGGTCGCTTACTCCTCGCCTCCACGGGGCACCTTGCCCGCTTCGGAGCCGGGCTCCATCGCCGGGCCCCTCGGGGAGGCGATCCCCAGAACCCTCATGGTTTTGAGCCCGAGGCCGAGCTTCTCACGGCCCTCGGTGGCGGAGACGTCGTGGCCGCAGAGCTCCTTGACGCGCTCGAGGCGGTAGCGGATCGTGTGGCGGTGGGTGAAGAGCTGTTTGGCGGTGGCGGCGACGTTGCCGTCGTTGTCGAGATAAGCCTCGACGGTGGCGACCAGCTCGGTCTCGTACTGCTCGTCGTAGGCGGAGAGCGGGGCGATCGTCTCGGCGTAGAAGCGCTCGAGCTCACGCGGGTCCTCGCTCATCGCCGGCAGCAGCAGGCGGTAGGAGCCGGTGTCCTCGAAGGCGAGCAGCGGGCGGCCCTCGGCCTCGCCGACGTTGACCGCCAGCCGCGCCTCGTTGCCGGAGCGGTAGAGGTCGACGGGGTCGCCGACGTGGCGGCTGCGGCCGATCGTCAGGTGGAAGCCGGAGAGGCTGTCCTCGAGCTCGCGGGCCAGGCCGGCGGCGGCGCGCTCGAGCCGGGCGTCGTCCTCGGCCGGGACGATCACGGCGATCTCGGCGGCCTCCTCCCCATCGGAGCAGGCCAGCGATCCCGGCGCCAGCGAGCGCAGCGCTCGCTGCGCCAGGGTCAGCACCCGCGCCCGCCACTCGCCGGTCTGCGCAGCCCGCGGCGTCGCATGCAGGATCAGCACCCCGGCGCCGCGCTCGAGGTTGGCGCCGAGCTCGGCGGCGCGAGCGAGGATGTCGCCCCGGTCGGTGACCTCACGGGCGAGCACGGCGACGACGAAGGCCCCCGCCACCTCCTCGCTCTCCCACTCAGGCGAGCGCGAGCGCTCCAGCTCCAGCGCCAGCAGCGTCGTCACCATGCGGGCGATCGCCGGCTCGGGCGGGGACGTGCTGCGGTAGCGCAGCTCGCCCACCGGACTGTCGGCGACTCGCAGCTCGACCCGGGTGATCTCATCGCCCCCCGCAAGCAGCTTCTTCTCCTGGTCGGGGGAGGCGCCGGCAACCGCCAGCACGGCGCTGGAGCGATCGATCAGGGCAACGCTGGCTTCCAGCACTTTCGCCGCCGCGCGGGCGACGCCGGGCAGCCCGGCGCCCGACTCGACCGCCTCAGAGAGCGCGTCGAGGCTCCCTCCTTCTCGCATGTTTGCAGGAGTTTCTCCCCCTTTGGAGGCCGCTGGCATCGGCCAATTATCACCAGAACCGGGGATTCGGCACCCGAACAATTTATGAGCACTAAGTTTTGGCTAATTGCCGTGAAGCAGACTGACGATGTCGTTGTAGTAGTAGACGACAGCGAGACCGGCGACGACGCCGACCACAAGCAGGGCGGCGAGAACGAAGAGGGAGAGGAAGCCGGCGGCGGCCTTCTCCCACAAGCGCCCGTACGAGCTGACCGCCGGCACCAGGATCAGGCTGACGAAGGCGGCCAGGCTGACGAGCCCGGCGACGCCGAAGAGCAAGTACTCATTCTCGATCTTCTGCAGGGCGAGGGGCAGCACCCGGCTCATTCTGCCGAACTGTGGTGACGACGAGCGCGACGGCGGCGCAAAGGGAGAAGGCGGCGATCCCCAGCGCCCAGCCTGCGCTGACGTCGCTGAGGTAGTGGACGCCGAGGTAGACGCGCGAGAGCCCGACCAGGACGGTCAGCGCGATCCCGGCCGCGATCACGGCGGCGCCGCGCGCCATCCCCGGCCGCAGCCGCAGCACGATCGTCACCGCCAGCCAGACGTAGAAGGTCGAGTAGGCGGCGTGGGCGCTGGGGAAGGACGAGCCCGAGACGTCGATCAGGCCACCGCCGGGGCGCGGGCGGTCCACCATGTCCTTCAGCTCGTGCACGCCGATGAAGATCAGCAGCAAGCCCGCCACCAGCACGCCGAACTCGGCCCAGCGGCGGCGAGCGGCCAGCAGCCCCGCGGCGGCGATCGCCATCAGCCCGATCACGGCAGACGAGCCGAGGTGGGTGAAGACCTTGGAGAGATCGGTCAGCCAGCCCGCTCCCAGCCGTTCGGCGATTTCGATCGCCGTCGTGTCGCCCGGCGTCGGGCCCGGTTCGCCGTTGACGATCACCGTGTAGGCGACGAGGACGAAGCTGGCGACGGCGAAGGTCGCCATCAGCGAGGTGAGCTCGAGCCCGAAGGTGCCGCCCGGCGTGACCCGCTCCCAGAGAAACTCGAGCTGGGGACGGAAGCGCCGGGTGAGGACGACGATCCAGCGGGTCGCGGCGTGGCGCCGCATCCAGTCCACCGCGGCGCGGCGGTTCGCCTCGACCCGGAAGTGCCGCACGAGGGTGACGGCGACGACGATCACGACGATCGTCGTCGCCAGGACGAAGGCGCCGCGGCCGGCGTACTTGGCGGCGCTCTCGATGCTGCGCGAGAAGAAGTAGCCGACCAGGATGTGGGCGCTGGCCCAGAGGCCGGTGCCGAGGATGCTGTACGGGACGAAGGCGCGGTAGCGCATGCCGGAGCTGCCGGCGATGAAGGGAGCGAAGGCGCGGACGAGGCTGATGAAGCGGCCGATGAAGATCGTCTTGCCGCCATGGCGGGAGAAGTAGTCCTCGACCTTTTCGAAGCGCTCGTGGCCGATGCCGAAGCGGGGCCCGTGCCTGAGCACGAACTCGCGGCCGAGCCGGCGGCCGATGAAGAAGCTGGTCGTGTCCCCCGCCCAGGCCGTGAACCAGGCGATCGCGATCAGCAGGTAGATGTCGATCGCGCCCTGGCCGGCGACCGCGCCGCCGAGCAGCATCACCGTCTCGCCGGGAACGACGAGGCCGACGAAGGCGCCGGTCTCGGCAAAGGCGAAGACGCCAACCAGGAGGTAGGTCCAGGCGCCCAGCGTGTTGGAGACGTCTTCGAGCAGGCTCTGCAGGTCGAGGTGCCCGAGCTGGCGGCTGATCAGGTAGTAGCCGACCGCAACCGCGGCGACGACGATCGCGATCAGCAGCCGTTTGCGGTTGCCGCCGCCCTCTCCCGGCAGCTTCACGGCGCCCTCCCCGCTTCGCAGACGATCGCGTCCTCGCGGTCGAGGGCGTCCGCGGCGGCGCGGGCCGCGGCGAGGCTCTCGAAGAGGCCGAAGGCGGTCGGGCCGGAGCCCGTGAGCAGAGCGTGGGACGCACCGGCCGCGCGCAGCGCGTCGAGCGTGTCGCCGATCCCTGGCCGCAGCGAGCGCGCCGCCGGGTCGAGATCGTTGACGAGCAGCTCGGGGTAGGCGAGCGGCGATGCGCCGGCACCCGCGGCGGTCCGAAGGCGGTCCGCCATCTCGTCGAGCTCCTCCGCGTCGCGGCCGAGACCGAGCCGGTCCGCCTCGGCGAAGACCTCGGCCGTGCCGAGACCGCCACCGTCGGGGAGCAGCACGACTGCATGCGGCGCGGGTGCCGGCAGTTGCTCGATCCGCTCCCCCGCGCCACGGACGAGCGCCAGCGCGGGCGTCAGCTGCGAGGGCACGTCGGCCCCGAGCCCGGCAGCGATCTCCTCCAGGTCCGCGACCTCGCCCGCGGCCAGCCGCAGCACGGCCGCCGCGTCGGCGCTGCCGCCACCGAGGCCGGCGGCGACCGGGATCCGCTTCTCGATCTCGATCCGCAGCGGCGGCCGCTGCCAACCGCGCTCGCGCAGCGCCGCCAGCGCCCGCGCGGCGAGGTTCTCACCCTCCACCCCCGCACAGACGACCTCGTCGTGCTCGGCCTCGCCGACCTCGAGCGGGTCCGCCAGCGCCAGCGGCTCGAACAGCGAGCAGAGCTCGTGCAGGCCGTCGGCGCGGCGCGCGCCGAGGTAGAGACAGAGGTTGAGCTTGGCTGGGGCGAGGGTCTGCATCGGATTGCGCTCGGGTCAGGCGCTGGAGCGCAGCTTCGCCGATAGCGCGGCGAAATTCTCGGGCGAGAGCGCCTCGGCGCGCACGTCCGCTGCCAGACCCAACTCCGCCAGTGCCGCCCGCGTCGTGGCGAGCGACCCCGGGTGAACGTGCTCGACCGAACGGGCGAGCGACTTGCGACGGTGGGCGAAGGCGGCCCGGACCAGCTCGTGGGTCGCCGGGTCGGCACCGGGCCCGGTGCGGCGCAGCCCGAGGATCGCCGAATCGACCCGCGGCCGCGGGCGGAAGACCGCCGGGTCGACTTTGCGCAGCAGCTTCACATCGCAGGCCAGCTGCGCGACCACGCTCGGCGATCCGTAGGTGCGGCTGCCGGGTGCGGCGCGCAGCCGATCGGCGATCTCGCGCTGGACCATCACCGTCCAGCGCAGCACCGAGGGCAGCTCCTCGATCGTGCGCAGGATCACCGGCGTCGCCACCGAGTAGGGCAGGTTGGAGACGACCGCGGTCGGGACGGGGTCGAGTGCCACAAAGTCCAGCTTCATCGCATCGCCCCAGTGCAGGCTCACGTCCTCGCGAGCCGCGAGCGGCGCCAGCGCCGCCTCCAGCCGCCGATCGAGCTCAACCGAGTGCACGTGACCCGCGACCTCGGCCAGGCGCTCGGTCAGCACCCCTTCGCCGGCGCCGACCTCGAGCACGACCTCCCCCTCCCCCAGCTCCGCGTCGCGAACGATCGCGTCGAGCAGGTTCGGGTCGGACAGGAAATTCTGCCCGAGCCTGACCATGCCTACCAGCCGAACAGCGTCCGCGCGTTGGCCTCGACCGTCTGCTCAAGCTCGGCGTAGGAGACGCCGCGGACCTCGGCGACGACCTCGGCCGTGGAGACGACGTAGGCCGGCTCGTTGGGCTTGCCACGCACAGGCTGGGGCGCCAGGTAGGGGGCATCGGTCTCAACCAGGACGAGCTCGTCGGGCAGCTTCTCCGCGGCCTCGCGCAGCTCGCCGGCGCTGGGGAAAGTGACGATGCCCGAGAAGGAGCAGTACCAGCCGCGATCGATCGCGTCCTGCACCCGCCAGGGTGCGAGGAAGCAGTGCAGGATCACCGCCACGCCGTCCCCGCGCGCGTCGAGGATCTCGAAGACGTCGTCGACGGCGCCGGTCTCCTCGTCCGGGTCGCGAGCGTGGATGACGACAGGCATCCCACGCTCGCGGGCGATCTCGATCTGGGCCTCGAAGGCGCGGCGCTGGTCGGCCCGGCTCGCGGTTTCGCGGTAGTAGTCGATCCCGGTCTCGCCGATCGCCCGCACCTTCTCGTTCTCGGCGGCGAGGCGGGCGATCTCCTCTGCCCGGGCATCGTCGAAGCCGGCTGCCTCGGTCGGGTGGCAGCC
>Ga0190274_10000549_pt1 | contig 22200 bp, 19 predicted proteins | sample Popmic531T_FD_133002 | JGI IMG/M metagenome (GOLD analysis project Ga0190274, IMG submission 133002) | Populus adjacent soil microbial communities from riparian zone of Yellowstone River, Montana, USA - 531 T | ecosystem: Environmental > Terrestrial > Soil > Riparian zone | place: USA: Montana... | reverse complement strand
GTTACGGCGGCCATAGCGAAAGGGAAACACCCGGTCCCATCCCGAACCCGGAAGTTAAGCCTTTCAGCGCCGATGGTACTGCAACCGAGAGGTTGTGGGAGAGTAGGACGCCGCCGGACATACACTCAGTAGAGGCCACCTTTTGTAAGGTGGCCTCTACTCATTTCAGCACCTTCGCAGAGCAACCCCAGGAGCAGACAGTCGTGGCCGAGCAACGTCGCAGCCAGCGCCCGTCCGGTGACGGACCCCGACGAGGCGGCGGCAAGCCGCAGTCGGGTGGCAAGCCCAGGACGGGTGGCAAGCCGGCGGCGGGAGGCAAGCCGGCGGCGGGAGGCAAGCCGGCGGCGGGAGGCAACCGCGACAAGTCCGCCAAGTCGAACGAGCGCTCCACCAAGTGGACGCCCGACGAGGGTCGTGCCACGGGCCGGGGCTCCTCGCGCAGCACGGGCCGTCCCCCGGGTGGGGGCAAGGGTCCGGATCGGCGGAGCTCCGAGCGGTCGTCGGCGCCGCGCGGTGGGGCCGGTCGCGACAAGGCGACCCGCACCGCGGACCAAGCCGCCTACGACGGTCCCGACCTGCCGGTGGAGGTCACCGGCGCCGAGCTCGACCACAGCATTGCGGCACAGCTGAAGGGTCTCCCCGAGAAGCTGGCGAACCGGGTGGCGCGCCACCTGGTGACCGCCGGGATGCTGGTCGACTCCGACCCCGAGCTGGCCTACCAGCACGCGCTGGCCGCCCGCGCCCGCGCGTCGCGCATCGCGGTCGTCCGCGAGGCGGCGGGCGAGACGGCGTACGCCGCCGGCCACTACGCCGAGGCTCTCGCCGAGCTCCGCGCCGCGAAGCGGATGAACGGTGCCACGGCGTACCTGCCGATCATGGCCGACTGTCACCGCGCCCTGGGCAAGCCCCAGGACGCGCTGAAGCTCGCCAAGAGCCCGGGGGTGGCGAACTTCGGGCCCGAGGCGAAGGCCGAGATGACGATCGTCGAAGCGGGTGCTCGGCGTGACCTCGGGCAGATGGACGCCGCGCTGCGGACGCTCGAGCTCGCTCCGCTGATGTCCAAGAGCCGGTCGCCCTGGGTGGTCCGGCTCAGGTACGCCTACGCCGACACCCTGGCGGCGGCGGGACGCGAGCAGGACGCGCTCGCGTGGTTCCACCGCACGTACTCGATCGACGCCGACGAGCTCACGGACGCGGCTGAGCGCGCGGAGGCGCTGGAGAAGCAGCTCGGCTGAGGTTTCCCTGGCACCTCCCGGGGCACGATCGCTACGATCGTGCGCGAGGAGGATGAATGCTGCGCTTCTCTGGTGCCGGCGTCAGCGACGTCGGATGGGTTCGTCCTCACAACGAGGACTCCGCCTTCCACGGTCCCTACGTCGCCGTGGTGGCCGACGGTGTGGGCGGAGCGGCCGCCGGTGAGGTGGCCTCCGCGACCGCGGCGTACGTCGTCGCGGCCACGGCCCTCGCGCGGTTCGGTGACGACCCGGTCGACGTGCTGGTGCGGGCCGCGGCGGACGCGCACGCCGGGCTCCGAGCCGGGGTGGGTGCCGACCCCGAGCTCACGGGCATGGCGACGACCCTGACCGCTGTGGTGACCGACGGGACGCGAGTCGTGCTCGGTCACGTCGGTGACAGCCGTGCCTACCTGCTGCGTGACTGCACGCTGCGTCAGATCTCGCAGGACCACACGTACGTGCAGCACCTGGTCGACACCGGTCGGTTGGACCCCGGCGAGCGGTTCGGCCACCCGTGGAGCAACATCGTGACGCGCTCGCTCGACGGCGGGTCGGACCAGGCGATCGACGTCACCGAGCTCGACGTCCGAGCGGGCGACCGGCTGCTGCTCTGCAGCGACGGTCTGAGCGACCTGGTTCGTGACGAGCGGATCGCCGAGGTGCTGCGCCTGGTCGACCCGCACTCGGCATCCGCGGTGTTGACCCAGTCGGCGCTGCTCGCCGGCGGCCAGGACAACATCACCGCCGTCGTGCTCGACGTCGTCGACGGCCCGTTGGTCGTCGGCGACGGCCGGGTGCTCGGCGCCCTGGCCGACGTCCGCAACATCGTGGACCCGGCGTCGGTCCGCGTCGCGCACTGAACCCTGGGGCCTCGTGGGAGACTCCACTGCATGAGCGACGTCAAGCGACCCGCACTCGAGGGAAGCGTCGCTGTCCGTGGTGATCGTCGGCTGAGCTTCGCGGAGTACGGGTCGCGTCGTGGCCCGGCGATCGTCTGGATGCACGGGACACCCGGCGCCCGACGCCAGATCCCACTGGAGGCCCGGGCGTACGCCGAGCGCCACGGCCTGCGGCTGATCGGACTGGACCGTCCCGGCATCGGGTCGTCGACCTCGCACCTCTACCCGGACATCCTCGACTGGACCCGCGACCTCGAGCTGGTGCTCGAGACGCTGGCGATCGACACGGTCCGGATGATCGGGCTCTCCGGCGGCGCGCCCTACGCGTTGGCGGCAGGCGCCGCGCTGCCCGACCGGGTCCACGGCGTCGGCGTGCTCGGGGGAGTGGCGCCGACCCGTGGCACCGACGCGGCCACCGGTGGCGCGGTCCAGCTGGCGGTGCACCTCGCTCCGCTGCTGACGGTGGCGCGGGTGCCGCTGTCGGTGGCGCTCACCCAGAGCATCCGGATCGCCCGACCGCTCGCCGGCCCGGCGCTGGACCTGTACGCGGCGGTGCAGCCGCCGGGGGACAAGAACCTGCTGTCCCGGCCGGAGTTCAAGGCGATGTTCCTCGACGACCTGCTCAATGGGAGCCGGTTCCAGACCTCGGCCCCGGTCAACGACCTCATCCTGTTCACCCGGCACTGGGGCTTCGACCTGGGCGACGTGGCGGTCCCCGTGCTGTGGTGGCACGGCGACGAGGACCACATCGTGCCGTTCCGGCACGGGCGGCACGTCGTCGACCGGCTCCCTGACGCTCGGCTGTCGGTCATCGACGGGGAGAGTCATCTCGGCGGACTCGGGATCGCCGAGGAGGTGCTTGCCTCGCTCATGGAGCTCGGTCCGCGGCGTGCCGCTCCGACACGGGCGCGCACTCGCTGAACACTGGCTTTCTCGTGTCCCATGCGCCACAATGGCGCCACAACTACATGCGTGTCACTCACACCTCGTTTCATCTCCGGGAGACCGCTGGGGAAGGCGCATCTCGCGCCGGAGATGAAGGAGGACCCGGTGACCGCTAGCACTGCTACCCGCACTGCGACGAGGGGCGTCCTGTACGCCCACTCAGCGCCGTCCGCGCTGTGCCCGCACATCGAGTGGGCCGTCAGCGGTGTCCTTGGCATGCCCGTGAGCCTGGACTGGACCCCCCAGCCGGCCCAGCCGGGCGCCTACCGCGCCGAGCTGTCGTGGACCGGCGCGATCGGTTCGGCCGCCGCGATCGCCTCGGCGCTTCGCGGCTGGAACCACCTCCGGTTCGAGATCACCGAGGAGGCCACGCCGTCCTCCGAGGGCTCCCGCTACTCGTACACACCCGAGCTCGGCGTCTTCCACGCCGTCACCGGCATGCACGGGGACATCATGATCCCCGAGGACCGGCTGAAGGCGGCCGTCGTCAAGGCCGCGCTCGGCGACACCACGCTGCTCAACGAGATCGACAAGCTCCTCGGCAAGCCGTGGGACGACGAGCTCGAGACCTTCCGGCACGCCGGTGACGGTGCCCCGGTGCGCTGGCTGCACCAGGTGGTCTGAGCCGCGGTCGCGAGCGAAGCGAGCGGCCGCGACGCGAAGAGGTCGAGCGAGCCCGCGGGTGAGCTTGCGAACCCGCGACGGCGGGTCGAGACCTGAGCGGGTCGACTCAGCGCGGTCGGCTGAGCCGGAACCGGGACGTGTCCAGCCAGACCCGGTGCTCCTCGCCGAACTCGCCGTACCAGGTCAGCAACGCCCTGATCCGGAACACCCCCGGCCGGGTCGAGTAGCGGCAGAACCGGAACCGGCTGTGCCGGAGCTGGGCGTCTGAGTCCGACAGGAAGGTCCCGGAAGCGATCGTCGCTCCGGTGGGGTCCCGCAGGAAGGTCTCGAGAGTCCAGTCGTCCGTCGGCGCCGTGATCCGGAAGCGGTAGCCGTAGTCGTGGCAGCCCGACCGCAGGACCCGGTCCGGCGCGGCGGTGCGACCGTACTCGGAGGCCGCTGTCGCCGGGGCCGCAACCAGGCAGGCGGCGGTGAGGCTTACCCCGGCCAGACCGGCCGCCATGCGTGTGACCCGCGTCATAGAGGGTCCAACGGGGCAACCCGCGGACGGGTTACGGGCGGTCGGTCAGAGCGGGATGTTGCCGTGCGCGCCGCGGCGTACGCCGACCGACTGCACGGCGTCCTCGATGGCTCGCGCGATCGCCGAGCGGCTCCGCGACGGCGAGACGACCTCGTCGACGACGCCGATCTCGACCGCCTTGTCGACGCCTCCCGCGATCCGCTCGTGCTCGGCGGCCAGCTCGGCCTCGACCTGCGGCCGGATCTCGGGGGAGACCTCGGCCAGGCGCCGGCGGTGCAGGATCCGGATCGCGGCGACCGGACCCATGACCGCGATCTCCGCACCCGGCCAGGCGAACACCTTGGTGGCGCCGAGCGAGCGTGAGTTCATGGCGATGTAGGCGCCGCCGTAGGTCTTGCGAGTGACGAGCGTGACCCGGGGGACCACGCACTCCCCGAACGCGTGCAGGAGCTTGGCGCCGCGGCGGACGACGCCGTCCCACTCCTGGCCCACGCCGGGCAGGTAGCCGGGCACGTCGACGACCACGACGAGCGGGACGCCGAACGCGTCGCACATCCGCACGAACCGGGAGGCCTTCTCGGCGGAGAGCGAGTCGAGGCAGCCGCCGAGGCGCAGCGGGTTGTTGGCGACGACGCCGACGGTGCGGCCGCCGAGCCGGCCGAGGGTCGTGACGATGTTGGGCGCCCAGCGGGCGTGCAGCTCCTGGGCGGTGCCCTCGTCGAGGATCGACTCGAGGAGCGGGTGCACGTCGTACGCGCGCTTCTTCGACTCGGGCAGGAGCGCCTCGAGATCGAGGTCCTCGACCTCGTCCACGGCCATGCTGCCCTGGGAGCCGAGCAGGGAGGCGACGTCGCGGGCGCGGTCGAGAGCGTCACGCTCGGAGTCCGCGAGGATGTGGACGACACCGGAGCGCCGGCCGTGCGGCTCGGGACCGCCGAGGCGGAGCATGTCGACGTCCTCGCCGGTGACTGAGCGGACGACGTCCGGACCGGTGACGAAGATCCGGCCCTCGGGGCCGAGGATCACGACGTCGGTGAGGGCGGGGCCGTACGCCGCGCCGCCGGCCGCCGGGCCGAGGACGACGGAGATCTGCGGGATCTTGCCCGAGGCCTGGGTCATCACCTGGAAGATCCGGCCGACGGCGTGCAGGGAGAGCACGCCCTCGGCGAGGCGGGCGCCGCCGGAGTGCCACAGCCCGATGATCGGGATCCGGTCGGTCATCGCCCGGTTGTAGGCGTCGACGACGACCCGGCAGCCGAGGTCACCCATCGCCCCGCCCATGACGGTGGCGTCGGAGCAGAACGCGACGGCGCGGGTGCCGTCCACGTTGCCGATCGCGGCGAGCATGCCGGAGTCGTCGTCCGGGGTGATCAGCTCGAGGCTGCCCTCGTCGAAGAGCGCGGTCAGCCGGTGCACCGGGTTGCGCGGGTCCTCCTCGCGGGGGAGCTTCGCTGGCTTGGTAGTCGTTGTTGCTGTCACAGTTGCCCGTGTCCTTCCGGGGTCCCCGCGAACTTGTTCACGGAGGAGCGAAGCGGGGGAGTGGAGAACTTCGTGGGGTGGTTCAGACCGATCCGAAGGCGACGGCCACGTTGGCGCCGCCGAAGCCGAAGGAGTTGTTGAGCGCGACGATGTCGCCGAGCGGCAGGTCGCGTACCTTGGTCGCGATGTCGAGCTCGACCGCCGGATCCTGGTTGTCCAGGTTGATCGTCGGCGGCGAGATCCGGTGGTGCAGCGCGAGCACGGTCGCGACGGCCTCGAGGGCCCCCGCGCCACCGAGCAGGTGACCGGTCATCGACTTGGTGCTGGTGACTACTACCTCGGTGGCGTGGCTGCCGAGCGTGGCGTGCAGCATCAGGCCCTCGGCGATGTCGCCCTGGGGCGTCGAGGTCGCGTGGGCGTTGACGTGCGCGACCGTGTTCGGGTCGATGTCGCCCTCCTGCAGGGCCTGCTTGATCGCCCGGGAGCCGCCACGCCCTTCGGGGTCGGGCTGGGCGATGTCGTGGGAGTCGGCGGTGATGCCGGCGCCGAGGACCGTCGCGTAGATCCGCGCGCCGCGCGCGAGGGCGTGCTCCTCGGACTCGAGCACCAGCACGCCGGCGCCCTCACCCAGCACGAACCCGTCGCGGCTGGTGTCCCAGGGGCGGGAGACCGACGCCGGGTCCCGACCGTCGTCGCCGCTGGCGGTCTTGGAGAGCGCCATCATGTTGGCGAAGGCGGCCATCGGCAGCGGGTGGATCGCGGCCTCGGTGCCGCCGGCGACCACGACGTCCGCTCGGCCGAGCCGGATCTGGTCGATGGCGTGGGCGATCGCCTCGTTGCCGGATGCGCACGCCGAGACCGGCGTGATGACCGCCGCGCGCGCTCCGACGTACAGGCTGATCTGCGCCGCCGGCGCGTTCGGCATCAGCATCGGCACGGCCAGGGGGGAGACCCGTCGCGGGCCCTTCTCCTTGAGCGTGTCGTAGTTGTCCAGGAGCGTCGTCACGCCGCCGATGCCGGAGGCCATGCAGACACCGAGCCGGTCGTTGTCGAGGTCGACGTCGACCAGCCCGGCGTCGGCCCAGGCCTCCATGGCGGCGACCATCGCGAACTGCGAGGAGCGGTCGAGGCGTCGCGCCTTGACCCGCTCGAGGACCTCGGACGGCTCGACGGCGATCCGGCCGGCGATCTTGACCGGCATCTCCTCGGCCCACTCATCGGTGAGGTACCGGACCCCGGAACGCCCGTTGATCAGGGCATCCCAGGTGCTCGCCACGTCACCCCCGACGGGGGACGTGGTCCCGAGACCGGTGACGACGACTCGCTTCGACATGATGCTCCTTGCAGTGCTGCTGGTGGAGGGGAGTGCTCAGGCCTGCGCGCGCTCGATGAACGCGACGGCGTCACCCACGGTCTTGAGGTTCTTGACCTCGTCGTCGGGGATGGAGACGCCGAACTTCTCCTCGGCCGCGACGACGACCTCGACCATGGACAGCGAGTCCACGTCCAGGTCGTCCACGAAGGACTTGTCGAGCTGGACGTCGTCGGCGTCGATGCCGGCGACCTCGTTGACGATCTCGGCGAGGTCGGCGCGGATCTCTTCGGTGGTGGCCATCTGGCGGTTCCTTCTCTGTGTTGGGTGGTTCCGTCGGGTGGTGCTGGGGTGGTGCGTCAGGGGACGGTGACGACCTGCGCGGCGTACGCGAGGCCGGCACCGAAGGCGATCAGGAGGGCGGTGTCGCCGCTGCGGGCGTCGCCCTCCTCGATCATCCGGTCGAGAGCGAGTGGGATCGAGGCGGCCGAGGTGTTGCCCTGCTCGGCGATGTCGCGGGCGATCTTGACCCGGTCGGGCAGCTTCATCGCCCGCGCCATGGCGTCGGTGATGCGCATGTTGGCCTGGTGGGGGACGAAGACGTCGAGCTCGTCGAGGCTCACACCGGCGCGGTCGAGGGCCTGCTGCCCGGTCTTCGCCATCTGGTACGACGCCCAGCGGAAGACCGCGTTGCCCTGCATCACCAGGTGCGGCATCTCAGGTCGCTCGGAGGCGACGACGTCGCGCCAGTCCTCGCGCTGGCGGATCAGGTCGAACTGCTCGCCGTCGGAGCCCCACACCACGGGACCGATGCCGGGCTGGTCGCTCGGCCCGACGACGGCGGCGCCGGCGCCGTCCGCGAAGATGAAGGCGGTGCCGCGGTCGCCGACGTCGGTGATGTCGGAGAGCCGCTCGACCCCGATGACCAGGGCATAGCCCGCGCTGCCGCCGCGGACCAGGTCGGAGGCGAGCGCGACGCCGTGGCAGAAGCCGGCGCACGCCGCGGAGATGTCGAACGCCGCGGCCTGGTCGGTGCCGAGTTCGTGGGCGATCGCGGTCGCGATCGCGGGCGTCTGGAACATGTGGGTGACCGTCGCGACGATCACGCAGTCGATCTGGTGGGCGTCGATGCCGGACCGTTCGAGCGCCGTACGGGCGGCGGCGACCGACATCATCTTCACGGTCTCCTCGGGCGTCGCCCAGCGCCGCTGTTTGATGCCGGAGCGCTGCTGGATCCACTCGTCGCTGGAGTCGATCGCGTCGACGACCTCGGCGTTCGGGATCACCCGGCTGGGCCGGTAGGCGCCGATCCCCAGGATCGCGGCGTGCGCGGGGCCCTGGGCGGGCCGGATGGTGGCCATCAGTAGCCGCCCTCGGGGTGCAGCCGGAGCAGTGGCTGTCCCGGAGAGACCAGGTCGCCGTCGTGCACGAGCCACTCCACGATCTCGCCGCCGTGGGTCGCCGTGATGCTGGTGCGGTCCCGCAGGCTGGCGACCTCGCCGATCGTGGCGCCGGCGGAGAGCACCTCCTGTGCCTCGGCCTCGGCCGAGATGTGGAAGGTGCCCTTGGCGGGGGAGACGACCATCCGCCAGGTCGGCGTGGTGTTCATGCCCGAGGCCTCGCCGTGCTTGGCGCAGAAGGCCCGGGCGTCGTCGAGCTGGTCGGGGGTCTTCAGGGCGAAGGTCTCCACGCCCTTGAGGGCCCGCTTCGCGATGCCGGTCAGGGTGCCGGCGGGCGGCATCTCGAGGATGCCGGTGACCCCCAGGTCCTCCATCGTCTCCAGGCACAGGTCCCAGCGGACCGGGCTGGCGATCTGGCCGACGATGCGCGCGAGCACCTCGCGGCCGTCGTGGATGACCTGGCCGTCGCGGTTGGAGATCACCCGGGTGCGGGGGTCGTGGACCGACACCGACCGGGCCAGCCCGGCGAGGTGTCCGACGGCGGGCTCCATGTGCTGCGTGTGGAAGGCGCCGGCGACGCTGAGCGGCATCAGGCGCGCCTTCGTCGGCGGCTCGTCGGCGAAGGCCTTGAGCTGCTCCATGGTGCCGGCGGCGACGATCTGGCCGGGGCCGTTGTCGTTGGCGGCGGTCAGGCCGTGCTTGTCGATCGCCGCGAGGACCTCCTCGCGGTCGCCGCCGAGGACGGCGGTCATGCCGGTCGGCGTACGGCCGGCCGCCTCGGCCATCGCCTTGCCGCGCTCTCGGACCAGGACCATCGCCTGCTCGGCGGTTATCACCCGGGCGCCGGTGGCGGCGGCGATCTCGCCGACGCTGTGGCCGGCGACGGCACCGACCTGCTCGAACGCGTCTGCGGGGTGCGGGAACACCTCCAGGACGGCGACCAGGCCGGTCGCGACCAGCAGCGGCTGGGCGATCTCGGTCTGGCGGATCGTCTCGGCGTCGGCCTCGGTGCCGTAGTGGGCGAGGTCGAGGCCGGCCACGGTGGACAGCCAGTCGAATCGGCCCGCGAAGCGTGGGTCCTCGAGCCAGGGCTTGAGGAAACCGGGAGTTTGGGCGCCTTGACCGGGAGCGACGACTACGAGCACACGTCCACTCTGCCGCGAAGCAGAGCCGATCCTCGCCTGCGGCCCGCACGAAAACGGTGCGCGAGTCTTTGTAGGGTTCCTACAAACACGAGTATGGTACGGCGGGCTACGACGTGCGCCCGGACAGCCGTCCGAGGACCAGGGCGATCTCGAGGGTCAGGGCCTCGCGCGGGTCGGCGGGGGAGAAGCCGGTGAGCTCCGAGACCTGCTTGAGGCGGTAGCGCACGGTGTTCGCGTGGACGAACAGGTCGCGGGCCGTGGCCTCGATCGACGCGCCCTGCTGGAAGTACGACGAGATGGTCTCGATCAGGGTGCCGCGAGCGTTCAGGAGCGGGAGGTAGATCTCCTCGACGAGGTGCCGACGGGCGTGGCCGTCGCCGGCCAGGGCGCGCTCGGGGAGCAGGTCGGCACTGCGCACGGGCCGCGGCGCCCCCGGCCAGCCCGGAGCCGCCCGGTGGGCGGCGAGGGCGGCCCGGGCCGAGATGTGCGCCTGCCCCAGGTCGTCGGCGACCGGGCCGACAACGACCGGACCCGGGGCGAACTGGTCGACCACGGCGGCCGCGGCCGCCCGCGGGTCGTCCACCCCGCCGAGCACGATCACGAGCCGGTCGCCCTGCACCGCGCACAGGGCGTCCATGCCGGCCGCCCGCGCGGCACGGCGTACCTCTTCGAAGCTCTCGCTCTCGCGCCGCTGGGCGCTCGCACTGCCGAGGACGACCGCGACGTCACCGCGTCCGGCCCAGCCCAGGGCGCTCGCCCGGGACATCAGCGCCTCGTCCGGGTCCGAGCGCAACACCGCGTCCACCACGAGCGCCTCCAGGCGGGCGTCCCAGGCGCCGCGGACCTCGGCGGCCCGGGCGTAGACCTCGGCCGTGGCGAACGCGACCTCGCGGGCGTAGTGGAGTACGGCGGCGCCGACGTCGGCCGCGTCGGCGGGGTCGAGGATCTCCTCGAGGTTCGCCTCGACGACGTCGATCGACAGCCGGACCAGGTCCACGGTCTGCTGGAGGTTGATGACGCCGGCGAGCGCGCGAGGGGCGACGCCGAAGACGGAGGAGACCATCTCGCCTCCGGCGGGGGCCGGCTCGTCGCCCGACAGGCGGTACCAGTCCACGAACCCCCGGATGCCGGCCTGGACGATGCTGGAGACCCAGGAGCGGTCCTCCGCGCTCAGCGCGGCGAACCACGCCATGTCCTGGTCCATCCGCGCGGTCGCGGCCGTGGCCAGGGCGCCCGTAGCCCGCTGCAGCGCCTCGGCTGCCCGCTCGTGGGACGAGGAGGCGGAGGAGGTGACCACCCCGCGAGGCTATTGCACGCGGCACCGGATCGGGGCGGGCGCGTTAAACCCCGGTAAATCAAGGGGATCGGGCTCCGTAACACCCGGTAGGTCTGGTTGAATCGCGGCTTAGCCGTCCTTCGGGCGACGTCCATCAAGGGAGGCCCCGTGTCCGACCGGTACGACGTGCAGTTCGTGACCATCCACGGGCACCGTCGCGCGTACGTGCGGGCCGGCTCCGGCCCCGTCGTACTCCTCCTCCACGGGCTGGGCTGCGACCACACCACCTGGGACCCGGTCATCGAGTCGCTGAGCCGGCGCTACACGGTGATCGCGCCCGACCTGCTCGGCCACGGTCAGTCGGACAAGCCTCGTGCCGACTACAGCGTCGGTGGCTACGCCAACGGCATGCGCGACCTGCTGACCGTGCTCGGCATCGACAAGGTCACCGTCATCGGGCACAGCTTCGGCGGCGGCGTGGCGATGCAGTTCGCCTACCAGTTCCCCGAGCGCACCGAGCGGATGATGCTGGTCTCGTCCGGCGGGCTCGGTCCGGAGGTCTCGCCGGCGATCCGGGCCATCACCACGCCCGGGTTCCACGAGGTGATGGGGGTGCTGACGCTCCCCGGCGTACGCCACCTCGGCGTCGCCGGCCTGCGCACGCTCTCGACCCTGGGCTGGAAGTCCACCCGCGACCTGGACGAGGTCGCGGCCGTGTTCGACACGTTCAAGGACCCCGCCGCCCGGCACGCGATCCGGCACGTCGTCCGCGCGGTCGTGGACTGGCACGGCCAGATCGTGACGATGGCCGACCGTGCCTACCTCACCGAGGAGATGCCGATGTGGGTCGTCTGGGGTCGGGACGACCGGGTGATCCCGGTGCGGCACGCCTCGCAGGCCGCTCGGATCGCGCCGAGCTCGCGGGTCGAGGTGATCCCGGATGCCGGGCACTTCCCGCACAAGGACCACCCCTACCGGTTCAGCCGGATCGTCCACGACTTCATCCGCTCGACCGAGCCGGCCAAGTACTCCCGGGCCCGGTTCCGCGCGTTGCTCAAGAACGGCGAGGGTGCTGCGCCTGCTCCGCTGCGCGCTGTGGCCGACGCCTGACGGTCTTGGGCCCGTGTCGGAATCCCCGGTCGACCGGGGATTCCCGCGGTTGACAGCCATTGCAACGGCTGTCAACCGACAGGAGTCCCTGTCAGGTCAGGCGTCTCCGCCCTCCTGCTTCACGCCGGCGACGGCGGTGGGGTCGTCGATCCGGTAGCGGGCGAAGGCCTCCTCGACCTTGTACCGCTCGATCTGACCCGCGTCCGCGAGCGCCTGGAGCGTCTGCACGACCACCGACTGGGCGTCGATGTGGAAGTAGCGACGCGCGGCGGGACGGGTGTCGGCGAAGCCGAACCCGTCGGCACCGAGCACCCGGTAGTCGCGCGGCACCCACCGCGCGATCTGGAGGGGGACGGCGCGCATGTAGTCGGACACGGCGATGACCGGGCCCTCGACGTCGCGCAGCTTGCCGGTGACGTACGGCGTCCGCGGGCTCTCGCTCGGGTGCAGCAGGTTCCACTCCTCGGCGGCGACGGCGTCGCGGGCCAGCTCGTTCCACGAGGTCACCGACCAGGTGTCGGCCCGCACGCCCCACTCCTCGGCCAGGAGCCGCTGGGCCTCGCGCACCCACGGGAAGCCCACGCCGGAGGCGAGCAGCTGGACCCGCGGGCCCTCACCCTCACCGGAGGACACGTGGTGGATGCCCTTGAGGATCCCCTCCGCGTCGACGTTCTCGGGCTCGGCCGGCTGCGCGACGGGCTCGTTGTAGACGGTGACGTAGAAGATCACGTCCTCCGCGGCCTCGCCGTACATCCGCTCGAGTCCGCTGCGCATGATGTGGCTGACCTCGTAGGCGAACGCCGGGTCGTAGTGCACGACCGCCGGGTTGGTCGCCGCGAGCAGCGGCGAGTGTCCGTCGGCGTGCTGCAGGCCCTCGCCGGTGAGCGTGGTGCGACCGGCGGTGGCGCCGATCAGGAAGCCGCGCGCGAGCTGGTCGGCCATCGCCCAGATCGAGTCGCCGGTCCGCTGGAACCCGAACATCGAGTAGAAGATGTAGAACGGGATCATGTGCTCGCCGTGCGTGGAGTACGCCGAGCCCGCAGCGGTCGCCGAGGCCATGGCGCCGGCCTCGGAGATGCCCTCGTGGAGCATCTGGCCCTGCGCCGACTCCTTGTAGGAGAGCAACATATTGCGGTCGACCGACTCGTACTGCTGACCGGCCGGGTTGTAGACCTTCGCGCTCGGGAACATCGCGTCCATGCCGAAGGTCCGGTACTCGTCCGGAGCGATCGGGACCAGGCGCTTGCCGATCTCGGGGTCCTTCATCCAGTCCTTGAGCAGGCGGACGACGGCCATCGTGGTGGCGACGGCGTTCTTGCCGCCGCCCTTCTTGAGCTCGGCGTACATCGCGTCGCCGGGCAGCTGGAGCGGCTTCGCCCGCAGCACGCGCTTGGGCAGCGAGCCGCCGAGCTGCTTGCGGCGGTCGAGCATGTACTCGATCTCGGGGGAGTCGGCGCCCGGGTGGAAGAACGGCGCGCCGCCGGTCTCCTCGTAGGAGCGCTCGAGGTCGCGGTCGGAGATCGGCAGGTAGAGGCGGTCCCGGAACTTCTTGAGGTCGTCCTGGGTCAGCTTCTTCATCTGGTGGGTGGCGTTCTTGCCCTCCAGCGCGTCGATCGTCCAGCCCTTGATCGTCTTCGCCAGGATCACGGTCGGCTGACCGACGTGCTTGGTGGCGGAGTCGAAGGCGGCGTACACCTTGCGGTAGTCGTGGCCGCCGCGCGGCAGCTTCTCGATCTGCTGGTCGCTCATGTGCTCGACCATCTTGCGCAGCCGCGGGTCCCCGCCGAAGAAGCTCTCGCGCACGTAGGCGCCGTCCTCGGTGGAGTAGGTCTGGAAGGCGCCGTCCGGCGTGGTGTTCATCTTGTTGACGAGCACGCCGTCGACGTCGCGGGCGAGCAGCGGGTCCCAGCCCTGGCCCCAGACGACCTTGATGACGTTCCAGCCGGCGCCGCGGAAGTTGGCCTCGAGCTCCTGGATGATCTTGCCGTTGCCGGTGACCGGTCCGTCGAGCTGCTGCAGGTTGCAGTTGATGACCCAGGTGAGGTTGTCGAGCTCCTCGCGCGCGGCGATCCGGATGGCGCCCAGCGACTCGGGCTCGGCCATCTCGCCGTCGCCGAGGAAGGCCCAGACGTGCTGGTCGCTGGTGTCCTTGATGCCGCGGTTGGCCAGGTAGCGGTTGAAGCGCGCCTGGTAGATCGAGTTGATGCCGGTCAGGCCCATCGAGACCGTCGGGAACTCCCAGAACTCCGGCATCAGGCGCGGGTGGGGGTACGACGACAGGCCGGCGTGCGGCCCGTGCTGGACCTCCTGGCGGAAGCGGTAGAGCTGCTCCTCTGTCAGGCGGCCCTCGAGGAAGGCGCGGGCGTAGATGCCGGGGGAGGCGTGGCCCTGGATGTAGATCTGGTCGCCGCCGCCGGGGTGGTCCTTGCCGCGGAAGAAGTGGTTGAAGCCGACCTCGTAGAGGCTCGCCGACGACTGGTACGTCGCGATGTGGCCGCCGACCTCGAGGCCCTTGCGGTTGGCGCTGGAGACCATGACGGCGGCGTTCCAGCGGATGAACGCACGGATCCGGCGCTCGGCCTCCTCGTCGCCGGGGAACCACGGCTCGCGCTCGGGCGGGATCGTGTTGATGTAGTCGGTGCTCCGCAGCGCGGGCACACCGACCTGCATCTCTCTCGCGCGCTCCAGCAAGCGGAGCATGACGTAGCGGGCGCGCTCGCGTCCGCGCTCGTCGACGAGGGAGTCGAAGGAGTCGATCCAGTCGTTGGTCTCGTCCGGGTCGATGTCTGGCAGCTGGGTGGGCAAACCTTCGTGGATGACGGTCGGGATCGTGCCGCTCCGCTTGGTGTCCGTGCCAGAAGTGGGGGTGATTTCTTCGGTCACGGGTTCATCCTTGCACTCGCTCCCACGCCATGGAATTTACCCGCCAGTACGACGGCTCCCGGGTCATGGTTGTGGACACGGGTTGCGCGCCCGGGTGAACTCCGGTGGACTACTCCCCACTTCCAGGCGTCGCGGCACCGTGCCGCGTCCTTACTGATCGGAGGCGTCCGTTGAGCTCGACCCCGGGTGGTGGGTCCACCCAGACTGACCCCGAATCCACTCCGGCCGACCGGCTCGGCTTCAAGCCGGGCATGGTGGTGCAGGAGCTGGGATGGGACACCGACGCCGATGACGAGCTCCGGGTCTCCATCGAGAACCGGATCGACGCCGACCTGGTCGACGCCGACTACGGCAATGTCGTGGACTCCGTGCTGCTCTGGTGGCGCGACGAGGACGGCGACCTGGTCGACGGCCTCGTGGACGCGTTGACCGACCTCGTGGGCGGCGGCGCCATCTGGCTGCTCACGCCGAAGGTCGGCCGGCCGAACGCCGTGGACCCGGCCGACATCGCCGAGGCGGCACCGATCGCCGGACTGTCGCAGACAACGACCGCGACCGTCAGCAAGGACTGGTCGGCGACCCGGCTGGTCGCTCCCAAGACTCCGGCGTGACGGAGGCGTAGCGTCCCTCGTTGGGACCTCGTCCCGCTCACCGCTCGGAAGGTCCTGACGTGCCCCTGCTCCCCAAGGTTCGTGCCGGTCTCGACGCAGGGGGGACGTCGCTGAAGGTCCTCGGGCGCGCCGGCGTGATCAGGCCGCACAGCCCGGTCGCCCTCGCGCAGGCGGCCAAGGCGCTCAAGGACTGGGGAGTGGGCCCGGCGGGCGGGTTCACCGCCGCCGCCCGGCTCGACCCGCACCGGACCGCGATCATCGACGAGCTCGGGTCCCTGACGTACGACGAGGTGCACCGCCGCTCCAACGCGCTGGCCCGGTCCCTCGCCGATCTCGGCGTCTCCGCCGGCGACGGGGTGGCCGTGATGTGCCGCAACCACCGGGGCTTCGTCGACGCGAGCATCGCGACCGCCAAGCTCGGCGCCGACATCCTCTACCTCAACACCGCGTTCGCCGGGCCGCAGCTGGTCGACGTGATCGAGCGCGAGCGTCCCCGCGTCGTCGTACACGACCAGGAGTTCACCGGCCTGCTCGCCGGCGCCGACGTGGCGGAGCGGGTGCTCGCCTGGACCGACGAGCCGACCGGGGCCACGACCCTCGAGTCGCTCATCGACGCCAGCCCCGACGACGACCTGCCGCCAGCCGGTCGCAACGGCCGGATCGTGATCCTGACCTCGGGCACCACCGGCACACCGAAGGGGGCACCCCGCAGCGAGGCCGGCGTCGAGGCGGCGGTCTCGCTGCTTTCCCGGATGCCGCTGCACTACGGCTGGCGCACGCACATCGCCGCCCCGCTCTTCCACACCTGGGGCTTCGCCCACCTCGCGCTCGCGATGCTGCTGGGCTCGACCATGGTGCTGCGCCGCAAGTTCGACCCCGAGGGCTGCCTGGCGCTCGCCGAGTCCGAACGCTGCGACTCGATGGTGGTGATCCCGGTGATGCTCCAGCGGATCATGGCGCTCCCCGACGAGCGGCTCGCGGGCCACGACCTCTCCCGGGTGCAGGTGGTCGCGTCGTCCGGGTCGGCCCTGCCGGGCGACCTCGCCATCGAATGGATGGACCGGTTCGGCGACAACCTCTACAACATGTACGGCTCGACCGAGGTCGCCTACGCCTCGATCGCGACCCCCGAGGACCTGCGGGCGTCGCCGTCGTCGGCCGGCAAGCCGCCGTACGCCACCATCGTGCGGATCCTCGACCCCGAGGGACGGCCGCTGCCGCAGGGGCAGACCGGCCGGATCTTCGTCGGCAACGGGCTGCTCTTCGAGGGCTACACGGGCGGCGGCAACAAGGAGGTCGTCGACGGGCTGATGTCGACCGGCGACGTCGGCCGCTTCGACGACGACGGGCGGCTGCACGTCGAGGGCCGCGACGACGAGATGATCGTCTCGGGCGGCGAGAACGTCTTCCCCAAGGAGGTCGAGGACACCCTGATGCGGCACGGTGCCGTGATCGAGGTCGCCGCCGTCGGCGTCGACGACCACGAGTTCGGCAAGCGACTGCGGGCGTACGTCGTGGTGCGCGGCTCGGTCAGCGAGGACGAGCTCAAGGCCCACGTGAAGGACAACCTGGCGCGCTTCAAGGTCCCGCGCGAGATCGTCTTCATCGAGGAGCTGCCCCGCAACGCGACCGGCAAGGTGCTCAAGCGGGAGCTCGCCACCGACTGAGTGTCGATCGGCTCGGCCGATTGAGGTGGTGTCCCCGGCCAGTGACAGGATGAGTCCATGACCGGACTCGAGCTCGGGGGACCAGCACCAGACTTCACGCTGCGCGACCAGTTCGGCCAGGACGTCTCGCTCTCGTCGTACCGCGACAAGAAGGCCGTCGCGATCCTCTTCTACCCGTACGCGTTCTCCGGGGTCTGCACCGGCGAGATGACCGGGGTGCGCAACCGGCTCGACGAGTTCCTGACGTTCGAGACCGAGGTGCTCGCGATCTCGTGCGACCCCGTCTACTCGCTGCGAGCCTTCGCCGACCAGGACGGGCTGAACTTCCCGCTGCTCTCCGACTTCTGGCCGCACGGCGAGGTCACCCGCGCCTTCGAGGTCTTCGACGAGGCCAAGGGCTGCCCCCGCCGCTCCTCGTACGTCGTCGACAAGCAGGGCCTGGTGCGCTGGGCGGTGCACAACGCGATGCCCGAGGGGCGCGATCTCGACGAGCACCTGCGCCAGCTGACCGCTGCTGTCTAGACCTTGCTCACAGGTTCTACACAAGTAGTGCGGAATCGCTGACGTCGGCGCCCTCCGGCCCCTAATCTCGTCCTCGTTGAGCCGCAGGTGACCCGAGACGCCTGCGGCTCGACTTCATTTCTGGGGCAGATCGTGCGTAGTCTTTGCCGCGCTCCGGGGCGTATAGCTCAGCGGTAGAGCCCCTCGCTTACAACGAGGTGGTCGGGGGTTCGATCCCCTCTGCGCCCACCCACAGCCGTTCGTCGGCAGGAATCCGTCCGTCCGGCTCAGTCGCCGTCACTGTCGTCCTCGTCGACCTCCGAGAGCTTCTCTTTCGCAACAGGAGGCGTCCCGCCGGCTCCGCCGCCGGGAGTCGTCTCGCCCTCGTTGCGGAGTATGCGCGCGGACGCCAGTGGCGCCCCGACGTACGCGATGTAGCCGTTCTCGTTGGACAGGTTGCTGCCCTTGACGCAGAAGCGTGCACAGATCTGGAACTCGATGACGGCGCCCGGAAGGCCGATCGTCGCCTCCGGGGAGAACTCCTTGACGTTCTTGGGCTTGGGTCGGTTGATCTTCGGCGGGGGAGCGCTGGAACTGCTGGAGCCGGACGCCGGACCGGCGCCCCCAGCGCCGGCCTTTCCCGCGAGGATGGCCTGCAGCTGCGCCTCGCGAACATTCATCGACTGCGTGTTGCGGACACCCTCGTTGTTCGCGACCTGCTCAACCGCCTCCTCCTCAGACGGGCTCAGCGCCCGCAGCGCCCCATCCGGCTCCCTTCCGCCAAGTCGCATCGTCTTCACGGTGTTCACCGCCTCGTCCTGCTCGCAGACCCGCTGCATCTTCAGGAGCGCGGTCCCCTTGAGTGCCTGCATCTGTTCCAGCACCGGACGATCGTCGCGGATCGGGGCACCGCGCCCGGTGACCGCAGGGGCGGCGCTCAAGCCACGGAGCCCCGCACCTCGTCCCGGCGGCACAGGTCGCGCCCCGAATGCGCCTCTGCCGCCACCGCCCGGGGGGCCTAGGAGGGGAGATCCTGGTAGCGACGACAGGCCGGTCCCCCTGCCCGTAGCCTGCCGGAGCCGGTCGAGAGGCCCACTCGACGCCCCTGGCTCGGTGCTGACGGGCTCCACCGCCGCGGTATCGGTCGCCGCCAGCGGGACCGGGTTCAGCGCGACTCGTGGTTCGGCGCCCGCCACCGTCTGCTCACCGGAGGTCTTGCCTGTGTCCTGCATGGGCGTCTGATCAGACATGGTCCGACTCCATCGCTCGGGCGGCCACGAAGCTCGTGACCATCCCCAGCCAGCATGCGACGAAGTGACGCAACGATCAAGCGAGGTGACAGCCTCATGATGTGACCGTGCCCGAGCAGCCCGACGCCATCGTGACCGCCGTCCGGGACGCACTCGCGTCCGGCGGCGACCCGGAGAAGGCGGCCCAGCAGCAGCGCTACATGAAGTCGGAGCTGCCCTACCGGGGCTACGCCGCGCCCGAGCTCAAGGCGCTGCTGAGGCCGCTGCTCGCGTCGTACGAGCCCACCGACCGGGCGACGTGGGAGGCCACGGTCCGAGCCCTGTGGGACGAGGCGACCCATCGTGAGGAGCGGTATGCCGCCATCGCGGTCGCGCGGCACCGCGGGGCCCGCGCGTGGCTGGCGCCGGAGTCGGTGCCGCTCTTCCGGCACCTGGTCGTCACCGGGGCGTGGTGGGACCTCGTCGACGAGACCGCGCAGCACCTGGTGCGACCGGCCCTCGTCGCCCATCGCGAGGCGATGACAGCGGTGCTGTGGGACTGGGCGACCGACGACGACCTGTGGGTACGGCGTACCGCGGTGATCTGTCAGGTCGGCCTGCGCGCCGACACCGACCTCGACCTGCTCGTGCACGCGATCGATGCGAACGTCGACGACCCGACCTTCTGGCTGCGCAAGGCGATCGGCTGGGCACTGCGCGACTACGCGCGCACCGACCCCGGCTGGGTGCGGGCGGAGGTGCTCCGGCACGGTGACCGGCTATCCGGCCTCTCACGACGTGAGGCGCTCAAGCATCTGTGATGCTCGGAGGTAGTAGGTTTTCGCCATGATCCGGTTACTGATCAGCTTCGTCATCCAACTGGCGGCGAACGCTCTCGGGTTCATCGTCGCCGCCTCCATCCTCGACAAGATGGAAGTGTCGAACACCGGCTTTGTCGTCGCGGTGGTGATCTTCACGATCGTCTACGCCCTGGCCCAGCCGTTCCTCACCCAGATGGCGCTCAGCAAGGCGTCGGCACTGCGAGGCGGCGTCGCTTTGGTCGCGACCCTCGTCGGGCTGATCGTGACCGCGCTGATCGTGGGCGACGACGACCTCAAGATCAGCGGTGCCGCGACCTGGATCGAGGCCACGGTCATCATCTGGATCGTCTCGCTGCTCGGCGTCCTCATCCTTCCCGCGATCTTCGTCAAGAAGAAGGTCCAGGAGAAGCGCGGCTGATGCCGGGACCTCAGACCTCGATCGCGGAGCGACTCGACGGTCAGCACGTCCTGCTGACCGGTGTCACCGGCTTCGTCGGTGAAGCGCTGCTGCACCTGATGCTGGCCGAGGTGCCCGGCGTACGCCTCACCGTGCTGGTGCGGCCCAAGGGCTCGACCTCCGGCACCGCCCGCACCGCGACCCTGCTGAAGAAGCCGATCTTCAAGGACGTCGTCGAGGCCGCCGGCGGGATCGAGGAGCTGATGGCCGCGCGGGTCGGCGTCCTGGAGGGCGACCTGTACGACGCGCCGGCGCTGCCGGCCGGCCTCGACGCGATCGTGCACTGCGCCGGCGACGTCTCCTTCGACCCACCGGTGGACGAGGGCTTCCGCACCAACGTGCAGGGTGCCCGCGAGCTGCTGGCCCGGGTCCGGGAGGCCGGGGCGGACATCCACTACGTGCACATCTCGACGGCGTACGTCGCGGGGCGCCGTCGCGGCAGCATCCCCGAGGGCCCGGTCCCGCAGCTCGTCGACCTGGAGGCCGAGCTGGCCTGGGGTCTCGGTCAGCGCCAGGAGATCGAGCACCGCTCGCGGGGCACCGAGGTGCTCACCGCCGAGCGCAAGAGGGCCGAGAAGCAGCACAGCCGGGCCGGCCTGCTGACCGCCGCCAACGCGACCGAGGAGGCCCGCAAGCAGTGGGTCAAGGACGAGCTGGTCCGGGTCGGCGCGGAGCGCGCGCGCAGCCTCGGGTGGACCGACTGCTACACCTTCACGAAGGCGCTGGGCGAGCGCGTCGTCGAGCAGCACGCCCGCACCAACCGGGTCTCCATCGTGCGCCCGAGCATCATCGAGTCCGCGTTGGTGAGCCCCTACCCGGGCTGGATCGAGGGCTTCAAGATGATGGAGCCGCTGATCCTGGCCTATGGCCGCGGTGAGCTGCCCGAGATGCCGGGCGCCGCCGACACCACCGTCGACGTCGTGCCGGTCGACCACGTCGTCGCCGCGATCGTCGCCGTCCTGGCCCATCCGCCGGAGGTCGGCACGCCGGCGTACTTCCACGTCTCGTCGGGAGACCGCAACCCGCTGACCTTCGGGGCGCTCTACCGGAACGTGCGGGCCTACTTCGACGCCCACCCGTTCCTCTCCGGCGACCGCGGCGCGACCCGGCTGCCCGAGTGGCGCTTCCCCGGCTCGCAGTCCGTCGAGCGGCTGCTCAGCACCAGTGAGCGCGCCTTCAAGGTGGCCGACTACGTCATCGGCCACGCGCCGCGCAGCGATCGCACGCGCGACCTGGCCCGCAAGCTCGACCAGCAGGGCCGACGTCTCGAGTTCCTGCGCCGCTACCTGGGGCTCTACCAGGAGTACGCCCAGGCGGAGCTGCGGTTCTCCGACATCAACACGCTCGCGCTCTACCGCTCGTTGTCGGACCAGGACCAGGAGACGTTCGCCTTCGACACCGCGGTCGTGGACTGGAAGGTCTACCTCCAGGACATCCACTGCCCGGCCGTCACGGCGCCGATCCGGCGCATCGACGAGGTCCGGGCCGCGCGCAAGAAGCCGACGACGCCGGCCCGGAAGGGTTTGGTCGACAAGCCCGACGTCGCCGCCTTCTTCGACATGGACGGCACGCTGCTGTCGTCGAACGTCATCGAGACCTACCTGTGGCTGCGCCTCCAGGAGCTGTCGGGCACCGAGCGGTTCGCGGAGCTGACCCGGATAGCGGCCAAGGTGCCGAGCCTGGTGCAGGCAGAGCGCCGCGAGCGCAGCGCCTTCCTGCGATCCGTCTACCGCGAGTACGAGGGCGCGCGGCTCTCCGACCTGGACGTCATCGCCGACGAGCACCTCACCGACCACGTGCTGACGAGGCTGTCGCCGGCCGCCGTACGCAAGATCCGCGAGCACCGGGCCGCCGGACATCAGACGGTGCTGATCACCGGCGCGATCCGGCCGCTGACCCGCCCGCTGATCCCGCTCTTCGACCACATCGAGGCGGCCGAGCTGGCCGTCGACGACCGCGGCGTGTGCACCGGCTACCTCGCCTCGTCGCCGCTGGTGGGGGAGTCGCGGGCCGCGTGGATGCAGCAGTACGCCGCGGACAACGGCATCGACCTCGCGTCGTCGTACGGCTACGCCGACTCGCACTC
>Ga0190274_10000548_pt1 | contig 22214 bp, 22 predicted proteins | sample Popmic531T_FD_133002 | JGI IMG/M metagenome (GOLD analysis project Ga0190274, IMG submission 133002) | Populus adjacent soil microbial communities from riparian zone of Yellowstone River, Montana, USA - 531 T | ecosystem: Environmental > Terrestrial > Soil > Riparian zone | place: USA: Montana... | reverse complement strand
GTCCAGGTCAGGCCGGACGGACGGATCACGACGCCGTTGGTCGCCGACATGGTCGCGGCCGGCAAGACCCCCGCCCAGCTCGCCGACGATATCCGCGCCGCGCTGGTCCGCTACATCCAGGATCCTCTGGTTTCGGTGATGATCAACCGGCCGCAGGGCACCTTCGCCCAGCAGGTCCGGATCATCGGCGCCACCACCCGGCCGGCGGCGATCCCCTATCGCGCCAACATGACCCTGCTCGACGCCATGATCGCGGTCGGCGGCCTTTCCGAATATGCCGCCGGCGACCGCGCCCGGCTGGTCCGGGTCGACCGCGCCAGCGGCCAGCAGCGCCAGTACGATCTGCGCATCGCCAGCCTGATCCGGCGCGGCGACATCCGCGCCAACGTCCGGCTCGAGCCGGGCGACGTCATCATCATTCCCGAGAGCATGTTCTGATCGCCTGGCTCAGGCCCAAATAAGGACGCACGCGCTCGATGGATGGACTATACGATCAGCTGAAGATCGCCCTGCACCAGGTCTGGCGCCGCCGCTGGCTGGCGATGGCGGTCGCTTGGGGCGTCGCCGTCGCGGGCTGGCTGGTCATCGCCCTGATCCCGTCGAGCTACGAGGCCAAGGCGCGGCTGTTCGTGCAGATGCAGTCGATCCTGCCCAACCAGATCGGAATCACTCCCGACGAGCGCCAGAACCAGCTTCTGCGGCTGAAGCAGACCATCACCTCGAACGAGAATCTGGTCCGCGTCGTCCGCCGCACGGATCTCAACAGCCTCGCGCCCACCGAGCGCGACCTGCCCGCCGTCGTCGCCGCGCTTCGGGAGCGGATCACGATCACCGCTCAGCCCGACGGCGCTCTCGAGATCAAGGCGAGCTCGAACATCTCCGGCTTCTCCAACGGCCAGAACGCCCGCACCGCCGCCGCCACCGTCCAGGGGCTGATCGACATGTTCATCGAAAGCAACATGTCGGGCGACCGCCGCGAGACCGGCCAGTCGCTGCGCTTCCTCGACGAGGAGTTGCGCCGCCGCGAGGTCGCCCTTCAGCAGGCCGAGCAGCGCCGGCTCGAATTCGAGCAGCAGTTCATGGGCGTGCTGCCCGGCACCGGTCCGATCGGCGACCGGATGTCGGCCGCCCGAATCGAGCTCGCCAATCTCGAGCAGCAGATCGCCGCCGCCAGCGGCGCTCTCAACGCGATGCGCGGCCAGCTCGCCGCGACTCCGCAGAGCCTGCCCGGAATCGACGGCGGCACCAGCACCGCCAGCGGCCAGCTCGCCCAGCTCGAAGGCCAGTTGAATCGCTACCTCGCGCAGGGTTGGACCGCCTCGCACCCGGACGTGATCACCACCCGCCAGCAGATCGAGCGGCTTCGCCCGTTCGCCGCGCAGGAACGCCGCAGCGGCGGCGGTGGCGGCATCCAGAATCCCGCCTACGTCTCGCTGCGCGCGATGATGGCCGAGCGCGAGGCGCAGCTCGCCGCCGCCAGCGCCCGGCGCAACCAGCTCCAGTCCGATCTCGGCCAGCTGACCCAGCGGCAGACCACCGAGCCCGGAATGGCCGCCGAGCAGAGCCGGCTCAGCCGCGATTACGACGTTCTGAAGCAGCAATATGACCAGTTGCTCGCCAATCGCGAGCAGGTGCGGCTGCGCAGCGACGTCGCCAGCCGGACCAGCCCGCTCAACGTCCAGGTGGTCGAGCCGCCGAGCGTTCCGAGCGTTCCCGCGGCGCCGAACCGGCCGGTCTTTCTCACCCTGGTGCTGATGCTGGCGGTCGGCGCCGGCGTCGCCGCGGCCTTCGTCGCCGGCCAGCTGCAGACCACCTTCCCGACCCAGCAGCGGCTCGCCGCGGTCACCGGCCTGCCGGTGCTCGGCACCGTCAGCGAAGTGGTGACCGCGCCCGAGCGGGCCCGCCGCCGCCAGCGGCTCTACTGGCTGGGCGGCGCCGGCGCCGCCCTGGCCGCGAGCTGGGCGATCCTGATCGTCGTCGAATTCTGGCAGCGGAGCATGGTGGCGTGAGCGACATGTCGAAACATCCGCCCCGCTCGCTGCTCGAGCGCGCCGCCGAGCTTTACGATTTCGGCGCGGCCATCCGCGCTCCCGCGCCCGAGCCGGCGCCGGCAGTGGAGATCGTCAGCCCGCCGGAGCCGCGGCCCGAGCAGGGTCCGGCGGCCGACCGGGTCGCGCGCGCGGCCGAAGCTTCGGTCGGCCGGCCCCGCGCCAACGCCAATCGCGTCGGCGAGATCGATCGCGCCGCCTTGGCCGAAGCCGGTCACATCGTTCCCGAGGGGCCGGTGACCGGCCTCGCGGAGGAATTCCGGCTGATCAAGCGTCAACTCCTCGCCGATATCGAGGCGCGTCACGATGTCGCCGACGATCGGCTCCGCTCGGTGCTGATCTGCTCGGCCCAGCCCAAATCGGGCAAGACCTTCTGCGCGATCAACCTGGCGCTCAGCCTCGCCGGCGAGCGCGACGTCGAGGTCCTGCTCGTCGACGGCGACTTCCCGAAGCCGGACGCGCTCGCGACGCTCGGCATCCCGAGCGACGGCCCCGGCATGGTCGACGCCCTGGCCGATCCTTCGGCCGACCCCGAATCCTTCGTCATCCGCACCGACGTGCCGGGCCTTTCGGTCCTGCCGGCGGGGCGCAAGGCCAATAATGTGCCGGAGCTGCTCGCTTCGGATCGTACCCGGGAGGTGCTGGCCAAGCTCGTCGCCGGCGACAGGCGCAGGATCATCCTGTTCGATTCCCCGCCCGCCTTGATGGCGTCCCACGCGACCGTGCTCGCCGGCCATGTCGGCCAGGCCCTGGTCGTCGTGCGCGCCGACCAGACCACCGAAGCCGATCTGCGCGAGACGCTCGGCCTGCTCACCGGCTGCGACCATGTCAGCCTGGTCCTGAACGGAGCGGGTCTCGGCGTCACCGGCCGCAAATTCGGCGCCTATGACGGATATGATCATGCGAAATGAGCTCTTCATGGCCCGGCGCCTGCGCCGGTTGACGCTGGTCATCGGCCTCGGCCTCGCCGCCGCGAGCGCGCAGGCGCAGCCCGCGCCGCCGCCGGGCGGCGACACATCGCCCGCCGCCGGGTCCGGCCAGGAAGCCCCGGCGCCGCGCTCCGAACCGCGCCGCCGCCACAGCCGCGGCGAGATCCGTCCCTATCTCGAGGTCACTCAGGTGCTGAGCGCCGACCTGGATGGCGGCGAGACCCTGACCTACACCAGCGTCGCCGCCGGCGTGGACGGTCGGATCGCGACTCGTCGGGTCACCGCCCAGATGAGCTATCGCTACGAGCGCAACATCGAATGGGGCAACCATGTCGGCGACCGGGACGTCCATTCGGGCGTCGCCATGGTCAACGCGCAGGTCGTGCCGGGCGTGCTTTCGCTCGACGCCGGCGCGCTCGCCACCCGCACCGGCGGGGAAGGGCGGGCGCTCGGCGTCACCGACCGCGACGAAGCCGTCAACGTCTACTCGGTCTATGCCGGGCCGACCGTGTCGACCCATGCCGGCCCGGTCGCGGTCAACGCCGCCTACCGGCTCGGCTACGTCAAGATCGACGACGACCGGATCGCCGGCAATCTCGACGACGATTTCGATTCCGCCACCGCGCACAGCGCCACCGCCAGCGTCGGCATGGCGCCGGGCGAGCTGCCGTTCGGCTGGACCGTCGGCGCCGGCTATGCCCGCGAGGATTCGGGCGGCCGCTTCGACCAGGAGTTCGAGGGCGCCTATGTCCGCGCCGACGTGGTCGTTCCGGTCACCCACAGCTTGGCGGTCACCGCCGGCGTCGGCTATGAGGATATCGAGGCAAGCCAGAACGATATCCTCCGGGACGCGAACGGAATTCCGGTCGTCGACCCGGCCGGGCGGCCCACCCCCGATCCGTCGCGGCCGCGGCTGCTCACCTACGACGTCAGCGGGGTCATGTACGATGCCGGCATCATCTGGCGGCCGACCCATCGCACCGAGCTTCAGGCCCGCGCCGGCCACCGCTACGGCGGCACCACCATCGTCGGCTCGCTCTCGCACCGGTTCAACGACGATTATGCGCTGAACGCCACCGTCTACGATTCGGTCGAGACATTCGGGCGGCTTCTCATCAACGATATCAGCAGCTTGCCGGACAACTTTAACACCAATCGCGATCCCCTGACCGGCAATATCGGCGGCTGCGTGTTCGGCGCGCAGGGCGGCGGCACCTGCCTCGATCGCTCGCTCCAGTCGATCAGCGGCAACAGCTTCCGGCTGCGCGGCGGCAGCGTCACTTTTTCGGGCACGCGCCGCCTGTGGACCTTCGGGATCGGCGCCGGCTATGCCAATCGCCGCTTCTCGCGGCCGAACGACCCGGCGTTCAACGCCGTCGCCGCGACCGAGGACGAGAGCTTCAGCCTGTTCGGCTCGCTCGGCCGCGAGCTGAGCCGCACCTCGAACCTCAACCTCAACGTCTTCGCCAGCTGGTTCGACAGCGATCTCGCCGGTTTCAATGACGTCACCACGATGGGCGCGACCCTGAGCTACGACCGCAGCTTCCTGCTCGACCGGCTGTCGCTGCTGGCGGCGCTCGGCCTCTACAACACCGACGACGGCGTCGACAGCGTCACCAACGCCTCGGCCCAGGCCGGCCTGCGGTACACCTTCTGGTGACCTTCGGCCGGTAACGGAGAGAGATATGTACACCGAGCATTACCGCCTCACCGGACAGCCCTTCCAGCTGACGCCCGACGCGCGCTTCTGGTTCGACAGCCGCACGCATCGAAAGGCGATGGCCTATCTCGGCTACGGCCTGGCGCAGGGCGAGGGCTTCATCACCGTCACCGGCGAGATCGGCGCCGGCAAGTCGACCCTGGCCGCTCACCTGCTCGCCAATATCGATCGCTCGCGGCTCAACGCGATCAGCCTGGTCTCGACCCAGGTCGAGGGCGACGACATGCTCCGCCTGGTCGCCCAGGGGCTCGGCCTTGACACCGGCGCCGTCGAGAAGGCGCGGCTGCTCGACTCGGTCGAGCAGAGGCTCGACGAGGAGCTCCGCGCCGGCAAGCGCACCCTGCTCGTCGTCGACGAGGCGCAGAACCTGCCGGTCTCCTCGCTCGAGGAGCTCAGGATGCTGTCCAACTTCCAGGTCGGCGGGCGGGCGCTCGTCCAGATCCTGCTGCTCGGCCAGCCCGAATTCCGCGACAAGCTCGCCGGCCCGGGCCTCGAGCAGCTTCGCCAGCGAGTCATCGCCACCCACCATCTCGATGCGATGGGCGCCGACGAGGTCGAATCCTACATCCGCCACCGGCTGACCCGGGTCGACTGGCAGGGCAATCCCGATTTCGACGGGGGCGCCTTCGAGGCGATCCACCGCTACAGCGGCGGCATCCCGCGCCGGGTCAACCAGCTCGCCCACCGGCTGCTGCTCCACGCCGCGCTCGAAAATGCGGAGCTGGTCGACGCCGCGGCGGTCGAGGCGGTCGCCGCCGACCTCGGCGCCGACAATCAGGCGTCCGCGCCGGCGCGCGAGGAGAAGGTGCTGCCGCTGCGCTCGGCGCGGCTTTCGGCGGTGCCGTTCGCCGAGCCGGCGCCGCCGCCGGTGGCGCAGGATCCGGAGCTCGCCCGCCGAATCGCCGCGCTCGAGGCCCGCGCCGAGGAGCATGAGGCGATGCTTCGCCGGGTGCTCGTCCTGCTCGTCGACTGGGTCGAGACCGACAGCCACAGGCCGGCTTTCCGCACGCACGCCGCATAGCCCGGGGCGCCGATGAGGAACGCCCTTTCCGTCGATGTCGAGGACTGGTTCCAGGTCGGCGCCTTCGAGACGGTGATCTCCCGCGATTCGTGGGAGACCATCCCGCGCCGGGTGGAGCGCAACACCGACGAGGTGCTCGGCCTGTTCGACGAGGCCGGAGTCAAGGCGACCTTCTTCACGCTCGGCTGGGTCGCCGAGCGCCATCCACGCCTGATCCGGCGGATCGCCGAGGCCGGCCACGAGATCGCCAGCCACGGCTTCGACCATCGCCGGGTGTTCACCATGACCGAGCAGGAGTTCAGCGCCGATCTGGTCCGCGCCCGCGCCGCGATCGAGGACGCCGCGGGCCAGCGGGTCAGCGGCTATCGAGCGCCGAGCTTCTCGGTCGACCGGCGCACGCCGTGGGCGCATCCGGTGCTCGCCGAGCAGGGCTATGCCTATTCCTCGAGCGTCGCGCCGATCCGCCACGACCATTATGGCTGGCCGGAAGCGCCGCGCTTCGCCTGGCGCCCGGTCGCCGGCGCCGAGCTGATCGAGCTTCCGGTCACCACCTTCGAGCTGGCCGGGCGCCGCTTCGCCGCCGGCGGGGGCGGCTTCTTCCGAGTCCTGCCTTACGCTCTGTCCAACTGGGCGATCGCCCGGGTCAATGGCGAGGAGGAACGGCCCGCCATCTTCTACTTCCATCCCTGGGAGGTGGACGTCGAGCATCCGCGGGTGCCGGGCGCTCCGCTCAAGTCGAGGCTTCGTCATTTCACCAATCTCTCAGTCATGCGGCCCAAGCTGCTGAAATTGCTCAACGCGCATGAATGGGGCCGCACCGACGAGGTCGCCGCCGCCGAGCGGGCGCGCCTGCAGTGAACGCGCTTTCCCCCGTCGCCGCGATCGACGTCCGGGTCGCCGACCTCGGCGACCGCGACGAATCGGCGCGGATCGACGCCTTCGTCGCCGAGCACCCCCGGGGCGGCATCTTCCATCGCCCGCAATGGAGCCGCGCCGCCGAGCGCGGCTGCGGTCAGCGCGCGCATTATCTGGTGGCCGAGCGCGGCGGCGCCCTGGTCGGCTGCCTGCCGCTGACCGAGGTTCGCTCGCCGCTGTTCGGCAATGCCCTGGTCTCCGCCGGCTTCGGCACGGGCGGCGGCATCATCGGCGACGGCGTCGAGCCGCTGGCCGCTGCCGCCTGGGCGCTGGCGCGACGGCTCGGCTGCAGGAGCGCCGAGCTTCGCGGCGGGCCGGTCCCCGAAGGCTGGAACGCCGAGAGCGGCATCTACGCGAATTTCGACCGCCGCCTGCCCGGCGACGCCGAGGCCCTGCTCCGTTCGATCCCCAAGCGCCAGCGCGCCGAAGTGAAGAAGGCGGTCGCCGGCTCGCTTGAGACCACGGCCGGAAGCGATCGCCGCCATCGCGACGCGCATTTCCGGGTCTATTCGGAGAGCGTCCGCAATCTCGGCACGCCGGTCTTCCCCAAAGCCCTGTTCGAAGCATCGCTCGACGAATTCGGCGACGGGGCGGACGTCGTCACTGTCTGGAAGGACGACCGCCCGCTCGCCGCCATGCTCAGCTTCTACTTCAAGGGCGTCTGCCAGCCCTTCTGGGGCGGCGGCACCCGCGAGGCGCGCGACTGGCACGCCAACGACTACATCTATTTCGACGTCATGCGCCGGGCGATCGAGCGCGGCTGCGTCCGCGCCGATTTCGGCCGTTCCAAGGTCGGCACCGGCCCCTGGTCGCGTAAGAAGATCTGGCATTTCGACGAGACGCCGCTGACCTATGCGGTCCGGACCGCCGACGGGGCGGCTCCGCGCCAGGTCAATCCGCTCGATCCGAAATTCCGGCTGAAGATCGCCGCCTGGCGGAAATTGCCGCTCGGGCTCGCCAACCGCGTCGGTCCGGCCATCGCCCGGGGCCTCGGCTGATGGGCGACATTCTCTTCCTTGCCCACCGAATCCCGTTTCCGCCCGATCGCGGCGACAAGATCCGCTCCTGGCATCTGCTCAGGCATCTGGCGACGCTCGGCCGGGTCCATCTCGCCTGCTTCGCCGACGACTCGACCGACGCGGCCCACCTCGCCGGGCTTCGCGAAGCGCTGGGCGACCGGCTCGGCGACGCCCATGTCGAGATAAGGACCCGCGGCAAGGCCGCGGCCGGCGCCCGCGCGCTGATCGCCGGCAAGCCGGTCTCGCTGACCCTGTTCGACAGCCCCAGGCTTCGGGCGTTCGTCACGGGCAAGCTGGCGAGCGTGGAGACTGTGTTCGCCTTCTCCGGCCAGATGGCGCAGTTCGTCCCGGCCGACGTGTGCGCCCGCTTCGTCATGGATTTCGGCGACGTCGATTCGGCGAAATTCGCGCAATATGCCGAGGAGGGCTCCGGCCCGATGCGCTGGGTCAACGGTCGCGAGGGGCGAAAGCTGTTCGCCTTCGAACGCGCCACCGCCGAGCGAGCGGACCTGTCCCTGTTCGTCAGCGAGGCCGAAGCGAGCCTGTTCCGCGCCGGCACCGGCCTTCCGAACATCCGGTCCCTCTCCAACGGCATCGACGTCGATCATTTCGACCCGGCCGGCTCATTCCCGCGGCTCGACGTCGGGAAGCGGCCGCTGATCCTGTTCACCGGCCAGATGGACTACGCGCCCAATGCCGACGCGGTCGCCTGGTTCGCGCGCGCGGTGCTGCCGCTCGTCCCCTCCGCCACCTTCGTCGTCGCCGGCCGCAGCCCGCTCCCTTCGGTGCGGGCACTGGCGGGCGAGCGTGTGATCGTCACCGGCGCGGTCGCCGACATGCGCTCCTGGCTGGCCGCGGCCGACATCGTGGTGGCGCCGCTGCGGCTGGCGCGCGGCATCCAGAACAAGGTGCTCGAGGCGATGGCCATGGCAAGGCCCGTTGTCGCTTCCTCCGCCGCCTTCGAAGGGATCGAGGCCGTGCCCGGCCGCGACCTGCTTGTCGCCGACGACGCTGCGGCGACCGCGGACGCGATAAACGGCCTGCTCGCCGCGCCGGAACGCGCCGCTGCCACGGGCGCGGCGGCCCGGCGGCAAATGGAGCAGGCCTATCGCTGGGAGGCGCGGCTCGCGCCGCTCGCCGAAATGGTGAGGCCCGTGAGCCGCGAGGCGGCATGAGCGCGTCGCTGGCCATGCGCGCGCAAGCCGCCGCGCCCTCCGCCTGGCGCGCGCACCTCGTCGCCCTCGGCGTCGCGGCCGCCGCCATCCTTCTGCTTTTCCTCCGCGACGCATCCGACATGGCGGCGATCTGGTGGACCAGCGCCACCTTCAACCATTGCCTGCTGATCCCCCCGATCATCGCCTGGCTGGTCTGGCAGCGGCTGCCGCAACTTCGCCGGCTCGCTCCGGTCGCCTGGGCGCCGGGACTCCTGCTGGTCGGCGGCGGCGCCACGGGCTGGCTGCTCGGCGAGGCCAGCGGAGTCGATTTCGCCCGCCATCTCGGCCTGGTGCTGATGCTTCAGGGAAGCGTCGTCGCTTCGCTCGGCAAGGCGGTGTCGCGCGGCATCGCCTTCCCGCTCTTCTACGCCCTGTTCCTGGTCCCCGCCGGCGAGGAGATCGTGCCGCTCATGCAGACGGTCACCGCCGGGATCGCGACCCTTTTGCTCGACCTCACCAACGTGCCGGCGCATCTCGAGGGCGTCTTCATCACCACCCCGACCGGCTATTTCGAGGTCGCCGAGGCCTGCGCCGGAGTTCGTTTCCTGATCGCCATGGCCGCGTTCGGCGCCCTGGTCGCCAACGTCTGCTACCGCGCCTGGCCGCGCCGGATCGCCTTCTTCGCCGCCTCGATCCTGGTGCCGATCCTGGCCAACGGCGTTCGCGCCTGGGGAACGATCTATGTCGCCCACGTGAGCGGAAGCGCCGATTTCGCCGCCAGCTTCGATCATGTCGTCTACGGCGGGATCTTCTTCGCCATCGTCATCGCCTTGATCCTCGGCGCCGGCTGGCGCTTCTTCGACCGCGGCATCGACGAGCCCTGGTTCGATCCGGCCGCCATGCCCGCGAACGAGGGCGCGAAGCTGCCTCATGTGACGGCCGCCGCCCTCGCTCTGGTCGCGCTGCCGGTGCTGTGGTCGAATGCCGTGCTCGCCGGCGGCACCCGGACGGTGCCGGAGCGGATCGCGATGCCCGACGTGCCGGGCTGGCAGCGGATCGCCCCGGCCTCCGACTGGCGGCCGCATTTCGCCGGCGCCGACCGGATCGCCGTCGCCCGCTATCGCGACCCGGGGGGCAGGGCGGTCGACCTCGGCATCGCCGTCTTCGCCAGGCAATCGGAGGATCGCGAGCTGGTCGGCTTCGGCCAGGGCGCGGTGGCGCCGGGCGGGCGCTGGGCCTGGACCAGCGACGCGCCGCCGCCGCCGGACGGGCGGGCGGAACGGATCGCCTCGCACGGGGTGGCGCGCGAGGTCGTCAGCTTCTACCGAGTCGGCGATATCCTGACCGGGAGCCAGATGGGGGTGAAGCTCGAAACGATGAAGGTGCGCCTGCTCGGCGGGCCGCAACGCGCGGTCGCTATCCTCGTTTCCGCGCAGGCTCCGGCGGCCGCGACCAGCGCGCGCCCCGCGATCGACGATTTCCTGCGCGCGCTCGGCCCGATCGCGCCGCTCGCCGACCGCTCCGCCGGACACTGAGCCATGTGCGGCATCGCCGGCATCTTCCATCCCGACGTCCCGAAGCCGGTCGACCCCGCTCGGGTCGCGGCGATGACCGACGTCCTCGCCCATCGCGGCCCGGACGGCAGCGGCATCTGGACCGCCCCGGGCGTCGGCCTCGGCCACCGCCGCCTCGCCATCATCGACCTGAGCGAGGCCGCGTCGCAGCCGATGCTCGCGCCCGATCGCCGCCAGGCGTTGATGTTCAACGGCGAGATCTACAATTTCCGCGAGGTCCGGGCCGAGCTCGAAGCGAAGGGTCACCGCTTCACCACCGAAAGCGACACCGAGGTGATCCTCGCCGGCTGGCGGCAATGGGGGCCGGACTGCCTCGCCCGCCTCAACGGCATGTTCGCCATCGCCCTCTACGACGCCGCCGAGGACAGCCTGTTCCTCGCCCGCGACCGGCTCGGCGTGAAGCCGCTCTTCTACGCGGAGATTTCGGACGGCGCCCTGATCTTCGCCTCGGAGCTGAAGGGCCTGCTCGCCCATCCTTTGATGCGCCGCGCGCCCAACGTCCAGGCGGTCGAGGATTTTCTCGCTTACGGCTACGTCCCGGACGACGCCTCGATCGTCGAGGGTGTCCGCAAGCTCCCCGCCGGCCATTTCCTGCACATCCGCCGCGGCCGTCCGGTGCCGCGGCCGGTCCGCTGGTGGGACGTCGATTTCTCCAGCCCCGTCCGCAAGCCGCTGAAGGCGCTCGAGGAGGAAATGATCGAGCGGCTCGACGCGGCGGTTCGTTCGCGAATGGTCGCCGACGTGCCCCTGGGCGCCTTCCTCTCGGGCGGGGTCGACAGCTCGGCCGTGGTCGCGTTCATGGCCGAGGCGAGCCGGGACGCGGTCGAGACCTGCTCGATCGGCTTCGACGAGGCGGATCACGACGAGAGCGCTTATGCCGCCCAGATCGCCGAATTGTTCGCGACCAATCATCGCAGCCGCACCGTCGCGGCGGACGATTTCGGTCTGATCGACACGCTCGCCGACGCCTTCGACGAGCCGTTCGCCGATGCCAGCGCGCTCGCCACCTATCGGGTCTCGGAGCTTGCCGTCGAGAAGGTGAAGGTCTCGCTCTCCGGCGACGGCGCCGACGAGATTTTCGCCGGCTACCGCCGCTATCGGCTGTTCGCCGCCGAGGAGCGGGCCCGGCGCCTGCTTCCCGGTCCGCTCGGCCGCGCCGCCGGCGCCATTGGCGAGATCTACCCCAAGCTCGACTGGGCGCCGCAAATGCTTCGCGCCAAGACCACGCTGCAGGCCTTGGGGCAGGGGAGCGGCGAGGCCTATGCCCGCGCGGTCGGAATCACCCCGCCGGCGATCCGCCGCCGGATCCTGACCGCGCCGCTGCACGGCCATGTCGCCGAGCAGCGCTATGTCCGCGCCATGGACGAGGCGCCGGCCAACGACGCGCTTTCCCGGGCCCAATATGCCGATCTCAAGATCTGGCTGCCCGGCGACATCCTCACCAAGGTCGACCGCACCTCGATGGCGGTCAGCCTCGAGGCGCGCGAGCCCCTGCTCGACCATCGCCTCGTCGAGTTCGCCGCCCGGCTTCCGGCGCGAATGCGGCTGCGCGGCGGCGCGGGCAAATGGCTGATGAAGCGCGCTTTGGCCTCGCGCCTGCCGGACGAGATCCTCAACCGCCGCAAGATGGGCTTCGTCACCCCGGTCTCGGCCTGGTTCCGCGGCCCGCTCGCCAGGGAGGCGGCGGCGATCGCCCACGGCTCGGCGCTCGCCGAGACCGGCTGGTTCGACGCCGCCGCCATCGCCCGCCTCGCCGACGCCCACCGCTCGGGCCGCTCCGACCATGGCCGCCTGCTCTGGCAGCTGCTGATGCTGGAAAAATCGCTTCAGCGCCTGTTCGGCCTCGGCGGCGGCGTGGGGACAGTTACTGGTAGCTGTCCCCGTACAGCGCCTCGACGAAATAGAGCCCGTCGGGCGGCGCGTTGAAGCCGAGCGCGGCCCGGTCGCGCGCCTGCAACGCGGCTTTCAGGTCCGCCTTCGACCATTTGCCCCGCCCGACCAGCTCAAGGCAGCCGACCATCGAGCGCACCTGATGGTGGAGGAAGCTGCGCGCCGCCGCCTCGATCTCGATCGTCTCGCCAAGCCGCCGCACGGTCAGCCGGTCGAGCGTCTTGACCGGGCTGGCCGACTGGCAATGGGCGGAGCGGAAGGTGGTGAAATCGTGCCGCCCGACCAGCACCTGCGCCGCCCGGTTCATCTCGTCGGCGTAGAGCACCACCGGCACCCGCCAGGCCCGGCCCGCCTCCAGCGCCAGCGGCGCCCGCCGGTTGGCGATCCGGTAGAGGTAGCGCCGGCCGATGCAGGAGAAGCGGGCGTGGAAGTCGTCGTCCACCACCTCGGCCGACAGGATCGCGACCGGAAGCGGCCTGAGCTTGGCGTTGACCCCGTCGGCGAGCCGGTGCGGGGTGATCGCCCTGGCGATGTCGACATGCGCCGTCATCGCCAGCGCATGCACGCCCGCATCGGTCCGCCCCGCCGCGTGCAGCACCGCCTCCTCGTTGGTGATCGCCCGGATCGCCTCCTCGATCGCCTGCTGGACCGAAGGGCCGTGCGCCTGCCGCTGCCAGCCCATGAACGGCCGGCCGTCATATTCGACGATCAGCCGGAACCGGGTCACCCCAGTTTCGCGCCGGCCGGGATGACGAAGCCGCGCAGCAGCTCGGCCGTCGTCATCGCATCGCGGCCGGCGCGCTGGACCAGGCTCGGCAGGACCGCTCCTTCCGCGCAGGCGATGGCCAGGCCGTGGTCCAGCACCGTCCCCGGCTCTCCGTTCAGTTCCGAGATTTCGGCCGCAAGCACCTTGATTCGCTCGCCTTCATGCTCGAACCACGCGCCCGGAGCGGGGTTGAACGCCCGAATCCGCCGCTCGACCTGCGCCGCCGGAAGCGAGAAATCGAGCCTCGCCTCGGCTTTCCCGATCTTCGGCGCATAGGTGGCGCGGGCGTCATCCTGCGGGATTCGTCCCGTCTTGTGGAGCAGGTTCAGCACCCGGACCATCAGCCCGGCGCCGATCCCGGCCAGCTCGGCGGTCAGCTCGCCCGCATTCCTGCGGCCGATCTCGACCGGAAGCGCGGCCAGCATCGGGCCGGTGTCCAGCCCCTTTTCCATCTGCATGATCGTGACGCCGGTCCGCGTGTCGCCGGCGAGGATCGCCCGCTGGATCGGCGCCGCGCCGCGCCAGCGCGGCAGCAGCGAGGCGTGGACGTTGAGGCAGCCCTCGTAAGGCGCCTCGAGGATCGGCTCCGGCAGGATCAGCCCGTAGGCCGCGACCACCGCCAGGTCGAGCTCCAGCGCCGCGAAGGCCGATTGCTCCTCCGCGCCGCGCAGCGACAGCGGGGTTCTCACCTCGATTCCCGCCGCCTCCGCGCGTCGCTGAACCGGGGACGGGCGGGGCGCCCTGCCGCGTCCCGCCGGCCGCGGCGGCTGCGAATAGACCGCGACGACCTCGTGCCCGGACGCGATCAGCGCGTCGAGCGTCGGCACGGCGAAATCCGGGGTTCCCATGAAGGCGATGCGCATGGCCATGTCTTAGCGGCCGGATTCCGTCATTGCGAGCACGGGGACAGTTAGTTTCACGCGCGGGCGATCGATGGCTCGCCGAGCCGTGCCGAAAGTAACTGTCCCCATTCCGAGCTTGCCGCTCGTCCTGGCGCCCCATATCCCCCCGCCATGGCATCCACCGAAATCGAGGCGCTCACCCAGGCGCTGTCGCGGCTCCCCGGCCTCGGCCCGCGCTCGGCCCGCCGCGCCGTCCTGCACCTGATGAAGAAGCGCGAGACGGCGCTGATGCCGCTGCTTCGCTCGCTCGAGACGGTGAGCCGCAACCTCTCGGTCTGCTCGGCCTGCGGAAATGTCGACACGGTCGATCCCTGCGGCATCTGCGCCGATCCGCGCCGCGATTCGCGCCTGCTCTGCGTGGTCGAGGAGGTGTCGGACCTCTGGGCGCTCGATCGGTCGCGCCTGTTCCCCGGCCGCTTCCATGTCCTCGGCGGCCGGCTTTCGGCGCTGGAGGGGGTCCGCCCGGAGGATCTCGGCATCGACCGCCTGGTCTCCCGGGTCGCCGCCGGCGGCATCGACGAGGTCGTGCTCGCCATGAACGCGACGCTGGAGGGCCAGACCACGGCCCACTATCTCGCCGAGCGGCTCGAGCGCTTCCCGGTCCGAATCACCCAGCTCGCCCACGGCCTGCCGGTCGGCGGCGAGCTCGACTATCTCGACGAAGGCACGCTCGCCCAGGCGTTGCGGGCGAGACGGCCGGTTTCATAGGCCCGACGGTGAGCGCGGGGCATCGCCACCCCGACCGTTCGGCCCCGGACCCGATCCGGGGCTGTCGAAGCCCTTCTTTCCCGGGCTGAAAAAGCAAGGATGTCCTTCGACAGGCTCAGGACGAACGGGACGGGTCTCACGCCGCCATGCCTGCCGCGGATGCTTGAAGACTCGGCGCTTTCCCCTTATTTTCCGGCCATGGCCTTGCTTGAAATCCTCGAAGTCCCCGATCCCCGCCTGCGGCAGGTGTCCACCCCCGTCGAGGAGGTGAATGACGAGACCCGGGCGCTGATCGCCGACATGTTCGAGACGATGTACGCGGCGCCCGGCATCGGTCTCGCCGCGGTCCAGGTCGGCGTGCCCAGGCGCCTGCTCGTCATCGATCTTCAGGAGCCCGAGGAGGAGGACGGCGAGCCGGTCCGCGACCCGCGCGTGTTCATCAACCCGGAGATTCTGACCCATTCGGATCAGGAGGTGCCCTATACCGAGGGCTGCCTGTCCGTCCCCGACCAATATGCCGAGGTCGACCGCCCCGACCGGATCCGCGCCCGCTGGCTCGACGAGCAGGGCGCGCGGCACGAGGAAGACATTGACGGCATGCTCGCGGTCTGCCTGCAGCACGAGATGGACCATCTCGAAGGCGTGCTCTTCATCGACCACCTCTCCCGCCTCAAGCGCGAGATGATCCTCCGCAAGATCGCCAAGGCCCGCAAGCAGGCGGCGTGACCGAGACCGTCATCCCGGCGAAGGCCGGGATTGGACAGGTCGCCATTCCCCCGGAATGGCTGCGGGCTGCGGGGCGCCCGCACCTGTCCAATCATGGAGACCCGCCGAGACTTCTTGTCCCGAGACCCCGGCCTTGGGACGACGAAGTGGCTTGAGCCGCCGCGCCCGCTGCTCTAGGTTCGCTCTTCGTTCCGCGATGGACTCGAGCGATGGACCCGATTTCCCTGCTGCTGGCACTGATCGCCCTCGCTGTTGGCGCGGCCTTGGGCTGGCTGCTGGCCTCGCGCCACAGCGGCAAGGCCGGCGCCACCGCCGACCTGCTTCGCCTCACGCTCGACGAGGTCACCAAAGAACGCGACGCCGAGCGCGGGCGCGCCAACGCGGCCGCTCAGGACCTCGCCACTCTTCACGCCGATGCCCGCAATTTCGAGGCGCGGATGAAGGAGCTGCTGGAGGCGAAGGAAGCGCTGACCGCCCAGTTCCACGAGGTCGGCGCCAAATTGCTGAGCGACGCGCAGAAGCAGTTCCTGGAACGCGCCGATTCGCGCTTCAACCAGGCGAGCGAGAAGAGCGAGGCGCAACTGAAGGCGCTGCTGCAGCCGGTCGAGGCGACTCTGAAGCGCTACGAGGAGGGCCTCAATAAGGTCGAGAAGGAGAGGGTGGGCAGCTATGAGGCTCTGCGCGAGGCGGTGACCCTGCTCCATGCCGGCCACAGCCAGGTCCGGGACGAGACCGCGAAGCTGGTCAGCGCGCTCCGCCACAGCCCCAAGTCGCGCGGCCGCTGGGGCGAGCAAAGCCTGAAGAACGTGCTCGAGCAGGCGGGCCTGTCGCCTTATGCCGATTATCGGTCCGAAGTGTCGGTCGATACCGAGGACGGCCGCCTGCGCCCCGACGTGATCGTCCGCCTGCCGGGCGGGCGCAAGCTGATCATCGACGCCAAATGCTCGCTGAACGCCTTTCTCGACGCCAGCGACGAGGTCGACGAAGCCGCGCGGACCCAGCATCTCAAGGCGCACGCCGCTTCCATCCGGATGCACGCCCAGAAGCTCGGCTCGAAGAATTACTGGGACCAGTTCGGCGACGCGGCCGATTATGTCGTCATGTACATTCCCGGCGAGCATTTCCTGACCGCGGCGCTGGAGCAGGACGACAATCTGTGGACCTGGGCATTCGAGCGCCGGGTGCTGCTCGCCACGCCGACCAACCTCGTCGCCATCGCGCGCACCGTCTCGTCGGTCTGGCGGCAGGAGAAGATCGCCGAGGAAGCGGCCGAGATCGCCCGGCTCGGCAAGGAGCTCCATTCCCGGCTCGCCACCATGGGCGGCCATGTCGCCCGGATGGGCCGCAATCTCGAGCTCGCCACCGGCGCCTACAACGCCTTCGTCGGCAGCCTGGAGACCCAGGTAATGACCCAGGCGAAGCGCTTCGAGACGCTCGAAGTGTCGAGTGGCGCCAAGGAGATCGAGGCGCTGCCGGTAGTGGAAAGCGGCACCCGGCCGCTGACCAAGCTGTTCCCGACCGAAAAGGACGGGCAGCCGAACTAGGGTCGATCCGATCGAGATTGAACCGTCATTCCAGCTTGCGCTGGAATGACGGTGTTTCAGGCTCAGCCCGGAAGGACTCTAGCTCGGAGATGGGGCCGCGGTCGCCCCGCCGCAGCCTCGCAGCGCCCGCCCGTCGACCGTGGCGCGCACCGTCTGCGGATAGACAGTGTCGCTCATCCCGTCGCTGCATTCCCGGTTCGAGGCCTGGAGCGTGATCCGCCGGGTTTCCCAGATCCGGCCGTCGCCGAGCTCCTGTCCACGCGGGGCGCGAACGGAGAATCCGCCTTCCGGCGACTCATAGGTTATCCGCCCGCTGGCGACGGTGATCGACCAGAAGGGCTCGGTGCCGAGCGCGCGATAGGCTTCCTCCTGCTCCGCCGGGACGGTCGCGCAGCCGGCGAGGAGCAAGGCGGACAGGAAAGGCTTGATCCCCGTCATCGGCGTCCCTCAGTTCAGGATCTGCTGGAGGCGGATCGTGCCTCCGTCGCGGCTCAGCAGCATCGTATCATCATTTTCCGAGCGGGTGATCGCAAGCGGCCCTCCAAGCAAATCCAGCACCCGCCGTTCGTGCGCCATGCCGGGCCCGGCGCAGGCCATGCGCGTCGCCGTCAGCGGGCCCGCGGCGAGGCTGCCGCCTTCCCGCCTATAGGGACCCGAAAAGCGGTTGCAGCCGGCAAGGCCGCTGACCCGGTCGGGGCCGAACTCCAGGAAATAGCGCTCTTCGAAGACCTGCTCGCCGTCGATCTCCTGGATCTGCCAGTGGCTGTTGGCCAGTGCTCCCGGCTGGAGCGTCTCGCCGCCGCAGCCGCGCAGGATCACGCCGTCGACGACCGCCAGCACGGTGTCGGCATAGATATTGTCGCTCATCCCGTCGCTGCACTGGGCATGGGTGAGAATGAGGACGGCCCGGTCCGTCACGAAGTTGCGCCCGTTGAAGGTCGTGTAAGGCACGGGCGCCGGCACCGAAAAATTGGGTCCGTCCGGCGCTTCGTAGCGCAATTGCCCGTCAGCGATGGCGATCGACCAGAATGGTTCGGTGCCGAGCGCGCTGTAGCTTTCGCTCGCCGGCGCCTGCATCGCCGCGCAGCCGGCGAAGCAGAGCAGAGCGAGCAGGGGCTTCACGCCTTCCGCCACTGGTTGATCACCTCATAGGCCATGACCGCGGTCGCCACCGCCGCGTTGAGGCTGTCGGCCTTGCCCATCATCGGCATCTTCACCAGCAAATCGCATTCCTTCTCATAGTCCGGCGGCAGGCCGGCCTGCTCGTTGCCGACCAGGATGAAGGCGGGCTTATCGTAGCGCGGCGCCTGGTAATCCTGGCTCGCATCGAGGCTGGTCCCGATCAGCTGTCCCGGCCCTGAACGCAGCCAGGGCACGAACTCCTCCCAGCGCGCCGCCGCGATCCTCTGGGTGAACAGGGCGCCCATCGAGGCCCTCGCCGCCTCGACCGAGAAGGGATCGGCGCAATCGTCGATCAGGATCAGGCCGCCGGCGCCGACCGCGTCGCCGGTCCTCAGGATGGTGCCGAGATTGCCGGGATCGCGCAACGCCTGGGCGACGATCCAGAGCGGCGCCGAGTCCCGGTCGATGCGATCGAGGCCGGTGTCGAACGCCCGATAGACGCCGAGCACCGCCTGCGGATTCTCCTTGCCGCTGATCTTGTGGAGGATGTCGGCATTGGTCTCGATCGCTTCGCCGCCGGCCGCTTCGGTCGCCTCGATCATCGCCTGCACCAAAGGATGCGACGCGTCCGAGAAGAACAGAAGCTCCGGCAGCACGCCCGCCTCGCGCGCCTCGGTCAGGATCCGCAACCCTTCGGCCAGGAATCGCCCCTCGGCGCGCCGGTTCTTCTTGTCCCTGAGCCCGCGCACCTGCTTGACGAGCGGATTGGAGAAAGCGGTGATCTGTCGGGGCATATTAGTTCGTCATCCCGGCGAAGGCCGGAATCTCGGGGAGACGCGCCGAGACCTCTTGTCCTGAGACCCCGGCCTTCGCCGGGGTGACGAGGCGGGTCACCGTCTCACTCCTCGTGGAAGCGCGCCTCGACCAGGTCGGCGAGCTGGTCCACCGCCTGCTCGGCGCCGAGGCCGGTAGCGCTGATCGTGATCGTGTCGCCCATCGCCGCGCCCAGCATCATCAGCCCCATGATCGAGGTGCCGCACACTTTGGTCCCGTCCTTCTCGACCTCTATGGCGGCGTCGATCTGCGAGGCCATGGTGACGAACTTGGCGCTGGCGCGGGCATGGAGGCCGCGCCGGTTGCGGACCTCCACGCTGCGCGAGACACCGCTCAAGCGGCCGCCTCGCCCAATATTTCGGAAGCGACCGAGATATATTTGCGGCCGGCCTCGCGGGCGGCGGCGACCGCGGCGCGGACGTCCATCGTCTTTCTCGCGCCCTCGAGCCGGATCAGCATCGGCAGGTTCACCCCGGCGATCACCTCGATCTTGTCGGATTTCATCAGGCTGATGGCGAGGTTGGACGGGGTGCCGCCGAACAGGTCGGTGAGGATGATCACGCCGCTGCCGTCGTCGACCTTGGCGATCGCCTTGGCGATGTCCTTGCGGCGCTGGTCCATGTCGTCGTCGGGGCCGATGCAGATCGGCGCGATCCGCTCCTGCTTGCCCACCACATGTTCCATCGCCACGACGAACTCCGACGCGAGTCGCCCGTGGGTCACCAGCACCAAACCGATCATTCATCCACCTTGAAAAGCCGTCCTGCGCCCTTGTTCCTATCGCGCTGGCCTCTGACGTTCGTCGCGCGGCGGCGTGGCGAGGTCGCGATGTTCCATCGTGGGCGAAAAACCCGCCGCGCGCAACCGTGCCGCGATCCGCTCGGCGACATGGACGGAGCGGTGTGTCCCGCCGGTACAGCCGAACGCGACCGAGACCGGGGATTTTCCGTCGGCGGCGTAGCGGGGGAGGAGGGCCAGGAGCAGCGCCTCGATTCGGTCGACGGCCTCGGCATAGGCTTCGTCGCCGGCGATATAGTCGCCGACCGCGTCGTCGAGCCCGCAAAGGTCGCGAAGCTCCTCCTGCCAGTGCGGATTGCGAAGGAAACGCATGTCGAGGACGAGATTGGCGGCCGGCGGGTCGCCTCGCGAATAAGCGAAGGAGACGATCCTGACCTCGCTCACTCCGAAAGCCCGAACAGCTTCAGCGCCGCCTCGACCTTGAGCGGCGCCGAATCCTCGAGGCCGTTCATCGCCACGGTCGGGATCGAGATTCCGACCAGCATGATCGCTCCGCCCGGCTCGGGCAGCCGGTCCGGAGTCTTGTCGAGGTCGACATAGAGCGCGACCGGGACGTCCTGCTCGGTCTCCATCTCGATCAGGCCGACTCCGCGCATCTCGATCTTGCCCGCGATGGTCGGCGGGGCGCTGGCGACGACCCGGCCCTCCCGCCGGTTGATGAAGGTGTAATCGTCGCTGATCAGCCGGGCGCCGCGGTCGATCAGCCGCAAAGCGAGGTCGGACTTGCCGTGGCCGGAGCGGCCGCCGATCAGCACCGCCCGGCCGGCGATCGCCACCGCGCTGGCGTGGACCGTCTCGGACGAAAGCGAGGGTGCGCTCATTTCAGGAAACTCCCGCAAAACGGACCGTGAAGCGGGCGCCCGTTCGCCCGTCCTGGCGGTCCTCCACTTCGATCGTCCCGTCATGCGCCTCGACGATCGATCGGGCGATGGCGAGGCCGAGGCCGGAATGGCGGCCGAAATCCTCTTCCGGCCTGATGGAATGGAACCGGTTAAAGATCATTTCCCGAACTCCCGCCGCAACTCCCGGCCCCTCATCCTCGACGCTGATCGCCACCTCATCGCCGAGCCGCGCCGCCCGGACGGTGACCACTCCGCTCGGAGGCGAGAAGGAAAGGGCGTTGTCGACCAGATTGTCGATCAGCCGGCACAGACGCGATTCGTCGCCATGGACCATCGCGGTTCCGGCCCGCGGTCGGGCGAAGGCGACCTGAGCGCCGTTGTCGCTGCGATTCTCCCACATCGGCAGCATCTTTTCGATCATCGCGCCGATATCGACCGGCTCGAACCGCGCCCTCGACAGCTCGGCGTCGAGCCTCGACGTCTCGGCGATGTCGACCACCAGTCGATCGAGCCGGCCGACGTCCTGCCGGACCACGTCGAGCATCTTGCGGCGAAGATCCGGGTCCTCGACCCGCTCCAGCGTATCCACCGCCGAGCGAAGCGAGGCGAGCGGGTTCTTGAGCTCGTGGGTGACGTCGGCGGCGAAGGCGTCGGTCGCGTCGATTCGCTGCCTCAGGCTTTGGGTCATGTCGTGGATCGCCCGGGCGAGCAGTCCGATCTCGTCGCGCCGGGCGGGCAGAAGGGGCACGTCGACCTCTCGGGCGCTGCCGCGCCGCACCCGGTGCGCGGCATAAGCGAGCCGCTTCAGCGGCCTGGCGATGGTCCTGGCGAGGAAGCGCGACAGCAGGATCGAGACGATCAAGGTGGCGGCGAGGATCAGGGCCAGCGAGAACCGCTCGGCCCGCACCACCCGCCGAACGTCGCGCGCATTGACCGTGAGCAGCAGGACGTTGCGCGCGTCGACCCGCATCGCCGCCGAAATATAGGGCGTGCCGTCGGGAGCCCGGCGAAGCTCGGTCGTCGGGACGGCGCTCCGGATCGCTCTCTGAGCCTCGGGCCAGCCCTCCAGTCGGTCTCGCGGCGGCGGCTCGAACAAGGGCGGCCGGCGGGCGCCGACGATGGCGTCGAAGCCGTTGTCGAGCGCGCGGGCGACGTCGCGATACCAGGCCTCCGTGGTGGGGTCTCGCAATTCGTAGGTCGGGTGAACGCCGAACCAGCTGTCCGCCACCCGCGCGCCGCCGCGGTCGTAAAGCCGAAGCCGGGTCAGCGAATCCTGGCCGAGCTGGACCAGCACCGGCTGCCTTCTATCCGACGGGATCACCGCCAGCATGTGCGCGATCATCACCGCTTCGGACTGTGCCTGATCGAGCCGCGCCTGGGTCAGCCGGCCGCGGAAGCCGTCGAGGTAGAAGATCGATCCGGCGAGGATCGCCACCGCGAAGACATTGACCGCAAGGATTCGCTGGCGGAGCGTCAGCCGACCCGACCATTTCAGCCGAAGCGCCTTGTCCTCATTCCTCGGCAAAGCGGTATCCGACCCCGTAGAGCGTGTCGATCGCGCCGAAATCGTCGTCGACGGCGCGGAACTTGCGGCGCATCCGCTTGATGTGGCTGTCGATGGTCCGGTCGTCGACATAGATGTCGTCCTGATAGGCGACGTCCATCAGCTGGTTGCGCGATTTGACCACGCCGGGGCGTTGGG
>Ga0190274_10000547_pt1 | contig 22237 bp, 11 predicted proteins | sample Popmic531T_FD_133002 | JGI IMG/M metagenome (GOLD analysis project Ga0190274, IMG submission 133002) | Populus adjacent soil microbial communities from riparian zone of Yellowstone River, Montana, USA - 531 T | ecosystem: Environmental > Terrestrial > Soil > Riparian zone | place: USA: Montana... | reverse complement strand
TTGGGAGTTTTACCTCTCCAACATCTGTCGCGGCAAAGAGCTTCGTTTTGAGTTTGAAGTTGTAAAAAACCGAAATTCTTAAATCACTCTCCAGCACGACGGTGCCGGATTTCGGCACCGAAGCCACGAGCACCCGCAGAACACGAAATACATAAATATGGACGTCGGCGCGAGCGATTCGAAAAAATGGGAAATATCGTTGATTTTGGATTCACTAGAATCGCGTGAATTACCCAATCGCTGATAAATTCAAAGAATAATCAGCCCCACAAAGAAGGAATATCCTTTGCATTCCAGAGCTCATCTCCCTTTGCTCACAATCTGGAATGACAAAAAAAAGGAGATCCCATGTTTAGGTTTGAAAGAATCGTCCAGCTTCTTTTTGGTCTAGCCTTAATTCTCACCACCACCATCCTCTGTTCTGCGCAATCCACCGGTAGCATCAAAGGCACCATCACTGACCCACAGGGCGCCGCGGTCTCAGGGGCAAGCATTGAAGTGGTTAACAGTACTACGGGCGAGAAACGATCGGTCACTACCGGCGACGATGGGTCCTACAGCGTCCCAAATCTTTCGATTGGAATCTACAAAGTTACAGCTAACGCTACCGGCTTCTCGCAGGGGGCTGTCGAAGGAGTAAAGGTCACCGTCGCCTTCACCACTGACGTACCCATCGCGCTAGCGGTTGGGGGAGCTTCTGGGAACGTAACGGTTACCGCCGTGGATGCTCAAGTGCAACTTAATACCACCGACCAGCAGCTCTCAACGTTGCTGGACAACAAGAAGATTATCGACCTTCCGCTTTTGTCGCGCGACCCGAGCGCTCTCATTCTGCTGTCGCCTGGAACCGTCCAGTCAAACAGCGGCCTCGGCGGTTTCTCGGTGAACGGGCAGCGCGAACGCAACAATAACTTTCTGGTTGACGGCATCGACAACAACGACGCCGACGTCCCCGGAATCCCGGGCGGCATCGCGACACCGAATATTGATGCCACCCAGGAATTTCGAGTTATCACCTCCAACTTTAACGCCGAGTTTGGCCGCAACACGGGTGCAGTTATCAGCATCGCCACCAAGAACGGCACCAACGATTTTCATGGCAACGCCTATATCTACTATCGCTCCGACCGTTTCAATGCTCGTAACTTCTTCGACGGCTCAGGCAAGCCGGATCCTCAGCAGCGCAGGCAGTTTGGCGGTTCCATCGGAGGCCCGATTGTCAGAGACAAAGCGTTCTTCTTCTTCAACTATGAAGGAGACCGCTTCGATCAGGGTTTCACCATCACGCGAACTGTGCCGACCTCGCGTGCGCGTCTGGGGTTGTTTGACTTCGGGGGCCCACTTGGAACGATTGATGCTCGCGGACCCAGTGCAAACAATCCGAACCACTTTCCGGTTCGTGCTCAAATGACCGCTCTGCTTAACACGCTCTATCCGCTGCCAAATACTCCGGGTCCGGGCCCGGTTCCCGGGATTTTCGAAAATTTCAGATTTGGTTCTCAAACCAACGACAAGTCGAATAGCATCGCCACGCGCGTTGACTACCGCGTCAATGAGAAGAACAGCCTGACCGGTAGTTTCAATACGAGCAAGGGTGAGTTCGAATTTTGCTGCGAGTCTTTCCCGGGAGTCGATGATTCGATTAAGAGCCCTCAGAAGACCTACTTGATCGCACTGAATCTCATCACCACCTTCTCGCCTACTGTGATTAACGAAGTGCGCATTGGCGCTAACCGTTCAGAGCTCTTCTTCAACGGCGAAGGCGATCCAGGCGTGGGAACTGGTCTCGTGGACGCTATCAAGGCTTCGTTTATTTCCCAGGGCGCTTCCTTTCCAACCACTGGTTTTGGCGGCGCAAATGGAAGTTATGTTGGCATCGGGATTTCAGGGCCAACGGGGATTGCACCCTTTGACACGCAGTTCCGGTTCACCGGGACCACGGTCTTCGCCGACAGCTTGTCGATGATGAAAGGCGAGCACAGCCTGAAGTTTGGCTTCGAGCATCGCCGCGTCTACACCAATGGCGCCAGCAACTTCGGTCGTGCTGAGAACCTTAACTTCAATGTGCCGACCGTCTTTGGCTTTCCCGTGCTGACCGATGCGGGCGGAAACTTTCTTAGTCTCGCCGGCGCACAGGGAACAGTTCAAAACTTTGCCAGCTTCCTCTATAGCCTGGTTGCACAGCAAGGGCAGTCGCAGTACTTCAACAAGAATGGCGTGCGCACGGACGCGGATTATCGAGGATTCCGCACGCGTGAATTAGATTTCTTCTTTCAGGATACCTGGAGAATGAGACCTAATTTCACCTTGAATTATGGAATGCGTTATGAGTTTAAGGGCGTGCCTTTTGAAGTGAATGGCCAACTCTCGACCCTGGTGGACCAGGACCCGAGCAGCTTAACGCCTACTGGTGGCTTCGTTTTCAAACTGGTCGGCAAAAACTCGGGCGGCACTTCGAAGCTCTACAACAACGATTACAACAACTTTGCACCTCGCTTTGGCTTCAACTATAGCCCCGACTGGAACGATGGCTTTATCTCTGAACTGACGGGCGGCCCCGGCAGGACTTCGATCCGAGGCGGCTATGGAATATTCTACGACCGCGTTTTCGGCAACCTGTTCAGCAATGCGAGCGGCAATCCACCTTTCCAGCGAGACTTCACGGACTTCCCCGGTGACTTTGTGGAAGCTGTCCACCGCGCCCCAACGCAGGTTGCCAGCCCAATCGTGAACGGTTCCTTCCGGGATTTTGGTTTCACCGGAGATTTCATCTTCCCGGTGATCTTCGCGCTGCCGGGCAATAATCAATTCCAGTCCAAGTTTGCTAATCCCATCACGCAGGCATGGAACTTCGGATTTCAACGCCAGCTGGGCAATAACCTGCTGATTGAGGCGGACTACGTGGGTAATAAAGGAAACAATCTATTGCGTGTTCTTGATGGTAACCTGACCAGCGTACCACGCGTTAATTCCATCGTTGGGGGGACTCCTATCGCTATCAGTCCTACCGGCCTAACCAACAACTTCCTGAATGGTTCACTCAATTCAGCTTTCTTCCAGTCAGCACTGAATGTCTCCATCGGCATGTCGTCATATCATTCTGGTCAGTTTAGACTGACCAAGAATCTGACGAACAACCGATGGGGACTCGGCCGAATCCAGGGTGCTTACACCTGGAGCCATTCGATCGATGACGCATCGGATCCATTGGTCGCCGAAGGCGGCGGGCGTACGTTCCCGCGAGACTCCTCTGGTTTCGCGCGAGGAGCGCGAGCTGAGCGGGGCGATTCAGGATTTGATGTACGGCACCGCTTCGTGATGAATTACACCTACGAGTTCCCGATCCATTTCGAGAACGGGGCCTTGAATGCTGTCTTAGGAAACTGGTCCATGAGCGGTATCTGGCAAGCACAGTCGGGAAATCCTTATAGCATCTATAGTGGGACCGACAGTGCCGGAACCGCCTTAAGTCAGCGCGCCGATTTCGCAGATCCGGGTGCACCGGAGGGTACCTTCACCCGCCTCGGGGCGACCACGGGACTGGATCCGCGAACGCAAACTGGACCAACCCGAGACCTGTTCAAGAATCCATGCTCGGGCGTAATCAATGCCGCCGGCGCGTGCACCGGGCAACTAACCGGCCGCCAGGGGGGTGTCGCTCGCGGAGCCTTTGTTGGGCCAGGCTTTAATAAGTTTGACTTCAACCTCGTAAAGCAAGTTCCACTGGATCGTTTCCGAGAGGGCATGAGGTTCACAATCCGCGCCGACTTCTTCAATCTTTTTAACCGTGTCAACTTTGGCCTGCCAGTCAATACCATCAACAGCGCCAACTTTGGCCAATCGCTTGCCGCGGGTCCGGGAAGACTCGTTCAGTTCGTAGGGCGCTTCGAATTCTAATTTCGGAGCTTCAACGAACCTTCGCTAACTATCTGGCGTTGCTTCAGGGTGAGGCAACGCCAGTTTTTTGGATAGACTGATAAAGCTGGACCAGGTCACAATCACATCTTTGATCGGTTTGATTCCGGCACGCCGGAGAATCAAGCTTTGATCACGAAAGATATCAAGGAGTAAAGAAATGAAGCCGCGGTTTTCTGTTCTCACCACCTGCGTAATCAGCGCGTTTCTTCTTTGTATGGCCACAGCCACTACATCATTCTCAGCTTTCTCCGGCAGTGACGATTTAACTGTCCAGGAAATCATTGCCAAACATGTTGACTCAATCGGCACCGCTGAAGCGCGCGCGGCGGTTAAGAGTCGCGTGATTTTCGGCACGGCCGTGGTTACTTTTCGAATTGGTGGAACAGGCCACGGCGAGGGCAGTGCTGTACTTGCTTCTCAAGGGAACAGCAGTCTGTTTGGAATTGCTTTCAACAGTCTGGAGTACCCGCGCGAGAATCTGGGATTTGATGGCACAAAGTTAACTGCTGCGGATGTAACTCCGGGCATTCGATCGACCCTGGGGAATTTCTTCATGGCCCATGAGATGCCGTTCCGAGAGGGCCTGATGGAAGGTGCGCTGTCAGCAGCATGGCCCTTGTTAGATCTGTCCACGAGAAAAGCTTCGCTCAAGTACGACGGAAATAAAAAAATCGACGGCCGCAAAGTTCATATTTTGCGATACGAAGCTAAGAATGATTCTGGCCTAAAGACCAAACTCTATTTTGACGCCGAAACATTTCGTCATGTACGCACAGAGTATGAAAAAAGGACTGTTCAGCAAATGGCAAATCAGCCTGGCGTTACCCAGCAGCAGGGCGACTCAATCACGAAATTGGTCGAAGAGTTCTCTGATTTCAAAACAGAAAACGGGTTGATGCTTCCCCATTCGTACAAGGTCCAACTTTCGATCGAAACTCTGAACCGCCGGGCCCTGCAAGATTGGGCATTCACTCTCTCCCGGTTTGTTTTCAATAAGACGCTCGAGCAGAAGCAGTTTGACGTTACCGCGAATTGAAGAGAGATCTGATAGTCGAATAGGCCGTTGTGCCTGTCCAAATATCTTTCGCCGCAAGAGCGTTGGTTTGAGTTTCAGGTTGTGAAAAAGCACCCCACGTGATCGGGCCAACATAACAACCCGTGCCCGGCAGAAAGCACTATTTTACCGACGCTAATTGCAACCAGCCACTATTCAAAAACTCGGATCATATCCGAAGTTTTGGGGATTGTGAGTTGGCCAGGAAGGTAATCACCCAGAATATCTCGACTTGGGCTGCGTTGATCTCGCGGGCATAGACCTTGCTTCTCCAGAATTAGCATCTATTCAGGGAATTTCCGCTACGGTCTCATCTTTTCCGTGCTGTTGGGTTTTACAGGCAGCAGCGGTTATCAAGGCCCAGGCTTGCGGGCCAGAAACTTAAGTGAGATTCAGATCTAATTCTTAGGAGGACGAATGAGAAAGTTTTTATTGCTAACTCTAACACTGCTGTTTTCGATGACCGTGGCTTTCGGTCAGGCCACATCAGGTGTCACCGGAACTGTTACAGATACTACCGGAGCGGTTGTGCCGGGCGTAAAAGTAACCCTTCTTGATACGAAGAACTCCAGAGAACAAACGACGGTCGCGAATGACCACGGAGTTTATAAATTTACAAATCTTCAGCCGGGGGCCGGATACAGGATCACCGTTGCTGGCCAGGGCTTTCAAACTTATGTGCTCGATGAGGTTCAGATAGGAATCGGCATCGAGCAAACCCATAACGTTGAATTGACCGCCGGTCAACTTAGCGAAACTGTAACAGTCGTTTCCACAGCCGGTGACGCAACTCTGAACACTACGGATGCGAGTATCGGAAATATTATCGGCGCCCGTCAGTTGCGCGAACTTCCCATTCAGCTCCGCGGATCACCGGCGGCCCTTATCGGCCTGCAGCCGGGTGCTGTCGGTACCAATGTGTTTGCCGGTGCCATCGGCGGTAACCGCTCAGGTTCCGTCGCCGGATCACGCGCGGATCAGGGCAACGTTACGTTAGACGGTATTGATGTCAACGACCAGGCAGGAAATTTTGCTTTTGCAACTGTTGCGAATGCCCCTATTGACTCTGTCCAGGAGTTTAGAGCGGTGACGTCCGGACCCGGTGCCGCCTCAGGACGCAGCAGCGGCGGACAGACCGACCTGACGACCAATAGCGGTACGAATCAGTTTCACGGCAATGTGCGTGAGTACTATCGTAACGAGCAGGTGGCTGCAAACACCTGGTTTAATAATGCAACTCGGGTTAAACGGCCGAGACTGCGGCGCCATCAATACGGCGGCAGCGTAGGAGGTCCGCTACCGATGTTACAGTTTGGAGAGGGTGGACCGTGGATTAAGTCAGGCAAGGATAAACTGTTCTTCTTCTTCGACATGGAGAATCGTAAAGACAGGTCACAAGTTGCCACCTCGCGAACAGTTCCTCTGCCGCATTTTCTTGCGGGAACCATCGGCTATATCAACAACGGCGCGGGTTGTACGGCAGCCAGCCGAATAAATACCCAACCGCAGTGCATAAGTTTTCTCTCATTGGCGCAAGCGGCAGCGTTGGATCCTCGGGGTATCGGGCGAAATGCGGAGCTGTTCTCATTTCTTAACACACGCTACTCGACACCGGCCAACGACCCTACAGGTGGTGATGGGCGAAACACAGGTCTCCTAAGATTTAATGCGCCAAACACCAGAGATGAAGTTACCTATACGACCCGGTTTGATGTCATCCCCACTGACCGTCAGCGGATCTTTTTCCGCTACACCAAAGCCGTGCGTGATTCGACGAATGCCGTGGCGTTCTTGCCCGGCGATCCAGATGCGGTCACGTTTAAGGACAGGAGTTATGGGTTCGCGTCCGGTTGGAACTGGGCGATCTCACCGACATTGATCAATGTGGCCACGATTGGGTTGACGAAACAGGCAAATTTCTTTACCCCAGCTTCAGCCGTATCTTTTCCGTATAGCTTCAGCGGCGGTCCTGTCGGCGCGCCATTTCCAAGTTTGAGCTATCAGGATCGAAATGTTTATGTTCCGACCATTAGAAATGATACGACGTGGACAAAGGAAAACCACACGATTCAATTTGGCCTGTCGATTAAACCGATCGTCCAAAAAGCAACCCTCACTAATGACTTTGTTTTTGCCGCGATGGGTACCGGCGGATTGAATGCGGCGTTGAACGCATCACTTCGCCCCGCGAATTTGAATACGGCGGCAACCGCCATTACGGCGTACGACTCTGCTTATGCTTATTTGCTAGGCAGATTCTCCACCGTTTCCACAAATTACAACATAGACAACAATGGCACTGCCCTGGCGCCCGGTACGGGGAAGTTCCGCAGCTATGCGTACAACGAATATGAGTACTACGCCCAGGACAACTGGAAAATAAAGAATAACCTCACCTTGAATCTTGGTGTTCGATATCACGTATATCCGGCGCCATACGATCAAAACGGGTTACAGGCGGATAACACTACCGACTGGAAGTCGTTATTTGCGACGAGAGTTTCGAATGCGGCAGCTGGTATCGCCACTGCTAGCTCCGAACCTTTTCTGACTTACAATCTAAGCGGTGCAGCGAACCCGGGCGGTACGCCTCTCTACGCAACCGATAAGAACAATTTTGCGCCGAGGATTGGGTTTGCCTATAACCCTTCGTTCAAGAGCGGAGTATTTGGAGCCCTCTTTGGTGAAAGAAAGACGGTTCTGCACGGAAATTACTCGATGGTCTATGACCGGATTGCCGGAGCTGTTACGTTTATTGAGAATCAGGTTGATTACCTGTTTGCCCAAAACGTGGCCAAGAATTTCGGGACTACTGGAAACCCGGCTGCCGCATTGCTGAACGATCCCCGCTTTACCAGCATATCGACGGCTCCGCCGGCAGTTAGCACGACCCCGCCAACGATCACTCATCCTTTAACGCCGTTCGTAACCAACGGTGTGGGTGTTGGTCTTAAGACCGGGACGTTTAACTACACGATCGACCATAACTTCAAGATTCCCAAAGCGCACACGTGGAATTTTGGTTACCAGAGGGAACTTCCCTGGAACATGCTGCTCGACGCGTCATATGTCGGCCGCATGGGCCGGGATTTGTTTGTCCAGTCTGATGTCGCTCAAGTGTTAGACTTTAAGGACAATGCCTCGGGTCAATTCCTGCTATCGGCCTTGAACACTATGCAGACCCAGGTTCAGGCAGGAGTTGCTGTTACTAACCAGCCCTGGTTTGAAAATCAAATGAACTCTGCGCTCGCCAACGGTTCATGCCAGGCAACCTTTGGAGGCAGTTGCACCGCAGTGGTGATCGCCAATTTCAGTAATTTTGTGAGAATTGGAGACACCTCGGATCTGGTACAGGCTCTCTATGCCAACAACTTGCTTAGGCCTAATGTCGGCATGAGCAGCCAGTTTGGGGCCAACCTGTATATTTCAAATCAGGGGACTTCCGATTATCACGGAGCTCTCGTGAGTTTGCAGAAACGGTTCTCACGCGGATTGGAATTTGAGGTTAACTACACATTTTCCAAATCCCTTGATAACCAGTCGACCGTGGCTAATACCGTAAGCGGAGGTATAGTTTGTGATGTCCGCGACCCGGATATATGCCGCGGACCATCCGACTTTGACATTAGACATCTGTTTAATGCCAACTACATTTATGAGCTTCCATTCGGCCGCGGCAAAGCATTTGGTAGTGGTATTAATAAGTGGGCCGATGCGTTCCTTGGTGGATGGACACTATCGGGAATCGTGAGCGCCAGATCCGGTTTGGCAATCAACGGCACCACCGGTGCTTTCCCGCTCGCCTTTAACCTGGCCAGTCCGGCGATCCTTTCCGGAGACAAATCAGCCTTTAAAGTCAACGTTCACGATGTCGGTACGACAATTCAGTATTTTGCTGACCCCGTGGCTGCAAATACTGCGTTCCGTTACCCCCATCACGGTGAACTAGGCTCTCGAAATGTGCTGCGCGGACCAATGTTTTGGGGTGCCGATATGGGCTTGGCGAAAAAGATCGTTGCGCCATGGAACGAAAATCATCGGTTCACGCTCCGGGTTGATGCATTTAACGTAACTAACACTAATGCATTTTCCACTCCGAATCTCGCCAAGGATTCAGCGTCGTTTGGACTTATTACTTCGTCCGCGAACAGTCCTAGAGAGATTCAAGCCGCGATTCGTTTTGAGTTCTAAACTCGATTCGTCGGTAAGCAATTTGTCTAGTTCTTTAGACTTCAGGCCTCTCGGATAGCCGGGGGGCCTGTTTGCATAAAGTGAGACCCGTCAAGGACCATCAACAGCAGCTGTATGGAGGATTTAGGATTATGAGAAAACTACTTTTGTTTCTTGCTTTCATTTTGATTTTGAGTGTTGTGGCCAACGCTCAACAGGAAAAAGGCTCTGATAAGGATCAAAAGAAACCGGCTAAGATCACCGTGGACGAACTTATTGCAAAACACCTCGCTTCAATAGGTCCGGCTGACGTCATTGCGAGTACCAAATCACGCGTAATGGTTGGTGAAGGGAAGGTTGAATCGAAATTGGGTGCAGCCTTCATCTTAAACGGTCAAGGACAGATAGCTTCGCAAGGAGACAAGGTTTTGTATGCGCTGATTCTTAACTCTCCGGTGTATCCCTACGAAAAGGCGGCCTTCGATGGGAAGGATCAGTCGTTGGGTCTGCCCAACGGAAGGAGAACTGTATTGGCCGATTTCCTTAAATCTCAGGATTCAATTTTGAAAGACGGATTATTTGCCGGTGCATTGTCCAGCGCCTGGCCGTTGCTCGACCTAAAATCCAGGAAATCTGTAAAACTCGAATATGCCGGAACGTCCAAGGTTGCTGACCGTCAGTGTTACAAACTCAAATACACATCGGGGCGTAGCGGAAGTCTTAAAACGACGATTTACTTCGATGCAGAAACGTACAGGCATCTACGGACCACCTATGAATATACGATCGAGCCCAGAATTGGAACTAGTTCGACCGACGTGAGGTCCTCCTCCAGAGTTGAACGATATTCTCTCAGTGAAGATTTTTCAGATTTTAAGATGGCAGGCAAGCTGGTTCTTCCATTCAACTACGTCATAAACATAACGAACGAACTGCAGATTGATGCGGGCAACTTTTCTCGGGAATGGACCTTTACGGTTTTGCAGGTTTATTATGACGAACCCTTGGAAGCCAGTGTATTCAAGGTTTCGTAAAACCATTCAGGCGGGATTACTCATAATCAGTTTGCCCTGCGGAAGCGATCCGAGCAACCCTCCTCAGCACCCCCGATAGGCGCTTCCGTGGGCTTCGAGTTTAGAGGGATTCGGACGTCATCACTGGGATTTGAACATCATGACCAGGATCTTTTTCCCGTCAAGAGCCGGCAACGTAGCTCGTCATATACGTGCAACCGCTTTTCGATTATGCGTTCTGCTTCTGTCGGCTTCTTGCCTGGCGCCGATACATTCGCGATCGGCGGTGGCTCAGGGAAGGGGTTACATGATCTGGGGAGACGTCAACGTTAATGTTAGTAACGCAGATCTGCCTGGTCCTTCCCGCATAAATTTACTTCTCTACAATCAAGCCGGCAGGCTCGTGTCCAGGCAGACGTCGACACCCCATGGCCGCTATCGCTTCAGTAATCTAAGTGCCGGGGAATACGACTTAGTGATTGAAATAGAAAACGTCGAAGTAACTCGCATCCATTTTAATGCCAACGGCTCCCCCGGATCCGACTTTCGTCAAGATCTTCAATTTGATTGGAAGCGCAGGCCCTCTCGTGAAAAATCGACGCCAGGCACAATCTCAGCGGCTGATGTATATAGTCGTTCGTCAGACAACCAGGCACTTTTCCAAAAGGCCGAAGAGGCCACTGACAAGAAGAAGTATGATCTGGCCACGTCGATCCTCAAGCAGATTGTTGAAAAGGACAAACTTGACTTTCAGGCCTGGACCCTTTTGGGGACTATCTATGAGGTCCAGCAAAATCCCGCCAATGCTGAGAGTGCATACTTGAGCGCTTTGACCGCAAATCCAGCGTTCGCTCTGGCTTTGATTGATCTCGGCCGGCTACGTTGCGACGAAAAGAAATTTGCCGAGGCCATCGACCCGCTCACTCGCGCCGTAAAGATTCAACCACAGTCAGGAGGGGCGAATCTTCTACTTGGTGAGGCCTACATTCAGCTCAAGCAAGGTTCGAAAGCGGTACCATATCTAGACGAGGCCGCGAAGAACGGCAGACCGGAAGCGCATCTCCGGCTTGGCTGGCTGTACAACGCAGCGGGTTTGAAAGATAAAGCGATCGCAGAGTACGAAGCCTTCCTGAAGAAGAAGCCCGACTATTCTGATCGCAAGAAGCTTGAAGAATATATCGCCGCAAACAAAAAGAATTAGAGCAAAACCAAAGTACACCTACCTCGCTTCGCGGTTCCTTTCGCGCTTGCCGGATCTCAACACTTCTCCGTAGTTACTGGCGCAAATTCTTTAGAGTTTGGGCTTCACGGTCGTTATCCCCAACCCAAATTAGAAGGGACTCCCGATCCAGAATCAGAAATATTATCCATAAAAATGGACGATCGCGCCGCTAAAAGGGACAGAAATTCCATGAAATCACAACTTTTTGACTTGGCACAACTGTTGCGAATTCCGAGGCTCACTTCTAAGTAATTCGTTTCCAATCCACCCGATCTACCCAGAATAAGCCTTTTGGAGGACACACATGAAGAAGGTTCTAAATCTCCTGTTGGTGTTAGTGTTCATCTCCCTCGGTCAATTAGCAGTTCAAGCCCAAACCGGCTCAATATCCGGTACCGTTACGGACACGACCGGAGCTGTTGTTGCGGGCGCAACCGTATCCATCAAGGGTGAGGCCGGTCAGTCCTACAACACCACCACCAACGGCGATGGTGCTTACACCGTCCCGGGTGTGGGTGCAGGGACTTCCACCTACACCGTAACCATCAGCGCCGCCAATTTTAAGACGTCCATAGTGACGAATGTAAAAGTTGACGTCGCCACCCCTGCGACGGTTAACGCCATTTTGGAAGCTGGTAACATCACAGAATCGGTTGTGGTCGCTTCGGGCGCCGAGGTCCTGCAGACCGAGACCGCCACCGTGGGAACTACCATCACGGGCCGTCAGATCCTTGAGACACCTATCCAGTCACGTGATGCCCTCGATCTCGTTACCTCGCTGCCGGGTACGTCAACCACTGGCGTGGTTCGAACGTCATCGATAAACGGTTTGCCCAAGAGTGCGCTGACCATCCAGATCGATGGTGTTGACGTACAGGACAATTTCTTAAAATCCTCCGACGGATTTTTTACCTTCATTCGCCCGCGTATTGATGCCATCGACGAGGTAACGGTTTCCACTGCCACTCCCGGAGCTGAGAGTTCGGGCGACGGCGCTGTTGCCATAAGATTCCAAACGCGTCGCGGGACCGACCAGTATCGGGGCAGCGCCTTTTGGCAGCACCGGGACGAGGGTCTGAATGCCACCAACTTCCAGAACAATTACCTAAAGGTGGCAAGAGCCAAGCTTCGCCTAAACCAGTTTGGCGGTAGCTTCAGTGGACCGCTCCCCTTCGTTAAATTTGGCGAAGGCGGCAAGTGGTTTGATTCCGGCAAGGGCAAAGCATTTTTCTTTGTTAACTATGAACGGTTTCACCTTAATGAGACTTCGCCTAACCGGCAAAGACAGGTGTTGACGGCCGACGCGCAGAACGGGATCTTTCGGTATGGAACGAATGGCTCCCTTTCGGTCAATGTACTCAACATCGCTGGGGCTGCCGGAGGGCCGAACACACTCGATCCAACCGTTCTGGCCATGCTCAATCTCATTCGCAGTTCCACCAGTGGAACCGGTTCATTCGATCCGCTTGGGACCGGCGGTGTCTATTTCAGACAGCCTTTTAACTTTGCCAATCAGGGTCAGGCACGACGGCGATTCTTCGTGGCCCGCGTAGACGCGAACATCACCAAGAATCACGCCTTCGACGCGGTTTTGAACGATCAACCGTTTCGCTCAAATGTGGACTTCCTGAACAGCGTGGACCCAGCTTTCCCAGGCATTGCGAATGCGGGCACGCAGAATTCAGACCGGCGGTCGTTCTCGACCGGCCTCCGTTCGAACTTCGGCGGCAACGTGGTCAACGAATTCCGTTACGCGCAGTTAGGCGGCTGGCTCAAAGGAGACTCAAGATTTGAACTCATCGGCGGAACGGAATTCTTCGACAACCTGATGAGAGGCTACTCAGTTGGGCTCGGTTCAGGTTTGACGAATCCGACGATCAGAAACGCGTTTAGCTCCCGTTCATCGCCAACCCAGGATTTCAACAACACCCTTACGTGGGTGAATGGCAATCACACCTTCAGTTTTGGCGGACAGCTTAAGAAGATCCAGACTATTTCTGATTCAGTGGGCCTGGTGGCGCCGACCATTACTCTGGGCGTCGCGACCGGCGACACCGCGGTTCAGAATGCCTTTACGAATACCGGGGCTGGCGCAACCCTTCCCGGCGCAAACGATACCGAGCGGGCGAATGCCCAGGCTCTATACGCCACGCTTACAGGACGCGTCTCAGCCTTTGGCTCAAATGCCGTATTGGGCGGAGATGGCCTCTATGGTCTCAATGCCTCGCGTCATTTCGCGATCCAGGAGAACACCAACGGTCTGTTTGCACAGGACTCGTGGCGACTCCGGCCAAATCTGACGCTTACCTACGGTGTCAGATGGCAACCGCAAACCGGTGCAAAGATGAATACGACCAACTACGCCATTCTCAGCAATCCGGACATGGTTTATGACGTCTCTGGCAAGGGCAACCTGTTCAGTCCCGGTACGATTGCCGGTGTAGTACCGACTGTTCGCGGTAACACTGCAGGTGAGAAGGCGTTTGCAGACGACCTCAATAACTTTGCTCCGAGTGTCGGTTTCGTCTGGAGCCCGAGTTTCGATTCCGGCTTCAAAAAGAAGGTCTTCGGTGGAAACGGAACCAGCGTTTTCAGAGGCGGTTTCTCTCGTGCGTTTATCCGCGAGGGTACATTAATCGTTGAAAACAGCGTAGGACAAAACCCGGGCGGACAATTCTCCGTCAACCGAAGCACCACTCTCGGCAACCTGACGGTCGGAACTCTGTTCCGAACACCAGGCAATCCTAATATCGTCGCTCCAGCGTTCAATGCAACTCCGGTCTATCCGCGAACGCTGACGACGGCTGACGCGGCTCTGGGCTTTTCACCGGATTTCCGTTCGGGGTATGTCGATTCGTGGAGCGTCGGTTATCAACGTCAAATCGGTAAGGATACTGTCATCGAATTCCGCTATGTTGGAAATCGCGGCAAGGACATGCAGATCCAGTACGGAATCAACGAAGTCAACGCGATCGAGAATGGTTTTGGGGCGGAGTTTGCACTCGCTCAGCAAAACCTGATTGCGAACATTAACGCGGGTCGCGGGGGATCTTTTGCTTATTTTGGCGCCGGTACTGGAACATCTCCGTTACCGATAATGGTGTCCTATTTGCAAGCTGGTAACCCAAATGCAAGCTTACCCGCCAGCTACGCGGCCGCCAATTTCACAAGTCAGACATTCATTCCACTCCTGTCGCCGGCCAATCCGAATGTGATTGGGTTCGCAACTCAATTGGCGAACAACGCAGGGACTCGGGCGAACGGGACGGCTGCTGGCCGGGCGGCAAACTTCTTTCACAACTGTCCGACCACTCTCGGCTTCTGTTTCCAGTTTGACAACAGCGAAAAGAGTTGGTTTGACGCGGGTGTGATCGAGCTCCGCCGCAGACTATCTAACGGCGTGCGCTTCCAGGCTAGCTATCAGTATGGCAAGTCGTTCACGAACGCGTACGCATCTGCCAACACCACATTCTTCGGTCTCGGTGCAGGCGATCAGAGTAACGCGGCAAACAACACGCTGCGCAACCGGTCTCTTGACAAGACGTTTTCGCAAGTCGACATTAGACATGGGTTCAAGTTCGACGCCACGATAGACGCGCCGTTCGGAAAGGGACGGAAGTATTTCTCTACGGCGAATTGGGCAACCGACGCTCTGATCGGCGGATGGACACTGACTCCGATTATGCGTTGGCAGAGTGGTGCACCAATCCTGATGGAGAATGTCCAGCTTGTCGGTATGACCGCCAAGGAACTACAGAAGAAGATCGGGGTTTACTACAACACCACGATCACCAATCCAAACGGGTCGACGTCGATCGCTAACGTCACCTATCTGCCGGCGGACATCATTGCCAACACCATTCGTGCTTTCACGACAACTGGAGCCACCACCACCGGTTACGCAGCGGGGCAAGCTCCTAGTGGAGCATTTATCGCTCCGGTTGGATATGGTAACTGTCAGCAGAGAACACTGGGAACTTGCGGGTACCGCAAACTGGTAATCTACGGACCCAACTTCTTCAAGCTCGACACTTCTGTCGGGAAACGCTTCGCGGTTGGCGAGAGGCGCAGCGTTGAGATGCGGGTGACCGCGTTCGATGTCTTAAATCACACCAATTGGCGTCTGGGTGGCTGGACCGGAAACGTGAATAACATCACGGCCTTTACCGGTACCTTTGGCCAGATGCTAAACGGTTGGGCATATACGGATCCAAACGGATCGAACGATCCGGGCGGCCGAATTCTGGACTTCCTGCTGCGCATTAACTTCTAGCCGTAAGGTTTGTTCCTAAACTCTGGCGTTGCCAAGCAATTGGCAACGCCATTTTTCTTAGAGTACCTTTGCTGTCATTCACTCGAAATTGTTAGATAAGCGGCTGCTGGAAACGGACGTATTTTTGTTTGTTTGAACGAAGGACTTGCTGTAGCCTTATCAATAAAATCACCCAAATAGGAGCGGGTGTCATGGTCTCAAAAACTCGAATCTCACCGCGCTGCCTGCTTTTGCTTGGAGTCGTATTCTTATCTTCTATGGCTCTCGCGTCGGCTCAAATCGCGGGCGGACTAACAGAGACTACCAACACCCGTCTTGGGGGCAACAATTATATTGTTGGTACAGTTTTCTCACCGGACGGACAGCCGATCAACACCCGCATGAGCATTCGATTGAGTTCACCGACCTGGGGCGATATTTTGGGGAGCACGGACGATAGCGGAAGATTTGTCTTTAGTGGCGTGGGGTCGGGTGTCTATACGATTGTTATCGATCGCGAAAAGGATTTTGAGCCGGTGATGCGGGAAGTTGAGGTCATTCGTGCACGCAGTACAGTACCGGAAACCTATACAGTGTCGATCCGCTTACGACCTGCGGCAAATGGCAGTTCGAATGCGGCAAAGCCCTCGGTTATCAGCGCTTCAAATGCGGGAGTTCCCAAGCGGGCCATGGACCTTTACCAAAAGGCTTCGAGGTTGGCGAGTGTAAAAGACTACGAGGGTGCCATCAAACAACTAAAACTCGCGGTGACGAAGTATCCGGCCTTCGTAAACGCCCACAATCAGATCGGCGTTCTTTACCTGCAATTGAACCACCTCGATAGGGCTGACGAGGCCCTGAAAGCGGCGCTGAAGATCAAACCCGACGCCTATGAACCATTGATCAATCGGTCGATCGCGCTTTTTCGCCTGGCACGATATAGGGATGCCGAGATAGTCCTCCGCGAAACTCTCAAGGCCAAAGCAGAATCGTCTGTGGCTTACTATTACCTCGGTCGCACACTCAATAAGCTGGGCAGAAATGACGAGGCCGAGGTCGCCTATCTTACCTGCATAAAGATGAGTCCGGACGAATTCAAGGAAGCGCATCGTTTGTTGGCGGTCATTTATTTGGACCGAGGTGCTGCACCGCGTGTAGTTGAGGAGTTGGAAACATATTTGAGGTTAGTTCCAACGGCTCCCGATGCTGCCGATCTGCGGAAAGTGATTGAGCGGAGCAAAGGCGTATCGGCAACCCCGCAGCCAGATCGCAAACCCTGAGAATTGATCCCTTACCATCTCCCTGAAGTTTCTAAGCATTCGTTTTGCTCACAAATTGACGACAATAGTTCGAGTAATAACAAACCTTTTCGGGCCCGAATACATCCTTGGTTTGTCGGCTGATTCGTCAAGCTGGCTAACTTCCTCAAATATGATAACCGGCTCTATCCATCAGAGAGGCCTGCTAACATGAACAATCGAGTCATTAGTCTACTGACAGCGATGCTGTTACTTCCGCCGCTGAGTCTCGTATACGCGCAAAAACAAGACGCGCCCTGGATTGAGTGGTCGAAGAAATATACCGAGAAGTTACTCAACGATTCGCCGTGGGCCCAAACTCAAACGGAGACCGACACTTCGCAAAGGCTGTACTCCCGAAACACCTCTGATCCGACCACGACCGCCCGGTTGTCACGGGGAGCGATCAACCAGGAAATAAATGTTAGCTATCGGGTGAGATTTTTTTCGGCCCGGCCCATTCGGCAAGCACTCGCCAAACTTATTGAAGTTGACCAAAGGACCAGCGCTGAGGTTTCGACAAAACTTCGCAGCTTCGCCGAAACGAAATCGGTTACTTCAATCATCGTGACAGTGAGTTTCGATTCCGATGACCGGGGCTACTACGGATCAATCATGCAAGCCTTTACCAGCGCCACTACCAGCATCCTAAAGAACAACAGCTACCTTGAACGCAGCGACGGCAAGCGACTCTTCCTTGATCAATACGTCGCGCCCGGCAAGGATGGCTTCGGCGCCAGATTTATTTTTCAGCGCGAACTCGATGGTTCGCCATTTCTCAACCCTAACAGCGGTGTGGTTCGCTTCCACGCTGAATATCCGATCGGCATTCAGATCGACAGGCGCTTCAAAGTTGCCAATATGCTTTACAACGGCGAGCTCGAATACTGAACCTCGGAATGAGTCTCGCTGTTTGACAGCCCACATGAGGGTACTTTAAGGTGCACGGCGTAACTCGCAGTCTAAGTGGGCGCGCGGACCCCCGCACGCTTCGCGTCAACGACTCTGTTCTACAACGAACCAACAAGCGTCGCCCGAATCAAATTTCAGCCTCGCCAACCGCGAGTCTGGTGGAAAATCGTCTCGGATCTTATGCCCAAATCTTGCCTCTATTTGTTCAAGACTAATTTCGCTGTTGCATCCGGGTGAGCGAGTAAATAAGTAACTTTTCTTGAATTGAGTAATTCAGAAAGGCCCAAACGATATGCCTCTTCCTATGCTTCGGATTTCGCCGAAACTGGCAACCCGTTCACGACTTTTGACCTTGATCTCGATTAGCCTGGTCCTGTTAACAATCCGGACCTTAGACGCTACCGCTCAGACTGCGCCAACACCGGCCAGTGTTGCGACCAGCGGCGTCCAGAGCATGAACCTTGCCAAGCCTGCGAATCTACAAAAGGGGGACGTGCTGATTGCTATCGTGGCGTCTTCTTTTGCTTATGGGGGCGTGCCGACGCCGGCGGGATGGACTTTGATTCAGAGCATTGACCAGGGATCACAAGTTATTCAGCTCGATACTTATTATCACGTGGTGGAAGGCAGTGAACCACCAAGTTGGTCATGGCAGTTGGGCGTTCCGACAAACCCCAACGCCAGAGCCACGGGCTCGATCATTGCTTACCGCGGTGTTAATGCTACCAGTCCGATTGGGGCCAGCCAGACACGATGTTGCAAGAACGGTACCAGCACCACAGTGGCTTCGATCAATACAATCACCGCAAACAACATGGTGTTGGCCGTATTTGCGGAAGGACAATCCAACAGTACCTACACGCCACCTGTAGCCCTCACCGGAGTGACAAACGTGAGCAACGGTGAGCCAAACTGGGGCAATCATCACATGTTCGGCGACTTTGTGATGGCTACTGCCGGACCAACCGGGCACCAAATCGCTAAGAACGGCAAAAACACCGGGGCGGATGTGGCCCAGCTTATTGCCCTGGTGCCGAGTTCGTTGACCGCACCTACCCGTGTCGGCGTTACGATGAGCAGTGCGGCGGCGATGAACATTGCGCCGCCGAGTCGACCCCAGCAGCCACGACCAGCGTCACCTGTACGACCAAGCTCACCAAAGTGAACCCCCTTGACCCCGCGAATGTGTTGTTTTTTTTTTACTTGGGACCGCGGGCGCCCTCGCTCGCATGCGGTGGTGGGCCCAGCCCGACAGCTTTCAAATAACTTCTAGCGCAACATGTGGGCGAGTGAGCCACCCCAGCGGGGCTGCCCCGCCGGGGACCCAGGGGCGCCTGCGGTCCCAAAAGAAGTTCGACCATCCCTTCAAATCTGACCCAGTACACTCGGTAATACACTTGCTGGGAGATGCGCCTCAGCCAGGCAGGTTCTGATTTGAGTTCTCAGTCAGGCAGGGCTACTTCAAAAGTGCAGCCTGCGCACTCAAGGTCAAGAGGTGCCAGCGCTGGAAGGTGTTGATGGGCTCGTTGGAAAACAACCTCACGTAGGCGGTTTGGAAGTTGAGCGTTTCCGGTGTGGTCCATTCGAGACGAACTATGGGATTGAATGAGGCTGGGGTAGAAGCCGAAGCAGGGTTACTGGCGCCCGCCTGGCCTTCATTTGCATTGGGATTGGCATTGCCGTTGCTCGGCTTATTCGCACCGGATGTCTTTTCTTCATGGACTCTCGAAGCCGTCAGCAACGGCTCGCGCAAACGAATCCGCGCTTGCGTAGGTTTCGCTCCACCCGCGTCATAGATCATGACATCGCTATCGAATGCCGTGGCGACTTTGGAGGCGTCCGGCGACCAAACCGGCAAAGCCTCAGTCAACCCGTCATCAAGCAAACGCTCCTTGCCGTCCAGGGTAATCAAGCGCGGACGCCCAGTCGGCAACCTATATTCTCTTTCGCGGGCGTCCCACTCACCCTCGCGGCAGGCCATCGCAACTACAGCTTGATTGTCCGGCGACCATGCCGAGTAGAAATAGATCAACCCTTCGCGCGACGTCAGCGGTTTGAGGTCGTAGCCGTCACGGTCGCAAATGTAAATCTGTTCAGTGTTAAAGACCGCGACCGGCGCAAAAGCCGGAGCCACGGAGGGCAGGGGAGAAGCGTCAATGTCAGGAGTACTGACGCCTGGGGGAGTCGGCGATGGAGTCGGTCTCACACTTTTGCGTGCGATGAAAGTGATGAAGTTTCCGTCAGGCGACCATGACACAGTTTCCGGGAAGACACAGGAAAGATCCGGAGGCGTCATATTTCGCAGGAAGTTACCGTCGGCCGCATAGAGGTCTATGCGGAAAGCGTGGCTCGGTTCACCCTCAGTGCCGTAAAGCACCAACGCGCGCTGACCGTCTGGCGAGCGGACTGTCCTCAGCAGCGCATCGTTTTGCCTGCGAGCGTCGAAATCAATCTGAATCGCTTCGATCTTCTCGTTGGCGCCTTCGTTGGCTGTGCTGTTTGGCGAAGTAACGTCTGCTTCTAACCTGTAAGCCAGCCGTGACGCGGGCACATCGCGCAATACCAGGGGCCGGACATCTCGTCGTTTATCCAGAATGGAGGAACATGACGAACAGCCGGCAACTCCGGAAATCACAATGATGAGCAGTGTGAATGCCAGCCATGGACTTCTGTGCGGTGGTTTATTGCTGGAGGAATAAGGCGACGTTTGCAGCTTAGGTAATGCAACAGATTTTTTGATCTCGGCAGGGTCTGTCAAGTCGATTTGCGCCTCACAGTTGATGGTCAAGGAGGGATGGTAGGAGTGCCGGTTGCTTATGTCAATGTATTGATGGGAGCGCAGGCATCCTTGCCTGCCGGGCTGCCCAAGAAACCAGCTTGATTTCAGCTTGCCTGTTGCGAATCAGCAGGCAGGGATGCCTGCGCTCCCATAGCTGCGACCTCATCGGCCATAAACCAGCTCTCTTGATAGTGCCGGAGTAAGCGCAAGCAACGCGCGGATCGTGCTCCTTGGCGAAAGATGATCGTCGTCGCCTTCGTCCTGATCCACACAGTTGTGTTCCAGCGAACGGGAGATTCTCCTTGGCAGTGGTTCATAACTGGGCGTTCTGGAAACGTAGTCCCGGGCCACCAGCATGCCAATCAGGTCGCAGGTCAATTCCTCCGCCCGTTGGCCATTAATCTTCAACCCCGTAAGCTGTGACGCTCGATTTCCAAGTGACCGGAAGAGCAAGCTGAGACTGTCCTGGCCCCCATCACCGATGTGGACCAGCTCGTGGGCTAGCACGCTGATAATGCCCTCATCGGAGGGTAGGCCGGCAAGAAATATCGTACCGAAGATGATCGTGTGAGGGTTCCTGAGAAACACAGACGCATTGTCTCGCGAATCAACATCCGGCCGGATATTCTTAACTGCCTCTACGCGGTTAATAGCGCGTTCGATTCTGATTCTGTTTACCCGGGAGCGGTCCAGATTGCTCTCCCTGGCAAGTTGTCGCAACGACAAGACCACCAACTGTCTGGCAATTGGTAATAAGCGTTGGGCGCGCTGGGCGCCGGCCACCGCCTCCGGGCTCTGAACCGGCAATGAAGGTCTCCCCTGCATGTCATCGATCGGGACACTTCCTTTCGGATCCACTAATCTCTCTTTACAAACTACCACGCTCGCAAGGTCAACCATTTCTCTCGCTTCGGGTGTCATTCCATCTCGCGAATGGCTCGTGCGTGAGTCCGGTCGATCCCGGTCAACCTGGGCCCGCGCCTCGAAACTGCCGCTCGCGAGACTGGCAACAATTGCGAGAATCAATCCCGCCAGGGCCAGGATACGGCAATGTTTCGTTCGATAGAGTAGTCTCATGTTGCTCGCGTCTCCGGCGCTCGGGTACCGTTCCCTGAGGGCCGGCCTTTTCGGTTCCAGGCACCGGTGGGCTGTGCCCACCTCTAAACGAAGGCGTTCCTTACCGATCACGCCACACTGGCTTACGTTTCTCAATGAAAGCTTTGATGCCTTCGGGTGCATCGTGGGTTTTCATTAGTTCCTGAAGGTACACATCCTCTACTTGCAGCAGCACAGAATCAAGCGAACGCCCACGGCCCAGGTCAAGCGCTCTTTTGGTCACCTCAAGTGAGGACGCGGAAAGATCCCGGAGCTTCGAAAGCAACTCCACAGTTTTCTGTTCGAGCTGATTGCTCGGCACGACGTAGTTTACCAATCCGACGCGCAAGGCTTCCGCTGCCTCAATCATCTCTCCGGTAAGGATCATCTCCCTGGCACGCTTGTCGCCAATGACCTGCGGCAGCAGCACCGTCGCCACCGGAGGAAACACGCCCAGCTTGATCTCGGGTTGACCAAATCGCGCGCGTTCGCTCGCAATCGCGATATCACAGCCAGCGACCAGT
>Ga0190274_10000546_pt1 | contig 22254 bp, 22 predicted proteins | sample Popmic531T_FD_133002 | JGI IMG/M metagenome (GOLD analysis project Ga0190274, IMG submission 133002) | Populus adjacent soil microbial communities from riparian zone of Yellowstone River, Montana, USA - 531 T | ecosystem: Environmental > Terrestrial > Soil > Riparian zone | place: USA: Montana... | reverse complement strand
GCCGGGCCTGGCTTCGTGTCCTTTGGCGCTGCTGGCAGGAAGAACTCGCCTATGACCCCACCCGCCACGGCAACCTGCAGCGGCTTCAACCGGCTGGGGGTTGACACAGGAAGTCTCATCGGGGGACCCCGAGCGTAGCGGGCGGGAGGTCCAGCCCCAGCTCCCCGACCCCGGCGGCACGTGGGACGCGGTCGTAGAGCTCGCCGAAGCGCCCCGCGACCGTCTCGGCGAAGGCGCCGAGGTCCTGCTCGGCGCCGAGCTCGCGGGCCAGGGAGGTCATCGCCACCCCCTCGATCCCGCAGGGCACGATCCACTCGAACGGCTGCAGGTCGTTGTTGACGTTGACCGCCAGCCCGTGCGTGGTCACCCCGCGGCTGACGTGCACCCCGATCGACCCGATCTTGCGCCCGCCCGCCCAGACCCCGGTCAGGCCCTCGATCAGCTCCGCCGCGACGCCGTGCGCGGCGAGCGCCTCGATCGTCGTCCGCTCGAGCCGCCGCACGTATTCGTGGACGTCGTCGCCGTAGGGGCGCAGGGAGACGATCGGGTAGGCGACCAGCTGCCCGGGGCCGTGGTAGGTGACGCGGCCGCCGCGGTCGGTGTCGCGCACCTCGATTCCCTGCGCTTCGTACCACTCGCGCCCCATCGGCAGCTCCTCCGCGGTCGAGCGCCGTCCCCGCGTGTAGACCGGGGAGTGCTCGAGCAGCAGCAGCAGGTCGGGGATCTCGTCCCGCTGGCGCTTGCCCTGCAGCCGCAGCTGCGCCTCGCGCGCCGCCTCGTAGGGCAGGATTCCGCAGCGGACAACCAGGATCTCGGCGCTCACCCTTGAAATCGTTGCAGGACGCGCCCGTATCCTCAGGTCCCGCCTATGGTCCAGTCAAAGCCACTCCTGCCCGAATGGCTCCCGGCCGTCGCGCTCAGCTCCGCGCTGGCGACGTTGATGCTGATCTGGAGCCCGCCGGTCGGCGACCTCGCCGCGCAGGTTTTCCGCACCGAGCTCTTCGAGCGGGCCGGCCTGGCGATCTGGAACGGCAGCTGGTACGGCGGCCACTACACCCTCACCTACAGCGTCCTCTTCCCGCCCCTGGCGGCCCTGCTCGGTCCGCAGCTGGTCGGCGGGCTCGCGGTCGTCGCCTCCGCCTACTTCTTCGACCGCCTCGTCCGCGACCGCTGGGGGGCTGAGGCGCGCTGGGCGACCCTCTGGTTCGCGGCCGGCGTGGTGACGCTGCTCGCCGACGGCCAGCTGACCTTCGCGCTCGGCGTCGCCTTCGGGCTCGGCTCGCTGCGCTGCCTGCAGACCGGTCGCGGCGCGCTCGCGATCGCCGCCGCGGCGGCCTGCGCGCTCGCCAGCCCGGTCGCTGGCGCCTTCCTCGCCGGAGTCGTCCTCGCCGGCCTCGCCGAACCGGGCAGGCGACCCGGGCGGGTGCCGCTCGCCGCGGCCTCGCTTGCCCTCGCACTCACCGTCGTCCCCAACCTCGCCTTTCCCGAGCCAGGCCAGTTCCCCTTCGAGCTCTCCTCCTATCTCGCGATCCCGCTCTTCTGCGGCGGCGCCCTGATCGTCACCCGTGGCCTGCCCGAGGAGCGGCAGCTGCGCCGCGTCCTGCTCGGCTACATGCTCGCCGCCACCGTTGTCTGGCTGCTGCCGAACGCGATGGGCGGCAACGCGGTCCGCCTCGGAGCCCTCTTCGGCGGGCCGGTGCTCGCCGCCGTGGTGCTCGCCCGTCGCCCCCGCGTCGCCCCCTGGTTCCTCGCCCTCGCCCTCGCCGGCGGCCTCTACTGGCAGCTGACCGCGAGCGTCACGCAGATCGCCCGCAGCGTCGGCGACCCGTCGACCGGGGCGGAGTACTTCCAGCCCGCGGCCGGGTGGCTGCGCGCCCACGGCGGCCACGAGACCCGGATCGAGGTGCCGCCGACCGCCAACCACTGGGAGTCGGCCTACCTCGCGCAGGACTTCGAGCTCGCCCGCGGCTGGCTGCGCCAGATCGACACCACCCGCGACGACGTCTTCTACGCGGACGCCGAGCTGACCCACGCCACCTACAGCCGCTGGCTGCGCCGCAACGCGATCTCCTTCGTCGCCCTGCCCGATGCCCCGCTCGACTACTCCTCGGTCGCCGAGCGGCGCCTCATCCTCGACTCGCCTCCCTACCTCGACCTCCGCCACAGCTCCGAGCACTGGCGGATCTACGCGGTGCGCGCCCCCCAGCCGCTGGTCGCCCCGCTCGGCGCCGCCGGCGCGCGGACCCTCTGGATCGACCGCCAGGGATTCGCGCTCGACGTTCGCGAGCCCGGCGATTTCCTCGTCCGGGTCAGCTTCACCCCCTACTGGTCGATCGCCCGCGGCTCCGGCTGCATCCTGCGCCACGGCGACTGGACCGTCGCCCGCGCCTCCCGCCCCGGCGTCTTCCGCGTCGCCGCCGATTTCTCGGTCCCTCGCGCTTGGAATGCCTTCACCGGCGCCCATAAAACGTGCTGAGGAAGCCGCACGCCCCCTCAGGGTTGGTTGCCCGGCAGGCCCTTCTCACGCATCGCGAGGACGAACTTGACGAACTCGCTCTGGAAATCGTGCAGCTCGAGCTCGTGGCCGGCGCCGTCGGGAGCGGGGGAGGGGGAGTTGCCGCCGCGCCGCTCCGCCCGGGCGGTTTTGCGCCATTCCGCCATCTGGGTGCGCAGCCGCTCGCGGCCTTCGATGTCCTTGCGCGGCGCCGCCTCGAGCAGTGTCCCGAGGTGCCGCGCCTTCTGGACCCGCTCCGGCATCTCCGCCAGCGCCTCCGGGGCGAAGCGCCGCAGGATGGTCGCGATCAGGCTGGTGTGGTCGAAGACCTCGTGGGAGACGTGCTTGCGCACCCGCGGGCCGACGACCAGGGCGGGCACCCTCACCCCGAGCGTCTCGTAGCGGGGATGGTCATCCGTGGCCGGCGGTTCGACGTGGTCGTAGAAGCCGCCGTGCTCGTCGTAGGTGATCACCAGCAGCGTCCGCTCCCAGTCGGGGCTTCTGGAAAGGGCCTCGTACAGCTCGAGGACCAGCGACTGGCCGGCGCGCACGTCGGAGGGCGGGTGGTCGTCGTTCGAGTTGGGGTCGAAGACGCTGAGGTCGACGAAGTTCGGGTCGATCCAGGAGACGTCGCGCAGCTCTCCTTTGGCGGCGTCGTCGAGGAAGCTGTCGCGCGCGACGATCCGCGACTCGAGCATCTCGGTCCACAGGTGCACCCGCTTGCGGTTGAAGAAGGCGAAGTTGTCGCGCATCAGGTCGCCGATCCGGCGGTAGCGGCCGTCGGCGGCGCGCAGCGTGGCCGGATCGTGGGAGTACCAGCGCCACTGCCGGTCCTCCAGGTGGTTGGTGAACGCCTTGACGTCGAAGATCGGCGCGTCGGCGAGCACGCCCAGCTTCGGCAGCCGTTTCACCACCCGCTTGAGGCGATCCCAGGCGCTCGGCTTGTAGCCGACCCGCGGCGCGTCGGTCCCGGCCAGCGAGAAGAGCCGGTTCGGCCAGGTGTCGCCGGGAACCGAGGAGTGCCAGCGGTCGCAGACGCAGAAGTTGTGGGCGAGGTGCCGGTAGACGGGCAGGTGCTCGGCGCCGTAGTGGCCCATCGGCACCCTCAGGAACTCTTCCGCGAGCTCGATCGGTTTCTTCTCGTCGTCCCTGCGGGAGCCGGCGAAGCTCGTGACGAAGCCGGTGTTGCCCTCGGCCAGCTGCTCCCGCACCCCGTCGGGCGAGTGGTCGGGGTCGAGCACCTTCGCCCGCATGCCCGGGGGCGGGAGGGGCGCGGTTTCTTCGGGCCCCCACCGGAACGGCTTGTACTCCGTTCCGGCGGTGTCGAAGTTCGGTTTCGCGCCCTTCAAACCATCGACGTCAAGCCCTTCGTACTCGAGAAAGCCGAGCATCTGGTCGAAGGAGCGGTTCTCCATCATCAGCACGACGATGTGCTGGATGGAGCGCAGCCGCCTCAGCGCCTCCTTCTCGTCGATCCCGCAGTCGCGCTCCGGGTCGGGTCGGGGCGGAGTCAAGCGTCCTCCGCCCCGGGTGGAGGGTCCTCGGGCGGCTTCTCCTCTCCCCCGTGGAACGCCGCGGCCTTCAGTTTGGCAGCGGTCTCGTCATCCAGACCCAGCTCGTCGACTTCGCCGGAGATGCCGGCGAGCTGACCTTGGACTCGCGCCGCTTTCCGCCGCGCCTCCGCGGCTGCCTGCTTGGAGATCTCGGCGTCGTGCTCCGCGTCCACGACTTTCCTGAGGCCCGCCGTGGCCTCCCTGTTGGTGTCGGCGGTGATCTTGATCCCGAGGTAGGCGCCGACGACCGCGGAGATGATCCCGAAGGCCGAGGAGGTCACGGCGACCGCCGTGTTCCCATCGGTGGATTCGAGCTCGGTCAGCGTGTAGATCGTCAGCGCCGTGACGGCGATCAGCGCCGCCACCACCGCGATCAGCCCGCCGACTGTCTGGATGCTGTCGAGATTGACGGAGTTGCCGCCGCCTCCCATCATCCCGACCACCGCGCCGAGCATCAGGAGCGCCCCGGCCGCGAGCAGGACGCCGCCCAGCGGCTGCCAGCGGACGCTGTCGAGCAGGGTCGCCCCGCTGTCGTCGAGGGTGAAGACGAGGACGGCGCCGATCAGGGCGATCGCGAAGCCGACGATCACCAGCAGGCGGGCTCGCTTCGCCGCCTCCTCGACCCTCGATGCCGCCGCCTCGGCCTTCGCGGCCGCCGCCTCGGCTTTGGCCGCCGCGGCCGCAGCGGCGTCAGGCATAGGTCGCCAGCCTCACGGTGTCGAAGCCGAGCACCTCGTTCGACGCCTGGCCTTCGGCCCGCGCCACCACGGTCACCTTCGCCGCGGGGAGCCCCCGTTCCAGCAACCGCCTCACGGGGTCGGTCACGGTGACGACCCGGGTCGCCGGCTCCAACTGGTGGGAGGGACGCAGGTCGAAGGGGTCGGGGTCGGGGGGAAGATCGCAGTGCCCGACCTCGCCGAAGCAGCCGCCGTGGCCGAAGACGAAGAACCTGCCGGCGTAGGCGCGGTGCGTGGAGTCCGCGTCCTTGCTCACTCCCCGCGGGTCCATGAACACCCGCGCTTCGTAGGAGGCACCGGAGTGGTCGAGCCCGTAGAAGATCAGGTCGGCGCGCTCGAAGGGCCGTTCGCGGGGCGGCAGCTCGAGTGGATCGGTGGTGTATCGCTCAACCACGCCCGGGTCCTTTCGCCGCCGCGGTCGCCGCCGCGTAGTCGTAGCCCAGCTGGGTGATGTCCAGGGTCTGGCGCACCGTCATCGGGAACGGCGCGAGGGCGCGGTCGAGCTGGGAGGCCGGCACCCCCGCTCCCGGGTGGCGCAGCTGCCAGAGGTACCAGAGCCGGTCGATCATGCAGTGGTGCGCCCAGAAGATCGGGTCGTAGGCGGCGGTGGGGACGCTCGCCATCGTCCCGCCGGTCCACACGTGGACCCAGCCGTGGAGGTCCTCGATCTGGCTCTGGAAGGTCAGGTAGTCGGGGTTGCCGAGCACCCGGTCGATTTCGCCGCGGGCGGGGAGCTCGTCCGGGTCGCCGGGAGCGCGCGTGGTGCGGGTCTGGCGCGGGTTGGCCCGGCCCGAGGGCTGGATCGGCGAGTCGTAGAGCGGGTTTTTCCTGCCGTCGACGTTTTTCCGCGCGTAGGGTCCGGGGATTCCCTCCGCGTGGTTGGCCCAGTCCCACCAGGGCAGGGTCACCCCCGGCACCCGGTCCTGCAGCGCCTTCTCGAAGAAGTAGAGGTAGGCCCGGTGCCAGGGCAGGAAGAGCTCGTCGCCGTGAACGCAGGAGATCGGCAGCGGCAGACCGTGGATTCCCGCCCAGCGCTGGTAGCCGCGATCGTCGCCGATCGCCTGCGCCTCGGAGATCGCGCGGCGCAGGTTCTGCTGCTGGCCGGCGGTCAGGCGCCGGGCGCTGCGGCGGTGGCGGAGCGCCCGCGGTGCCAGTCTGGGAGCGGGAGGCGATACCGAGCTCATCCGTGCCTCCTCGGGGCTCTGGCCCGCGGGCGCCGGCGGCACCGCCGCCGGGCGATCTGCTCGCGCAACCTCATCCCGGCGATGCCGCCGGTTGCCGCGGCGAGCGGCGCCAGGGTCAGCGCCGTCTCCTCGACCGGGATTCCCACCAGGTGCGCGAGCATGGCGCGCACCCTCTCACACTATTTCTGACTACACAAAGGTTTTTAGAAGTAACACGTGCTTCGGCGCGCGTTGGTCACAGTGCCAGTGAGAGCGGCTCTTCGAGGAGGGTGCGAATTCGTGCCAGGAACTCGGCGGCGGGGGCTCCGTAGAGGACGCGGTGATCGCAGGCGAGGGTCACTTCGAGCACGCGCGCAATGGCGAGCTCGCCTTCGCGCACGACGGGGCGCTCCACGATCGCCCCGACCGCGAGGATCGCCGCCTGCGGCGGGTTGATCACGGCGCTGAAGTTGTCGATTCCGTACATCCCCAGGTTCGACACCGTGAAAGTGCCGCCCGAGAGCTCCGGCGGGGTGACCTCGCCGTCGCGAACCTTTCGCGCCAGCGCCCGCGTCTCGGCGGCGATCTGCCGCAGCCCCTTGCGGTCGGCGTCGAACAGCGTGGGGACGACCAGCGCGTCCTGCGCCGCGACGGCGACGCCGACGTTGACCCGCGAGTAGAGCTCGAAGCGACCGTCGCGGTAGGCGCCGTTGGCGCGCGGGTGCTCGCGCAGCGCCAAGGCGCAGGCCTTGACGATCATGTCGTTGAACGAGGGGACGACCTCGTCCTCGCCCGCCGCCGCTTTGATCCGCGCCCGCGCCTCGACCGCGCGGCTCATGTCGATCGTGGCCTGGAGGTAGAAGTGCGGCGCCGTCGCCTTCGACTCCGACATGCGGCGGGCGATCGTGGACTGCAGCTTCGAGAGGTCCTCGTAGGTGACCTCGCCCTTGGCGGTCTCGGGTGGGAGGGGCGAGGGGCCGGCCGCTGCGTCCGCGGGTCCTGCCACGGATGAAGCCGCCTGCTTCACGTCCTTCTTGACGATGCGGCCACCCGGCCCGGAGCCCTCGATGGTGGCCAAGTCGATGCCCTGCTCCTTGGCTATGCGGCGCGCTACGGGCGAGGCCTTGACGCGATCGCCATCTTCGGACGGGGTGGGCTCGGTTGGCGGCTCTGGCACGGACTCCTCAGCTGCTGGCACCGATGGTGGAGCTCCGTTGGAGTCGCCGATTCGAGCGATGGGGGTGCCGATAGCGAGGGTCTCCCCCTCCTGGGCGAGGATCTCGGTGAGCGTGCCCGCGAGGTCACTCTCGTAGGCCATGTTGGCCTTGTCGGTCTCGATTTCGACGATCTCATCGCCAACGCCTACCTCCTCACCGACGTTCTTGAGCCAGCTGAGGATGGTTCCCTCCTCCATCGAATCCGAAAGGCGGGGCATGACTATGTCCGGCATCAGATCGCCCCCTCGAGCGTCGCCAGCGCCGCCTTCACGACGTGCTCCTCGTGCGGGATCGCCGCCTGCTCGAGGCGTTTGGAGTACGGCATGTGGACGTCGGCGCCGGTAACCCGCTGGACCGGCGCGTCGAGGTGGTCGAAGGCCTGCTCGGTGATCAAGGTCGCCAGGTTCGCACCGACGCCGCCGTGTGGCCAGCCCTCCTCGACGATCACCGCGCGGTTGGTCTTTCGCACCGACTCGAGGATCGTGTCGAGGTCGAGCGGCCGCAGCGTGCGCGGGTCGATCACCTCGGCCTCGACGCCGTGCTTGTGCGCCAGCTTGGTCGCCGCCTGCTCCGCCACCTGGGCCATTTTCAGCACGCCGACGATCGTCACGTCGGAACCCTCGCGCCGCACCGCCGCTTCCCCGAACCGCAGCACCTCGTCGCCCTCGTCGGGAACCTCGCCGCGCGTCCCGTAGAGGCTCTCGTGCTCGATGAAGATCACCGGGTTGTCGTCGCGGATCGCCGCCTTCAGCAGCGCCTTGCCGTCGGCCGGGGTGGAGGGACAGGCGACCAGCAGGCCCGGCACCTGCAGGTAGAGCGCCTCGAGGCTGTGCGAGTGGGTGGGCCCGAGCTGGTGGCCGCCGCCGCCCGGCATCCGGATCACCATCGGCACCCTCGCCTGGCCGTTGAACATGTAGGGGATCGCCGCGGCATGGTTGACGATCTGGTCGAGGGCGAGCAGCGAGAAGTTGACCGTCATCAGCTCGACGACCGGCCGCAGCCCGCCCATCGCGGCGCCGACCCCGGTGCCGACGATCGTGTTCTCGGAGATCGGCGTGTCGCGCACCCGGCGCTCCCCGAACTCCTCGAGCAGCCCTTCGGTCACCTTGAACGCCCCCTGGAAGACCGCCACGTCCTCGCCCATCACGAAGACCCCCTCGTCGCGGCGCATCTCCTCGGCCATCGCGTCGCGCAGCGCCTCCCGCATCCGCAGCTCCGCCATCAGTCGCCGTCCTCGGTGTTGATCGCCCGCTCCGGCGAGCGCTCGTCCTCGGGCCGCACGTCCTCCGCCTCGCTGCCGACCTCGTGCTCCGGCGAGACCCGCGACTGCACGCCATCCTGGGCGTCGCCGTGGACCGCGGGGTTGGGCCGCGGCTCCTCCTCGGGCTGTTCCGCGTAGGCGGCGCCCGCCTCGGCCAGCTCGCGGGCCGCCGCGGGCATCTGCTCCTCGCGCTCGCCGCGGTGCGGCTCGGGGCTGCGCTCGTCGACCGCGTACCAGGCGCCGGAATCGCTGACCGCGTAGAGGTTCTCGTACATGGTGTCGAGCGGCGGCTCCGGCGAGGCCTCGGCGAACTCGACCGCCGCGGTAACCGCGGCCTCGGCCGCCTCCCGCGTCTGCTGCACCTCCCGCTCGCCCAGCACGCCGGCCTCGACGCAGCGCCGCGCGAAGCTCTCGATCGGGTCTTTCTCGCGCCACTCCTCGACCTCCTCGCGCTCGCGGTAGACCTCGGGGTCGGCAGCGGAGTGGCCGCGGTAGCGATAGGTGACGACCTCCAGCAGGGTCGGCCGATCCTCCTCGCGCGCCGCCTGGATTCCCGCGGCGACGGCCTCGCGCACGGCGAGGACATCCATCCCGTCGGCCCGCGCCCCGGGGATCCCGTAGCCCTCCGCCTTCTTGGAGAGATCGGTCTGGGCCGAGTGACGCTCGACCGCCGTCCCCATCCCGTAGAGGTTGTTCTCGACCAGGAAGAGGACCGGCAGTTTCCAGAGCGCCGCCAGGTTCATCGTCTCGCCGAAGTTGCCGGTGTTGGAGGCGCCGTCGCCGAACATGCAGACGGTGACCGCGTCTTCGCCCTTGTACTGGGAGGCGAGCCCCAGCCCGGCGGCGATCGGGAGGTTGCCGCCGACAACCCCGTAGCCGCCCATGAAGCGGTTCTCGGCGTCGAAGATGTGCATCGAGCCGCCGCGGCCGCCGCTGGTCCCGTCGACCTTGCCGAACAGCTCGGCCATCACCCGCTTCGGGTCGGTGCCGCGGGCGATCGCGTGGCCGTGGGTGCGGTAGGTCCCGATCAGGAAGTCTTCGTCGCGCATCACCGAGGTCGTGCCGACGATCGTCGCCTCCTCGCCGATCGCCAGGTGCAGGAACCCGCCCGCTTTCGCCCGCTGGTACTGGCGGCCCGCCTCCTCCTCGAAGCGGCGGATCAGGGCCATGCGCGAGAGCAGCTCGTAACAGGCGGCGGCGTCGGGCAAGTCGGCCATCGCCTCACCTTAGCTCGCCGCCTCGACCGCCTCCTCCAACCGATCGTCGCCCCAAAAGACCTGCTCGCCGACCACGAGCGCCGGCACGCCTTCGACGCCGAGCTCCCCCGCCCGGTCGGTCGCCTCGCGCAGGGCGCTCTTCACGCCTTCGGTCTGGACCGCTTTCTCCAGCGCCCGCGGGTGCAGCTCGCAGGCCGCGGCGGCGATCATCACGTTTTCGGGGTCGCTGAGATCGCGGCCGGCGGCGAAGGCCTGGCGGAAGGCGGCGAGGGCGAAGGAGACGGTGCGCCCGGTCTGCTTGGCGAAGGTGGCGACCCGCATCGCGGTCAGCGTGTTGCCGGGCCAGGGGTCGGGCCAGACGAGCGGCGGCAGCCCGTACTCGGCGGCCCGCTTCTCGACCTCGGCGATCCCCTCCGCCCGCGCCGGCGTCTCCGCCCAGGAGCCGCGGTCGAAGCGCTGGAACAGCCCGCCGAGCAGGATCGGCTGCCACTCCGGCTGCTCCAGGCCCGCCTCGGTGAACAGCCCGCTGATCCGCTCCGCGGTCAGGTAGGCGTAGGGCGAGCCGAGGTCGAAGTAGAAGGTGGCGCGCTCGCTCACGCCGGCCCGCTAAGCGTGGATCGCCCAGCCGTCGACGGCTCGGGCCGCGTCGAGGATCGCCTCGGAGACGGTCGGGTGCGGGTGCACGGTGCGGGCCAGCTCCTGGTAGCCGCCCTCCAGCGCCATCGTCGCGACCAGCTCGGCGATCATGTCGCAGGCGCGATTGCCGACCACGTGGGCGCCGAGCACCTCGCCGTACTTGGCGTCGACGACCAGCTTGACGAGGCCGTCTTTGTCGTCGTAGACGATGCCCGCCCCCTCGGCGGCGATTTTCTGCTTGCCGACCTTGACCTCGTGGCCGGCCTCCTTCGCCTCGGCCTCGGTGAGCCCGACGCTGGCGACCTGCGGCTGGCAGAAGGTCGCCCCCGCCATGAGACCCTGGTCGACCGGCTCCGTATCGACCCCGGCTGCTGCCTCGACCGCGACCACGCCCTCCTCGGAGGCCTTGTGGGCCAGCGCCTTGGCGCCGACCAGGTCGCCGATCGCGTAGACCTTCGGGTTCGAGGTCCGCTGGTACCCGTCGACCTTGATCTTCCGCCCGCCCTCCTCGAGCTCGACCTTCGCCTCATCGAGGCCGAGCCCCTCGGTGTCGGGCGCCCGTCCGCCGGCGATGCAGAGGTACTCGACCTCGGCGCTCTTGTCGCCGTAAGTGAATTTGACCGAGCTCTCCCCGGCTTCGACGTTCTCGACCGGCGCTCCGATGGAGACCTCGATCCCCTGTTTCTTGAAGACGCGTTCGACGACTTTCGCCATGTCGCGGTCCTCGGCCGGGAGGATCTGGTCGAGCATCTCGACCAACAGCACCTCCGTCCCGAAACGGGCGTAGGCGGAGGCGATCTCGGCGCCGGAAGCGCCGGCGCCGACCACGGCGATCCTGCCGGGCCGCTCCGGCAGCGACCAGGCTCCCCAGGTGTCGAGGACGCGGTCGCCGAACTCCACGCCGGGGATCGGCAACGCCACCGAGCCGGTCGCCAGCGTCACCGCCTTCGCCTCGTACGTCTTGTCGCCGACCTTGACGTCGCCCTCCGCGGTGAGCGACGCGTCTCCCGCGATCAACTCGATCTTGTTTTTCTTCCAGAGGCCTTCGACCCCGCCGGAGAGCGTCGCGGAGACGTCGACGCGGCGCTTCTGCAGCGCCTCCCAGTCGAGCTTCACGCCGTCGCCGACCACGCCGAGCTGGGCGCTGGAGGTGGCCTCGTGGAAGATCTCCGCGGTGCGCAGGACCGTCTTGGCCGGGATGCAGGCGTAGTTGAGGCAGCGGCCGCCTGGTTTGTCGCGCTCGACCACCGCGGTCTTCTGACCGAGCTGCGCCGCCCGGATCGCGGCCACGTAGCCGCCGGGGCCGCCGCCGATGACGATCTGGTCGAAGGAGTCGGCCATGCCTCGGTGAGCCTATAGAACGGTCGGCGGCGGTTCGCCGGCTCGGCTCATCGGGCTCAGTCGCGCGGAACCCGTTCCGGCATCTGGATCCGGGCCATCGCCTTGACCATGAAGAAGAAGAAGGTACCGGCGACCGCCAGCAGCCCGAGCGTCGCCGCGAACTGGGCCACGGTCGAGGCCTGGACGGCGAGCCCGAAGACGGAGCTGAAGATCAGGAAGACGAGGATCAGCTGGAAGCCGAGCACGGCCCAGTAGCGGGCGCGCCACATCCCCCAGGCCATCACGCCCATGATCAGGGCCGGTGCCGCGGCCTGGGCGAAGCGCGGTTTCTCGCCGTCGACCTCGGCCCCGGCGAGGTAGGCGGCGACGACCGAAAGCGCGATCAACCCGGAGACGACGGCGCCGATCGTCACCACGGCCGGCCGCTCGTCCTCGGCCAGCGGCTCCAGGGCTTCGCGCGCCTCCTGGTTGCGCTGCTCCGCCTTCGCGTAGCCGCGCGCCATCCGCTCGCCCCCCGAGCCGCGCCGCTTGCGCTTGCGCGGTTGCTCAGCCACCGGGCGCCGCTCCCAGGACGCGTCGCAGCTGTTCGGCGACGGCGGCCGGTTCGGCGGCATCGCGGATCGCCCGCACCACGCAGAGGCGCCGCGCCCCGGCCTCGATCGCCTCGGCGGCGTTGGTGGGATCGACGCCGCCGATCGCGAAGAACGGACGCGCGGCGTGCTCGGCGGCGTCGGCGATCAGCTCGAGCCCGACCGCGGGGCGGCCGGCCTTGGTCGGCGTCTCCCAGATCGGCCCGGCGCTCGTGTAGTCGACCGGGCGCTCGTTGGCGTCGGCGATCTGCTGCGGGGAGTGGGTGGAGAGACCGATGATCGCGTCCGGCCCGAGCAGCTCGCGCGCCTGCTCGGCCGAGGCGTCGTCCTGGCCGACGTGGACCCCGTCGGCGTCGCAGGCGAGGGCCAGCTCGGGGTCGTCGTTGACGATGAAGGGGGCGCTGTAGGTGTCGCAGACGCGGCGGAAGGTGGCGGCGGCGCGCTCGATTTCGTCCCGTCCCAGCTGCTTCTCGCGCAGCTGCACGATGTCGACGCCGCCGCCGAGCGCCGCACGCAGCAGCGGTTCGGGATCCTCGCCCCCGGGCCGCGCGTCGCAGACGAAGTAGAGGCGCGCGGTGCGCAGCCGCTCCTTGCGCAGGGGGCCGACCGACTCGGGCGGGGCGAGGCTCATGCGCCGATTATGAACTCGCCGGCGTGCTTGCCGCCTCCCCGGGGCGGGTAGCATCGTTGTGAACGGGAGCCCGCAAGGGCTGAGAGGGTGGCACCGAGGTCACCGACCGTCTGGACCTGATCCGGGTAATGCCGGCGGAGGCAATGGCTTGACCGAGAAGCGGAGTTTCGACGCGGTAATCGTTGGCGGTGGGGCGATCGGCCTCGCCTGCGCATGGCGCGCCGCCCAGCGCGGGGCGCGGGTCGCCGTGATCGATCGCGCCGAGCCGCCAGCGGGCGCGACCCGCGTCGCCGCCGGGATGCTGGCGCCGGTCGGCGAGCTCTCCTTCGGCGAGCCGGAGCTGCTCGAGTTGACGCTGGCGGCGGCACGGCTCTACCCGGACTTCATCGCCGAGCTGGAGGCGGCAGCGGGCAAGAGCACCGGCTTCGAACAGGTGGGAGCGCTGCACATCGCGCTGGACGGGGACGAGGCGGCCCAGCTTCGCCGGGTCCACGAGCTGCAGCGTTCGCTGGAGCTCGAGGCGGAGTGGCTGCCGCCGCGGCGTTGCCGCGACATCGAGCCGGGGCTGACGCCGTCGTTTCACGGTGGTGTGCTGGCGTCGGGAGAGGCGGCGGTTGACCCCCGGGCGCTCACTGAGGCACTCGTGGCGGCGTGTGCGAGCGAAGGGGTCGAGATCCGAGCGGGATGCGAGGTGGTGGACGGGGTTTTCGCGCGGAAGCGCCTAGTCGGCGTTCGGGTGCGGAAGCGCGCCGATTTCGAACGGGAGCACCACACCGTCACTGCTCCCGATGGGGATCTTCATGCCGAGCAGGTGGTTCTGGCGAGCGGTGCATGGTCTGGCGCCGCGGCTTGGTTGCCCGAGCACGCCCGCCCGCCGGTCCGCCCGGTCAAGGGCCAGGTGCTGGAGCTGCGCGCCCGCACCGAAGGGCCCCCTACTCAGCACATCCTCGCCTCCGAGCGCGTCTACCTCGTGCCGCGCCCCGACGGTCGGCTGATCGTCGGCGCCACGGTCGAGGAGCAGGGCTTCGACACCGCGGTCACGGCCGGCGGCGTCCACGAGCTGCTGCGCGAGGCCTACCGCCTGCTCCCCGAGGTCGCCGAGATGGAGCTCCTCGACGCAACGGCTGGGCTGCGCCCCGGCACCCCCGACAACCTTCCGATCGTCGGGCCCGGAGCGATCGACGGCCTCCTGCTCGCAACCGGCCACTACCGCAACGGCATCCTCCTCGCCCCGCTCGCGGCCGAGGCGATCGCCGACCTCCTATCCGGCGACCTGCGTTTGCCTTTTTTCGCCCAGAGGGCTAACAAAGACAAACGCATGCGCGAGGCGGAGGCAGCGCGGTGAGGATCGAGCTGAACGGGATCCCTCGGGAGCTCCGGGAGGGCGCGACGCTGCTCGACGCGGTGCGCGAGACCGGTGCGGCCCGCGAAACCGGTGTCGAGGGCGCACCGCGTGGCGTCGCGGTCGCCCTCGACGGCGAGGTCGTGCCGCGCGGCGAATGGGAGGCGACGCCGCTGCGCGAGGGCCAGAGCGTCGAGGTGCTCGCCGCGATCCAGGGCGGGGCGCCGGAGTCGGACTCCACCTGGGAGCTCGGTGGCCGCCGCTGGTCCTCACGGCTGATCGCGGGCACCGGCGGTTTCCGTTCGCTGGAGCAGATGGAGGCGGCGCTGCTCGCGGCCGGGACCGAGATCGTCACCGTCGCCCTGCGCCGCATCGACCCGGCGGCCGAGGGCTCGGTGCTCGACACGATCGACCGCCTTGGTTTGTTCGCGCTGCCCAACACCGCCGGCTGCTTCACCGCCCGCGACGCGGTCCGCACCGCGAAGCTCGCCCGCGAGGCCTTCCAGACCGAGTGGATCAAGCTCGAGGTGATCGGAGACGACCGCACCCTCTACCCGGACGCGGTCGAGCTGCTCGACGCCGCCGAACAGCTGGTCGCCGACGGTTTCACCGTTCTCCCTTACACCAACGACGACCCGATCCTCGCCCGCCGCCTCGAGGAGGCCGGCTGCGCCGCGGTGATGCCGCTCGGCTCGCCGATCGGCTCCGGCGCCGGCATCCGCAACCCGTACAACGTGGCGATCATCGCCGAGCGCGCCTCGGTCCCGGTCGTGCTCGACGCCGGGGTCGGCACCGCCTCCGACGCCGCCCTCGCGATGGAGATCGGCTGCGACGCCGTGCTCGCCGCCAGCGCCATCTTCGGCGCCGCGGACCCGCCCGCGATGGCGACGGCCCTGCGGGGCGCCGTCGAGGCCGGCCACGCCGCCCGCCGCGCCGGCCGCATCCCCCGCCGCACCCACGCCGAGGCCTCGACCCCGTACCAGGGCCTGCCGGACCTCTCCTGAGGCGGCTGCCCGTCTACCATGGGGCCGCGCGCCCCTGTAGCTCAGTTGGTTAGAGCGGCGGCCTTTTAAGCCGCGCGGCGCGGGTTCGAATCCCGCCGGGGGCACTAAGCGGTGGCCACCACCTGAGGCACGTTTGGCCGAATCCGAGCAAAGCCCGGGAGCAAAAGCCGACGAGCACCTGCTGCGCGTCCCCAGCGATGCGGAGGGGCAGGACGAGCTGCGGCTCTACCGCATCCGCGCCGAGATCGACGCCGGCTTCGACGCGCTGCGCGACGTCGACGACGGGGTCTCGGTCTTCGGCTCGGCGCGGGTCCCGGAGGGACACCGTTGGTACGAGCTCTGTCGCGAGACCGGCGTCTGCCTTGCCCGCCACGGCTTCACGGTGATCACCGGAGGCGGGCCGGGCCTGATGGAGGCGGCCAACCGCGGCGCCGCCGAGGCCGGCGGCCTCTCGGTCGGCCTCAACATCGAGCTGCCCCACGAGCAGCACGTCAACCCCTACGTCAACCGGGCTGTCGAATTCCACTACTTCTTCGCCCGCAAGCTGATGTTCGTCCGCTACTCACGCTCCTTCGTGATCTTCCCCGGCGGCTTCGGCACCCTCGACGAGATGTTCGAGGGCCTCACGCTGATGCAGACCGAACGCATCCAGCACTTCCCGACCATCCTCGTCGGCTCCCGCCACTGGCAGCCCCTGCTCGACTGGATCGACGAGGGCCTCGAGGACGAGGGCATGATCTCCCCCGCCGACAAGGAACTCCTGGTCGTCGCCGACACCCCCGAGGAGATCTGCGACCACGTCCAGCGTGCCAGCACGGCCCAGAAACAGATGTCCTAGGCAAACGGCTCTCCGTAGCGGGCCGTTTGCAAATTCGGGCTGCCGTGACGACCGCTAGTGCCGGAAATGCCGGTGCTTCGTGAACACCATCGCGACGCCGGCGGCGTCGCAGGCCTCGATCACCTCGGCGTCGCGTTTGGAACCGCCGGGCTGGATCACGGCGTTGGTTCCCGCCTCGATCGCCAGCTCGGGGCCGTCGGCGAAGGGGAAGAACGCGTCGGAAGCGAGGGCGGAGCCGGATAGGAGTCCGGCGGCCTCCGCGCCGCGGGCGTCGCGGCACTTCTCGACCGCGAGGCGGACCGAGTCGACGCGGCTCATCTGGCCGGCGCCGATGCCCAGGGTGGCGCCGTCCTTGGCGATCACGATCGCGTTGGAGCGGACGCGGCGGACCACGGTCCAGGCGAAGAGCAGGTCGCGCCACTGCTCCTCGCTCGGCTGCGTCGCGGTCACCACCTCCATGACCTCGCGCGGCTCGGGGTCCCCGTCGCGGTCCTGGATGAGGAGGCCGCCGAGCACCCGTTTGACGTCGCGTTCCCGCGGATCGGGCTGGCGCCGCTCCTCCTCGCAGAGGATCCGGATCGCCTCCTTCTGTTGCAGCACCTCCAGCGCCCCGTCCTCGAAGCCGGGCGCGTTCAGCACCTCGACGAAGTTCTTGTGGAGCTCCTCCGCCAACTCACGGCCGACCGGGCGGTTGATCGCGATCACCCCACCGTAGGCGGAGAGCGGGTCGCAGGCCAGCGCCTTCAGATAGGCCTCGAGCGCATCGGCGCCGACCGCCACCCCGCACGGATTGTTGTGCTTGACGATCACGCAGGCGGGATCCTCGAAGTCGTCGACCAGGGTGCGCGCCGAGTCGAGGTCGAGGACGTTGTTGAAGGAGAGCGCCTTGCCGTGCAGCTTCGAGACCCGCGAGAGGACGTGGCTGCGGGCGCCGGCCTCGGAGTAGAGCGCGGCGCGTTGGTGCGGGTTCTCCCCGTAGGAGAGGTCGAGCACCTTCTCGTAGGCGACCGCCAGGTGTTCGGGGAAGTCCTCGTACTCGGTCGAGAACCAGCGGCTGATCGCGGCGTCGTAGCGGGCGGTCTGGGCGAAGGCCTCGTTGGCGAGCCAGTGCCGCGTCGTCGCGGAGATCTCGCCGCCGCTCTCCTCCAGCTCGGCGCAGACCGCGTCGTAGGACTCCGGTTTGACGACCACCGCGACGCCCTCGTGGTTCTTGGCGGCGGCGCGGATCATCGTCGGCCCGCCGATGTCGATGTTCTCGATCGCCACCTCCGGCGCCACCTCGTGGCCGGCGACGGTCTGCTCGAACGGGTAGAGGTTGACGCAGACCAGGTCGATCGGCCCGATCCCCTCGCGCTCCAGCGTCGCCACGTGCTCGGGGTCCTCGCGCCGCGCCAGCAGTGCCGCGTGCAGCCGCGGGTGCAGCGTCTTCACCCGGCCGTCGAGGATCTCCGCCTGCCCGGTGAACGCGGAGACGTCGGTCACCTCGAGGCCGGCCTCGCGCAGCGCCGTCGCGGTGCCGCCGGTGGAGAGGATCTCCACCCCAAGGGCCGCCAGGCTCCTGGCGAAGTCGGCGACCCCGGTCTTGTCGGAGACCGAGAGCAGCGCCCGCCGCACCCGGATCGCGCCGTCGCTCACGGCGTTCTCCCTGGTGTCTGCGGCCGGCTCGTTCATTCAGTCGTCGATCAGGACGACCCGGGGATCGTCGGCGTCGATCCTAACCCGGCCCTCCGCGATCATGCGGATCGCCTCCGGGTAGAGCTGGTGCTCGACCGAGTGGATCGCCGCCTCGAGCACCTGGCGCTCGCGCCCCACCGGGACCGGCACGCGGCGCTGCAGGATCGTCGGCCCGGTGTCGACCCCCTCGTCGACGAAGTGGACGGTTACCCCGGTGTCCCGCACACCCGCCTCCAGCGCCCGGCCGATCGCGTCGAGGCCGGGGAAGTCCGGCAGCAGGGCGGGGTGGATGTTGACCACGCGGCCGCGGAAGCGGGCGACGAAGGGTTCGCTGAGCAGCTGCATGTAGCCGGCGAGCACCACCAGGTCGGCCCGCCGCGCTTCGACCCAGTCGGCCATCGCGGCGTCCCGGCCGATCCGGTCGTTGTAGGCGTCGGCCGGGAAGACCGCGGTGTCGACCCCCGCCGCCGCGGCCCGCTCCAAGGCCCGCGCCCCCGGCTGGTCGGAACCGACCCCGACCACCTCGATCCCGCCACGCCCGTGCAGCTGGTCGAGAATCGCCTGCAGGTTGGTGCCGGACCCCGACGCGAGGACCACGATGCGGAACGCGCTCACCGCCGCATCTTCGCAAGCTCGCGGCCGTAGGATCGGCGGGTGTCCTTTCTCGGGGACCTTGGGATTGAGGTGCCGGTCGTCCAGGCGGGGATGGGCGGTGGGCTCAGCCGGCACGAGCTGGCGGCGGCGGTCTCCGATGCGGGGGGTCTGGGGACGATCGCGGTCGGCGGCGCCCCGGCGATCGCGAGCGAGCTGCGGGCGGCGCGCGCCCTGACCGAGCGCCCGCTCGCCGTCAACCTGCTGCTGCCGTTCGCGCGCCGCGACTGGTTCGAGGCCGCGTGGGAGGCCGACGTCGTCGTCACCTTCTGGGGGAAGCCGCGGCGCCGCACGCCGGGCACCTGGATCCACCAGTGCGGCAGCGTGGCCGAGGCGCGCGCCGCCTACGCCGCCGGGGCCGACGCGGCGATCGTGCAGGGGGTCGAGGCCGGCGGCCACGTCCGCGGCGACATGCCGGCTCTGGAGCTGCTGGAGCGGGCACGGGCCGCCCTGCCCGCCGGGTTCCCGCTGCTGCTCGCCGGCGGCGTTGCCGAGCGTGCCGACGTCGCGGCGGCGCTCGACGGCGGCGCGGCCGCGGCGGTCGCCGGCACCCGCTTCCTCCTCTCGGAGGAGAGCCGCGCGCACCCGGAGTACCGCCGACGATTGCTCGACGCCGAGCAGACGATCCTCACCGAGCTGTTCGGCGCCGGCTGGCCGGCCCCCCACCGGGTGGTGGCGAACGCGGCCACCGAGCGCTGGCTTGGCACCGACCGCCGTGGCCCTGCGCTGAACCGCGCGATCAACCGAATCATGGCTCCGGGCGCCCGCTTCCTCCCGGCATCCCAGCAGCTCCGCCTCGCCCGCACCCAGCACCCCGGCAGCCGCCTCCTCACCCCGCTCGGCCCAACCGACGACGGTCCCGACACCCTCCTCGACGCCGGTCCGCTCTACGCCGGCCAGACCGTCGCCCGCATCCAAAACATCAGCCCAGCCCCAAAGCTCGTCGCCGACCTGACGCCCTGAGACCGATCCCGGCAGGGGTGGAACGTCTTGTACTTTTTCGCCACCCCGACCTCGAACGGCCACCTCCGAACTCGAAAAAGTTAAGTGGAACCCTGCCGGGATCGGTCTCAGCCGCTGGCCGGAACGACCGCGACCTGCTCGAGCGCGAACTTCCCGTTCGCCTCGTCGGGATCGCCAAGGGGGTAGTTGCCGCTGAAGCAGGCGTCGCAGTGTTCGTCTGGACCGCCGCCGATCGCCTCGTAGACCCCCTCCATCGAGAGGTAGGCGAGCGAGTCCGCGTTCAGCTCCTCGGCGATCTCCTGCACGGTGCGGCCGTGGGCGATCATCTCCTCGCGGGTCGACATGTCGACCCCGTAGTGGCAGGGGTGGCGGATCGGCGGCGCGGAGATCCGCAGGTGCACCTCGCGGGCGCCGGCGTCGCGCAGCATGCCGACGATCTGCCGCGTCGTGTTGCCGCGCACGATCGAGTCGTCGACGACGACGATCCGCTGCGCGGCGACGATCTCCGGCAGCGGGTTGAACTTCAGCCGCAGGCCGTGCTTGCGCAGCTCCTGCCCGGGCTGGATGAAGGTCCGCGCCACGTAGCGGTTCTTGATCAGGCCGTCGTCGCGCGGCAGCCCCGAGGCGCGCGCGAAGCCCGACGCGGCCGGGTTGCCGGAGTCCGGCACGGCGATCACCAGGTCGGCCTCGACCGGCGCCTCGCGCCAGAGGATCTCGCCCATCCGCCCCCGCGCCTGCTGCAGGACCTTGCCCTCCAGGCGGCTGTCGGGGCGGGAGAAGTAGATGTGCTCGAAGACGCAGCTGGCCCGCCGCTCGGTCTTCACGACCTGCCGGGTCTCCAGGCCGCGCTCGGTCAGCGAGACCATCTCGCCCGGGTGCACCTCGCGCATCAGCTTGGCGCCGATGATGTCGAAGGCGCAGCTCTCCGAGGCGACGACGAAGCGGTCCTCGAGCTTGCCCAGCGAGAGCGGCCGGATCCCGTGCGGGTCGCGGAAGGCGACGATCGCCCGCTTGGTCATCACGACGGTCGAGTAGGCGCCCTGCAGGCGCGGCATCACGGCGGCGACCGCGTCCTCGATCATCTTGCCCTCGTGGGAGGAGAGCAGGGCGGCGATGATCTCCGAGTCGGAGGTGCCGCGGAAGTCGATCCCGCGCTCCTTCAGCTCCGCCCAGAGCTCGACCGCGTTGGTCAGGTTGCCGTTGTGGGCGAGGGCCAGCTCGCGGCCGTCGTCACGCCAGACCGGCTGGGCGTTCTCCCAGGAGCCACCGCCGGTGGTCGAGTAGCGCACGTGGCCGATCGCCATGTCGCCCTCCAGCGCCCGCAGCTTCTCCTCGTCGAAGACCTGGGAGACGAGGCCCGAGTCGCGCATCGTCGTGATGTGCCCGCCCTCGCAGGTGGCGATCCCGGCCGACTCCTGGCCGCGGTGCTGCAGCGCGTAGAGCGCGAAGTAGGCGAGGCGGGAGACGTCGTGGCCGGGCGCGTATACGCCGAACACCCCGCATTCGTCGCGCGGGCCGTCGCGATCTATCGGCTGCCCCTGAGTCGGAGTCAAAGCGCGTGTTTCCTTGCGTTGGAAAAGGACGTGACGCGCAGGCAGACTGCCTACTCCGGCAGGGTAGCAGCGGGCTACGTCGGCTCGCCCATGCGCAGATCGAAGCGCTCGAGCAGCTCAGGGACGGTCTCCGGCCGCATGTCGAGGGCGTAACGCCCGCACAGAGCCGCCACTTCCTCCGGATCGGCCTGCAGCACTCCCCCCATGTCCACCAGCTCCTCGAAGAAGTGCTCGAAGCCGGCTGGGGCGATGATCTCGAGGATCCGGCAGGGCTCCTCGCCGGCGTTCCAGAAGGTGTGCCACTCGTTGCGCGGCTTGAAGACAAGGTCGCCGGGCCCCGCCTCCAGCACCTCGTCGCCGAGCAGCGCCCCCATCCGCCCCTCCAGCACGTAGCTGTACTCGTCCTCGCGGGTGTGGCGGTGCAGAGGCGCCGCCAGGGCCCGCGGGGGCAGCGGGTGTTCGACCAGGGAGAAGTCACCGCCCGCGTCCTCGCCGTCGATCATGAAGCGCACCCCGATGCTGCCAAGGAATCCCGCCTTGCCGTCGCGGGGACCAATCACCGTCGCCATCGTCGTTCTCCTTTCGTTGGAAATCCGTGTTGCGCGAGGCAGCGATTACGAACTTGTGGTGGCTATAGCCACCCAAACTCCGTTATCGCTTACTCAGGTTCTCGCCGCTCTCCGGGTCGAAGAGATGAAGACGGTCGGTGTCGGCCCAGAGCTTCGCCGTGTCGCGGCGTTTGACCTTGCTGGCGGGTTCGAGGCGGGCGACTAGCTGCTCCTGGCCCTCGCGCTGTTCGGGGACGCCGGTCTCCTCGAGGCGGTCGGCGATCACGTCGGCGAGCTGGTCGGACTGGACGCCTTCGGACTCGACGTGGAAGTAGGCGAAGAGGTCGGAGCCGAGCGACTCGACCAAGTCGATCTCCGCCTCGAAGACGATGCCGCGCTCCTCGGCGAGGTCGCCGACCAACGAGGCGTCTTCGAAGCTCTCCGGGCGAAGGCCGGCCACCACGGGGCCGTCGTGGCCGCGGCCAATCTCCCCGCTGAGGTCCGCCTCGCCGATCGGCAGCACCACCTTGCCGCCGCTCACCTCGCCCGGCATGAAGTTCATCGCCGGCGAGCCGATGAAGCCGGCGACGAAGAGGTTCTCCGGGTTGTCGTAGAGCTCGGCCGGGGTATCGACCTGCTGCAGGACGCCGGCCCGCATCACCGCCACGCGGTCGCCGAGCGTCATCGCCTCGGTCTGGTCGTGGGTGACGTAGACCGTGGTCGTCTCCAGTTTCGTCTGCAGCCGCGCCACCTCGGTCCGCATCTGGACCCGCAGCTTCGCGTCGAGGTTGGAGAGCGGCTCGTCCATCAGGAAGGCCCGCGGGTCGCGGACGATCGCCCG
>Ga0190274_10000545_pt1 | contig 22289 bp, 21 predicted proteins | sample Popmic531T_FD_133002 | JGI IMG/M metagenome (GOLD analysis project Ga0190274, IMG submission 133002) | Populus adjacent soil microbial communities from riparian zone of Yellowstone River, Montana, USA - 531 T | ecosystem: Environmental > Terrestrial > Soil > Riparian zone | place: USA: Montana... | reverse complement strand
TTTGAACAAAAACGGTCGCGAATTGAGAACAAAAAAACTAATTGATTTAATTAAGAAAAACAAAAACGCACAACAACGTCTATATGCCATGAAGGTCCCAGAGGTTATTGAGCATTAGTTCCCGAACGATTGTATAATAACAAGATGAAAGTAACATATCCGATACCAGACCAAAAGATTTCTCAGTATGTCCAGGGTATCCTTGTTATTGAAAATTATCAGGATAGTAGTTCCTTTATACTACCATTGTTTGCCAACGGGACACCGACATTGCTCTTTCAAACTCAAAAGGGACAGGTCAGGAATCTCTCAAACTATTTAACGCTTTTCGGTCAGACAGTTTCACCGGAAAAAATGTTTATCAAAGACAAGTTTACTCTAATTGCCTACTTCTTGAAACCAATTTCTTTGATTTCACTCTTTGGTATCACTGGACAAGAGCTAAGAGATAATCCTATTGACTTTAATTTACTCTCAAAGAATTCGGGTTTACAGGAGCAATTACTAAATGCAACAACAACAAGTCAAATGCTCACATTACTTAACGACTACATATTGGGATTGATATTAAAAACCAATCCAGGTGATTGGCGAATAAAATACGCAACAGAAAAAATTCTACTTAATTCTTGTAAAAATATTTTAGTCACAATTCAGAACGAACTTGGTTTAACCGAACGATCTTTTCAAAGAATGTTCGAAAGAAATATTGGAGTTTCACCAGGTCAGTTTCGGAGAATTAGTCAATTCAATAAAGCATTTCGGCAACTCAATAAGCGACAGTTTCAAACTCTGTCCGACATTGCATTTGACAATGATTACTCAGACCAAAGTCACTTTATCAGGTCATTTAAAGAGTATACAAAGCTCACACCCACAGAATATTTAAACCTAAGCTCACTTTCATGACAATTCACTTTGTCGGGTTTGTTCTATTCCTATATTATAGTTTATTGAAACTTTGCACCAAAATATAATTGCATATAAAATGAGAAAACTAATAATTTCGGAATGGGTATCGCTGGATGGAGTATTTGACGCTGACCCTCTTTATTTTAATAAATGGTGGATGCCATTTGACAGCCCAAGCCGTCAGAAATATATTCAGGACACAATCAATAATTGCGATATTATGCTCTATGGCAGAACCACCTATGAAATGCTTTACCCATACTGGTCATCTTTTAAACACAATGAACAAAATGTCGCAGACAAGTTGAATAAAGGCAGAAAATATGTTGTGTCATCAAAGCTTAAAAAAGCACCTTGGGAAAATACAACCATCATCAACAAGAATTTTGTCAATGAGATTGGAAAAATAAAAGAAGAAAATGGCGGGTACATCCTTGTGCAGGGAAGCTCAACTTTAATAAAACCTTTGATGGAAGCAGGGCTTGTTGATGAGTTAAGATTATTAATCACCCCAGCTATTGTAGGTGGAGGAAAACGACCATTTACAGAACTCATAAATATCAATTTGGAACTTCCCAAGGTTCAACAGTTGGACAAACAACTGGTATTACTGACTTACAAGCCGTCAAAATAATAATTGATTTGTAAATTTCTATCTAATACTCTGGAGAAACAGAAAGGTAGCCGATAACATAAGCTTAAAAGAAATAGCGAGTGCAGTGGTTAATTAAGAGGCAGCAGTTTTTATTTACATTTGTCTTGAGTGAAAGTGTTGTACATAAAATCCACCACTTCGCTAAGCCCTGAATCGTTATCGGAAAACATTTCCAAATCCATTAATAAAAATCTTGAAATGACATGGAACTGAGTCTCGAAGCAATAAATATAAATGAGGATATTACAAGAGAAATTTATGCTTCAGAAGATTGCCAAAATCTACTCAAAATGTGGCAGGATTATTATCCAAAAACAGGTTTCAATTTGCCTTGGATTGGCTATTTTATAAAACAAGAAAATAGAATTATGGGCAGTTGTGCCTTTACAGGAAAGCCAATCGATAACAGAGCAGAAATTTCATATTGGACTTTTAAAGAGCATGAAAGAAAGGGAATTGCGTCATGGGCTTGCAGGCAACTTATTTCAATTGCAAGAAAAGCCAATCCAGGTATTGTAATAATTGCTAAGACTCTGCCTGAAAATAATGCATCAACTAAAGTATTAGAACGAAATGGGTTTGTATTTTCGGGAATAGTCCAGGATCATGAAATTGGAGATGCATGGGAATGGAAATTATAATCCTTAATTATGCCAGGCAAGCTGAAACAATTTATGAAGTTGCAAAAATATAAAGCAGGATTATTTGTGTTTTCAAACCTGCTCTTGTTGAATATGATCGCCTGCGGTCAAAATCCAAATTTTTATATCTATATCTGTTTTGGGCAGTCAAATATGGAAGGTCAGGGAACAATTGAACCACAGGACCTGAATGTTGATAGCCGTTTCAAAGTTTTCCAAGCTCTTGATTGTCCTAATCTAAACAGGACAAAATGTACATGGTACACAGCTCTTCCTCCTACATGTCAATGTAACAGCAAACTTTCACCCGCTGATTATTTTGGAAGGACAATGGTTGCAAACCTTCCGGATAGCATTACAATTGGAATTATTAATGTAGCTGTTAGCAGTTCTGATATCAGGCTATTTGACAAATACCTATATCAAGATTTTGATTCTGCTCATACAGAAAGCTGGTTTATAAATAGAGTTGCAGCTTACGAATGGAATCCTTACGAGTATATTATCCAGCTTGCTAAATGGGCGCAGGAAGATGGCATTATCAAGGGTATTCTTTTGCATCAGGGAGAAACAAATACAGGACAAATACAGTGGCTATCGTATGTTCGTAAAATATATTATGTCATGCTAAATGATTTGTCATTAATGGCGGAAGACGTTCCACTTTTAGCCGGGGAAGTAGTTTCGGCTGAAGGTAATTGTTGCTCAAGTATGAACTCAATAATTAAAATGCTTCCTCAAGCAATTCCTACTGCCTGTGTCATCTCGTCAGCCGGTTGCCCTTCACAGGATGTAGCACATTTTAATTCTGAAGGCTACCGAATGTTAGGAACCAGGTATGCAATAGAAATGCTTTCAATCATGGGCCATATTATTACATGTCATGAAAAATAAATAAATGACTACAACCTGTCGTATTGTTAGCGGTCAGAATAAAACAACATCCTGCATATTTTGAAAGACAAGCAAACAATACCCACCTTTTTTTCAAAACAATCTGATTTTAGAAAGTGGTTACAAAAGAATCATAAAAAGGAAACTGAGTTGCTGGTTGGCTTTTATAAGGTTGGCAGCGGTAAACCAAGCATGACATGGAGCCAATCAGTTGACGAAGCTCTTTGTTTTGGTTGGATAGACGGCGTTCGCAAATCAATTGACAAATACAGTTACACGATTCGGTTCACCCCAAGAAAACCGACAAGTATTTGGAGTGCTGTAAACATTGCCAAAGTTGAAGAATTGACCAGGCAAGGACAGATGAGACCCGCAGGACTTGCAGTATTTGGTTTTAGGCAGGCGCATAAATCTAAAATTTACGCCTTTGAAAATCCGGAAGTAAAATTATCGCCTGATTTTGAAAAGAAATTCAAAGCCGATAAAATAGCATGGAATTATTTCCAATCTCTTGCACCATCTTACCGCAAATATTCAACGAGCTGGGTGATGAGTGCAAAGCAGGAAGCCACAAGAATTAAACGGCTTGACGAACTTATTGCTGACAGCAAAGCAGGAACGAACAGGTGGAAGGACAATAAATACACCAAGAAATAATACACCGAGATGACGGCAAATTTTCACAGAAACAAGAACGGACTTCTAATAATTGTATCATTTCTATTTTTCAGCAATTGCTCGACGAATAAGACCTACGAAGAAATGTCGCCTGTGCAAAACCCTAATGAGTGCAACACGATCGGAAATGAAAAACATCCTCACGACAAAATATTTTCTGTTTAATTACGGCTGTGCGGTTGCACTGACTTTGATACTGCTTATTGCAGCTCAAATTCCATTTGTTGCATATTTAAGTTTGTTTTTAATCGGTGGCGGACTTTTAGCTCATTACTACCTGACCAATGTGTTTAGGTTCACGCTGACAATTCTGAGTTTCTTCTTAAACTTCATTCTTTGGACAGCCGAACAAGTAAACATCGAAAGTGCATTTCACTATACTCCACTTTATCAATCCGAGGACTATAAATATCTTGTCGTATTACTAGGGGCTTTTCTTTGGGTGACAAATAAAATAATCATAGACTTTATCTTTATTCAATTTAAAGTCCAGATTAAAGAAATGAATATTGAACTTTTAGTTCAAAAATTTAAAAAGGCACAGGCGGACGCGTAAGTGTGTCGCGCCTGCAGGGTATCGGCTTGACTTCTTCTACCTATTCGTAAAATTTAATTTACGACATCAAAAACCGTTTGTATTTTCATTTTAACATTTGTGCGTATAGTCAGTTAATGCTTCGTTAGGGATAGGTTAAATCTGCAAACGTTAACAGGCGAGTAAATAAATATCGGGTAAGATTGCTTCAGGTTTTTTTTTCCAAACAGGAATAGTGCATTCTCTCAATTCCAATAAAAAAATATTATAACCAGAAGTCTCATGAATTTAACCCGACGCAAGTTCTTACAATCCTCCTTCTTCATTGGCTTCGCCTTAGCAACAAAAAAAGGTTGGGCAAACAATCTTCCCATGCCGTCAACTGAGCGCCGCGACCTCTTTCCACAGGGAGTGGCATCAGGTGATCCAACATTTGACAGTATAATCTTGTGGACGCGGCGTCCACCGGTAAAAGATATTTCCACCAAAAAGTTGATCGTTGAAATATCTACCTCTCCGGAATTCAAAAAAATCCTGGCAGGTGGTACTGCAGAAATCAGTGCTGATTCAGATTGGACATGTCGTTTCCTGGTTACAGATCTCGAACCCGATCGTGAGTATTGGTACCGCTTCGTAGATGATCATGGTTTCGCCAGTAGGATCGGTCGTACCATGACGGCTCCGAGCAATGATTCGGATGAACCCGTTCGTTTCACGTTTGTGAGTTGCCAATGTCCGAACGAAGGTGCCATGAATGCTTACCGCAAGATGATCTTTGAAGATGAGAAACGTTCAAAAGACAATCGACTTAATTTTGTATTGCACCTGGGAGATTTTATTTACGAAGTCACGTGGTATGCCGAAGATAATCCAAATGGAAACCGTGGGCGTACCATCAAAAACCTTTACAAGTTTCCGCAAGGCAGGAAGGTTGGCAATTTTCATCTGCCGGTTACACTCGAGGATTATCGTACACTCTACCGTGCTTACCTCGAGGATCCTGACTTACAGGATGCCCGTGCCCGCTGGCCCTTTATCTGTGTCTGGGACAATCACGAATTTGCCTGGGCAGGATTTCAAAGTTGGTATGTGGCAGGAAGCGCCTACAATGCTCCTGCACAAAACCAGAAAGTGTATGCCAACCAGGCTTGGTGGGAGTTCATCCCTGCGATGGTACAACAACCCGGAAACCCCAAGCTCGAAAAATTCATTGCTCCGGTAGTAGTGGATACACCCATGGAGGAGTTCAACGATGACGGACTTTCAGAAGAGCCGAACAACCTGATTGCGATCAATAGTTTGAAGATCCAGCGGGTACTGCGTTGGGGCAAGAATGTCGATTTGCTTCTCACCGATAATTGGTCATTCCGTTCTCCGGATATGTCGAGTGATGATTTTAATACTCCGGAATATCCGAGGGTCTCAGCACAGATGCCTTTTGAAATTATGAATTATGGTCGTCATTATAATAACGACAACCCTCCGGAAACTATTCGTTTCAACGGCAAGGACATTCCGAATCCGACAAAAGATGTACATGCGCAGACTTTCCTGGGTCACGAACAAAGAAGCTGGTTTTTAGAACAGCTCGGTGCTTCTAATGCGCGCTGGAAAATCTGGGGCCATACTTTCGGCTCCATGGATATCCGAAGCGATTATCAAAATCTGCCTGGCGAGCTGGGAAGCAAGTGGCCTAAAGATGTTGGGTATGCAATAATGGACAGTCGATTCCCTCGTGATAAAGACTTGATATTTGATTTTGTACGCGATCAGAAAATCACTGGGTTTTGTTTTGTATCAGGCGATCGTCATGGGTTTTATGCCGGTCTAGCTTCCAAGGCGTTGCCACCGAAGAAATTCGAACCACTGGGCGTGGAATTCATTACCGGTTCTATTTCGCAGCAGACTCTTTTCGAAGTAATGGAAGTAACCATGAAAAAAGATCATCCGATGCGCATGCTGCACCTGATCGATCAACCAGATGGCAAAGTGATCCCTTCGATGAATGTTACTGCTATGCATGGCGTGCTTTCAACGCTGAAGTTGAAGGAAACCGGGGACATGAAGCAGGCCCGTGCTGTTCGTAATCCGGACGTGGCGCCGCATTTGTCATTCCTTGACCAGGGCGGTCACGGCTATGCTCTTGTGACAGCAACCAAGGAGCAGGTTTCTACGGAGTTCGTATGTATACCGCGTCCACTTGTACGTAGTGAAGGAAGTGATGGAGGTCCTTTGGTCTATCGTGTTGTACATCGTACACGTTTATGGAAGGCAGGCGAATCGCCTAAGCTTGAACAGGAAATCCTCGAAGGCAATCCGCAGTATTCTATCTGAGTTTTTGATTCTGTATAAAAATGAATTAGCAAAATAGTGCGTCCGGAACTATGTCAGCATTGGTAAAACCAATCAACATTATATTTTTGACCTTGCAATACTGAACAACTATCAGTTTCAGTTATTCGTTCCGAAGGCTGGAAAATATTATTTTCGCTACCTCAATTACAATTTGCAAAATGTTCAAAATCCTCTTTACTCTCACTCTTAGTCTTGCCGTGGCTTTTGCCTCCGCGCAGTCGCTTACAACTATTCCCTTACCCGAATCGTGCACAATTAGATACTATTCAGAAAACGATACTATTTCTGTAGTTACTACGGTTTGGAATAACATGTATTACCGGTATAAACACGATACGACGTGGACACAAATCACTCTTCCGTTTGATGTGGTAAATAACATTTCGGTTTATAACACTCACATTTATGCTTTTGGCCTAAGCACTAGCGACACCAGCTTGTGCGGCATCATGGTTTCAACAGACTTTGGAAATACATGGACAAGGAAAGTATCTCAAAGCTTCCTTCTTGCTCACAATTTTACCAGTATGGATGCGAATCCGTTTGCCAGCAATGACAATGAGTTTGCTTTTACGTATGGTGGAACTGCACTTAAGAAGTTTACTTATTTTTCAGGAGTAACTACGGACATTACTCCCTACTCTGGCCTTATACCTTGTCACAAATTGCAATATTGGAATGGAACGCTTTATTACTATGAATATAACCAAACAAACGGAAGTGTTATTGGTGGCGAAGTTTTATATGCAATAACAAACACAGTATGGGGTTCACATGGCATTCCGTCGAATGGTTTACAGATGGTGGCAACCGAACGTGGAAGTGACATGTTGTTTGTTGACAGGGGGAACGGTCTTTTTTTCACCAGCACTACAGGCGGGTATCCTTTCAATCAATGGTCGTTCAATTCGGGAAGTGATTATTCATCATACTTCCAGGTAATTTGTGGTTATGGAAAGTTCTATGTTTATAAAGGCAGCACCATTTACTATTCATCTAACGGAACTACATGGAGCAGTTTTTATAATTTATCTGTTCCGGGAGGAACTTTTTTGGAAGTCCTTCCCAATGGAAACCTCTTGATGAACTGCGGTACATTAATGGAGTATAACCCGGTGACAGATACTTTTAAACCCTTTACACACGGCATATCCGAACCAATCATTGAAGATGCTTATATAAATTCTTCTAACGATGTATTAATGATAGCAGATAACCTGAAATATTATAAACCCTCGGGCCAAAATGATTGGAAATTGTTGTTCAATCTTAATGACCTTGAAACCCCGCATATTGCCGACAATGGAAATCTATACCTGCATGATTACTCGCACATATATGTAAGTAGTGATAGTGGTAATACATTTAGTTCACCCGGTTCACTTTACTCAGTTGGAATGTTTCATAAAAACGACAGTGTACTTATTCTAAGAAATGACAGCATAAAGATGTCTGCCGATGGCGGAAGTACAGTTATCCCCATGACTACGCCATCATATTCCGATGCAGTGATCTATATCAGTATTGCAGCAACAAATTTTAACAGAAATCAGTTGATGATCGATGCCATATATGCCAGCTTCTATCATCAGCTTTTTTACACTACTGATTTTGGTAATACCTGGATAACATCGGACACCATTGATAACAGCAGTAATGTGTATGGAACTTCCTTTGCAATTGACAACAATCCTTATTATTTAAAAGTAAATAACTTCGGCATTGATTCAATCTACGAGATCTTACCTTCCACAGACCAGCTGATGACTGTCTACCAAAATAATCCTGCAGACACCATCATAGAAAAAAATTTCTGGGCCGATGATAACCATTTATATTTTCAACAAATAATTAAGTCCGGAAACCAGTACCTTTTCGAGATTTACAGGTCATTGAATCTATACGGATCGTTTACGCAACTTTTTTCGATTCCTGTTGATGGTGTAATAGGAGAAACTCCCGGATATTTTGCCAATTGCAAAAACAAAAAACTCTTTTGGATGGCGAGGAACCAGTTGTTTTTGTTTGATGATAACGCTGTTTTGTCAGTCAATGAAACCGAAAATTCAAATAATATTTTAATTTATCCCAATCCTGTATCGGATAAAATAAATTTAATCTCCAGCACACAATTTAATTCGCTGAAACTATATAATGTACTTGGAAAAGAAGTTTATAATAACAAACAAATTTCTTCACCCATTAGTATTCCTATAAGTGATTTTCCGGAAGGAATTTACTTTTATGAATTGACCGGTTTAGACGGCGTTTTAAAATCGGGAAGGTTTATCAAAAATTAACTTCCAGCAGCGAACAGTACGAATGTGAATGCCTGGCCTGGATATTTTATCGCAGGATTGGGTCAGGGACTATCGGATCTTCTACATCGCACAATTTTATGGAAGGCAGGCGAAAGGCCTAAGCTTGAACAGGAAATCCTCGAAGGCAACCCGCAGTATTCAATCTGAGTTATTGATTGAGTATAACACCGGCCCCTCCTCACTGTTTCAAAAACTTCCGCACGACTGATTGATCGCCTGAAATGAGCTGTACAAAATAAGCGCCTGCGGGAAAATGGCTGATGTCAACCTGCTTCAGGTATGACTGAACGGATTTCTCTGACCAGCTGCTGATCAAATCACCGGCGATGTTGCTGATCATGATGGTAACCGGTGATGGTTGCTTTGAATAGTAACTGATAAATAATTTTTTGCCCGCTGGATTTGGATAGACGGAAAAGGATATTTTTTTTTCATTTTCCTCAAATCCAACTGATAAGGTTTTTACAATGGCAAAATGATCTGCAATACTATCTGACATCAGCAATAATTTTGCTTCCAACGTATCCCCATGCACAACAATAACCATGGATCCAAAATCGGTATTCGTGGAATAGAACATGGCTGGATGAGGCCAGTCAGGCTGAATGGTTTGTATTTCGCCCCCGCATCCGACAACAGCGTAAACGGCACCTTCATAAAATGGTGGAACTTTTGTATAAAAATCGGGTGGCTCTCCCCCACCCTGGTCAACAACCACGGATGTATCAAAGGTTGAGGAAGTTCCATAATGTCCATGCAGCAGATACGAACGCTCATAGTCGTGGCTGTGTCCGCTCAATACGAGGTCTACACTGTAATTTTCAAGGACAGGTAAAAAGGTCTGCCGCATATAGATCTGGTCGTCTTCGATATCTGAATCATGGTATCCTTTGGAATAAGGAGGACTATGAAAATATACAATGATCCATTGCTGGGTATTCGCAGCCAGGTCTGCATTGAGCCAATTCAACATGGCTGTAGTATTTACCATTCCAAACGAATCAATATTTGATTCGAGACACACAAAATGAATGTTGGAATAGTTGAAAGAGTAATAAGCCTCCGTACCAGATGCGACTCCACCAGCTTCGCCATTTTCCGGAAAAATAAACTGATCAAAATACGGACCGGTTTGATTGGCTGCGCTTGAATAAAACAATTCATGGTTTCCCAAAGTGGAATAAGAAACACTCTGCCGCAATATACTTTCATAATGCCCGGTGAATACATTATACGTGTACTCTTCATCACTGCCAGAGGGATATGCGTTATCTCCAAGCCATAATAAGAGATTTGTATAACTGTCTGCTGTATAGGAAAAATACGCGTCACGTATCAGGTTTTGTCGCTCATGACTGGTTCCAAAGTCGCCCATGGTCCATATCCGTACCGGGGTCACAGCAGATTGAACAGGCGGAGTATAAAAATAGTAAGAGGAATCTCCTGCCAGCAATTCTTCTGAAGAGTAAACAGAATAATAATATTTTGTAGCCGGAGAAAGACCCTGGATCTGCACAAAATGATCGACAGTCGAATCTACTTCTAAAATGGAATCAGAAAACGAAAGCGTTTGTCCGTAAAGGATTTTTCCCGCCTCTGGAACAGAGGTGCGCCAGCAAACGTACATTGAATTCGGAGTTGCCAGCTGTAGGTAAGGACTTCGGGCCAATACAACGGCTGTATCCCCAAGAAGACTGAGATCAAAGCTCAGATCAGAATTGGCTGTGGTGACCAGATGAATTTCAACAGCAATCACATTTGTTCCGTTTACCAGACCTGCGGGACTAAGAAATGCGGAAAGAAAAATGCTCTCTGCCCCATCCGAAATGGATGCAGAGGCAAAAGTGGAGGAAGTGATTGTGTCCCCAGGCATATTACTGCGGTAGATTTCAGTCCCGTTCAGGTATACGACAGCGCCGTCATCACGCTTCAGATTGAGTCGTAAGCTTTTGTAGATGGTTGCGTCGGTGACAGAGAAAGTTTTCCTGAAATAACTCGTGACATATTTGAGTGAATCAAATGGTCCGTAACTGATGACTGTGGTTTCATCTCCATCCCCATATCCGAATTCCGCCGGTGCCGAAGACCACAATGAATCCTGGAAAGCAATTGAAGTCCATCCCGTCCCCTGATCGGAGCCATCGTCAAGGTATTTCCAGTCAGCACCTGCCTGTATCAAAGTATCAGGTACAGAAGAGACTGCAACTGGAAGACTGATATAACAAGAAGCAGTCAATACTAAAAATCGAACTGCACCATGAAAAAAATAATTGCTCATGTTACTTTGTCGATCGGCATTTAAGGGTTGGTTGCGCTTCAAAAAACAGGATGAAGAAGCAAGGTAAAAAAACATTCCTTTCCCCGGGATAAAAGAGCAGACCTGCCATATTAATGTGAGCTTTTCAGAAAGGACTCTCCAAAATATCAAGTCCGTCGGAACGTCTACCCGACCCTGGAACTTATAATAAAAGTTCCGAATAAAGCATTATGTTTGTTGTATTCCAGCACCTTTTAACTGGTAAAGATTCTGATAATTAATCGCTATCCGAAATGTTAAAACTGCGTACAACTTTTTTTTACATTCGAAATAATTTAATCCAAACCATAGAATGAAAACATTAAACTTTTTTCTCGGAGTGACAATTCTATTTTTCCTATTTCAGATACAGGCAAAAGCACAGCCATATCACAGGTTCCTTGAAAATAATTCCTGGTATGAACGTACTTCATATTTCGGCGGACAAAGTTTTTATTGGTTTTATAAATCAAATGATACGCTGATAAGTGCAGTTAATTATACAATAATAAGAGTAAGTTCAAGCTCGCAGGAATATTATGTAAGAGAAGACACTATTGCCAGACAGGTATATTTAAAACTACCTGGTGTCCCGGAAGAATTACTGTACGACTTTTCACTGACACCGGGCACTATTTTCTTGTTTCAAGGCGTTTCCTTTTTCTTAGATTCAATAGGTACTACAGCTACAGCCTTTGGCAACAGGAATAAATTCTATTATCATAATGTTGCAAATTCATCTTTTCAAGCAACAACGATTGAAGGCATTGGTTCTAAAGAACACCCAATGACATTCAAAGTATTTTTGAGTGATCCCGTCTATGATGTAATATGCACTTACATAGCAAATTCTCAATATTATTATTCGGGTTTTGATACATGCGCCCCTAATCCTTTCACTGCGATTGAGAAAATAAATAGTAAGGATGCTTTCAGTCTTTTTCCAAATCCTGCACATGACAAATTTATGATTAAGTGCTCTCAATTAAATTCCCAGCTCGAGATCTTCAACATTCTCGGAGAAAGAATTTATTCAGCCATTTTATATGAATCAGAAAACAACATAGAGTTGAATAATGCTAAAGCGGGATTTTATATTGTAAGGATAAGCGATGGGGAGAAGGTTTATAGTCAGAAACTAGTAATTCAATAATACAACACGATATCGCTTGAACTGAGAGAAGCATATGCCAAATAGATTTGAAAAGAGCCACAATCGCAAATCAGGGAATCGGGTTAAAGATGTAAGTATCCTTATTCCAAAAATCAGGTCCGAATTCTTTGTACGACTTTATACTTATTTCGGAACAGATCCTGACGTTGGTTATGAGGGATATGAGTTTTTTATTAAAGATAATTTGACCGGCCTTGAATTCAGTGCGGGACTGACCGGTTTCGGACCAGGTTATTTTAGTGCCGACAACTCTGTTCAGGCAAAGGGAATTATTGACCTCTTCCACGAAGATCTTTTCAAAAATATAACTGAATTGAAAGATTGTAAATTAGTAATTCAACATGATTTTGGTAAAACCACTCTTGGGTACGAGAATGGAAGTTTAATTGAGATAGATGAGGAAGAATAAAACTACTGCTAACAAGTAGAAATAATATGACAACAAATTTTAAAATCAAATCATTAGAAGGCAACGAATTTTCTCACTTTTTTGATTTGGATAATTCTGAATTGGAAAAAATGGGAATGATGAGAATGATAGTTGACTCTCATCCGGGATATCCTTGCAGAGTAAGTTTGGAGGATGCTGAAATTGGAGAAGAAGTTATCTTATTGTCATATCTGCACCATAAAACTAATTCACCCTATCAATCCAGTGGACCAATATTCGTTAGGAAAATTGCTGAAACAGCAAATTTGAATGTAAATGAAATTCCAAAATTGCTTAATCATCGCTTGCTTTCACTTCGTGGTTTTGACATTCAAGGAATAATGAAAGAATCAACTGTGTTAGAAGGACAAAATTTGAGAGAGCAACTAAACAAGATATTTGAAAACCAAGAAATTAGTTACATACATATTCACAATGCAAAACCAGGTTGTTACAATTGTTTGGTGGAAAGGGCAGAGTAGCAAGAACGCATAACATAAGCGGGTTATTGAGACTTACTTTTAAAATAATAGTTTGGCTTTTTGTTGTCCTGCTCGCTAAACAAATTGAACAATTCTTTGGCGGAAGCAAGAAACAAACAGGCCGGTAAAATTCCAACGACAAACCGTCAAATTCCTAATCCAAACTTTTACTAATATTGAGATTTAAAATAGACCTATGAAACTATTCTTTCTTACACTTACATTCGTGAGCTTTTCTTTTTTCGCCATCGCGCAATCCCTTCCGTATAATATTTATCCACCCGACACCTTATTTATTACCTACCACTCCACTTCAACAAAAATTCATTACCAGGAAAAAATAGAAGAATTTAAAAAAGCCCCTTTAGCTACGGGAGATATTGTTTTTTTGGGAAACAGCATTACCGAGCTAGGTGGCAGCTGGGGTTATCGCACAGGCTGGAGAAATGTAAAAAACCGGGGCATCTCCGGGGATGTAACGGAGGGGGTTTTAAAAAGACTTGGCGAGATCACGTATACAAAGCCCAAAGCAGTTTTTCTGCTCATCGGCATCAACGATATCAACATCGCTGCCACCACGCCGCAATACGTCGCCGACAATATACTCGCCATTGCAAAAATAATTCGTAAAGGGTCTCCGGATACAAAGCTGTATGTGCAATCTATTTTTCCCACCAACACCGCTTCCATAAAGGAAAAAATTCAGCAAACAAATGCGCTGCTTAAAAAAAAAGCCTGCCGGAAGACTTATACCTTACTTAACACGCACGATTTGTTTGCCGATGAAGCTGATGGAATAAAAAAAGAATACACCAATGACGGGTTACACCTGAGCGAACAAGGTTATACTTTGTGGGCGGAATATTTGAAAAAGAAACTGCCTAAACTTGCCAATTAACTATCGGCAGGAAATTAAAATGAAAAAATGAAATGCAGATTTCAAATATGAAAACACCTGTTCTCATTGTACCAATTTTGTTCTTCCTGATATCAACATCTGGACAAAAAAAACAGGCAATTTCCTATCGGGTTCAAATAGACAGCATAGGACAAAGCCACGACTCAACATTGTATAAAATACTCTCATTTGAAAACGACATACTGACAAGGGAAACAATGGCTTTTCTCTTTCCTGACAGTCTTATAACTCCAAGACACATACTCAGAGGAAAATTTTTTACCCGGAAGACTTACTGCAAGAGAGTAATGAAGCATGGCGAAACAATTGAGTATTTATCTGAAGGGAGAAAAAGGATTACAAACTATTCCTATGGTAACCTCACTTCGACAAAATATTTGGATGTGAGTGAAAAGGAAATTTCGCCACCAAAGGATATATATCTTTTTGGTCCGTGCGGAACTGTCACAGGAGAATATTTAATTGAAGGTACGAAGAAACCAAAACCGGAAAACAAATAGTATGACCTTCGGTGAGTATGCAAGAAATAACTTTAAAAAATAAAATACTGAAATGAGAAAGTGTTCCTTGCTCAAGCAAATCTGCACCCTGCACCTATTAATTTTTACTCTCTCGTGTTACGGACAAACAGACGGATATTTTTTTCGTTGCAGCATCCGGGATAAAGCCGGAAACCTTTGGTTCTCCAATATGGGCAATGGCGTATATCGTTACGATCCTGCCACAGGCAAGAGTACCAATTTTACAAAAGAAGATGGATTGAACGATAATAACATTGAATCTATCTATGAAGATAAAGCAGGCAATCTGTGGTTCGGCACTGAAAAGGGAGTATGTCGTTACAACCCTTCGGCTCCACTTATAGCTGGTGGAAAATTATTTTCCGATATAACATCGAAAGCAGGCTTGTGCCAGTTTTATATCAATTGTGTTTCAGAAGACAGAAACGGAAATTATTGGTTCGGTACGAATGGCTATGGAGTATGTCGTTACAATCCAGCCACCGGTGCAGTTACTAATTTTACAAAGGAACAAGGTCTGGGCAGCAATGCTGTCCAATGTATTCTGGAAGATAAAGCAGGGAACCTTTGGTTTGGTGAAAGGGCCGGAGGTGTGTGCCGTTTTGATGCCGCTTCAGACAAATTTACAAAGGTTAACGATGGAGGATGTTTCAGCAGTCAGATCATGAGTATCATAGAAGATAAAAACGGGAACATATGGTTTGTCAATTTGTATAGCGGACTGTGCCGTTATGACGATAACTCATATAAACATTTTACAAGAGAAGATGGTCTTTGCAGTGATTCCATTTGCTGCATGTATGAGGATAAAAAGGGAAACCTTTGGTTCGGCAGCGATAGTAAATGGAACACAGGAGCCGGAGGTCTTTGTCGTTATGAACCTTACTTCGACTCCGCTCAGCACAAGTCGGGTACCGGCCAGGCAGGCTTTACCCGTTTTTCAACAAAAGACGGTCTGGAAAATTCCGATGTCTTTACGATCGTAGAAGACAATGACGGAAACATTTGGGTTGGTACCAGGGGCGGATTGTTTCGTTATCATTCACCTTCAGGCAAGTTTATAAACTATACTCACAAAGTGAAAAATAGTAACTGAGCAACCATTTTTGACAATAATAGTACATCCTATTTGCGAAAGGGGGAACACTTTTAAGGACGTCATTGAAGATTAAGAACCCCCATCCGATAACAAAGAGATTAATGCATTGCTGCAAAAGAAAATTTCGTTTCTTAGAGTGTTGAACAGGGGGTATTGCTTGATGTCCTGAAACGTTAACGACAACCAGTTGTGATAGCGCTAATTAATGACTTCACAACATTGAACTAACTTTCAAAAAAAATAAAATGAAAAAAAGTTACTTTTTAATCGCCGCAGCACTTACGTCACTTATAGAAATTTTAAATGCACAATCCCCCGACTGGCTTTGGGCAAAAGCAATTGGCGGAACAAGCGATGACCGTTGTTATTCCATTGCCATTGACCCCACAAATGGGGATGTCTACACCACTGGTTCTTTCTGGGGAACAGCCGACTTTGATCCGGGCGCTGGTGTATTCAATTTAACTTCGATATCGCAGGATGATATTTTCATTTCCAAATTAGACAGTTCGGGGAATTTTGTATGGGCAAAAGCAATAAATGGAATGGGTAGCAATATTGGTCGTTCCATAGCCGTCGACCCGGCAGGAAGCGGAGATGTTTACACCACCGGTGAGTTCGGAGGAACAGTTGACTTTGACCCTGGACCGGGTGTATTTAATTTAACTGCGCCCGGAGCAACGCTTGAGGCTTTCATTTCCAGGTGGAACGCCTCCGGCAATTTTGTATGGGCAAAACAAATGGGCGGAACAGATAACGAAGGTGGTTTCTCCATAGCTATTGACCCTTCAGGTAGTGGCGATGTTTACACTACTGGTATGTTTTGGGGAACAGCCGACTTTGATCCGGGTGCGGGAGTATATAATTTGACTTCGGTTGCATACGGCGATATTTTCATTTCCAAATTAGACAGTTCGGGCAATTTTAAATGGGCAAAAGCAATGGGAGGAATAGTTGGGGAGTATGGTCATTCTTTAGCGCTTGACCCCTCAGGAAGCGGTGATGTTTACACTACAGGTTCATTCGGTGTAACGGTTGACTTTGACCCGGGCGCTGGTGTATTCAATTTAACTTCTGCCGGAGGAGATGACATTTTCATTTCCAAATTAGACAGTTCGGGCAATTTTGTATGGACAAAATCTATTGGAGGTGTTGCAGGTAATGATTATGGTAACTCCATTGCAATTGACCTCGCAGGAAGCGGGGATGTATACACCACAGGAATATTCGTTGGAACAGTTGACTTTGACCCTGGTGTGGGTGTATTCAATTTAAATTCGACAGGGCAGGATGATATTTTCATTTCCAAATTAGACAGCTCCGGTAATTTTGTTTGGGCAAAAGCAATAGGCGGAACATCTTTCGATGTAGGTGAATCCATCGCCATTGACCCCTCTGGAAGCGGTGATGTTTACATTACAGGTCATTTCTATGGAACAGTTGACTTTGACCCGGACTCGGGAGTTTACAATTTAACGGGCAGTGGAGCTTTCATTTCTAAATTAAACAGTTCAGGGAATTTTGTTTGGGCAAAAGGAGTTAACGGAAGTTCGGGCAAATCTATGGCGCTTGATAACATGGGTAAAATGTATGTGGCAGGTTTTTTTTGGGATTCCATCGCCAATTTTGACTCCACCATCATAATAAATGCAGGTACCTGGGACATATTTGTTGCCAAGCTTGATACGATGACAACCGTAACGGGAAACAATGAAATAGAAAATTTCTCCAAAGGTATTTTTGTTTTTCCTAATCCTACATCCAACCACTTCACCATTGCTTTAGGAAGTAACAATAAAAATATTTTAGTCGTCATAACCGATGTTACCGGAAAAATAATTTATACAGCCACTACAATAGAAACACGAAACATAAAAGTGGACACAAAAGGTTTTGCAGAGGGAATTTATATTGTACGGATTCAATCAGCGGATTTTACAGAAACAAGAAAACTTATGGTTGTAAAATAAAGTTAGTGCCGACTTCAACGCATAGCGGGCAAACAAACATTTGTAAAAGACGCAATTGCAATGCGCCGCGCATTAGCAGAAATTTTATTTGATTAAACACAGAAATGAAAATACATAGTAAATCAAACTTCAAAGACGAGACCGCAGACGTAAACCATTTTGAAAGTTGGGTAGCACGATTAGAAATAAATAATGGCAGAAAATACCGGCGCTATGAAATTAAGACTTCACTAGGCAAGACACATGTTTGGGGACTTCACACAGATGACCAACATTTAGACACTTTGGTGATTTTCCCTGGAGCAAGAACAACTGCCTTAATTTGGGACTTTGACAAGGGACTTGACAACTTCAATCATAAAATGCGAATTTTTATGATCGAGACAAATGGACTTCCCAACTTAAGCGACGGTTCAACGCCCGACATAAGATCATTGGATTATGGTATTTGGGCAGCTGAAATTTTTGACAAACTAAAAATTGATAAAGCATTTGTGGCAGGGGCTTCATTTGGAGGACTGATTTGTATGAAGCTTGGGATCGTTCATCCGGAAAAAATACGAGCAGCTTTTTTATTAAACCCCGGTTGCTTACAACCATTTTCACTGACACTTAAAAATCTTTATTATAATCTTTTGCCTATCATAAGTCCAACTGAGAAAAACGTTATGAAATTTCTTGATAAAGCGATTTTTTCAAAACCAAATCATAAGATATCTGACTTTTCAGAAAAAATGCTTGTTGACTATGAAGTTTTTGCAATCAGCCGTTACAAGGACAAGACACAAAAGCCTTATTATATGAACAGTCAGCTCAAAGATGTTAAAACAGAAACATACTTGCTCGTTGGCGACAAGGACCTGTTATTCCCATTCCAAAAATCCATTGATAATGCAAAAAAACATATTGGGTCTTTGAAAGATGTAAAGATTTTTCAAAATGTAGGACATGGAATTGAAACATATGGCAAGGCACTAAATTATATAGGAGAAAAAATAAAAAACTATCCGAGACAACAATAAAATATTAATCTTATGAGGAAAATAATTTCATTTGCGCACATTTCGCTCGACGGTTTTGTATCTGGACTGAAGGGAGAAATCGCCTGGGTTAAAGTTGATCAGGAACTTTTTGATTTTGTCGGTAAACGGATAAGTGAAGGCGACACTGCTTTATACGGACGAGTAACTTTTCAGATGATGGAAAGTTACTGGCCTACTGCGGGAGACAAGCCGACAGCAACCAAGCACGAAATAGAACATTCAAAGTGGTACAGTAAAGTTCAGAAAATTGTTTTATCAAAAACATTGAAGGAATCAGGTTTGACCAACACAAAAATTATTAGCGACAATCTTCCGGACAGAATAAATGAAATAAAACAGCAGCCAGGTAACGACATCTTACTTTTTGGCAGCCCGACAGCAACACATTCACTTATTCAACAGAACTTAATTGACGGCTACTGGCTATTTGTTAATCCAATTATTCTTGGACAAGGCATTCCATTGTTTGTAGACATCAAAGACAAAATAAAACTAAACCTCTTGACTACCCGTCAATTTACCAGCGGGGTAACTGAACTGAATTATACAGTGGAAAGATAGTAACAAGCTGACTATAAAACTTTGCAAGCGTTATCATCGCTTGTCCCGATTTATTAATCTGACCGGCAAGAAACAAGATTACTGACAGACTATAATTTACTTTTGTCCAATGGCAAACAACACTTCGCAACATATCTTAAACACATCAGCAAATCTTTTGGGCTTTTGTCTTTTCGTAATCACATCGCTGCATATAGCCAGCCAGATAGAAACACACATCATTGATGAGTTGACATCGGTTATCGCAATATTGCTGACCTTCTCTTGTGTTTTTTCTTTTGTTTCCATCAGGACAACAGACCTGAAAAAAGAAAAGCGACTTGAAACAGTTGCCGATTATTTGTTTGTTATTTCTCTGATTGGGATTCTAATAATTATTTTGCTCATAACACTTAACTTCGTTCAATAAACATGGAATGAATTTCGGCAATAAAAATCCTCTTCAACCAAAGGGCGAGCAATTTCCCAAACTGCAACCAATCGTTCAGAAAGTGAAACTAATTTTGCTTTTAGTTATAGGTTTGATGACGTCCTGCAAAAAGGAGACTCCCCCTGAAGAGTTTTATTATCAGTATCTCTCATCTTCTTTGAAACCATACATGTTTAAAAGCGGGAGCTACTGGGTTTACGAAAATGATTCGACCGGAATAGTTGATAGCATAGTGGTAACTGCTACAAAACATGACTTCTTTATTCTATCTCCAACCGGACCGGGACAAACCGGTACACAAACAAAAGTTGAATATTATAAATTAGAAATCTATGATGTTCTAAACGTTACCAGCTATATCGATTTTCTTCATGGCTCCGTTGTGATTCGAAACGGAAGTGAAAGCGGAATTTCATATTTGGGTCAGCCGATTTTATTAGCGCACTCCCCTATTGGCTCAACGTCTAATGGAGCTCAAGTGTGGGATACAATATCTGTTTTAAATGTTGGCTCTAACACCTTCCATGGGGTTCAGGAGATGAAAATTATTTATTCCGAACAAAATCAAATCGAATTTGATCATGATACTTATCTGTATTTTGCTGACAGTATTGGATTGGTCAAAAAAGAAATTGATTTGGGATCAGGCAATATTGAATCGTGGAGCTTAAAACGTTGGAGTGTTTCTTTTTGAATTTAATTTCGCAATATTTAAAGCAACAACAATAAGATATGCAATCAAAAGCAATAACACCGACTGAGTATATCGCCGATTTGCCTGCAGATAGAAAAGAAGCAATGACAAAATTGCGAAAAGAAGTATTAAAAAACCTTCCCAAAGGTTTTAAGGAAACGATGGGTTATGGAATGATGGGCTATGTTGTTCCGCATTCTCTTTATCCTAAGGGTTACCATTGTAAGCCAACAGACCCATTGCCGTTTGCCGGTTTTGCCAGTCAGAAAAATTTTATTTCATTTTATCACATGGGTATTTATTCTGACCCAAAACTGTTGAAATGGTTTGTTTCAGAATATCCAAAACATACCGATGCTAAATTGGATATGGGTAAAAGCTGTATACGTTTTAAAAATCCTGAAAAAATTCCCTTTAAATTATTTGGTGAGTTGATGAGTAAAATGACAGTGAAAGATTGGATTGAAAAGTATGAATCGGTATTTAAGGTTCCTTCTAAGAAAAAGTAATGGCAAGATTTTATTTTCGCTATCCAATTTACAGTTTGCTTTTAGCAGTGTCAATTATTAGTTCATGCAATGGGCAAGTGAACACAAGCTCGCCTGATGACAAGGCTAATACGTCAAAACCGAGCCCGGAAATTATAGGAACGCCCCCTTTATTTTCCCATGTTGATCCGGTTAATGACCCTGGTATTGTAAGCCAGTATATCAGAAGTATTTTTCAGGATTCAAAAGGAAATTTCTGGTTCGGTACGGTTGGTCAAAGTGTAGTCAGATATGATGGAACAACTTTAAAATACTATAGCGAAGTTGAGTTTTTTCAAGGCAAAAGTATACATGCAATTGATGAAGATAAGAATGGGAATATATGGTTCGGGACAGACCATGGAGTAATTAAATACGATGCCCGCCTGCCGGACGGGCAGGGCAGTACCTTCAAGAGCTATACTGAAAATAACGGACTGAGCAATATCAAGGTTGGACGAAAATGTATTCTCATTGACAAATCCGGTACTATTTGGGTGGGTACCCAGGGAGGCGCTTTTCGATATAGCCCGTCTGCTGACAGTACAGGTGGTAAATGCTTCTCACTATTTGATTTGCTTCCTTCTGTAAATATTAAAGACATCATGGAAGACAAAGATGGAAACATCTGGTTTGCTTCACAGGACGATGGAGTCTTTTGTTATAACCCTTCGGCTACGCTCAGGTCAAATGGAAAAGCGATAAAAAATATTACAGGGAAAGAAGGCCTGGGCGATAACTATGCAGGGGGAATGATACAAGATAAAACTGGAAATTTTTGGTTTACTATGAAGGGTGGTATTTGCCGGTATGACCCTGCGGCAGGTTTTACAGAGTTCACAACCAAGGACGGATTGGGAGGAAGTGAAGTTTGGGGCATATATCTGGAAAAGTCGGGGATCATCTGGATTACAGCCAGGGGCAGTACTACGAGATACGATCCTTCCATTTCAAATTCAAAAGCATTTACAGTGTATACAGTAGAAGACGGACTTAATTGTTGTGTTCAAAGTATGTACCAGGACAAGACAGGAAATATGTGGTGGGGCGCCGGACAAGGGCTCTATCGATTCGACGGCAAACGTTTTTATCAGGTTAAACAGAAAGGGCCTTGGTAGTGCCTGCGATTGCATTTGGGCTTAATATTTCGTT
>Ga0190274_10000544_pt1 | contig 22333 bp, 26 predicted proteins | sample Popmic531T_FD_133002 | JGI IMG/M metagenome (GOLD analysis project Ga0190274, IMG submission 133002) | Populus adjacent soil microbial communities from riparian zone of Yellowstone River, Montana, USA - 531 T | ecosystem: Environmental > Terrestrial > Soil > Riparian zone | place: USA: Montana... | reverse complement strand
CCGCGCGAGCCGGCCGCGTCCGAGGCGCTCACCCCGAGCAGCCCGATGGTGGCGATGGCCAGCAGGACGGCCACGGCGATACGGGTTCCCCTCCCGGGAATCCTGATCCTTGCGGCGGTGATGTGCATGGACCCTCCTTTCCGCTGCCCTGCGAGGGCATGGGCTGTCAGTGCCCGATCTGCGTCCAGTTGGAGCCCGACGCGGCGCTGCGCTGCACCGCGTCGAGCACCTCCTGGACCTGGAGGCCGTCGGCGAACGACGGCGCCGGGTCGCGACCGTCGGCGATCGCCTGGAGCAGGTCGCGCACCTCATGGGTGAAGGTGTGCTCGTAGCCGATGGTGTGACCGTCCGGCCACCACGCCCCGGCATACGGGTGGGTGGCCCTGGTGACCTGGATCGTCCGGAACCCCTGGGTGGCCGGGTCCTCGGTGGCGTCGAACAGGCGCAGCTGGTTGAGCGCCCCCAGCTCCCAGCGGACGCTGCCCAGCTCGCCGTTGACCTCCACCGACAGCCCCTCGTTGTGGCCGGTGGCGTAGCGGGTGGCCTCGAAGCTGCCCAGCGCCCCGCCGGCGAAGCGCGCGATGAACAGGGCCGCGTCGTCGACCGTGACCGGTCCGCGGGCGCCGCTGCCGTCGGCCAGCGGCCGCTCGCGCACGAAGGTCTCGGTCAGGGCCGAGACCCCGGCGATGCGGTCCCCGGCCACGTGCTGGGCGAGGTCGATGGCGTGGGCTCCGAGGTCGCCGAGCGCCCCCGAGCCGGCCTCGGCGGCCTGCAGCCGCCACAGCAGCGGGAACTCGGGGTCGAGCAGGTGGTTGCCCAGGTAGGCGGCGCGGACGTGGCGGATGGCGCCGACGCGGCCGGCCGCCACCAGCTCACGGGCCAGGGCGACGGCCGGCACCCGGCGGAAGTTGAAGCCGACCATGGCCCGGACCCCGGCGGCGGCCGCCCGGTCGGCGGCGGCGGCCATGGCCCGCGCCTCCCCCACGGTGTTGGCCAGCGGCTTCTCGCAGAGGACGTGCTTGCCGGCCTCCAGGGCGGCGATCGAGATCTCGGCGTGGCTCGACCCCGGGGTGCAGACGTCGACCAGGTCGACGTCGTCCCGGCCGACCAGCCGCTTCCAGTCGGTCTCCCAGGCCGCCCAGCCGAGCCGCTCGGCCGCCGCCGCCACCGCCACCCGGTCGCGGCCGCAGATGGCGGCCATGCGCGGGGTGTAGGGGAGGTCGAAGAAGCGGCCGACGGTACGCCAGGCCTGGGAATGGGCCCGGCCCATGAAGGCGTAGCCGACCATGCCGACGCCGATCTCGTGGTCTCCCACCATGCAAACCCCAACTTCCTGCTTCGAGACCGCGGGGATACCTGGGATTTGTACGTTCAGTGGCCAAACTAAGCAGACGGTGATATCAATGTCAATGCTTGCTCTGTAGGGCTGGAGCCTGAACCCACCGGGGGGAGGAGCCCGTTGCGGACGGGACAGTCGCCGGCACGGCAGGACGCGCTCCGCCAGCACAACCTCGCCCTCGTGCTCCAGCACATCGCGGCCGGCGAGCCGGTCTCCCGGGCCCGCATCGCCGCCCTCACCGGCCTGACCAAGACCACCGTCTCCAGCCTGGTCGACGACCTGGTCAGCACCCGCCTGGTGGTCGAGCTGGGCCCGGAGGCGAGGGGCGAGATCGGCCGCCCGGCCAGCGCCCTGACCCTCGACCGCAGCGGGTACGCCGGCATCGGGCTGGAGATCAACGTCGACTACATCGCGGTCTGCGTGGCCAACCTGGTCGGCGAGGTCCGCTACCTCAGGACCCGGCCCCGGGACAACCGGGGCCAGTCCCCGGCCAAGGTGCTGGCCCGGGCCCTGCGGATGACCCGGACGGCGATGCAGCGGGCCGAGGCCGCCCGCTACACCGTGGCCGGGCTGGCCGTGGCCGTGCCCGGGCCGGTCGAGACCGACCGCGGGCTGCTGCGGCTGGCCCCCAACCTGGGCTGGGAGGACGTGCCCGTGGCGGAGATCGTGGCCGACCGCCTCACCGGCCCTGACCTGGCCGTGCTGGTCGACAACGAGGCAAACCTGGCCGCCCTGGGTGAGCTGTGGTTCGGCGGCCACGACGCCCTGGTCGACTTCATCCACGTCTCGGGCGAGATCGGCGTGGGCGGCGGGGTGGTCGTCGGCGAGGAGCTGTTCCGCGGGGTCAGGGGCTTCGCCGGCGAGATCGGCCATGTGGTCGTGCAACCCGACGGCCCCCGCTGCCGCTGCGGGGCCCGCGGCTGCCTGGAGCAGGTGGCCGGCCAGGAGGCGATCCTTCGATCGGCCGGGCTCACCGGCGCCGTCGGCACCAGCCTCGGCCAGACCCGTGGGTCGTCGGTGGCCGAGCTGCTGGCCCGGGCCCGCGACGGCGACCCCGACACCCTGCGGGCGGTCGAGACGGCCGGCCACGCCCTGGGCATCGGCCTGTCGGCCACGGTCAACATCGTCGACCCGAGCACGGTGGTCCTGGGCGGCCTCTATGCCGCCCTGGAGCCATGGCTCAGCAAGCCGCTGCTGGAGGAGCTGGCCGAGCGGGCGATCACCCACCGGTGGTCGCCGGTGCGGGTGCTCGCCTCCCGCCTGGGCCCCGACGCGGCCGTGCGGGGCGCCGCCGGGGCGGTCGTCAAGCGGGTGCTGTCCGAGCCGGCGGCGGTGTTCCGCGCGACAGGGCGTCACGTCGCTCCCATCCCTCCTCGACCAGGTTGAAGTGGACACCGGTGCGGGGATGCCGGGCCGCCGCCTCGCGGTCGAGCCGCACCCCCAGCCCCGGCGCGGTCGGCAGCGCGAAGCAGCCGTCGGCCTCCTCGACCCGGGGGGCGCCGTCGACCAGCTCGGCCACCCACGGGTCGGCGAAGTCGTTGAAGTGCTCGAGCACCTTGTAGTTGCCGGTGGCGATGCCCAGGTGGACGTTGGCGGCGGTGCCGACCGGGCCGCAGACGTTGTGGGGGGCCAGCAGCAGGTCGTAGGCGCCGGCCCAGCCGGCCAGCTTGCGCAGCCCGGTGAAGCCGCCGAAGTGGGTGAGGTCGGCCTGGACGATGTCGACCAGCCCGCCCTCCAGCAGCTCCCGGAACTCCGGCAGCACGTGGGTCCGCTCCCCGGTGGCCAGGGGCAGCCAGGTCCCGGCCCGGACCTGGCGGAGCCCGGCCGGGTTGTAGGGCGGCACCGGCTCCTCGATCCAGGCCGGCCCGTACGGCTCCAGGGCCCGGGCCGCCCGCACGGCGGTGGCGGCGGTGAAGCGGCCATGCATCTCGATCATCAGCTCGACGTCGGGCCCGACGGTGTCGCGGACGGCGGCGACGATGTCGACCGCCAGCCCCAGCTGGGCCGCGGTCAGCTCGGCGGTGGCGGCCCCGAAGGGGTCGATCTTGAGCCCCCGGTAGCCGCGGGCGGCCACCTCGCCGGCGAACCGGGCCACCACCTCGGGGTCGCGGTCGCCCTGGTACCAGCCGTTGGCGTACGCCGGCACGCGGTCGCGGAAGCGGCCGCCCAGCAGCCGCCACAGCGGCTCGCCGGTGGCCTGGCCCATGAGGTCGTAGCAGGCCACGTCGATGGCGGCCAGGGCCGTCTGGGTGACCTCGCCGGCCCGCCCGTACTCGGCCCAGTGGACCTGCCAGGCCAGGCGCTCGGTGTCGAAGGGATCCATGCCGACCACGTAGCGCCGGCCCAGCTCGGCGATGCAGGCCAGCAGGGTGTCGGTCTTGTTGACCATCCGGGCCTCGCCCACCCCGCGGCGCCCGTCGTCGCTGACCAGCTCGACGAAGGTCAGCTCGCGCCAGGGCGTGCCCACCACCACCGTCTCGACCGCGACGACCTTCATTCCGCCTCCGTCAGGCCGGTGAGGGTGAGGGCCGTGCGGAGGTCGCGGGCCGTCTGCTCCAGGTGGGCCAGCATGGCCGTGGCCGCCCCCTTGGCGTCGCGCTCCCGGACCCGCTCCAGGATCCGCTCGTGCTGCTCGATCACGTCCTCGACGGTCCCGCCGCGGGCCAGGTGGCCGCGCAGGCTGCGCATTCGGCTGGCCCGCAGCGGCTCCTCCATGGCCTCGATCAGGAAGCGGAGCAGCTGGTTGCCGGCGCCGGCGGCCAGGCTGGCGTGGAAGCCGATGTCGGCCTCGTGGAGGGCCACCGGGTCGCCGGCGGCGTCGCGCATGGCCGCCAGGGCCAGCTCCATGGTGGAGACGGCCGTGCGGCTGGCCTGGGCGGCGGCCAGTGAGGCGATGTGCACCTCCAGGGCCCGGCGCACCTCCAGCAGGTCGAGCAGCTGGCCCGGGTCGCGCCGGACCGCGGCCGTGAAGTAGCCGCCGATGGGGGCGGCGTTGGGATGGGCGACCACCGTCCGGCGGCCGTGGTGGGTCTCGACCAGGCCGCGGGCCTGCAGCGTCCTGGCCGCCTCGCGGACCGTCAGCCGGCTCACCTGGAACCGCGCTGCCAGCTCCGATTCCGACGGGAGCGTGACCCCTGGCTCGAGCTCACCGAGCACCAGGTCCTCCAGTCGCCGCACCACGGCGTCCGTGATGCTGATCGCCTCGGGGTTCTTCACGGCCTCAGCATGCGGCACCGGGGCAGGCAAGACAAGAACTCATCAGATGAGTTTTCCAGGATCACCCTCGAAACTTGGCTGATACAGGACGAGACGCCCGGGTCTGCTTGTGTGCTCGTCTGATAGCTGTCAGGCTGCTGGCGCAATGGCAGCAGGACCGATGGCCGAGGCCCGCCGGTACCTGGCCGGGCTCGGTCTGCCCGACCGGGACCTCGGCGAGCTGCCCACCTCGGGCAAGCGGTTCGCCGACGGCGCCCAGTACCGGGTCGAGATCCCCTCGGTCGAGGGGCCCGCCCCGTTCCGGGCGGTCGTGGAGGCGGCCACCGAGCGAGATCTCAGAGTCCACCGGATCAGCCAGGGTAGCGGGATGCTGCTGCTCACCGACGACGAGATCCGCGAGATGGTGGCGCTGGGCCGCGACCGCGACGTCGAGGTCTGCCTGTTCGTGGGGCCGCGGGCCGCCTGGGACGTCGGCGTCCAGGTCACCGCCCCGTCCGGGCGGGTCGTGGCCGGCAGCCTGCGCGGGGCCGACCAGCTGGCCTACGGGGTCGAGGATGTCCTGCGGGGCTGCCGGCTGGGGGTCCGCAGCATCCTGGTCGCCGACACCGGCCAGCTGTGGGTGCTGGGCCGGATGAAACGCGCCGGGGACCTGCCCGCCGACCTGGAGATCAAGGTCTCCATCTCCCTGCCGGTGACCAACCCGGCGACCGCCCGGCTGCTGGAGGAGCTGGGCGCGACCACCCTGAACCTCCCCGTCGACCTGTCGCTGGCCCAGATCGCCGCCATCCGGCGGGCGGTCGAGCTCCCCCTGGACGTCTACGTCGAGGGCGCCGACGACTTCGGCGGCCCGGTCCGCTACTACGAGATCCCCGAGCTGGTCCGGGTGGCGGCCCCGGTCCACCTCAAGTTCACCGTCCGCAACGCCCCCGGCCTGTACCCGTCCGGCGAGCACCTGGCCGGCCTGGCGGTGGCCTCAGCCCGGGAGCGGGTCCGCCGGGCCGCGATCGGCATCGCCCTGCTGCGACGCCACTACCCCGACGCCACCGCCTCGGCCTGACTCCCCTACTCGATGGCCCGGCGGTCGCGGTCGTCGCGGCTCAGCCAGCCGCGCAGGGTGCGCCGGGCCGGCTCGGCGTAGGAGTCGCCGATGATCTTGACGTCCCCCATGACCACGGTGGCCCGGACCACCACCCGGGGCGCCGTCCGCCCGGGCGGCGCCTCCCGCACCTGGACCTTCTTGTCCCCCATCACCGCGACCCCGCTCAGCTCCACGTCCACGCCGTCGGGCACGTACACCGTGACGTCGCCCATGATCGCGGTGGCCACGAGGTCGACGTCGCCCTGGGGCACCTCGGCGCCCCGCAGGTCGAGGACCACGTCGCCCATCACCGCGACCGCGGCCAGCGGCCCCTCGACCCGCCAGCGCCCCTGGCGCCGGCTGTCCCCCATGACGGCCACCACCCAGTCGCGGCCGGCCGGCCGCGCCGGCCGCGCCGGCACCGCCGAGGGATCGGAGGCCGCGGGCAGGTCGGCGGTGATCGCCACCAGCTCGCCCCGGGTGGTGGCGGTGTAGGCGGCCTCGGTCCGCTCGGTCAGCTCGCCCATGGTCAGGCGCCCCTCGACGGTGGCCACCCGCAGCCGCTCCACCGCCGCCTCCCGCTCGGCGTCGGAGGCGCGCACCCCGCCCGACGGGTCGGGTAGCTGGCGCTCGTCGCTCATGTCCCGACAATACGCGACACCCCTCGGGCGCTAAAGGGGAGTTGAGTTTTGCCCCGCTCTCCGGGCATCGTTACGCCAATCTGGCATCGGCCACACGCGGGGTCGGTGGGGCCTTGCGGTGGCTCGTCGAAGGGCGCAGGTCACTATGGCTCTATTCAGTTGGCGCGTCGTCCACGATGGCAAGACCCCGCCTCCGGGGGCGGTCGTCAAGGCCGACGAGCGCCTGTCGTGGCCGCGAATGGTCGGCCTGGGCGCGCAGCACGTGGTCGCGATGTTCGGCGCGACCTTCGTCTTCCCGATCGTGATGGGGCTCAACCCGCAGCTGGCCATCATGATGAGCGGCATCGCCACGATCTGCTTCCTGCTGATCGTGCAGAACAAGGTGCCGAGCTACCTGGGCACCTCGGCGTCGTTCGTGGGCGCGGTGGTGGCCATCCGCGCCCAGGGCGGCGACTCGGCCGATGTCACCGGGGCGATCCTGGTCGCCGGCGTGGTCCTGGCCCTGTGCGGCCTGATCATCCACCTGGCCGGCTCCCGGGTCGTCTATGCGGTGCTGCCGCCGGTGGTCACCGGCGCGGTGGTGATGCTGATCGGGTTCAACCTCGCCCCGGTGGTGGCCAACATCTACTGGCCCCAGGACCAGTGGGTGGCGCTGCTCACCATGGTCGCGGTCATCGCGATGGCGGTCGGCTTCCGCGGCTTCCTGGGCCGCATCGCCGTGTTCCTCGGGCTGATCTTCGGCTACGCGCTGTCGTGGCTGTTCGACCGGATCTTCGGGCAGATCACCTCCTTCGACCCCGCCGCCAACCAGGTGACCACCCACTGGCGGGTGAACTGGGACGGCGTCCGGGCCGCGGACTGGGTCGGCTTCCCACCCCAGACCACTATCGGCCCCGACGGCCAGGAGATCGCCGGCTGGCACTTCCCCGACATCAAGCTGACCTTCGTGCTGCTGGTGCTGCCGGCGGTCATCGCGCTCATCGCCGAGAACACCGGCCACGTCAAGGCCGTGGCCGAGATGACCGGCACCGACCTGGACCCGGTGATGGGCCGGGCGATCGCCGCCGACGGCGTCGGCACCGCCATCGCCTCGGCCGTCGGCGGGTCGCCGACGACCACCTACGCCGAGAACATCGGGGTCATGGCCGCGACCCGGATCTACTCCACCGCCGCCTACTACATCGCCGCGCTGGTGGCGATCCTGTTCGGCTTCTCACCCAAGTTCGGGGCGGTCATCTCGGCCACCCCGGGCGGCGTCCTCGGCGGCATCACGGTGGTCCTGTACGGCATGATCGGGCTGCTCGGGGCCAAGATCTGGAAGGAGAACAACGTCGACTTCGGCAACCCGGTTAACCTGGTCCCGGTGGCCGCCGGCATCATCATCGCGATCGGGAACACCACCCTGGTGATCACCGACAACTTCCAACTCTCCGGGATCGCCTTCGGTACGATCGTGACCGTGGTCGCCTTCCACCTCGTCCGGCTGATCGCGCCGCCGCACCTGCAGGAGGAGCTGCGGCGGGAGCGCACCGGCCGCCCGCCCGAGGGCGCCGAGGGCGCGGCGATCATCATCGACGAGCCCGGCGCCTACAAGGAGCCGTGAGCGATGCCATGACGGCCTGGCCGAACGGCGCCCCCCGGCCCGGCGACCGGGCCTCCCTGTCGCGCCGGGTCGAGGCGGCCGACATCCGCCGGTTCACCGAGATCAGCGGCGACCGCAACCCCCTGCACTACGACGAGCGCGCCGCCCGCGCCTCCCGCTTCGGCGAGATCGTCGTCCAGGGCGGGGTGACCAGCGCCATCCTCAACGCGGTGGTGGCCGAGCGCCTCCCCGGCCCGGGAACGGTGTTCCTCAACGTCAACTGGGACTTCCGCGCCCCCGTGCGCCCCGGCGACGAGATCACCGGCGAGGTCGAGGTCCTCGAGGCCCGCGAGGACAAGCCGATCACCAAGCTCCGCACCACCGTCACCCGCGACGACGGCACCCTGGTCCTGGAGGGCACCGCGGTCTGCTACACCATGCCCCTGGGCTGAGGCTTGAGGCCGAACAGGAGCCTGGTCACCGGGTGGCGGCGGACCCCGAGGTCGTAGAGGAGCAGCGTCGCCGCCAGGGACGCGACGGCGATCAGGCAGTACTGGAGGCCGCCGCCGATCGGCCAGCTCAGCACGGCGTAGGCCACGACCACGATGACCGTCTCGTGGAGCACGTAGAAGGGCAGCACGGCGTCGTTGGCGTAGGCGGCCAGGCGACGCGCCCGGCCCGAGGTCGCGGTCGGGGCCGGGGCCGGGCTCGCGGAGCGACGCCCGCTGCGGTCGCGGGCGAACCCGAGGATGGCCACCACCCACAGCCAGCCGTCGACGCCCTTCAGCAGCCGGAAGGCCAGGCTCAGGGGATCCATGCCGGTGAACGGGTCGACCTGGGCATCCAGGGCCGCGAAGGCGGCCACCCCGGCGGCCACGAACAGCAGCAGCCCCAGGGCCGCGGCCGGCCGCCAGTGGCGCTGGAAGGCCTGGCCGACCCGCGGGTCGGCGGCGGTCAGGTAGCCGCAGAGCAGGAACAGGGCGTAGCTGCCGAGGCCCCAGCCGCCGCGGCCGACCTCGCTGCCCAGCGCCAGCTCGACGGCCGCGATCGCCACGGCGGGCAGGAGGATCCCGCCGGGCCGGGCCAGCAGCCCGCCCAGCCGCTCCAGCAGCCGCGCCCCCGCCGGCCGCCGCAGCCACGCGAAGGCGGGCAGGAGCAGCAGCGAGAGCGCCAGCAGGCAGGCCAGGAACCACAGGTGGCCGGTCGCGAACCGGTCGGCGGTGACCGGGAGCGGGAAGTCGAGCGCCGGTCGCAGGTCCCAGAAGCCGGCGTAGAACTCGCCCAGGGACGCCTGGTCGCCGGCCCGGCGCAGCCCCAGGTAGACCTGGAGCGGCACCACGGTGAGCAGCCCGACCAGCAGCGGCCCGCCCAGCCGCCGCAGCCGCTCCCGGGCGAACGCCCCGGGGTCGCGGGACCGCAGCGAGTACCGGACCCCCATCCCCGAGATCAGGAACAGCAGCGGCATCCCCCAGGTGGCCCCGAAGGCGACCAGCACCGTCACCACCCGGTTCTCGGCCTCCGCCTTCACCGGGAACTCCCCCGCCCCGAAGATCACCGCCGTGTGGAAGAACACCAGCCCCACGACCACCAGCGCCCGCAGCGCGTCCAGCTCCCCCCGTCGAGCCGGCCTCCCCTGGTCGGCCGCCACCGCCGGGACCGGCGGCTCCCGGTCGCGAAGGGCCCCAGCCATCAGACCGTCCATCTTGCCGCTCCCCTCGCCTACCCGGCCCCGGTGGCGACGATGCCCCCGACCGCCGCGCTCGCGTCGACCTCCGCCTGCAGCTCCCGCAGCGCCAGGAACCCACCCAGCAGGCACAACACGCTCCCCGGCGGGAGACGGAACCAGCCGAGCAGCGCACCGTCACGCCGCAGCTCGCACTCGCGACGCCGCGCCGACCGCTGGAGCAGCGTCAGCACCTCGCCACGCCCGATCGCGCCATCGCGCCCCTGGTCGCCCATTGCCCTCCTCCTCGGTCTCGCCCGCCCATATGGGGACGGTACGAGCTGCGCCCACCCGCCGGGATCGCCCGCGGGTGGGATTCGCGGGTCCCCCCGCAGGGGGATCTCCGCGGCCGCGGGTCGCCGGTCAGCAGCGGGCGACGATCAGGCTGCCGGTGACGCCGAACTTCGCCGTAACTACGGAGCCGTGGATGCCCGAGATTGAGACACCTGCCTACCTCATCGTCATCGAGCGAGCCGACGATGGCGGCTATGGAGCCTGGGCGCCCGACCTGCCCGGTTGTGTGGCGCTCGGGGAGACCGTCGAGGAGGCAGAGCGCCAGATGCGCGAGGCCGTCGCCTTCCACATCGAGGGTCTACGCCAGCATGGTGAACCGGTTCCCGCGCCGACCACCGTGGCAGCGGTGCTCCTGACCACACCCGCGGCGTAGCCGCCGCCAATCCCGCGAACTCGGCAGCCCCGCCGGAGCATCGGCAGATCTACAGAGACGGCTGCCCGTCGCGGAGTGGCTCGGTTTGCGGCCGTCGGGAGATGGCAAGCTCCCGAGGGTCGGTTCGAGCTTGGAGGGCATGTGGACGGATCCCTGCGCCGGGGCGGGCAGCTGCTGGTCCTGGTGGGGGCGCTGCTGGGAGCGCTTGTCGGCGTCACATTGGGGCTGGTCGTGGACGATCCCGGGGCCGGCACGGCGGGGGTGGCTCAAGCGCCCGATCGGGGGGCGGTCGTGGCCGCCGGCGCGACCGGCAGCCAGCCTCCGACCTCCGGGACCGTCGGCACCGGGAGCGACGGTCCGGTGGACCGGCCCGGCAAGGCGCGTGCCAAGGATCGCGACAAGAGCGACAAGGCCAGGTCCGAGGGTCGCGGCAAGGACAAGCCCGGGAAGGACAAGCGCGACGACAAGAAGTCCGAGCGCGACTGAGCCGCTGTGACGACCCTGGCCGCCGTCGGGGGCGCGGTCGGCTACTCCGGGGTGCCGGGATCCTGCCCGCGGCGGTGACGGCGGTCCAGGTCTCTCTTGCCGCCGAAGACGTTCCAGGCGATCGCTCCGACGATCAGGACGGCGATGACGACGATGGTGAGCGTGGCGGTGGTCATGGGCTCCCCTCAGGTCCCATGCCGGTCACCCGGGCGGCCCGCGGCGGCCGGCGCAGTTCTACGTTTCGCCCTGGTCTGCGGGGAATGTGCAACGGTGCCAGCCGCTTTCCGCAGGGGCAAGTAGCACAAGCGCCCGGCTCGGCTCAGTCCCTGCTCATCCAGGTGGCCACGTCGACCTCGTTGCCCTCGGGGTCGGCCAGCACCCACCACATCGGCGCGTGCTCGTCGGTCACCAGGCGGCCGCCGGCGGCGATCGCCGCCGCGACCCGCGCCTCGGCCTGGTCGTGCGGCACCCAGACGTCGATGTGCATCCGGTTGCGCTGGGGACGCGGCGCGTCCATCCGCTGGAACCAGATCGACGGCCCGCGGTCGCGCGGGTCGACCAGGTCCTCGTCGGGGCTGTCGGCGCGGTACTCGTACCCGAGCACGGCCCGCCAGAACGGCATCACCTCGGCGCTGACCAGGGCGTCGATCGAGACCTGGACGGTCTGGAGCATGGTCGGGTTGGCGGCGAAGCCCAGCTGGCGGGCCACCGCCGAGATCTGCCGGGCCAGGTCGAGGTCGCGCTCGCTCAGGCCGTAGTCGTCGTCGGTGATGGTGATCAGCCGCACGGTCACGCCCTTCTGCCGGACGTCGATGTCCGGGTGATGGGCGTCGAGGCCGTCCAGCTCGCCGATCGCCTGCGCCAGCCGGGCCCCGGCCGCGAACGACCCGGTGCGGAAGTAGGCGCAGGCGCCCTCGCCCAGCACCCGCCAGTCCTCGACCCCGGCCGCCTCGTGGAACCGCCGCGGCGTGATCGGCTTGGTGTCCATGGCCCGAAGGCTAGGCCATGCCAGCGACAGCCGACCACTCGGCGCCGAGCCGGTCGAGGTCGTCAGCCCCCACGCCACCTGCCAGCGTGTCCAGGTCCGCCACGGCGTCGTCGGCCTGCATGGAGATGACCAGCTCGCCGGCATACGACAGCGCCGCCACGGCCACCGGGACGCCGGCGACCAGGGGCGCGATCGGGGCCGCGGTCCGCAGGCGAGCCCCGGCCAGCCATAGGGGCCGGGGACGTTGGTGACGTACAGGTTGACCTTGCCGCCGCCGTGGCGGCGCAGCCAGCGGACGCCCAGCCGGAGCAGGCTGGTCGGCAGCAGCGACGAGGCCAGCAGCCCCCGGTAGCGGCGGTCCCGGGCGGCCTTGGCGGTCCGGGTGACGGCGACGATGCGGGCCAGCCGGTCGGCGGGGTCCAGCGGTCCGACGGGGAGCGGCAGGACCATGGGGGTGGAGCCGCCGGCGTTGCGGGCCCGGCCGGGGGCGCCCACCGGCACCGAGACCCGCAGCTCCAGCCCCTCGACCGGCTCGCCCCGACCGGCGAGCAGTTGACGCAGGCCGCCCGCGACCGCGGCCAGCAGCACGTCGTTGACAGTGGCGCCGTGGGCGCGACCCGCCTGCTTGACCTGCTCGAGCGGGCGGCGGATGACGATCAGCCGGCGGCCGGGCCCGACCGCATGGTCCAGGGAGGTGGCCGGGGCGGCCAGGGCGTGGTGCAGTACGACCAGGACGCCGACCTGGCCGCCGGCGAGGCCGGTGGCGAAGGTGACCCGCCACAGCGGATGCTCCCGATCCAGGGGTTGCAGGGTCTGGTTGGCGGACCAGCTCCAGAACGCCGGCTCGTCGACCCCGCCGAGGTCGACGGCGGCGACATGGCGGGCGATGTCGAACTCGTGGTCGTCGACCACGGCCGGGCGGCCCTCGCCGAAGCCGGTCCAGCGGATGCGGCGGCGTAGCTCCGGCACCCGAGCCGGCGGGCGTCGACGGCCGCCCGCAGCTCCCGGAGCCGCAGCCGGCCGCGCTCGTCCACCAGCCGGCCGGGCTCCAACAGCCCGGCCAGGCCGATGTGGAACGGCGTGGCCGGCTCCTCGGCCCAGAGGGTGGCCAGGTCGCCGGCGCCCAGTCGCTCGACCCGTGGGCGCATCGCGGCCTGCCTCAGGCCGGCGAGCGGGCGCCCAGCGCCGTGGCGATGGCGCCCGCCCACTCGGTGATCCCGGCCCAGTCGCGGAAGTCGCCCTCGGGGACGCGCAGCGCCGACACGATCGCCCGCTCGGGGAAGGCCAGCTGCTTGCGGACCAGCTTGCCGGCGAACACCCGGTGCTCCCGCGCCCGGGTGGCGGCGAGGACCTCGGCCACGTCCACCGGGTCCTCCTCCGGCTTGGGCGGGTCGCCGACGGGACCGCTGGAGAACAGCCACACCGGCCTGGCCGCCAGGGCGTCGCCGCAGCGGGCCACCAGCTCCCGGGCCGGCTTCAGCCAGTGGCCGGCGTAGACGGCGCTGCCCAGCACCACCGCGTCGTAGCCGTCGACGCCGTCGACCTGCTCGGGCTCGAGCACTGTCGGGTCCAGCCCCCGCTGGCGGAGCGCGTCCCCGATCACCTGGGCGATCTCGCCGGTCGCGCCGTGCTTGGTCGCCGCTGTTACCAGGACCTTCATCATGTCCTCCTCACGCCGAGCGCTCCGTGGCGCTCGACTCCACCGTCCTCCCGACGGCGCCGGCCGGTCAGGGCCCAAGGTCCCGCCGCCGGCGGGACCTTCAGTGGCATGAGTCGTGAGGGGTCAGAGGGCGAGGGCGCACCAGACGGTCTTGCCGCCGTCGCGAGCCGGGTGGACCCCCCAGGCCCGGCCCAGCTGCTCCACCAGCCACAGCCCCCGGCCGCCCTCGGCCTCCGGGGCCGGGGGGACCGGCTGCAGCACCTTGGGGCCGCGGTCGCGGACGGCGATGAACAGCTGGTCGGCGCGCAGCTCCAGCCGCAACCACACGTCGGTGTGGGCATGGATCACGGCGTTGGCGACCAGCTCGTTGGCCACCAGCACGGCCCGGTCGACCACGGTGGCGTCCGGCGCGTCCAGCCGCCAGGCCCGGCAGACCTCCCGGACGAAGGCCCGGGCGGCCCGGGCCGCGGTCGGGACCGGCGCCAGCCGCAGCTCGTCCCGCAGCAACGGCGGCCGTGCCCGGGCCGCCTCCACCGCCTCCTCGACGGTGGCGTACGCCCGCACCGGCCGCGACGCCCGCACCCGGCGCAGGGCCTCGGCCACCTGCGGCCGAGCGCCACTCAGCAGGAAGCTGGTGGCGGGCCACTGGCTGGCCGGGTGCTTGGCCACCGTCGAGAACACCGCGGCGGCCATCGGGTCCAGCTGCTGGACGCCGGCCAGGTCGCAGATCAGCGCGTCGGGCTGCTCGCTGAGGTCCTTGAGCAGAGTCCGCTGGACCGTCGCGACACTCCCCAGATCGATCGTGCCGCCGAAGGCCACGACCAGGCAGCCGTGCCGGGTGGAGTGCTGGATCTCCATGGCCCGCCCTTCGCTCCCGGCCGCGACGCCCGGAGCCTCGGACATAAGGGTAACCCCCGCGGCCAAGCAGGTGACCCGCTCCCCCTCGCGCCGCCCGCCGGAGGTGCCCAGGATATTCGGGCTGACGCGGCTGCGGCCGTAACGTTGCCGGGACGCGGGCTGGCCACACTGGCGGGCGACCGACGTTGGGAGGGGTGGGTGCTGGGGGCGAGCCGCGTCCTGCGAGGACCATGGCGCCATCCGGTCGGCTGGCTGGTGGGCGCCTGCCCAGCGGCCCGGCGACCGGCTGGTCTACCAGGTGGTCCGCGACGGGCAGCCTCGGACGGTGCCGGTCACCCTGCGCCAGGCGGCGGTGGTCGACCGGCTGCTGCAGGCCTGGGCGACGATCCTGTTCGTCGTCCTGCTCTTCGTGGTGGTGGCGTACCTGTACGCGAGGCGGCCGGGCCCGGCCACCGGGGCGCTGCTGGTGCTCGGGAGCGGGCTGCTGAGCAGCGACCTGACGCTCGAGATCGGCGTGTCCGCCGTGGACGCCCGCAGCGATCTGGTCCTGTGGCTGTACATGCTCAACACCCAGGTCGTCTACGTCATGGGGTGGGCCGGGCTGGTGGCGTTCGCGATGCTGTTCCCCCGCCCGTGGGCCCCGCTGACCGGGCACCGCTGGCTGCTGTGGGGGGGTCTGCGCCGCCCCGGTGGCATTGGTGGTGGCGTTGGCCCTGGCCGCGCTGGGCGGGGTCGGCCTGCCCCAGTGGGTCGGTCGCGTCATCGCCGGCGAGACCGTCGTCTCCTTGACGTTGCTGGGGCTGGGGATCGCGCTGGCGATGATCCGCTACCTGACCGCCACCGACCCGATCGGCCGCCAGCAGCTCAAGTGGCTGGCCGGCGGCGCCTGCGTCTCGGGCACCCTCGCGCTGGCGGTGTGGTTCCTGCCGCAGCTGCTGGGCGGCGGCTACGCCGCCGTGGTCCTCGGCCTCGGGCGGCTGGTGGGCCACGACTCCAGCCTGGTCGTGGCCGCCGCCACCCTGGCCGTGGCCGCGGCCTTCCAGCCGGCCCGCCGCCGCGTCCAGGAGCTGGTCGACCGGCGCTTCAACCGCCGCCACTACGACACCACCCAGACGGTCGCGGCCTTCAGCGCCCGCCTGCGAGAGCAGATCGACCTGGACACGCTCTCGGCCGAGCTGCTGACCGTGGCCGAGCAGACGATGCAACCGACCCAGGTCTCGCTGTGGCTGCGGGTCAGCCCTCCGCCTCGGCGAGGTAGTGGTGGATGAGCTGGACCGCGATGGCGCCCTCACCCCCGGCCGAGGCCACGCGCTTGACCGATCGGTGGCGGAGGTCCCCGGGCGGCGAACACCCCGGGCAGGCTCGTCTCCAGGAACAGCGGTGGGCGAGCGGCCGGCCGGCGGGCCGACTCGGTCAGGATCCGGTAGTCGACCCCGAAGCGGCGGCCGAGGTCGCCGCTGAGCGCCTCCAGCACCGCCTGGTCCTCGTCCACCACCAACAGGATCGGCGCGTCCATGCGCCACCTCTCGGCGCCGCGCTAGGGGTTGCGGAGGCTGCGCCGGGTCTGGGCATATCGGGTTGTCTCGAAGCCGACCAGCGCGGCCAGGATGAGCACCAGGCCAGCCAGCCCGACCAGCGGCGGGAGAACGATCGCGGCTGGCAGCACCGCCAAGAGCACGCCGATCGCCACCAGCCGGGGGAGGCTCAGGGTGCTGTGCATGCGCTGCTTGAACAGCAGCTCCCCGGCCAGGTACAGCGCCACCCCGCCGAACAGCGGCGCCGCATAGAAGCCGCCCAGCGGCTTGCTGTCACCGGCATGCGCCAGCACGCCCTCGATGCCCAGGGCGGCGAGCACGATGCCGGCGACGATGGGGAAGTGCCCATAGGTGTAGGCCTCCAGGGCCAGCCTGGCCCTGACCTGGCCGCGCGCCTCCAGGAATTGGTGCTCGGCCGCCAGCGACGCCACGTCGAAGTACAGCCACCACAGGCCGACGGCGACGGCCACGCCCAGGACGGCCGCCAACAGCAGCGGCGCGCTGATGGGCTGCTGCGCCGCGCCCACCCCGATGGCGACCACCGACTCGCCGATGGCCAGGATGATGAAGTTGCCGTGCCGTTCGGTCCAGTGCCCAGCGCTGTGCAGCCGCCAGCTGCCCTGCCGGGAGGTCAGGTAGATGCCGCCCCAGTCCACCACCAGGGCCCCGGCGAACAACAGCGTCTGGGCCCATCCCCCCAGCAGCGCCCCCAGCACCAGCAGGGCCGCGCTCACCAGCAGCGGCCCCCAGGAGATGGCGAGCTGGTGCCGCAGGCCGCGGTCGCCGGTCGCGGCCACCGCGTACAGCGCGAAGTGCACGCAGCGGACCACCAGGTAGGCGCCCACCAGCACGAGCGGCCCATCCAGACCGCCTGGCGCGTCGTGCCAGGCCTCCGGAATGGTCAAGGCGACGACGAAGATGGCCGCCATGGCCACGGCCATGCCCGCCCGCAGGACACCCTCATCGGCCCGTGCCTGGTTCCCCAGCCAGGCATACGCCGACCAGGTCCACCACAGCAGGGCGAGCAGGAGCATCCCCTGCACCACGCCGTGGCCGCTGTGCTCGTGGGCCATGTAGCCGGTGACCTGCGTGGCGGCGAACACGTAGACCAGGTCGAAGAACAGCTCGAAGGTCGTCGCCTGATGGTCCTCGCCGGTGGGGCGGACCCCTCCCAGGACCCTGCCGCGCCGCCCCGCCTGGCGCTGCTCAACCATGGCCAGCACCGTCCGGGCGATGCTCATCGATCGGGAGGAGCTCGAACACCGGGTGGCGGTCCGCCTCAGCCACGAAGGCCTCCACCGGAGCGTCCTTGTCGGCGCCAAAGTACGGTCGGGTGGCCGTGGCCACGCCGACGTAGCGCTTGAGCACCGGTCCGGCCTCCTCGGCGGGGACCTCGCGGACGGCATAGTCATGCCAGTCGCCGCGGCGACCCAGGGTCACCCGCCCAGCCGCGCGGGCGTTGCGAACCCAGGACACCTGCCCGTAGGGGGCGACCAGCCAGCGCCGCCCGTCCTGGTCCACCACGGTCGCCGGGTGCGTCAGCGGCCGGCCGGTCTTGCGACCTCTGGTGGTCAACAGATAGGTGCTGGGCACCAGGCCAGCTCGAACGAACATGCTCATGATGGCGTCGCCCACGCGGCGTCCCTGGCTGGGGCGGAACTCCCGGGCCGGGCGCGCGCCTCCGCCACTCCCAGATCCCTGCTGGCCACCTGGGTCTGGTTGGCTGGGCGTCGTGTCGGCCATGGCTGCTGCCTCCACCGTGGGCATCTGAGAGCTGGTCCGCGGGCAGAGTAGCTCGGAACGAGCTGGCTGGTGTGTCACAGCTTCGGGTGGTGCCTTGTCTTCAAGGGGAAAGGAAGACACCACGCGGAAGGAAAGATCATGCGAGTCTTCGTCGCGGGAGCGACCGGGGCGCTGGGACGGCACCTCGTTCCTGGGCTGGTCGCGGCGGGTCACGAGGTCACCGCCACCACGAGGACGCCCGGCAAGGTCGCGCAGTTGCGTGAGGTGGGCGCGGAGCCGGTGGTCCTCGACGGGCTGGATCGCGAGGCGGTGATCGCGGCGGTGCTGGCCGCCGGGCCGGAGGTGATCGTGCATCAGATGACGGCGCTGGCGGGCCCGGGCGTGCGGAGCCTCCGCAAGGTCGACCGGGTGTTCGCCGCCACCAACGAGCTGCGGACCCGGGGCACCGACAACCTGCTGGCCGCCGCGGCGCGGGCGGGCACCCGCCGGGTCATCGCGCAAGGCAACAACCTCGTGTACGAGCGTTCCGGCGGCCCGGTGAAGGCCGAAGAGGATCCGCTCGCCTCGCGGCCGCCCTCCCCGTCGGCAGCGCGGTCGTTGGCGGCGATCAGGCATGTGGACCAGACCGTGCCGCTCACGGCGCCGGAGGGCATCGTGCTGCGCTACGGCGGCTTCTACGGGCCGGGCGCCTCGGATCTCCTGGTGGACGGCGTGCGGAAGCGGCAGTTCCCGGTGATCGGCGGCGGGACCGGGATCTGGTCGTTCATCGAGATCACCGACGCCGCGGCCGCGACGCTGGCTGCGGTCGACCGCGGCGAGCCCGGCGTCTACAACGTCGTGGACAGCGACCCGGCGCCGGTCGCGGAGTGGCTGCCGTACCTGGCCGAGGTCGCGGGCGCGAAGCCGCCGCTGCGCATGCCCGCCTGGCTCGGGCGGCTGCTCGCCGGGGAGTTCGTCGTGGCCCTGATGACCGAGGCGCGCGGGGCCTCGAACGAGAAGGCGAGGAAAGAGCTCGGCTGGGAGCCGCGGTACGCGAGCTGGCGGGAGGGATTCCGTGCCTGGGTCAGCGGATGAGACAGGCGCGGCCGGGTACCGGCCGCTGCTGTTCTCCATCGCCTACGGGATGACCGGATCGGTGGGCGACGCCGAGGACATCGTGCAGGACGCGTTCCTCGGCCTGACCCGGGCGCGCCAGGCGGGCACCACGATCGCCGATCCGAAGGCGTACCTGACGACGGCCGTGACGCGGCTGGGAATCAACCACCTGAGGTCGGCGCGGGTACGGCGGGAGACCTATGTAGGGGACTGGCTGCCCGAGCCGGTCGTCACGCCCGCCGACGGTCCGGGGCCGGCCGAGCACGCCGAGCTGGCCGACTCGCTGTCGATGGCGTTCCTGGTGCTGCTGGAGGCCCTCTCGCCGGTGGAGCGGGCGGTGTTCATGCTGCGCGAGGTGTTCGGGTACGGCTACCCGGACGTGGCGAGGATCATCGGCAAGACCGAGGTGAACTGCCGGCAGATCTTCGCCCGCGCCAGGCAGCGCATCGCCGCCGGAGGGCGGGCGCGCGGCAGCGCACCACCCGCGGCGCGGCGGGCGGAAGGCGAGGAATTGGCCCGCAGGTTCTTCGAGGCCGCCGCGGGCGGCGACATGGACGCGCTGCTCGGCATGCTCGCGCCCGACGTGGTGCTCCACGGGGACGGCGGCGGCAAGGCGCAGGCGATCGGGAAGCCGCTGGCCGGGCGGCAGCGCGTCGGGCGGCTGCTCGTCGTCGGGCTCCGCCGGGGCCGGACCCTCGGCGCCTCCCTCCGGCTGGCCTGGGTCAACGGCCAGCCGGGCGCGGTGATGTACGACGCCGCAGGGCGGGTGGTCGGCGTGGTCGAGCTCGACGTCGCCGACGGCGTGGTCCAGACGATTCGCGGTGTCGTCAATCCCGACAAGCTTCGCCATATCGGACCGGTGTCCGATGTGGCGCGACTGCCGGAGTAGGAATTGGCCTGCCGGTCAGGGTCGTTCAGCTCGGCTGCTCGTCGAGGAAGGCGAGGGTGACCGCCGCGAACAGCGGGGAGATGGCCAGGTTGTAGTGCGTGAGACCGGGCAGGATCGCGAGCGCGTGACCGCCCTTGGGCCGGCCCTCACCCATCCAGCCGCCGTCGCGAAGGCCGCCGTCGAGCAGCTCGAAGACCTCGACATAATGGCTCGGCGGGGCCATGTCGGCATCGGCGGCGACGATCAGCGTCGGCACCTGGAGCCCTCGGACCTCCTCGGTGAAGTCGAAGTCCTTGGCCATCGCCTCGCCGATCTTGTCCAGCAGCCGGGGGAAGTCCTCGGGACGTGGCGCGACCCGCTGGTAGAGCTGGTACATCGGGGTGTCGGTCATGAACTCGGCGGCGGCCGCGCTCACCTGGCCCTGCTGGACGCGCATCTCTGGATAGATCGCGTCGGGGCGGATGTTGGCCGAGGCCGCCACCAGCCGGCCGACCTTGGCCGGGTACTTCGCCGCGGTGTGGAGCGCCACCCAGCCGCCGAGGGAGTAGCCCACCACGTCCGGCGTGTCCAGCCCGAGGTGGTCGATGAGCGCCGCGATGTCATCGACCATGAGCCGGACATCGAGCGGTCGGTCGATGTCGGCGGTGCGGCCGTGGCCCTGGAGGTCGACGACGATGACCTGGTGGCCTTCGGCCAGGGTGGGAAGGGTCGGCCCGAACATCTCGCCCGACCCGAGCCCGCCGTGCAGCAGGATCATCGGCCGCCCGGCCCCGTGGGTCTCGAAGTAGAGGTTGACGCCGTTGACCTCGGCGTACTGGCCGGTGCCGTGCGCCTCGGTTGTCCAATCGCTGGTCGTCAGGGTGCTGCTCCTCACGTCCTCGCTGGTGCTGTGATGCTAGTCAGCATGGAGCGGCCGGCTCCAGTCCGCAGATGATTGTGCGTGGGTCATCCACGATGGCGCGGACGGAGCCACATACGCAAGGAGCCGGCCGTGGCTAGTGTCTCCCATCTCGGTCCGACCTACCTGGGCCTGGATGTCCACAAGGACACCATCTCGGTGGCGATCCTGGCCCCAGATCGTGACCGTCCCGATGAGGTGGTCGCGCTGTCGCTGATCCCCAAGGCCCCCGGCGACAAGATCGCGCTGCCAGTCGAGAAGCATCGGTCGCCTTTCATCCTCTTGGAGTGATGTGGGCCAGCCGTTGGACAGGTCTCCTATCAGCGATGCAGCGGTCAGTCACCGGGAGGCCGCGTCGAGGGGATGATCATCGCGACACCTGAGGAGCGCCTGCGTCGGCTGGTCCTGCACGATGAACGCTGCATCCAGTCCATGCTGAGCATCCATCTCGACACCAACGAAGCTGCAGGGCTGGACCCCAAGACCCAAGCCCTGGTTCGTCTGGGTGGGCTGGTGGCGCTGGGTGGGAGTTGTTTCTCCTACCACTGGGCGGTCGAAGCAGCTCTGGCGGTGGGTGCGACGGCCGAGGACGTTGTCGGCACCCTGGTCGCGATGGCGCCCATCAGCGGCCTCGCCCACGTGATCTCGGCCATCCCAGACGTCGCCCTGGCGCTCGGCTACGACCTAGACGCGGCGTTCGAGGAGCACAACGGAGAATCGCACGGGTGCCCTAGGCCGGCTGACCTCGCATCAGGCAGCGTGCCGTCGGAAGGCGCCCGGCGCTGGGGCGACCCGGATAGATAGGCCGGCATATGCCGAGGGGATGAACATCGAGGTCGCCCCTAAGCTGGCCGCCCGGATCCCGGCCGCCAGGGCCGAGCCAGCGCTCCTCGCTCGGTGGCGCCGGGTCGTTCATGGCCGAGGTCCTAACCCGCCGCCCCTTCACCCGCTAAGGGTGACGACACATGGGCGCCCATGCGGCGACGATGAGGTTGGACCGCTCGTCTGATGACCGATGACCATGGAGCAGGTTGATGCCTGAGGGTTTGTCCCCCATCGAGGTCGGCAAGCAGGCGCACGAGCACACCAAGGAGCCGCACCAACCCGCCGCATCCGCCGGCGCCAACCGGCATTCGCGCGCGGTGCAGATCGGTGAGGCGCTGCTGCTGTCGCTGGTCACGATCGCGGCCGCCTGGTCGGGCTATGCCGCGGCCAAGTGGGGCACCGAGTCACGCCTCGAGCTCGCCCAGGCCGCCACCCTGCGCAACCTGGCCACCCGGGCCGACCTCAGCGCGCTGTCGACCCGCAACTTCGACTCGTCGACCTTCAACGCCTGGTTCACCGCGTTCACCTTGGACGATCCGCGGAAGCAGGCGATCGCCGAGCGGCGCTTCCGGCCGGAGTTCAAGGTGGCCTTCGACGCCTGGATGGCCACCGACCCCTTCCGCAACCCGCGTGCCGCGCCTGGACCTACCTACATGCCGCAGTACCAACTCGCCGATCAGGCCAAGGCCGAGGCGCTGGACCGCGAGGCTGTGGCGGCGTCGGCTGCCGGCAACCACGCGGCGGTCGTGGGCGACGACTACATCCGGATCACGGTGTTCCTGGCCGCGGTGCTGTTCCTGGTCGGTATCGGCAGCACGTTCAAGCTGCATACGATCCGCTACGCGCTCATCACCGTGGGCGCGGTGCTACTCATCCTGGCTACGGTATTGATCCTGCAACAGCCAGGACTCCCAGGCTGACCGCCATGTCGCGGTCGTCCGAACCCTGGGCCAGCCAGGAGGCTGGGCGACACACCAAGCCTCGAGGTCTTCTGGTCTTCTCGATGACGGCGTATCGACACGTGATGGTTGACGGGATGGCGGCTTGATGAGTCTCGCGGTCGCGATCCTGATCGTGGTGGCAACGACCGGCATCGCGGTCATGGCGATG
>Ga0190274_10000543_pt1 | contig 22351 bp, 26 predicted proteins | sample Popmic531T_FD_133002 | JGI IMG/M metagenome (GOLD analysis project Ga0190274, IMG submission 133002) | Populus adjacent soil microbial communities from riparian zone of Yellowstone River, Montana, USA - 531 T | ecosystem: Environmental > Terrestrial > Soil > Riparian zone | place: USA: Montana... | reverse complement strand
TCGGAGAATCCCAAAGTGTCACTTTTCCTTCCATGATCTGTCCGTAGACAAATTCAGGCAGAGATTGCACAAGATTAAATCCAAGGGAATCGTCCTGGTCATAGGTACTCAAAAACAACAGCACCGGAATTTCTTCCGCATGGAGGAAGGCAGGAAATAAAAAAAATAACAGGAAAAGTTTTTTCATTTTCTAGCCAGACTAGGATTTGATTCCCCGCCTGTCAAGTGCGCGCTGGAATTTTTTAGCATTGACACAATGTTGGGAATATGTTGCTGCGAAGGAATGGTGACCGCTGAAATCTTCTTTCGCGCAAAAGTAAATATAGTTATGATGTATATAGTTCAGCACGGCATCAATGCTTGATTTTGTGGGAAGACAGATCGGGCCAGGCGGAAGACCGGCATACTTGTATGTATTGTACTTCGAATCGATCTGTTTATAAACATTCAGCACGCGGTTAACATTAAAATCCCCAAGAGCATATACAAGCGTAGGATCCGCTTCCAGCTTCATTCCTTTTTTGTACCTGTTGATATAAACACCGGCGATAATATTTTTTTCATCCTCCATATTTGTCTCCTGTTGAACAATCGAAGCAAGTACGGAAACTTCGGCTGGCTTGAAACCAATTGTACGCGCCTTCCTGATCCTGTCGGCATTCCAGAACTTATCATACTCCTTTTTCATCCGTTGTAAGAATTGGTCAGCACTTGTATTCCAGTAAAACTCATAAGTGTTTGGAATGAACATGGACAAAATATTTTCTGAATTAAGTCCGAAACGGTGCACATAATCCTCATCATTCATCAGGTTCAGGAGGGCATGCGGCTTGGCTTCAAGCTGTGCACTGATGCGTTCAGCAAGCTGGTCGCGGGTGCGTATGTTGTTGAATACAACCTTTACGGGAGTTTGTTTCCCGGAACGCAAAAGTGAAACCAGCTCCCTGTTATTCATCTTAGGCTGGATAAGGTACCTTCCGGGTTTAACATTGTCTATGTATTTCATCTGCTCTGCTGTCCAGACAAACGACTTTTCATTGATGAGCAGCTTCTTGTCATTGAGGGTACTTACCACATCACTGAAGGAAGATCCCGTTGGAATGAGAATATAATCAGCAGTGTGCCTGACGGTTACATTCGGTTTAAAGAGTTCGCGATAAATGTAAAACGCACCGGTAGCAACGACCACCGCCAGCACGCCGACAATTGCCCACATGACACTCCTTATTTTACGTAGTCCTTTCTTCGACATGATGATGCAAGTTTAATCATTGATCACAATCCTTTTTACGGAGATTTAATTTTGTTTTAATCACAACGAAACATCAGAACACTTGTTTTGAAAAACTGTTTCAATGACTATCAGACTTTACCAACACTCACGTTCAGAGGCACTTCGCCTCACAATCTCGACCTTACAGCGTCTCGGATTTACTAACTATTTTACTGACGCGCTTCATGGAATGATCCGGACCAAGAAAGAATTAAACAAATCCGGACAGATCATTTTCTTTGATGTACATGTATCAGCGAATACTTACGGGGTGAGCCTTTCGCTTATTTCGAATTGTTTTTCTGAAACCACCTGCACCTTTATTTCCGATACTGTGAGCGAGGAACTTTTCCTGGAAGGATTGCACGACCTGCTATGCATTCAGCCCCCTGACAACCCGATGAAGCTGAATGAAAACGATTATGCGATGGCAGTGGGGTTCTGAATTCGGGTTATGGAAGTTCTTCAATCAAACAGATCCCTTCGCTTCGCTCTGGATCAATCGGCTTTATCATTTCAGTTCTCCGCTAAAGCGGCTTCTGAAATGATAGCCTCATTGACTTAACGCAAATTTTACAATGCAGTAATGATGGTTTGATCTCTAAACAAGACTTTCGTTGAAATTATTATTCTGATGAACAGACCCTTGAAAGTACTTGTGGTGGACGATGAACCGGACATTGTTGAAATCCTTTCTTACAACCTTGCAAAAGAGAATTTCGAAGTCAGCAAAGCTTATAATGGTTATGAAGCTGTCTCATTTGCATTGAAAAATCATCCTGACCTGATCATTATGGACATCAGGATGCCGGAGATGAATGGCATTGAAGCCTGCCGCATGATCAAGAAAAACGAGTCCATGAAAAACATCCCTGTACTTTTTCTCACTGCCGACAATGACGAATACACATCCCTGAGCGCAGTGGAAGCCGGCGGTGATCATTTTGTTACCAAACCAATCCGCCCGTCAATCCTGATCGGGATGATTCATGAACTGATTAAAGACTGAAACAAATGAGGTCTTCTATTTCATCCGTACTACCGAAACACATCTTGTTCCTTGGAGAAAAAAACCAGGAACAGATTGAACTTGCTGATCATCTCGAGTTGGAAAATTACGTTGTCCATCATGTGAGCAAGATCAACGATGCTTTGCAAAACCTGAAAAATGCAAAAACAGAAATCGTTCTTCTTGACTCTTCCAGGAATGAAGTTGCTTGCCTGGAGTTGTGTCATGCCATTAAATCCAATGCACGTTCAAGGAAAAATCTCGTCATCATTGCTTCAGATAAACTAGATGAGTCGAGTGAGGTGGCCGCATTCCGTGCCGGTGCCGATGATTACATCACAAAACCTGTAAGACCGGTTGCATTCCTGGAGCGTTTGAAAACACGGATGAGTGAACCCAAGGACAGCATCACTGTACAACCCGAGCTGAATGGCCAGTCCCGCATCCACATCGATCGTGAATCCTATTCTGTTTATAAAGACAATAAAATGTTGAGTCTTTCGAGGAAAGAATTCGAACTCTTGTTTTTACTTGCCGGCCAGCCGGGAAAAATTTTCAGGAGGGAAGAAATTTTTGAAAAAGTCTGGAAGAAAAAATTCGAAGAGTCAAACCGCACAGTAGATGTTCACATACTCCGGCTGCGTAAAAAGCTAGGACACGATTACATCCAAACTCAAAAAGGTGTAGGATACCGGTTTACCACCTGATTTTTTTGCCACTAATTACACCAATTAATACCAATTTGAAGCAGCCCCACTAGCTGTCAATAGTCGTTATGTCACTAATTATTAGTGTGAATTATGAATTGCTCTTTAGTGACAATTAGTGAAATTAGTGGCGGTTTTTTTCATACCAATTTAGGATTGACTTTTAGTGAAATTAGTGGCTAACCTTTTTTTTGAAACTCCATCTTACAGGTTAATTAATTTACGGATTCTCTTTACCGGCAAGAAAATGTTTCGCTTATTTTTGAATCCTGCTACAGGATATGAAGACACTTTTTCTCCTCCGCCATGCAAAAGCCGGTGACGAAGAACCTCCGCTCCCCGATTCAAGGCGCCCGCTTACTGATCGAGGGTTTCATGATGCACGGTTGGTGAGTGAAGCACTCAGGCAACAGGATCTGATCCCGGAAAAAATCATCACGAGCGATGCTGTGCGCGCATATACCACCGCTTTTGTTTTCCTGGCCACGTTCGAAAAAATTTCTGATTATATAGTTCTGGAAAATTCACTTTATGAAAGTACCGTTCAGGATTACATGAAAGTAATTTCCGGCATTGACGATTCAATTTCTTCCTGCATGATCGTAGGCCATAACAACACCATCTCGCAGGTTGCCATTGAACTTTTAAAAAGAAATTTTGAAGGAATGAAAACGAGCGGCGTACTTGTGTTTACATCTGATGCAAAGACATGGGCAGAATTCTCAGCATCCACGTGCAAACTGGTACTTGATCTTTCCCCTTCACAGCTTCGCTGATGCATAGATCCCGTCGGCTGAAGCCTCGGGATAAATTCGACTAAAACTTTCGCTTCTCCGCCTTTGGCGGATCGCAAAAGTCAAGTCTCATTTACTTCCCAAATTCCTGCGACCACATGCTTACGATTTTTGATGAAGGCGGGCGGGAGGCCGGTTGTCGTTGTGCAACTGCTTTTTGCTTGCTGCCCGGCTTTGGTTTTCCCTGGTACATATTCCACTGCGACTGGATTGCCAATTGCTTACGGTTGACTTTCATTTGCAATCCTTCCCTCGTCCAAAGCAACGGATAACAACTGATCACTGAATTGCAATCAATAGAAGGAACCTCTTCCTGCCAGCCCTTCCACCTGAAGTCCTCATAAAATTCTTTCAGGTTTCCATTGAAGCAAAAAGAAATAAATCCTCCGTAGGATAGTCCTGTTGTTTGCCAGGATAAACTGTTCGGGCCATAATAAAAAACCTGTCCGATGCTTTCAAGCTCCTCGACCGACGAAGCTTTAATTGCAAAGAGTCCACCCAGCACATCGTCTGCCACCAGCAGGTAAAACATTTCGTCATTCCGCATGGCTGAGATTTTTCCCGCATTCCATTCAGGCACGCTTCGCGCAAGTCTTTTACTTCCTGAGCCAAGAATGCGGATCCATCCTCCATCAACGAGGATTCCGCCGCTGTTATAAATGATCGATCCCAGGTTTGTATTCGTGGAGAACTGCGATTGAAGCAATGCAACCGAAGCCTTTACAGAATCGGGGGCTAGAATCTCCACCTTGTTTTTAGCATGCTCAGCCATTCGCTGTATGCGCAGCCATGAATCTTTTCCGGGGGCATTCAGTTCCTGTATTGTTTTCATCGGCACCTGGGCAAAGGAAAACCTGGCGCAGTGAAGCATGCAAAATATGAGAAATGCAGATTTGAATTTTTGCAAAAGCAGAGGGTAAAACATCAATTTAACCCTTCTGAAAAGGCATGAATTGCAATTCACTTCATGGCCTTACAGTTCCCCAAATTCAATGAAAAAAAAGCTTGAAAAAAGCAAGATTTTGGATATGTATGAAACGTTATCCGTTAATCGTTACTCGTTATCTGCTATTCGAAATTAGTATGTTCGTTGGATTGATTCGTTATTCGATGGCGTAATGACCGCAGTTCCTTTTTATAAATTTCTGTAATTGAGTCAATTTATTTTTACTTTCGCACGCTTTAAAATAAACCAACCCTATGAAATCACTACTACTTTCAATCGTTTTCTTCTTTGCTGGAACAGCCCTTTTCAGCCAATCACTACCAGTGAAACAACCGCTGCATATCGATCTTGGATCATCCAATTTGAACGCAGCAAGGAATGGCAATCCGAACCAAACAACTTCAGTCATTGACACTGCAGATGAGTACATCCTCCGTGCAACAAGCGGAACTTTCTATGGTGCACAAGGCGGCGGATATGTTTTCGGAACAAGCTGGTATTATGATTCTGCTTCCGCTCAACTTTATTCTGTGACCGACGAAACAGGTCTTGAATTTGATGCCGTTGGCAGCGCAACAATTACCGACCTGATATTCTGGGCTGGTGGCAAGTATATTAACGGAAGTGCCGATATCAATGCCAAAGTATATGATGTAGATGCTGACAGCATGCCTTCAAACCTTCTTGGTACGGGAACAATCAACATGACGGACGTGGACACAGGTCTTTCGGCCGTTTTCACCCAGATCAATTTCCCTTCAGGTGCCAATATCATCGGAGATTATTTTGTCTCAATTGAATATGCAGGCATTGACGACACGCTTGGTTTCGTAAGTACAGGACCTGGTGACGGCCTGATGGAAAAAAGAATCAGGCAGAAAGCCAGCGTTATTTTCGGTGGTGCATGGGGTAGAATGGGTGACCTTTATCCCTTCCTTGACCTGGATATGTTTTGGGCGCCGATCTATACCATCCTCGACGATGGAATTGATGACCATTTCAATCTGAAAAATGCTACCCTCGAGCCTGTTTATCCAACCCTGGCATCCAGCGAAATTCATCTTGACTATACGCTTGCATCAACTTCTTCCGTCAGTTATTACATCTTTGATCTCAAAGGCAGGAAGTATTTTGAAATGAAATCCGAGCAACAGTCAGCGGGTGCATATTCACAGACTTTTGATGTTTCCACCCTTGCTGCAGGAAATTACTTCGTTGCTGTTACCATCAACGGACAGATGATAACACAGAAAGTTGTAGTCGCTAAATAGTTATTCAAGAATAAATTTTCCCTCAGCTGTTATCTCTTCATGATTGCTGAGGCGATACAGGTAAATTCCTCCAGGGAATGAACGAAGATCCGCTTCATTCCCTGGACCGGAAACCTGCTTTTGCAATACAAGTTTGCCTTCCTGGTTATAGACTTCCAGTTCCTGCACGCCGGAACTTTTCAGATCAAAAATAATTTTTCCCGAAGACGGTACAGGATAAACTGTAATCAGCTGCGATGCAGTTTCATTTATTTTAATTGACATCTGTCCGCATTCCCACTGGAAAACCTGTGCATTGTAAATTGTTTCCCATTCCGTATAAGATTGTTTCAAAGTGCTCCATTGGGCTACGCCAGCCATGACAAACGCATTCACACTGTCAGCAACGGCTATGACCTTATTATAGAATGCTGTGTCATTCAGATCTCCCTGCTCGAAAAAAATTGTTTGCACATAAAATCCATTGGACGGATACTGACCGCTTTGCACTGCATTCACCACATCATTTACCTGCGACATGATAAATGAAAATGAAATCGTATCCTTGATTTTAATCTCGCATCCCACGCCAATGTGCCGAAGGTGACTGGTTGAATCGTGAATGAGGTAGTTGGCAGTATCCTGCGGATTCCAGAAACCAAAATACTTGAGGTCGTTGACATGGTTCGGTGTTCCGCCTCCCATCATGCAATCCGGTTGCCAGAAATAATTCGGAAAGACCAGTCCATATTGTCCATTCACCAGGTTCGTCCACACATTCACACCGTTGCTGTCGTTGTATATTGATCCGCCCATAACCTTGCTTTCCGGAAGTCCGATGGAATCGAGCAGCTTTGCAACATCGGGATATATGTACTGCGATTCATGTGCATGTGGATCCATTTCTACCCCTTTATCTTCATGCATCCACCGCAAAATACTTTTATTGTTGGTGCTTTGCATCAGCGCAGCAGTTTCCTTTGTAAGTACACTTATAAGGTAACGCCAGTCCGACTGCATATTCCAGGTCATGCCATTGGTCTGAAAGTAATTCGCAAGTGAGATCAGCTTTAGCCGGTTGGTATTGTAATAGGGCGTGCCGTTCCATTGAGACGATTCTTCATTGTGCGATAGAAAATCGAAATGAATTTTGGGTTGAGCAATAGCCTGAACAGAAAACAGGCACAGGGTTAATATATGATGCTTCATGTCCTTGTTGTTGGATAAGTATATGACGCTTATTTTAAATGAAGGTTTGTTTAGTTCTAAGACGTATTGAATGGATTAACCCTACTCTTTGAGAATGAAACTCTTATGCTATTGTTCAGGTGAAAATATTTCTTTGCTGCAAGCCAAAAAGTATTACATTTGCGCCTCATTTTAAGAAAAAAAAACAAATAGAAATGTTAACATCTGCTGCAAAAAAGAAAATTTTCAAGCAATATGGTGGCTCAGAAACCAATACGGGTTCAACTGAAGCACAGATTGCACTGTTTACTCAACAAATCAACTTCATGACAGAGCACATGAAGGCTTCTCCCAAAGATTTCAGCACTGAGCGTACCCTCATTACCCTTGTAGGTAAACGCAAAAGCCTGCTGGACTACCTGCACCGTACCGATATTACCAAGTATCGCCAGCTTATTGCAGAGTTGAATCTCCGTAAGTAAAACCGCTGTAACGCTTCGGCGTTACGCATGGTATGTTTTGGCGATGAATACCAGATAAATAACTATGAAAAGGCAATTCAAGTGATTGCCTTTTTTTCATTCAAAAAAATTTTCAATAAAAAATTATGAGTAAAGCAATTATAAAAAGTTTAGACCTCGGCGACGGTCGTGTCGTTACAGTTGAAACCGGCAGACTGGCACGCCAGGCTGACGGAGCTGTTGTTGTCCGCATGGGCGATTGCATGCTGCTTGCCACTGTGGTGAGCTCGCAGGAACCAAAAGCAGGAGCAGATTTTCTTCCGCTCTCTGTCGATTTCCAGGAAAAATTTTCTGCCGTAGGACGATTCCCCGGCGGATTCCTAAAACGTGAAAGCCGTTTGTCAGAATATGAAATCCTCATCAGCCGCCTCATCGACCGCGCACTGCGCCCGATGTTCCCGGATGATTACCATGCAGATACACAAGTAGCGGTAACACTTCTCTCCGGCGACAAAAAAATTATGCCTGATGGTCTTGCAGGTTTCGCAGCATCATGCGCACTTACTATTTCTGACATTCCTTTCAACGGACCAATCAGCGAAGTGCGTGTAGCAAGAGTTGACGGAAAATTCCTGATCAATCCTTTCAATGAAGATCTCGCAAAGGCCGACATCAACCTTCTTGTTGCCGGTTCAAAGGACAGCATCGTAATGGTTGAAGGAGAAATGAAAGAAGTGAGCGAAGAAGAAATGCTGGAAGCAATCAACGTTGGGCACGAAGCAATCAAAAAGCAATGCCAGTTTCAACTTGAGTTGAAAGAAATGTGCGGCAACAAACCGGCACGTGTATATTCTCATGAAACAAATGATGAAGCGTTGAAGGAACGCGTGCGTAAAGAACTTTACGACAAGTGTTACGCAATCGCAAAATCAGCGAACCCAAATAAGAAAGAAAGGACTGAAGCTTTCAAGAAACTGGCTGAAGAATTCCTCACAACGATTCCCGCAGAAGAACTGGAAGAAAAGTCTCCGATGTTTTCACGTTACTTCTTCGAAGTTGAGAGTGACGCGATGCGGAACTGCCTACTCACTGAAGGTACACGTCTTGACGGACGTAGTTCTACAACCATCCGCCCGATCTGGAGCGAAGTGGATTACCTCCCTTCCACTCACGGATCAGCAATCTTTACGCGCGGCGAAACTCAATCACTCACAACTGTTACGCTTGGCAGCAAGCAGGACGAGCAGATGATTGACGGTGCTACCATCGAAGGTTCAAATAAATTTATCCTCCACTATAATTTTCCAAGCTTCAGCACAGGCGAAGTAAAACCAAACCGTGGCCCGGGCCGCAGGGAAATCGGTCATGGAAATTTGGCCATGCGTTCTTTGAAAATGGTGATGCCCGATGAAACAGTTTGTCCTTACACCATCCGCGTGATCAGCGACATTCTTGAATCGAACGGTTCATCTTCAATGGCAACTGTTTGTGCCGGTACGCTGGCACTTATGGATGCAGGTGTTCCAATCATTCGTCCCGTTTCAGGAATTGCAATGGGACTGATCATGGACAAGCAGGGACGTTATGTTGTACTCAGCGACATCCTCGGCGATGAAGATCATCTCGGCGACATGGATTTCAAAGTAACAGGAACAGAAAAAGGGATCTGCGCATGCCAGATGGATCTTAAAGTACAGGGACTTTCTTCAGAGATCATGTTGAAAGCATTGTACCAGGCGAAAGAAGGTCGTGCACATATCCTCAAAGAATTAATGAAGACATTGAGTGCGCCGCGGGAAGATTACAAGCCGCATGCACCACGCATCGAGAAGATGGTGATTGCAAAAGAATTCATCGGCGCAGTGATCGGTCCGGGTGGAAAGATCATCCAGGAAATGCAGCGCGAAACAAATACTGTCATCAGCATCGAAGAAATCGGGAACGAAGGACATATTGAAATTGCATCAGCCGACAAAGCAGGCATTGAAGCAGCCAAGAGCCGCATCAAGGCCATCACACAAATGCCGGAAGTCGGTGAAGTGTACGAAGGCAAGGTGAAAAACATCATGGACTTCGGAGCTTTTGTAGAATTCATTCCAGGCAAGGACGGACTGCTTCACATTTCAGAAATTACATGGGAGCGTCTCGGCAGCATGCAGGGTGTTTTCAAAGAAGGAGAAATTGTGAAAGTAAAACTTGTTGAGATCGACAAGAAGACCGGAAAGTTCAGGCTGTCAAGAAAAGTATTGCTTCCGAAACCGGAAGGAATGACTGAGCAGTCGGATCGCGGACCGAGGTCTGATCGTGATGGTGGAAGAAATGATGAAGGAAGGCCGCAGAGAAGGCAGCCACAGAACTAGTAATGAAGCTATCTTAGATAACTAAGAAGTTATACTAAATATTATTTCGGCTTTTAGAAGTGTAAGAACTTTTAGAAGCCGTTTTTTTTATTGTGGTTTTTAATCAGACACTGATCTTTTAGGTATCAAAGAATTATCAGGACAGAACAGTTTGCGCACGACGATGACTTATACTCACGTCAGCAAAAAACAGGTAAGCAAGATTAAAAGTCCATTTGACAGCTTGTAAATACCCGCAATCCAAATCTGCGGCAATCCAACTAGTGCTTGTATGAAACACGTATGTTTTATTAGATTTACTGCGGATAATAAAATGTTAGCAGCAATAAAAACCTACGAGCATCTTCAATGAAAAACTGCTTATTCTTCTTGACAATTTTTTTAATTTCCCCTCAACTTTTTGGACAAGCATATGAAAGGAATACAATTTGTAAAAACGATACAATCAAGGTTGACTATGTAAGCTTAAAGAGGGGGGTAAGAATTCAGTACAAAGCATTTGAATGTGAAAAAGTTTCAAAACTGGGAATTCGGGTTGACATTGGTTTCGATCACTACAAATACAATTCTAAAACGAGAAATTGGCTTGGAAATCACAACGGACCGCTTTTCGGACTGACAATAGCTTATGAAAACTTTAATATCGGGGCTAAATTTAAGCCTGCAACAGTAAACCCAAAACAAGACTTGGATTTTAATGGTGAAACATTAACTAACGAAGCGAATTTGAACCCAATTAAAATTGACTACGATTTTAGTTATTCTATCAACTTCAAACATAATTTTTCCATTGAACCTTATGTTGCACTTACTGCAAACAGCTTCACTGTGATAAATGAAGATGAGTTAGGTAAAAATTACATAATAGATAAAGTGCATGGACTAACCATAGGTACTTCGATAAATAAATATTTTCATTTGATAGATTATCAATTTATTTCTGTTTTTGCCAAATACGGTTACGGATTGACAAACTTTGAAAAAGTAAATTCAAGTTTAGGATTTGGTTATTCAGATTTTACAATTGGTGTTGCATACAAAGGTTTTATTAAACAGAGATTTCTGAAACTAATTTAAACTTTGCTGCCACTAACAAGGGTTTTGCGTCAGGCGGGCTGACGTACAAACCCCAACTTTTAGCAGCAACTTTAAAGATAGTCTCGTATAAATTCAATCAGTATGAAAAATCTTATTATATATTTTCTCTTATGTACTTCGACTCTTTTTGCTCAGACTAAAGATGAATTATTAATATTGATGAATGACCATGGTAAAATAAATTTGGTTCCAATGTATGGTGGAGATAGTATTAACAAAACGGATGAGCTTATAGTGTTGGATCGTAAATTTGTTGAAGATCAGATTAAACAATTTGGAAATAAAGACAGCGCATGCAAAATGCATAATATGACTGCGTGGAAATGCTTTTATGAAGGTGACATTAAAATGGCTATGAGAAGATTTAATCAGGCTTGGCTACTTGATACTAATAATGCTTCTGAGTATTTTGGATTCTCTGCTGTATTAGAAGTCATAAAAGACAATCCTGACAATTATTTTGAAACCCAGGCCTTAAAAATTAAAAATGTTGATGATCCGAAAAAGTATTACCAAATAGGAATACAAAAAGACAAAGACAATATAAATGAAATTTTTTCTCTAAAATTTTCTTCCACTGGATTTGAAACTTATAACAAATTAGATCTTGCTATGAACGCAAGTAACAGACTAAATGAATTAACTCCTAAAGATACTTTTGCATTGCTACAGAGGGGGCATCTTCATATTCTGAAAAAAGATTGGGAAAAAGCAATTACAGATTTTGAATTAGCAATTCAAAATGGCGGCAAAAACGCCAACCTATTTAATGACTTAGGTTATTCTTATCAGGAAAAAGGAGATTATGAAAACGCTTTTAAGTTTTATGAAAAATCTTTTAAAACCAGCCCGACCTTTTTAAATCCAATATATAATGACTGTTTATTAAGATTAAAATTGGGGCAGTATGAAAGCGCCCTGGAATATATTGATAAATGTATTGCAATAAAAAACGATGTAGGAGAATTTCATAAAACAAAAGGAGAAATTTTAATAAAGTTAAATAAGAAGGAAGAAGGGATTATTTGTCTGAGGCAAGCGAAGAAATTGGGTGACAAAGACGCTGCGCAGATAATAAAAGCAAACAAATAAAGCAGCTGCTAACAGCGGCTTGGCGAAAGCCGCAAGAACTAAACGCTTATTAAAGCGGCCTTCGCCAAGCTTTAAAACGTTATCAGCAACTCATCGGGAGGCGAGCATTAACATTTATACTTTTAATTCTAACATAATCAACAACCTGTAAATAAAATGAAAAAATCGACATTGCTAATAGCAGGAATCGCCTCTGGATTATTGTTTAACTCTTGTTCAAACAAGGAGAATAATACAGATACAAATCTTAATGACTCCATTAAAGAAACATTTTCAATAGCGAATCTGGTAGAAGAAGTCAAAATTGTTCCTGACTCAATCATCGAATATCTTCATGCACAACACCACTCATATAAGGTACTTGAAAGAAGGACTGTCCCATCAGGTTATGAAACTTCTAACATGAAATATTGGAAGAATTATGTCAAAAAAGTTGAGGAACTACCTGTTATTAATCCTGGTCCTGGCGAGTATGTTCATGTAATGGAAGGTCAAAAAAACGGATATCAAAACCTGGTAATTGGCATTACTGAAACATTTCCAGGGGGAGCTCCACCGATGCATACACACGAAGGAGAAGAATCTCATGTGCTTCTGGAAGGAGAAATACTATATGCTCTGGGTGATACCATGTTTACCGTAAAAGCTCCCTACATAATTAATATCCCTCCTATGATACCGCATGCATTTAAAAACATTGGAAAAAAAACAGCAAATCTTGTGGTGATATTTCCAACTAACGTATGGAAATATGATGTTGTTGATTATTTCCCTTTTGATAAAAAAGAAAATGATAATTCGCATGACCATAAACATTAATAAAATGCAGATTCGACATTTCAATGAACAAACAAATCCATACGCCACTGCGGCAAGCCCCGAAACGTTATCCGAAACTCGTGGCGGCAGTGCTAACTCGAAACATTCTGCAAGAAATAAACAGAGATGAAATGGTTGCTTAAAGTTTTGTTGCCAACAATTGTTGCATACTTCGCGATGTTTATTCCATTGAAGATTGAGGAGTGGGTTCACTTGAAATTTGTTGGTGATTATGAAGAAATGAATCCTATCATTTACGATTACTTTGGATTAATGCTTAACGCAATACTTATGATTGTTGCTATGATGGTTGTTCAAGCAACACTTGTTCTTCCTTTATGGAATAAGTTCAAGCAGACGAAAAATGTATTTGGATTGCGGGGTTTTTCTTTCATGACACTTGTTTGCATTGCTTGCGGTTTTCTTTTGGGTTATTTGCTTTGGGAAACTAAATTTGGTAGTAGTGATTTGCTAAAAGGTTCTGCATTTATGACACTTGTTTGGATCGCTTATTGGACAGCAAATTTATTGATGCTAAAATATCTTGAACGAAAAACGATTATTCAAAGTGTTTAACCAACTGATATTAGAAAACTCAAATAGGCGACATTACCTTAAACAATAAGTTGAGCTAACTTTGAGCGTTTCGAATTATATTGAGCAATCGAGTTTTCCGATAACAGGAAACTTGCCGCAATGGCTCACTATTCAAAAACAGAATTTCCTTTTATCAACTAGTGTAAAGGTGTTCATTTAAAATTTTTACTTTTGATCAACGCCACTGCGGCAAGCCCTAAACTTTATAGGCTCCTGCAAAAGTTAACTTATCCCAATTTAAAAAAATATTAAGATACCGTCAACCTATAAACAATATGTCAAAAAGAAATGAGAATCTTATAAAGTTTTCAAATTGGCTGGCTCCAAACCAGTCTAAGTTCGAAATGATTCTTTCAGCTATTGCTGCGATTGCGTTAATTATGAAAATGCAACATATTCAATCCATGAACTTTCTATTGACGATTTCACTTTCTACTCTTGCTGTACTCTTTTATATCAGCTCCTTTGCAACCCCACCTGAAGATTTTACCATTATGGATCTATTTGCAAACAAATTGCTCCATTGGGGAAGCGCCATAGCAATTATAGGAATACTGTTTACAATTCAAAACTGGAAAGGATCAGTTCAAATGATCGTTGCAGGAAGTGGAGCATTGTTAATTGGAATTGTTATAAGTTTCATGAAGAGTGAAAGTAGATTAAGTATTACGAAACCCACTCTAATTTTACTACTAGCTTTAGCACTTTTATTTACTCCAAAAGAAAAGTTAATTAAACCAATTCATTCCGCTCAGAACTATCATTCCAACTGATAATAGCTTGATTATATTACAAACAGGAGCTGATAACACAATCTTGCTGCAAATGCCACAAAAATAATTGTGCATATATTTGAAATGTGTGGCGTGGGGCACCTCGGCAAGCCATGAAACATTATGCGCGATGTGAATAAACTATGGTAGATAGTTCAGGCTGGATAAATGAAGTAAGAAATTTCCTGGAAGATTTTTCCAGCATATATCCCGAAAGTCCCGATACTGACATTTTTAAAGATATGGGAATAGTGGGTGACGACTTTCACGAAATGATTGAGAAATATGCAAAGAAATACTACATAGATATGTCACACTATTTATGGTATTTTCATGCAGACGAAGAAGGAAGTTACAGTATTGGGGGACAATTTTTCAAACCTCCTTATGAACTGGTTGAACGAATTCCTGTTACTCCGAAAATGTTGGCCGACTTTATTGTGACTAAAAAATGGAAGATTGATTATCCTGCACATCAAATTCCAAAGCATCGAACTGATTTACTAATAAATAAAATTGTTTTAATTGTACTTCTTGCTGCATTATTTATTTGGATAGTATTGAAGATTTCGAAATAGGCACACACAGCGCATAACAATTAAATTGCCGCTATTTATTTTGTTGGGTAGTAAAAGTTATCTTTAAATTCAGAAAGGAATACACGAACTGCAAGTTAAAAAATTGCGATGCACTTTGCAGAATGTTGGACAGTTTAATTCGTCGCAATTTTTTAATAAACAGTTTGCAAGTAAACCCAACAAAATTAAACGACAGCAATTCCTGCAACGTTAGCAGTCATGCTATGCAAACGACACTCAACATATTGATAGGGCTTTTTTTGCTTCTTACCAGTTGCAAGAACCCGACAATGGACGACAGGAAGAACTATGTTGAAAGCGAACCGACTTTCTTTGAATTACGTAATGGCAACTGGCTGACTAATAAGTGGATTAGAAACCCCGAAAACCTATTTACAATTCACGAGACGTTTAAGAAAGTGGGGTATATGAACCTGATCGCAGACAACTTGCTTTTTGACAATCCTCTCATTATTCAAGACATTTACATTAATAAACAAGGCAGCCACCTGCTTGACAGTTTGGAACTGACTTACAATCTTCCAGACATCAAGGACAAGTATTACGGAGAGTTTTGGCAAAGAAGAAAAGCTGAACAAAATGACAGCGTTGTTTACATCATCATCAAGGACATCAACTTCGCAATTAAAAACAAAATGGGTTCGGGCGGACTTTCATTAAAAGTGAATCCTAAATTAGTAAATGACACGTTAGTTAATCTTCTTCAAATTGAGTTTCGGACAGACAGCTTAACCGAACATCAGGCACAGCAGCACTTTGAAACTTTAAAACGACTTGGTTTTCATCAATCAGCTTACAATTTGCTATTTGAAGCATACAAATATCAAGAGCTAAAATGGGATAGGGACAGTTTAGTAAGGACCTTAGAGCAATCGGACAAATTTATTTACCCTTGGTTTAAAGACGATACAAAATGACGGCAGAACAAGAAGCACGAACCGCTAAAAGCCGTTTGGCAAAAAAGTGAATCGTGCTAAAAACGAACAATGAAAAACAACATCTCACCGACCACTGAAAAAGACAATCGCGGATTAAATAAAACACGACTCGAAGCATTTTGCGATGGAGTATTTGCTATTGCCATTACGCTATTAATTCTTGAAGTAAAAATTCCAAAGCATGCTGACCTTATTCTTTATGGCGGACTTAGACCTTATCTCGTCCAGTTGTGGCCTGATTATTTCGCTTACGTTTTCAGCTTTTTAGTTATTGGAATTTGGTGGTCAAATCATCATTACCTTTCCCGACTTTTTACACACACAGACCATTATTTCAGTATGCTGACAATTGGTTTCCTGATGTCCATTGCATTTCTTCCTTTTCCGACAGCGCTGCTTGGCGATTTTATTTCGGATACCACGCATCGTTCTACCGCCATATCGTTTTACATTTTCGGCGGACTCCTGCTTCCTTCCATTTTCTGGAATTTGATGTGGAGGTATGGCATCAATAAAAAACGGCTTATAGATAAGCGGTTGAAAGAGTCGTTCATTAAAGGACTTACAAGAATGTATTTTATCTCTCTTATCTTTATTACATCAGTGCTTGCCCTGTCTTTCTTTTTTCCTATTGTCAGTTTTTCAATTATGATAGCTGTGAATCTTTTTTTTCTGAAAGCTCCTAAGAAACCCGAATATGCTAACACTTAATGGCAGCAAACTCACTAACAAAAATGACTGCAAAAAAAGACAGACACAACTTCGTGAACAGAGAAGAACCAACCGATAACATAAAGATTAAAGAAATAAAAAAAGAAGGACGAACCATACGACAGAGAAGTTTCATACAATCAAACAATTTAAAAAATAAACGACATGCAAAAAATAATTCCAAATCTTTGGTTTGACGGCAATGCAAAAGAAGCCGCAGAATACTACCTGTCAATTTTCAAAGACGGGAAAATGATTAACACTACTTACTATCCTCTGACAGAAGCAGAAGGACTGGCTGACTTTCAAAAAGATTTTGCAGGCAAGGTTCTTACAGTTGCGTTTGAAATTTTAGGTATGCGATTTATTGGAATAAATGCCGGACCAATATTCAAATTCAATGAATCTGTTTCGTTTATGATACCCTGCAAAGACCAAGCAGAAATTGACTATTACTGGAATGCACTCACAACCAATGGAGGTGAAGAAAGTGTTTGCGGTTGGCTAAAGGACAAATACGGATTAAGCTGGCAAGTATGCCCTGAAAATTGGGAAGAACTCAATAAAAAACCAGGAGCCTTCAAAAAAATGATGGGTATGAAAAAATTAATTATTGCAGATTTTTAAAGGCAATTTACTTATGACTAGAAACAATTTATTAAGCCTGCACAATGTTGGGATTGTTGTAGAGTCACTTGACAATGCAATTTCATTTTTCACAGAACTTGGACTTAAACTTGAAGAACGAGCAATGATTGAAGGAGAATGGGCTGGGCGAGTAACGGGGCTTGGAAATCAATCCGTAGAAATTGCGATGATGGTTACGCCAGACGGTCACAGCCGACTTGAACTTTCAAGATTTATTACTCCGGCAACTATTGCTGATCACAGAACAGCTCCTGTTAACTCACTCGGTTATCTTCGTGTTATGTTCGCGGTAGACAACATTGACGAGTTGGTTGAACGGTTAAACAAGCATGGCGCTGAAGTCGTTGGAGAAATGGTTAATTATGAGAACATTTATCGGCTATGTTACATTCGTGGTGTTGAAGGGCTTCTAATTGGGCTTGCAGAAGACATATCAAAAAAATAATTACCGAGTATTTAAAAATTCGATTCTTTGTGGAGTTGATGGAGCGGCACAGCATTAATCCGCAAACTTTAGCGGAAAATTTAACGAACGGTCTAACAGTACAGACAAAATGAACCTATTTGAAAGGATCATAAATCAAAAGAACAAAGGAGATTCATCAAACTATGACAAGGTTTTCTTAGACATGCGTTCCATGAAGCATTCACCTGTCGATAAGTTCAGCTTCGACAATTATGAGATCAGCTGGACTTACTTTAGACCTATTGAATTTTACAACGATATTATTCTTGATAATGATAACACAATTTTTTTCTATTTGCGTAATCACAACTTAACATTTGAGGCTGTCTTCTGCGGCTATTCTGATGACCAGAACAAACCAATTATTCAAAGAGTCGTAGTTATTTCCTCAATATATGTTTTTGGGCAAACATTTCCTGGACTCGATGGCTTTGAAATACGCCCCGTTAGAATTGGCTCAAACAATCCATTTCCAAACTCCCCAATAAAGAAACTGAACTATCACTTTCGGACAACACTTGAAAAGTATAAGCGCAAAGCCAAGCCAATTTATGAGATGACAGATTTTTATAAGGGCAAGCAAGGTTGGCAGAAAATTGTGGAGAAAGACAAGGCATTAAAGGAACATGCAAAGAAAACCAGCCGCTAACAAAGGGTTTGCGATCATTGTAGGACGACACACAAAACAGACTGTCCAAAAAAATGAAAACATGAAAAAAGTAATTGCAGCATTCAACATGACACTTGACGGGGTTTGCGACCATACGGCAGGAATTGCTGATGAAGGACTACATCAACATTATTCTGAACTAGTAGATAATGCTGAAGTTATTTTATATGGACGGACAACCTACCAACTTATGCAATTTTGGCAAACACTATTACAAAATCCTACTGGTAAAAAATCAATGGACGACTTTGCAATTTCAATCGACAAAATTCAAAAACTTGTTTTTTCCAACACACTTAAAGACACTGGCTGGGACAGTGCAAAACTTGCAAACAGACCTCTTGGTGACGAAGTTTTGGAACTCAAAAAACAATCAGAAAAAGACATTCTTATTGGAAGCAGGAGTTTGATTATTCAACTTTTAAACAGTAATCTTATTGACGAATTTCAAATATGTATTCATCCTGTCATAGAAGGAAAAGGGCTGCTATTATTTGACCAAATTAAGGACAGGATTTTATTAAAACTCATTAAAACAAAATCACTAAACTCAGGTGCCATCATTCTTTACTATGAACTAAATCAGTAAAAACAACGAACCGATAACACGGGTATTGAGTTAGTGGGCGGACAGTACGAATACAAACATTTGAGCAATTAATAAACGTTACTATTTAAAAAAACAAACAAGGTTTGAAAAATATAAGAAAGCGATAGATAAAGTGATCGAGTTGTGCAGGTATGCAGATAAAATTGGAGACAAGATTTACTGGATTTACAGGCATTAATAAAAACGAAAGCTAATCGAAATAATAGCCATGAAAGAAATTTGGAAATCAATTGAATTGAAATTATTAGAAATTGCCCCAGACATTTTGGGCAATTTAAATGACGGTGCTACTGACCACGAAGTCGGGGTTTTGGAAAAATTAATAACCGTAAAACTTCCAGCTGACTTTATTGAATTTTACAAAACTCACAATGGACAAAAAACCGGCAGCGCCGGACTGATTGAATGTGAGGAATTACTATCGATTGAACGGATTATAGATGAATGGAAAGTTTGGAAAGACCTTTTGGACAATAAAGATTTCGAAGACAACACGTCAACGCCTGACAAAGGCATCAAAAATGACTGGTGGAATGCACTTTGGATTCCAATAACCTATGACGGCAGTGGAAATCATTATTGTCTTGACCTGGACCCGACCGACCAAGGTAGTTATGGACAAATTATCAGAATGTGGCATGACGATCCTGAACGAAGCTTAGAAGCAGCGTCTTTTAAAGAGTGGATAACAGCATACAAAGACAAATTAATCGGCGGACAACTTGTATATTCAGAGGACTACTTTGGTATTATTGACAAAGCAGAGGTTGATGAAGAATAAATATTACAAAGAGAATCATTGGAGCAATCAGTTTTTCTATTTAAGGTAAAGGAAGTATTTCAGATTAACGGAAAAGGATTGGTTCTTAATCCTGGATCCGGAAGTTATTCTATTGAAACTGGAAATGAAATAAAATTGGTTCGGCCTGATAAAACTTCTATTGTAAGTTTTGCCCGAGCCATAGAGGTCAGAGACAATTTATTAAAATTCAACGAGGACGAGGATCACGCAGACACGAATGTTTGTGCCATTTGGCGACATACGAAAATTGGGAAAACATAGACACAGGATATATGCTTTTTAACTCATTAAACTTCGCAATATTCTTACCGATCGTTTTTTTACTCTATTGGTTTGCAACTAAAGGAAATTTAAGACTTCAAAATATTTTACTGCTCGTTTCAAGTTACTTTTTTTATGCTTGTTGGGACTGGCGGTTTATGTTTTTACTAATCTTCTCGACCTTATTGGACTACTATACCGGTATTAAAATACATGCGGCTACAAACCAACGAAAGAAATTGTTTTGGCTTTGGTTAAGCATTGGCATTAATTTAGGTCTTCTCGGAGTTTTTAAATACTATAACTTTTTTGCGGAATCCTTTGCAGATGGCTTGTCTCTTTTAGGACTTAAAGCAAATTTAAGTTCGTTACAAGTAATACTACCGGTAGGTATTTCTTTTTATACTTTTCATGGTCTTTCATATATTCTTGACATCTATAAAAACAAAATAAAACCCGAAAGAAACTTTATTGACTATTCTGTTTTTGTTAGCTTTTTCCCTTTGCTTGTGGCTGGACCTATAGAGCGGGCAGCGCATCTTTTACCGCAAATTATTAATAAAAGAGAATTTGACTATTCAAAAGCGGTTGATGGATTGCGACAAATATTGTGGGGCTTATTCAAAAAAATTGTCATCGCCGACAATTGTGCGGAATATGCAAATACAATTTTCAATAATTCAGCAGACTATTCCGGAAGTACGCTAGTTTTAGGTGCATTACTTTTTGCATTCCAAATCTATTGTGACTTTTCAGGCTACTCTGATATTGCAATAGGTACTGCCCGGCTCTTTGGAATAGACCTTTTAAGGAACTTTGCTTTTCCATATTTCTCACGAGACATTGCCGAATTTTGGAGACATTGGCATATTTCACTATCCACCTGGTTCAGGGATTACCTTTATATTCCCTTAGGTGGCAGCAGAGGCGGAATGTGGATGACGATAAGAAATACTTTTATCATTTTTCTTGTGAGCGGTTTTTGGCACGGTGCCAATTGGACATTTATTGTTTGGGGATTTCTGAATGCATTATATATAATGCCATCTATTATTTTCCATACACACAGAAACAATCTTGATATTGTTGCAAGAGGTAAATATCTGCCAACAATAAGAGAATTTTTTTCTATTCAAATAACTTTTAGTTTAACTGTTTTTGCCTGGATTTTCTTTCGTGCTAACAACATGACACATGCCTTAAGTTACTGTTCAAGAATTTTCTCTTTTTCATTATTTTCAAAACCAGAGATATTTCCAAAATTACTACTCATATTAATTGCTATCTTCTTGGTCATTGAATGGATTGGAAGAGAAAATCAATATGCAATAGCTGATTTATGGGTTAAATGGAATCGACCATTTAGATGGGCTTTGTACTGTGTAATTGTATTTTCTCTTTTCTATTTTACAGGAAAAGAACAACAATTTATATATTTTCAATTTTAATGTGAATGAAAAAATTTATATTTTCTTTCATCGCTTTTAGTATTTTAATTGTCTCACTCTATACATTCATTTCATTTATAGTAACGCCTGAAAATATTATTAACAATGACTATATGGCAGCAATGATTGATAAGCATGAGAGAATTGATGAGCTTATTTGCCCCAAAATTATTTTTGCCGGTGGGTCTAACATAGCTTTTGGATTAAATAGTGAAGAAGTTGAAAATGAATTCTCAGTTCCGGTTGTTAACCTGGGTATGCATGCAGGTTTAGGCTTAAACTTCATTTTAAATGAATTGAAAAACACTATAAAAAATGGCGATGTTGTTTTTTTATCAATAGAATATCTTTTGCCAACTGACGGGGATTACGAACTAAAAAAAAATACCAGTAATTACTATAAGGAAGCTCTCAGGTATTATACTTTTGATTTAAGATCTGAAATATTGATTGACATTGACAAAACCCGCGCAAACATAAAGTCTTATAAATATAATGAAAAGTCATCACTTAATTTGAAACCGGAAATCCAAATTTATTCAAGAGGAGCTTTTAATAAATATGGAGATGTTATTGCTCATTTAGAAAAAGAACCACCTAAGGAACTAAAACATAGAAGTGTTTGGACTTACAGTTATTGGCCTGGCATCAATGAGTTAAATGAATTTTCCAATTTTGCAAAATCAAATAACGTTGAAGTTTTTTTTATTTATCCTAATTTACCTGTTATTGAATTTAAAAAAAATCAAGAAGTAATAAACAAATTGTCAATGGATATATCCAATGATCTTAAAATAGAAATATTGAATAGACCTTCTGATTTTGTGTTTG
>Ga0190274_10000542_pt1 | contig 22408 bp, 19 predicted proteins | sample Popmic531T_FD_133002 | JGI IMG/M metagenome (GOLD analysis project Ga0190274, IMG submission 133002) | Populus adjacent soil microbial communities from riparian zone of Yellowstone River, Montana, USA - 531 T | ecosystem: Environmental > Terrestrial > Soil > Riparian zone | place: USA: Montana... | reverse complement strand
TGTCCTTGATTCTAAATGTTTAAATTAAAGGACGTCCTGATCTACCCCACATTTAGCCCTACATTTATGTGTTGCATGTAGCCCAGGCAAAGCTCATCGCGAAGATCGCCGCTCTCGTGCTGGCCGTTGCCGCCATCGTTGTGCCGGTGACGATCGCGACCGCTGCGCCGGAGAAGATCTTCACCCTCACGATGTCTCCCTCGTCGATCCCGGCCGGGGCCACCGACGTGACCGTCACCGCGACGTTCAAGAACGCCACCCCTTCGGGCAACTCCACGATCAACTCGCTGAAGCTGGCCGCGACCGGCGCACCCGGCGCGACGATCACCAGCGCCACCGGCTCCGGCACGGAGGTCGTGGCAGCCGACGGTCGCTCGGTCTCGGTCACGGGCATCCCGCCGGTGAAGCCCGGCAAGACCTACGTGCTGACGATGAAGCTCACGACCCCCGCGCAGAGCTCGTGCTCGGGCACGAGCATCACCTGGAGCGGTGCGGCATGGACAGGCAACTCCTTCAGCGGTGACACGTTCCGCTTCGTCGCTGGCAGTTCGAACGTCAACACCTCGGTCGGCGCCAGCTGCGACCTCCGATTCGTCGATGGCCGGGAACCGGCCGACGCGGTCCAAGGCGGGACGATCACCAGCGTCGCGGGCGACCAGGACGGACCTCCCGTCCAGGTGGCCCTTTTCGCAGGTTCGTCCCCCGCCCCCTGGTTCACCGGATCGATCTCGTTGGCTATCAGCGATGACTCCACGGGGTCAGGAACCCTCTCGGGCGCAAGCGAGACCGCCGCCGCAGGAACGGCGACGTTCGACGAACTGTCGATCGATGAGGCGGGTAACTACCGCCTTGTCGCCACCGGCGCCGGCCTCACGAGCGACCCATCGTCTGCGTTCACGATCAGCGAAAGCGCGCTGACCTGTGACGCCGGCTCGAACACGATCGAGGATGACGGCGAGGCTGGAACTTTGACGCTCGTTCGGCAGGTTGGCGCCTGTGATCAGGACATCCCGGTCACGGTCGTGGTCGGCGAGCACCAGTTCGACATCATCAAGCCGTTCGTGGCGGGGTCAGCGTTCAGGATGACGATCAACTGGGTCGTGGAGACGCCGCAGAACCCGGTGCCGGCTACCAAGGTCGACTACCTCGACGGCTCCGGCCCGCATGCCATGAAGTTCTGCTTGGCCGATGGTCCGGACGATGGCAACTACCCGGATCTGCCGTCGGGAGAGTTCTGGTGCATCACCAACCAGACGGTGACGTTGTTCGAGACCGGGGACAACGCCGGGAAGCTGCAGCTCACCGAGAGCTACTTCGGGGCAGGCGACCCCCGGCTCACCCGCTAAGCGTCCTTAGCGAACCGGATCGCGCCGAGGCCTCCACCGAGGTCTCGGCGCTTCGGTGTCCGCCGTCGTCAGGGACGGGCAGGTTCCTGTTCCCTGTCGGTAACTTGACGTAGGGCGAATGAATGAGGAACGATGCACGGCAGTCATGCCCGCGACCCTGGGAGGAGTGTCATCGTGCTAGCCCGCAAGCGATCTCTGCGCGCTGCCCTGCTCACCGTCACCGCGCTCGTCGCGCTGACGTTGACGGCCGTTCCGAGTAACGCAACCTTCGCGAAGAAGTACGACCTGACGGTCTCGCCGTCATCGATCGCGTCGGGTGCCACCGGCGTCTTCTCGGCGACCTACAAGAACGTGAGCCTGTACAAGCTGGGCTCGGTGGAGCTCACGATCCCGCCTGGATTCCAGAAGGTGAGCGCCACCACGTCGAGAGGGACGATCAGCCAGACCTCGACCAAGGTGACGGTCAAGAACCTGAACCTCTCGCTCTATTCCACCTTCACGATCTCGGTGACGGCGACGGCGCCGTGCGGCACGCCCACCGGGTCGTGGACTTCGGTCGGGAAGACGACGAATGACTTCAGCGGGTCGGTCAACTTCGCCGTGAACAATCCCGGGAACGCCCAGAAGACCACCGTGACCGGCACCTGCTTGCTCCAGTTCGTGAACCAGCCCGCCGACACCGGCGTCGGTGACCCGATCAACGCTCCGGGTGGCGTCAGCGTCCGCGCCCTGAACGGCGCCTCCCAGCCGGTCAGCGGCGTCAATGTCGCGATGGCTGCCACCCCGGGCGGTCACCTCTCCGGTACCAGCCCGGTCGCGACCAGCGGCAGTCCCGCAGCGGCCGCCTTCACCAACCTTGCGCTGGATGCAGCCGGCACCTACACGCTGACCGCGTCCGCTCCGAACTTCACTTCGGCCACCTCGAACCCGTTCGACGTCGCGGGTGCGGTCCTCGGATGCGACGCCGACGGTGGCGACAGCTACCCGACGCAGTTCGGTGGTTCAGCCGACAGCGTTGACCTCGAGCGCCAGACCGGCGCGTGCGATGAGGACATCCCGATCACCATCACGGTGACCGATGACGCCGTCGAGATCCAGAAGCCTTTCATCGAAGGTTCGGCGTTCCGGATGACGATCGAGTGGGTCGCCGAAACGGCCGTGAACCCCGTGCCGCCGACGCAGATCGCCTACGCCGGCGAGGATGGCTCGCACGCCATGGAGTTCTGCGACGCCGACGGTGACGACGGTGACAACTACCCGGACCTGCCGTCGGGCGAGTTCTGGTGCATCACCAACCAGACCGTCACGTTGTTCGAGAGCGGGCCCAACGCCGGGATGCTGCAGCTCAGTGAGAGCTACTTCGGAGCGGGCGACCCCCGGCTGACCCGCTAGCTCGACGGAACCGCGATCCGGATCACGCCGAGGCCCTCCAGCAGGGCCTCGGCGCTCCGGCGTCGGTCATCGGTCCCCTCGTCGGGGAACAGGTCGGCCCATGCGAGTTCGGTGAGGGCCCGCTCGAACGACGATCCCTCCTCCTCGGCTCGCTCCAAACTGAGGCCGAGTGCTTCCTGGGAAGCGGCCCGCGCTCCCAGTCGTCCGAGTCCCACGCCCCGGATCCGCTGCACCAGTGCGCCATCGGCGCCGTCGGCCACGAGTTCGTCGGCCGACGCCAAGGCCTCACTCCACTTGCCTTCCAGCATCGCGTGCTCGGCCTGCCAACCGCGGACCTGCTCCACCTCGCGGTCGGCACGCTGCGCGGTGAAGGAGGCCGACGCCTCTTCGAGCAGCGCCTCTCCGTCGCTGCCCTGACTCGCCCGGCTCAGCACCCTGCCGAGGTAGGCCGTGGCGTAGGCGGCCAGGTTCTCCTCCTTGGCGCCGCGGGCGACGCGCAGGACCACACGGAGCCGCTCCTCGGCTTCGTCCCAGCGCCCCTGATCTGAGAGCACCTCCGCCACGTTCAACATGCCGCTGGCAGCGTGGACCGGGTCGCCGAGCCGCTCCTTGGTCTCGATGAACCGGTCGTAGAAGCCGACCGCTTCCTCCCAACGCCCCTGGAAGTAGGCGAGCGCCCCCATGCTGTTGTGGACCGAGGCCGCGGCGTTGAAATCGCCGATCGACTCGTAGTACTCGAGCGCCTCCTCGAGATGCGTCGCCTCGTCGTAGCGGCCGAGGTCGAGCAGGGCCCAGTCCATGACCACGTAGGCGTCGGCGCGAGCCTTGCGATCGTCCACCGAGTCGGCCTCCCGGATCGCGTCCAGGCTGATCCGCACGGATTCCTCGGCGCGGCCCTGGAGATGGCGTGCCGCCGCGAGCGAGACCGCGGCCTGGGCCCGCAGTTCCGTGGCTTCGGCCGAATCGATCCCTTCCAGCTCGGTCGCGATCTTGCGCGCGCGCCGGACCACCAGATCCGGCCGGCCCACGCGTTCGGCGACGTACGCCTCGCGCAGCAGCAACCTGGTTCGCCCGACGGGGTCGGCGTCGTGCATCTTCCGCGCCTCGGCGAAGATCCGGGTGGCTTCGTCGAGTTCACCGGCGCGCAGCAGCATCTCGCCCAGCGCCTCGGTCACGTCGGCGAGATCGTCCTCGGCGACGGAGCCGGCCTCGGTCTTGCGGGCGGCATCCAGCGCCCGTCGATAGAAGCGCGCCGCCTCCGAGGGAACGGCGAGATCACGCGCACGGTCGCCGGCCAGCCGGCCGTAGACCCACGCCTTGTCGAACCGCCCCGCCAGGTATGAATGCAGGGACAGCGCCTCGGTCTCCTCCTCCACGCCGCCGGGCTCGCGTTCGAGGTGGTCGACCGCCGCGATGTGCAGCGACCGCCGGAGTCGGAATGGCAGCCCTTCATACGCCGCATCGCGCAACAGCGCTCGACGGAACCGGATGTAGCCGTCGCTCTCCTGCTCGAAGAACTCCGAGAGGCGCTCCCAGGTGGCGGCGTCGGGCTGCGGCGAGTCGTTGTCGAGGACCCAGCCGAGCGCCTTGATGGGCACGCTGATGCCCAGCACCGATGCGCGGCGGACCAGCGCGCGGTCCTGCGGAGCCAGGCGATCGATCCGGGCCATCGCCGCAGACTCCACCGAGTCCGGCAACCCCTCGGCCCCGCCCGTGGCGGCGGCGGCCAGCACCAGGTCATGCAGGAACTGGGGGTTGCCGCCCGATCGTTCCACGACCGTCGTCAGCGCGTGGGGTGGCAGCGGGTGCAGTTCGGCAACGGCGCCACCGAGCTGCATCGCCCCCTCGGCCGACAGAGCCTCGGGTTCGACGATCACGGAATCGGACGTGACGTCGTGCGTGAACCCCTTCGCCCCCGGACGTCGACTGACGCAGAAGAGCCAGGGGCGGCCGTCGAGATGATCGGCGATGTAGCCCAGCAGGTCGGCCGACGCGTCGTCCATGTGGTGGACGTCTTCGATCTCGATCAGGGCCGGCTCGTCCAGGATCAGATCGAGGAGCGTGGCCACCGATTCGTGCAACCGGGCGCGCAGGAACTCCTCGCCCAGCATCTCGACCTCCTGGGTCGCGGGGATCTCGATACCGAACGGTCGTCCGATGAGCGGCAACCATGGGAGCAGCTCGGGATCGGCGTTCACGACGGTGGGATACAGCCGGTCGAGTACGACGTCGTCGGGATCGTCGTACCCCAGGTCGAGCAACTCCCGCAGCAGTTCTCGCCACACCATGTACGGCGTGGACGCGGTGTAGGCCTCGCAAGTGGCCCGGAGCAGGATCAACCCTTCGGAGCGGCCACGGACCTCTTCGAGCAAGCGCGTCTTGCCGATCCCGGGCTCCCCGACGACCTGCACGAGGCGCCCCTCCCCGGCGCGGGTCTGCTCGAGAGCGGCGTCGAGCACCGCCATCTCGGCGTCCCGCCCCACGAGCGAGAACCGTTCCAGCGGGGCTTCGCGCGATCGCGATCCCGTCGCCGCTCCCAGCGACCACGCATGGACGGGCTTGCTCTTGCCCTTCACCGCGAACGGCTCGAGTTCGGCCACCTCGAACCGCGTGTCCGAGTGCTCCAACACCTCGGCCGTGGCGTAGATCTCGTTCGCGCCGGCCTGGGCCATGAGCCGGGCGGCCAGGTTCACCCCATCCCCCATCACCGTGTACGTCCGCCGGTACCACGGGCCGATGTCGCCGGCGAACACGCCTCCGCGGTTCACGCCGATGCCGAGGGGCAGCGGCAGGTCGGCATCGGCGATCCGCCGGAGTGTGAGCAGCATGCGCTCCTCGTCGCTGCCGGTGTTGACCGGCGCCCCCGAGGTCAGGATCATCTTGCCGCCGTCGGTATCCACGTCGGTGCCGAGGAAGCACACCCCTTGCTCGTCGGCGGCCATCTGCACGCAAGTCACCATCGCGTGGAGCGCCGCGGCGGTCTCGTGGGAACCGTGCTTGACGAGCATCTCATCGGTCCCGCCGAACCGAAGGAACGCCGTGACCACCTGCCGGTGCTCGGGGGCGCCTCCGCCCGCGGCCACGTGGGCACGCAACACGCCCGACAGACATCCGGCGATCGTGGCGGCCGCCAGATCCGGACGGGCCTCGTCCTCGACCGGTTCCACCCCGGAGGGTTCCCGGATGAGCAACGAGCCCGGACCTTCGGCCAGGCCGAGGCATCCCTCGGGCAGCAGCGCCGCCATATCCCGGCTCACGCGGATCTGGCCCGCGATCGCTTCGTGCTCCATCAGCACCGTGTGCGTCCAGGCCGGGCCGGCCACGATCAGCTCGCGGTGAGAATCCCCCACGAGGAAGAAGTCGAACGAACCGCTGTGCGCGCCCACCGACATGCGCAGCTGGATCTTGGCGCGCGGCAGGTTGATCTTGCCGACGGTCCGCAGGGTGGTGCGCATCCCCACGGCGGACGCGCCGGCCCGAGCAGCGTGTCCCTCGCCCGAGAAGAACAGCAACAGCGCGTCGCCGCCGAACTTGAGCAGGCCGCCACCGTTCGCGTAGGCCACGGCGAGCAGCTCGGTGAAGCAGGACTCGATCGCCTCGGTGACCTGTTCGGCGCCCTCCTTCCCCTTGCGGGCCAGCTTCTCGGACAGCTTCGTGAAGCCGGAGATGTCGACGAACACGACGCTGCCCTCGAGCGTCCACGCGGGCTGGTCCGGCGCATGCGCGAGCTGACGCATGAGGATCCGGGGGACGTACGGAGCGAACGCGTCAACCCCGACCTCAGAGACCGCATCCAGACCTACCGTCGTGGACACACCGTGACGTTACGGCGTGGACGGCCCACCACCAACCAGGAGGCCGAAGCCGATGCGCTCGGACGGCGTCAGCTCACCAGCACCTTGCCGCACATCCCGGTGCAGTTGCCACCGCTCACGTTGCCGTGGATCGTGCAGTAGAACCGGAAGGTCCCAGAACTGTTGAACACCCGGCGGACCGAATCACCCTGCGCGATCGACCGGCGGTAGCTCCAGTTCCCGCCGTAGGCCTTCACGACGTGGGACCGGAACACCGCGCGCCACTTCACTGCACCACCGCGATCGACGGATGCGGTCGCCGGACGCCAGCGGCTCCCGTCTCCTCGCACGACGGTGACCGCTGCGGCCGGCACCGCCGTGGCCAGCACCATGACCGTGGCGGCGCACGCGACGATGCGTGTCCGGCGACCGACAACACTCGACATAGGGCCCCCCTTTGCGGATCCGACGCGAACAACCGTAGTACGGACGGGAACCCGGTCCGGTTCGTGCGTTCCGAAGGGAAGCGCCGGGGCGTCCAGTTCATGGGCTCCGTCCCGGCCAACCCGGGATTTGCTCTTGAGCGAACCCCTCGGCTACCGTGCGCGCATGGCTTCCGACGATGCGTTGACCCCTGCTCTGTCCGAAGCGCGCCAACGGCGCGCCACGTTGCACGATGCGCTCGTGCACCTGGAGATCGCGATCTCCTCGCCGGCGACCGCCCGCATCCCGGAATGGACCGAGCTGGTCTCCAAGGAGATGATCGGCGTCCGCGACGCGTTCGAGCAGCACGTGCTGGTCACGGAGAAGCCCGGCGGGCTCTACGAGGAGATCATCATGCGGGCGCCGCGCCTGGACGGCACGGTGCGCCGGCTGAAGGACGAGCATCCCGAGATCGGCGAGAAGATCGGCGTCATGGTCGAGCGGCTCGAGAAGGCGGAGATCGGCTCGCCGAGCTGGCCGCTGGACGACGCTCGCGACGATCTCCAGCGGTTGATCGGCACGGTGATCCGTCACCGCCAGAAGGGCGCCGACCTCGTCTGGGAGGCCTACAACGTCGACATCGGCGGCACCGAGTAAACCTCTTTTCTCGCGCTACCGCCTTCGGCTGCTTGAGCGCGGACCCCTTGGCGGACCCCTTGAAGGCGTCCTGCCGTAGGCTTCCGCCATGGCTCGCATCGCGCTCGGGCAGCTGAACCTCACCGTCGGTGATCTCGCCGGCAACGTGGCGCGCATGGCCGACGCTGCGGCGCGCGCCACCGAAGCCGGGGCCGACCTCGTGGTGTTCCCGGAACTCGCCATCACGGGGTATCCCCCGGAGGACCTCGTCCTGCGTAGGGAGTTCGTCCAGGAGAACCTGGATGCGCTACAGGCACTGGCCGGCAAGACCGCGAGCGGTTGCCAGGTGATCGCCGGGTTCGTCGATCGCAGCGAAGCCGGGATCCACAACGCGGCGGCACTGCTGTCCGGTGGCGGGATCGCCGCTCGCTACCACAAGATCCAGCTCCCGAACTTCGGCGTGTTCGACGAACAGCGCTACTTCGAGCCCGGTACCGATGTGACCACCGTGGAAGTGGGCGGCCAACCGTGCGGGATCACCGTGTGTGAGGACGCCTGGCACGACGGGCTGCCCTTCGCGCGGCTGGCGGGCGTGCCGCTGATCGTGAACATCAACGGCTCGCCGTACCACCGCGGCAAGACCGAGGAGCGCGCCGACATCCTCCGTGACCGGGCGCGCCAGACCGGTGCGTTGATCGTCTACGTGAACGCCGCCGGCGGCCAGGACGAGCTGGTGTTCGACGGGGGGTCGATGGTGGTGGCTCCCGACGGCGCGGTCCGTCATCGCGCCTCGATGTTCTCCGAGGACCTGCTGATCGTGGATCTGACCGGCGAGGCCTCGTTCGCCGACGTTCGTCCCGCTTGGCCGGTGGGCGCCGCGGAGGTGTACGGCGCGCTGGTCGTGGGCCTGGGCGATTACGTGCGCAAGAACGGGTTCGGCGAGGTGGTCCTGGGGCTGTCGGGCGGGATCGACTCGGCCTTGACCGCGACCCTGGCCGTCGACGCGCTCGGCGCCGATGCCGTGCGGGCGGTGGCCATGCCGTCGCCGTTCTCCTCACCGGAGAGCGTCGAGGACGCCGAAGCGTGCGCCAAGGCGCTGGGCATCCGCATCGACACCGTGCCAATCACGCCGGTGTTCGACGCGTACCGTCATTCGCTCGCGGAGCTGTTCGCCGGCAAGCCCGAGGACGTCACCGAGGAGAACCTGCAGGCGCGGATCCGGGGCAACCTTTTGATGGCGCTGTCGAACAAGTTCGGCTCCATGGTGCTGGCGACCGGCAACAAGAGCGAATACGCGGTGGGCTACTCGACGCTCTACGGCGACATGGCGGGCGGGTTCGCACCGATCAAGGATGTGCCCAAGACCTTGGTGTACGAGCTGGCGGCCTGGCGGAACGCTCAGCCGGGGGGCCCGTCGCCGATCCCGGAGCGCACGATCACGAAGCCGCCGAGCGCCGAGCTGCGGCCCGACCAGAAGGACACCGACTCACTGCCCGCCTACGAGGTGCTCGATCCGATCATCGAGGCCTATGTGGAGTTCGACATGGGGGTTGACGACATGGTCGGCGGCGGGTTCGAACGCTCGATCGTGGAGCGCGTCGTGGCGATGATCGACCGCAACGAGTACAAACGTCGCCAGGCGGCGCCGGGCGTGAAGATCACGCCGAAGGCGTTCGGGCGAGACCGGCGGATGCCGATCACGAACCGCTACCCGGGCTGAGGTTCGTAGAATCCTTCGGAGCCATCGGGCCCGTAGCTCAGCCTGGTTAGAGCAGGGGGCTTTTAACCCTCGTGTCGCAGGTTCGAATCCTGCCGGGCCCACGCAGGCGGATGTCCGTGTTGCCGGGCATCCCGATCTCGAGAGAGGGAATCACACCTCGGCCGCCGACCACCCCGATCGCATATCGCATCCGGCATCGGCGATCCTTGCGGGCCACCTCAGCACTTGCGACGAAGGCAGAACCACCCGAAACGGTCGCGTTCGATGCAGGCGTGGAACGAACTCCCGCACCCCGAGCACCGATAGAAATGGCCACCGCACGCACATCCGCCCTTGCTGATCGGCTCGCATCGCACACGGCACGGCGGCGGCTTCACATGCGCGGAGGCCCGGCCCCCGCCGGCTCCGGCCACCACGGAGAACCCGGCCAGGGCCGCGCCCGCCGTTCGCGTGATGAACCCGCGCCGGGTGAGGGGCGTCCGCGTGCTCGATCGATCAGCCATCGGCCGCCCCCGTCACGATCCGCAGTCCTTCGGCGTCGGCGATCAGCGCCCGTACGTCGTCCAACGTCAGTGGGCCGCCCTGCGCCGCGACGAACCCACCCTCGTCGATCACGAACGCATGTGGACTCACCTCGGTGCGGAACGCCTCGGAGACCTCGGAGCCCTGTTCCACCCCCACGATCACCCGGCCGGCGGCGGGCACCCACGCGGCAGGCGTCGCGCTCGCCGCCCCTCGACCCACGATCACGACCGGCATCAGGCGGTCGCTCGACGCGGCCTCGATCACCTCGGGCACCAGCGCGTCGCAAGCCCGGCAGTCGGCGTCGGCGAACAGGACCAGGTGCCGTTTCCCCTGCATCGCGGAGGACGACACCGCCGCGCCGCCACCCTCGGCGAGCTGCCACGACGGAGCGACCGCGCCCACGGGCAACCCATCGGCGAGGTGCACCGGTCCGGTCTCCTCCTCGAGAGCAGCCACCCGGCCACGGAGGGTGGCCAGCTCCCGCACCGCGCCGGCGAGAGCGAACGCGAGCCACAGGACGACGGCCGCCAGCAACCCGATCGCCACCCATCCCCACACGTTCACGGCGACGCCTCCTCGCCCGCGGTCACGGGATCGACCGTGAGCGTCACCAGCAGATCGTGGAGCTCCCGCATCACTGGCGCCAAGCCCGAACCCTGCCGCGCCATCACGTACAGGCTGAACGCCCGGCCGTTCACCGAGAAGAACCTTTGGAGCCCGGCGCGCCCCTCCTGTGCCCGCTGCAGGGCTCGGGGGTCGAGGTCATCCACCCCGAACTCGGGCACGCCTTGCGGCGCGTAGAGGCCCACGTCGGCGAGCGAGGGATCGAACTCGACCAGCGAGGCCACCACCTGCGAGCGGCGGAGCTTCTCGGACTCCTCGACGGCATACGTGTTGCGCGTGACCGGCATGGCGTCGTTCGTGAGACGCACCACGGGCAGGTTGATCGCCGGCGGCGGCAGGTCGGGCACCCACATGCGGGCTTCCCAGCCCGACGGCACGCGGAGCGACAGGCCGTGGTCCGCGATCGTCACCATCGCGCCGCTCCTGCGAGCGAGAGCGCCGCCAGTGCCGCGCCGCCTGCCAGCGCCGCCTTGCGCGCCGGAGCGGCGAGCCGCCCGAGGATGCCGTCGACCCGGAGCAACTGGTCGGGCCGGCGGACCCGTGCCACGGCGAACACGGGCAGCGACCTCGCGAGCCCGAACACCAGCCCGACGATCGCCCCGGCACGCAGATCGGCGGTGAGGAAGGCCGCGAACCACGTCGAGTACACGGTGGAACTCGTCACGATCGTCACCACGCCCGTGCCGAGTTGCAGACCGTAGCCCAGGCCCCAGACCCATCCCCGGTAGGAGGTGCGCCAGTCTTCATCGACCTGCCGATGGATCGTGGGCAGGTGCAGCCCCAGCGCTCCCAGATCGAGCGCCAGGCCCAGCAACACCACGAACGCCAGCAGCGCGAACCGCATCTCGAGCTCAAGGCCACTCACAACGAGGGACCCGGCCCACCCGAACACCGCTCCCGTGATGAGACCGGCCAGGATCGAGCCCAGCAGGTAGGCGCTCACCGTGAGCCACCACCTGGAACCCCGGCCCCGCTCCCCGAGCGGAGTGATGCTTCCCAGCATCGATACGCCTCAGGGCGACCAGGTGGCGCGCAGCCCGGCCACCACGGCCAGCCCGATCCCCACCACCGTCAACGGTTCCATCGGGTCCTCTCCGTCTTTGGTTCCGTCATGGCGTTCGCATCTCGGCTTCCCGCCGCGCGAGTTCCTCGTCGGCGATCGCGTCGGTCAGCAACGACCGCACCTGCTCCCACGACGTCGCGGCCCCCTCGGAGCGCACCATCGCGTCCGTGCCGTCGACGAAGCAGAAGTACGGCGACATCGTGATGCCGTAGGCCTCCCACGCCTCGGAGGAATGCACCACGAGCACGTCGGCGGGCGCGAGTTCGAGCAATTTCGACGGGCTCTCGAACTCCCGATCCTTCACCACCACGACGAGCCGTGCTTGTCCGGGAAGCGGACGCCGCACCTCGGGCCTGAGCCCGTCCCAGAACGAGCGACAGGTCAGGCAGCCGCTCGAGAGGAACGCCACCAACGTGGGCCGGCCGGTGGCCATCGTGATCGCCACCGTGTCGCCCTGGAGCGTGCGGCCGCCGATGTCGTTCGCCTGCGTCACGGCGCCGTTGGGCGCCGGAAGGTAGGACGGCACCGCGGTGGTGTTCGGGTCGACCGCTGCCTCCGGGGTCCCGCGCTCGAGCCGCACCATGGTCCGTCCGTGTTCGTGCGACTCCTCGCCCTCGGGTTCCGGCAGCCGGCGAAGGACCTCGGCGTGACTGCGAAGGAGCGAGACCACCACCACGGCGAGCAGCGCCAGCACGATCGTCTCGATCGCGACGATGACGGTGAGCACCGAGGTGGCATCCATGTCTACAGGCACCCCGCGTTGTGCGTACAGGTGAACTGGTCGACGGCGCCGGAGCAGTTGCAGTTCAGGCAGTCGATCCGGCACGGGATGATGCACGTGATCAGCCGGCACATGATCGGCGTCACGTACGGGATCTGCGTGTTGCACTGGCCGTAGCGGAACACCACACAGCAGGTCTTGAAGTTCTGGCAGTCGTTGCTGCCGCAGTGGCACCCGCCCTGACACTGCGTGCCCGGGTTCGCCGAGCAGTCGAGGTAGTAGCGGATGTTCGTCGTGTTGCACAGGCCCGAGCTGCCGTAGTTGCACTGCCACCAGCCGCCGACGAACGTGTTCGGCGGACATCCCAGGTTGGACCCACGGGGGAGCGTGCAACAGAACGCCGTGTAACCCGCGCAGCACTTGCTGCCGGCTGGACACGAGGAGCAGGTCCGGCGGATCAGGGCATCCGCGGTGACGGGCCGGCTCGCGTAGGCGAGCGGCGCAACGACACCGGCAGCCGCCGCGGCAGCGATACGCGCCGGCCTGCGACCGCGGCCGGGACCGCGACGGGAGGCCAGGCGCATGGCGCCGTGCAGGACCCTCGCCGTCATCCGACCTCGTCCCCGGGGGGCGGCTCAACGCCGGGCCACAGGCTCGGGTGGCCCGGCCCGATGCCCGCCGATGCGAGGGCTTCTTCCGCCCGGGCGTGATGGTCACGCGGCTCGTGCTCGTGCCCTTCGTGGGGCGCGGGCGGGATCCAGGCGCGCCAGGCCTCCGGCGCTTCGGTCACGGCGACCAGGACGAGCCACCCGGCCAGGACCAGCCCGGGAACGACCACGAGCGTCGCGGTTCCCAGGTCGCCGATCCAGGTGACCAAGCCGGGTCCGTCGACCATCGCGAACGCGACCCCGGAGAGCGCCGCGATCAGGTTGAGCACCAGGTGCAGGCGGCTCGGAGGGACTGCCTTCGTGCCCGCGCATCCGCAGGAGCCTGCGTCGGGATGCACCCACAACACGAACCCCAGGAACCCCGCGAAGGCCAGGTAGACGCCCGCCATCGCCAGGGCCGGAACCAGGCCGCCGATCAGCAGCGCGCCGGCACCGACGGCGATCTCGACGGTTCCCACCCCGCGGGCGATCCCATCGGAGGCAGGCCATCCCACGTCGAGGAGCGCCTGGGCGGTGGGACGGGGGCGGGCCAGCTTGGCGGCTCCGGCGGCGACGAGCAACCCGGCGGACAGGAAGAAGATGGGGGCGAGCGCGTCGGGCGTCACGTTCGTCGAGGCTACCGGCGCGCTCGGGGGTGGTCAACCGAGCCACCCGCCGTGGTCTAGGATGCCCGCGATGATCTCCCCCCGAGCGCGCCGGTACGGAGCTGCACCAGCGATCGTGGCGTCGCTGCTGATCTCGCTCGACGCGACATCGGCCTCGGCGGGGGCCACCTGGAGCGAGCCACGGACGGCCGCCGCGCCGTTCAGCTGGTCGCCGGGCAAGGCGCTCGCCTCCTCCTCGGCGTTCGTGTTGTCGGCCTGGGCCAGCGACTGCCCACCGCCGAAGGGCGCCTGCGCGACGAACCACGGGCCGCGCATGGGGGTCTTCGTCCAACGCGCCAGGAGCGACACGGTCGGCCTGAAGTGGAGCAACCCTCGCCGCGTGAGCCCCGGGAACGTCCAGGCCGAGCGGGCCACGATCGCCGCCCGCGGCACCCGCGTGATCGCCGGCTGGGTCACCCAGACCAAGGTCACGGGCTACCAGCCCGGCGCCCGACGCGCGTTCTGGGTCCGACGGAGCCGCGACCAGGGCAAGCACTGGGGAGCGCCGATCCGGCTGTCGGCCGCGAAGGGGCGGGTCGACTACCCGAGGGTGGCGCTGGCCGGCGGCCGGGCGTTCGCCGTCTGGACCGATGCCAAAACCGGGAACATCCGGCTGGCCACGAGCACCGACGGCGGCGCGCACTGGTCGACCAAGACGATCGGCTCGACGAACGCTCACGCCGGACGACCTCGCGAAGGTCGCTCCGGCCTCCCCGACCTCGGCGCCAGCGGCCAGAACCTCGCCATCACCTGGTACACGAACGACCAGGGCCGCCAGGTGGTCCTCACCTCGGCGAACGGCGGTGCCGATCTCGACGCCGGTTCCACCCCGATCGTGCTCGCGAACACGAGCCCGCCCAACGGGATCCGGTACGCGGGAGCCGCCGGCGCGAGCGACGAGGCCTCCAACCGCGTGGCCGTCGCCTACTCGACCCCGTCGGGGATCGAGACCAGGGTGTGGGACGGCGCATCCCTCGGACCGGGATCGACCGTGGTGTCGTGGCCCCTGACGGCCGACGGGCAGACCTACGCCAGCGGCTACGGCCCCGCCGTCCTGCCCAGCGGGTCGGATGATCTCATGGTGGCCTTCGCAGGATGCCGTGCCAGGCCGATCGGCAACCCATGCGACACGTTCGACCCAGCCGCGAGGGTCGACATCGTGGTGGTCACCTCGAACGACGACGGAGGCGACTGGGGATCGGCCAACGCCATCACCGACAGCGCCAAGCAACCCTACCGCACCAACGCAGAACCCTCGCTCGCCCTGAGCGGGTCGAGGTTCCGGCTGAGCTTCGACCGGTACCAGTCGACGTTCAAGGACTACCGCGTCTGGATCCGGTCCTCGGCGTAACCGTGTCGGTGGGCCGGGCTACCGTCCGGTTGGATGCGCCACCTCCTGGTCGACGGCCCGCGGAACCGCACCTGGACGTTCGAGGTGCCCACGCATCGGCGCGAGCGCGTCCGCGGGCTCCGCGACCGGACGTGGCTCGCCCCCGACCACGGGATGCTGTTCGAGCGGTGCAGGTCGGTCCACACGGTGGGCATGCGGTTCGTGATCGTCGTGGCATCGCTCGACCGTGCGGGTCGGGTGATCCGCGTTCGAACGATGCGGCCCCGTCGCCTCATGGTGCCCAGGCCAGGGGTGCGATCGGTGCTCGAGTGTCGTGCGGACGCCGACGTGAGAGCGGGCGACCGCTTCGACGTGGTGCGAGGGCCGAGCGCCGCCGGGGGGAAGCCTCCGGCGACACTCAGACCGTCGCGGTGATGAGCACCTTCACGAGGACCCCCAGGACCGTCGCCGCGATGGCGACGAACGCTGCCGCGGCGTACGGACCCCACGCGGGGACCGCTACGGGCTCCTTACGAGCCGGGTCAGGTCCCACCAGACCGAGCCACTCCAAGACGATGCGCATCATGCCCAATGTTCGGCCGCTGAGCCGCCTCGGTTGAGTGGCTATACTCTGTCGGCTGCCTTCCAGGCCGGTAGCCTCGGGTTGACGCCCCCATCGTCTAGCGGCCTAGGACGCCGCCCTTTCAAGGCGGAAGCACGGGTTCGAATCCCGTTGGGGGCACGCAGCACACGCATCACCCATATGCGCCCGTAGAGGAGTCCGGCCGTCCTCACCTCCCTGTCAAGGAGGAGATCGCGGGATCGAAGCCCGTCGGGCGCGCACACGGGGAGGCGCCGGCCATCTGGCCGGCGCCTTCGTCGTTCCTGGCGTTGCCTCAGGACCGGCGGGTGCGGTGGCCCCGGCGGCCGTCGTGGCGTTGCCCCCGGGACGCGCTCGCCATGTGCCGGCGTTCGCGCTGCAGCGTGCGCCGCTCCTTGTTGACCTCGTGGCGCGCCTCGCGTCGGTCGTGCCGTTCGATCGCGGTGACCCCGGGGCTCGAGATCAGAGAGACCTCGGACACCGACGCGCCGCTCGGGTACGGATCGTCGTCCGGCGCCACGACGAACGGCAGCACCATCACGCCGTGATTGGTGGACAGGTAGCCGATGTCCCCCTTCGTCACCGGTTGCCGCACGATGATCACGAAGCGATGCAGGCCCGGCGCCAGGTTGGACCACGACACCGGCTCGGTGACCACCTTGTCCGCCGTCCTCGGCTCGAAGCTCTTCGTCACCACCGGTGTCGCCGGCCCGGTGTGGAACGAGGGATCGAGGAAGATGTCGTAGCCCACGAATGGCACCGTCTTCACCGAACACGACCCGCAGGTGTCCGATCGAATGATCAGCGGCATGTTCCACGTGTCGGTCGGTGCGAACGCGTCGTTGGGGATGGGCTCGCCGTAGAGCACGGTGCCGTAGGCACCGGGCTGGCCTTTGCCGGATCCGAACCAACCCACGGCCTCGGTGTTGTCGGTGTAGTTCTGCCAGGGGGCAGAGCAGTCGAAGCCACGTTCCTTGATGCAGGTGGTGAGGTCGATCGGCACCCGCAGTCCGGCGCGAGCACGCATCACCTGCTTGCCGTTGACGAAGATGCCGCCGAACGCGGTGATCCGCAGCTGCTTGTTCATGCCCAGTGTCGTGAACCCGTGCTGGTAGAAGTCATCGCGCGGGATGCGAGGAGAGTCGTGCAGGTCGATCAACGGCCCGCCGGTTTCGTTCAGGCCGCGCCCGTCGAAATGGATCGTCGTCTCGCACAGGTTCCCGGCCGTGCAGCGCAGGAACGACCGGTTGCCCCCGAGGATGAACTGGTCGACCAACACGTCACGGCCGTAGGAGTTGCGTCCCCGGATCTCGACCTCGTTGATCTTCACCACGGTGCTGGGGTTGACCGCCGGGATGTTGGCGCCCAGGTGCAATCGGAGCCGTAGGTCCAGACGCATGTCCTGGTTCGACACGGCGCCCACCGGCGCGCAGGTCTCCAGGTGGGTGTGTCCGGTGCTGCGTCCGGGCTGAGCACCCAGCGGCAGGAACCACTCCTGGGCCTCCAGCGGGATCCGGCGTTCGGGGTAGCTGGCGTCGGGCGCGAAGGTGTCGTGCCAGCCGCCACCCGCGGCGCACTGGTCCGACAACGAAACGGTGGGCGACAGGCTCAGCTCGGACGGTCGTTCGTTCCGGGCGCTCGCCACCTGGGGCACGACCACCACGGCGGTGAGCAGGGCCATGCCGAGCACGGCGGCCGTCGTTCGTCGGATCTGCAATGCGGGACTCCCCTGGTGTCCGGACCGGCCCCCGTTCCTCTCCGGCGACGCGCCGTGGGGCCGACTGGGGATGTGTCGACCCCCGAGCGGAGGAGCTTGAGGGGAAGCGGACCGATACGGCGCCCTCAACGGACGCGGCGCGTCCGATCCCACCCGGCCCGCGCTCCGCGTATCCTCCGCCGATGGGCGATGCCATCGATGTCGCGGGCGCACCGGCCGCCAAAGGGTTCATCGAACAGCTGACGCCGCTCGGGTCGACCGACGGTGTCAGATCGGCACGGCGCTATCTCAAGCCCGTGCCGCAGGACACCGGGGACCTCGACATCGCGATCGGCGCGCGGATGGGCGACGTCTTCGCGCTGGCCAAGACGTGCACCGACATGCCGCTGCCCGAAGTGGAGATCCTGCTGGACTCCCCGGTCCACGAGGTCCGGGTCGGCGCGGTCAGCATCATGGACTTCCAGGCGCGGAGGAAGCGGACCTCAGCCGAGCGACGAAAGGAGCTCTTCGAGCTCTACCTCCGCCGACACGACCGGATCAACACGTGGGACCTGGTCGACCGGAGCGCGCCGTACGTCGTGGGGGGATACCTGTTCGACAAGCCGCGTACCCCGTTGTACGAGCTGGCCCGGTCCGAGGTCATGTGCGAGCGGCGAACCGCCATCGTCGCCACCTACTACTTCATCCGGCAGGACGACACCGCCGACACGTTCACCATCGCGGAGATGCTGGTCGACGACGAGGAGGATCTCATCCAGAAGGCGGTGGGTGGATGGGTGCGCGAGGCCGGCAAGCGAGATCCGCAAGCGCTGCTCGACTTCCTGGACCGCTTCGCCGCGACCATGCCGCGAACGACGCTCCGCTACGCCGTCGAGCGCCTGAACGAGACGCAGAAAGCCCACTACATGGGCCTGCGCGGGCAAGGCTAGATCCGGCCCCGAACTCACGGTGCGGCGATCCCTTCGGCATCGAGGCTCGATGATTCGGTAAGCCGACGAGCTACGTCGATGCGATCCTCCGGTCCGAACGGGTGTCACCCAGTCGCCCCTGGTCGTATGGCGGAGCGGGGTCATACCATTTGCATCCAGCTACAAGGGCTCCAGCGGTTCGCTGAGAGGGGCTTGAGAGTGGGCACCGCGCATATCGAGAGTGGCCAAGCGCGGTCCTCGGTCGCCCATCGCAGGGATTCCGGCGCCTGCGTGCGGCTCCTCGACGGATTCGAAGTTCGAGAGGGACGCTACGTATTCGACCTCCCGGCAAACACGTCGCGTCATGGCGATCCTCGCTCTCCGCGACGGACCGCTGCTCCGCGTCTTCGTAGACGGCGCCTTGTGGCCGGACACTGTGGACGAGCGGACCGCTGCAAGCTTGCGCTCGGCGTTGTGGAGGCTCCATCGCTCGGGACTCACCTGGTCCAGGCAAGCAGGGGTCGTCTGACGCAAGACAGCCACGCGCGGGTTGACCTGTGCGAGTTGCCCGCCGTCGCACGAAGAGTGCTGGAACCGACGCATGAGCTGCAGGGAGGGGAGCTTGAGATCCGTTCCGGGTTGGACGCGATCACGGTGGCCGACGCGTGATCCACTCCGCCGACTCGCCTGGGAACGACCACGCCAGAGGGGAGGTCCGATGAAATCGCGAGTCCTCGCTGCTTTGCTCGTGATGACGTCCGCGCTTGTGGTGATCGGGTCGACCGCGATCACGGCCCCGGCCGTCGGCGCGGCCGAACGGCCGAACATCGTCATCATCGTGACGGACGATCAGCGTTGGGACGCGCTGCAGTCCATGCCGAACGTCAAAGCGCTCCTACGAAAACAGGGCGTCAACTACACCAATTCGTTCGTGCCGAACTCCCTATGTTGTCCCAGCAGGAGCTCGACCCTCACGGGTCTGCATTCACACACAACGGGCGTTTGGGGCCTCACCCCTCCGAACGGCGGGTTCAAGAGCTTCAAGGACCAGACGACGATCGCAACCGTCCTGCACGAGCGAGCGGGCTATCGGACGATGCTCGTGGGCAAGTACCTCAACGGGTATCCCGAAGGTCACTACTCCTACGTCCCGCCGGGTTGGGACAGGTGGTTCTCCATCGAGAGCGGCGCGTACTACAACTACTACGCCGCGGACAACGGCCGAAGGAGCCCTCTGTACGGCAGCGCGCCTTCTGACTATTCGGGGCGGGTGCTCAAGAACGTGGCGCTCAGCTACCTCGCCTCGGTTCCGCACGACCAACCGTTCCTCCTGTATTTCGCGCCCTCCGCTCCCCACGCGGGGATCAAGACGGCCTACGCGGTGCCCGATCCGCGCGACGTCGACGCCCTGAAGTCGACCCTGACGCCCTACCGTCCGCCGTCCTACGGGACCAAGGATTCGGTGGCCGACATGCCCGCCTACATCCGGGCGGGGACCTGGAGCGCGGGCTCCGTCGACACGTTCCGGCGCCGGCAGCTCGAGTCCCTGATCGGCGTGGACCGCAGCATCGGGCAGCTCATGTCCCAGCTGCCCGCCAACACGCTGGTCATCTTCACGTCGGACAACGGGTACCTCTGGGGCGAGCACAAGTGGCATCGCAAGGAGGTCCCGTACGAGGAGTCGATCCGCGTCCCGTTGATCGTGCGGTGGGACGGGCATGTCCCGGCGGGCAGCACCGATCCAAGGCTGGCGCTCAACATCGACATCGCCCCGACGGTTGCTGCCGCCGCCGGCATCGACCCGACGAGCGTGCCACTCGGCCTTGATCGGAATGGGAGCCCGGTGCTCGCCCAGGGGCTGGATCTGTTCGGCGCAGCGGAACACGACGAGTTCGTAATCGAGCACTATGACAACTACCGTGCGGTTCCTCCGTACTGCGGCATGCGCACCGCCAGCTGGATGTACGCGCGGTACTGGGACGGTCGTGAGGCTGATCCCGACAACGGGTTCGAGGAGCTCTACCACGTCGCGACGGACCCGTACGAGTTGCACAACGTCGCCTCGGACGCAGCATGGCATACCAACCTGATCCACCTGCGGGAGCGGGCGCAGGCGGCTTGCAGCCCTGCTCCTCCGTTCTACTCATGGGGCCCGTGACTCCATCGCCGACGGCGTCGTCACTCCCTTGTTCCTCATGCGCCCGACGGAAGCGGGTGAGCTGGAGTTCGCCCCCCCCTCGCCCGCAAGAGAACACACAGGATGAAGGCCGCAGACTCAGGCCTGTATCGCTGGTACAACGACCACCGGCTCCCCGAGCACATGGGCGGAGGGAAGGTCACGGTGCGCCTGCACCAGAACGAAGCCGATCGCACGCGCAAGTTCAACCGGATCGAGAACGTTCGGCTATCCCGCCCTCGGACCCAGACTTCCCGCGCCTCTGCAGGCGCCGGAACGACTCCGAATCGCTCAACCGGTCCTTGGAGGACCCTTGTTCCTCGGCAGGGCTCACAGCCTGGGATGGCGCCGTCAGCAGGTCGAGATGATCGGCTGGCGGTGATGGTCAACACCCTCACGATGGCCCGCCACTGAGCGGCTGAAGGCCTCGAAGTGGCCGCCTGACTGCCTTCACTTCCGGCACGACCCGGCAAGGAATCAAGGCTGTCTCGGGGGCGTCCCCCAGGCCGATACGGCGTTACCGAGCCCGGACCCACCTCCACTCGCTACACTTCCACGCGCCGGTGAAGACCTCGGCGGCGGTGCTCGCCGAGGGGTCACCGGGCTTGGCCAGGTAGCTCAGTAGGTAGAGCACGCGGCTGAAAACCGCGGTGTCGGCAGTTCGATTCTGCCCCTGGCCACCATCGGAGGAACCGCGATCACCGTCGCGGTCAGTTCATCGCTTCGCGGCTGCCCACCTCGGCCCATCGGCTCAACACGCCCTGGTAGACGTCGGCGGCTCGTGGGAACTCTTCGCGTTCCAGCGCCTCGAGCGCCTCGTGCACGTCGCGGGCGCTGTGGTCTTCGTCCAGCTCGTCCCACGTGAGCAACGCCGACAGGCCGCCGTAGTCGAGTTCCAACAGCGACGACGGATCGAACGCGTGCATCCACTGGTGCAGATCGACGATGAGATCACTGATCGGCCCCAGGTCGGACCGGCGCAGCGGCACGACCGCCTGCTCGGCACGCCTGATCGCCCGTCTCGTCGTGGTGCGGTAATGCAGATGGGTACCCCCGGCCTCGTCGGTGGTGAGCCGGCGCTCCTCGTCACGGAACAGCACGAACCACCGGATCGGGACGTGCCACGGACTCTGATGGCAGAACGGCACGGCGGAGGGGTCATGCCGACGGAAGCGCGCCAGGTCCCTGGCGGCTCGCCGGGCCTCCTTCTTGGGAACGAACTGCTCCCACAGTTCCATCGGCTGGGCCTCGCGGAACGACAGCATCGCGGCCAGGACGCGCAGACGCAGGCGCATCGGGCTCACGTACGTGCGCCCGTCCACCACGCGGACCTCGGCGTGCTCGGCCCCGAAGGGCGCCAACAGCCCCAGCGACCCCACCGTTCGATGGTCGGCGTAGCGCGGGCGGAGCGACTGCGCGGCCGGACCATCGAGCAGGTAACGCTCCCAATGGAGCTGCTCCTCGCGCTCGAACGCATCGAGCGGCTGGAACACCCTGAGGAACGCGCTGGGCACCATCGCCCCGAGCTTACCGCCGGCCGCCATCCCCTATGCTCTCGGCGTCCGACGAGGGGGCCCTGAAGTGACCCAGATACCCGAACACTGGCGTGGCACCGAGCCCCTGCAGGTCCTGGCCCCCGATGGAACGCCGGTCGGCGATACCGATGTCGGCCTCGACGTGACCGCCCTGCGCGGGATCCTACGCTGGATGCTGCTGGCCCGGCGGCTGGACCGCGAATGCATCGCCCTCCAACGTCAGGGCGAGCTCACGGTCTATCCCGGGTTCGAAGGACAGGAAGCCGCGCAGATCGGCAGCGCGATGGCGTTGGGGCCTGACGATTTCGTGTTCCCGACCTTCCGGGAACTCGCGGCGGCCCTGGTCCGAGGGGTCGATCCCGTGCAGTACCTCGCCTACCACCGAGGAACGTGGCACGGTGGCCCGTACGACCCCCGGGCCACGCGGTTCGGACCGATCTGCATCCCCGTCGCCACCCAGATCGTGCACGGCGTGGGCTACGCGATGGGCTTGAAGCTCGACGGCGCGCGCGCCTGTTCGATCGCCTACTTCGGCGACGGCAGCGCCAGCGAGGGCGACTTCCACGAGGGCGCCAACCTCGCGGG
>Ga0190274_10000541_pt1 | contig 22410 bp, 23 predicted proteins | sample Popmic531T_FD_133002 | JGI IMG/M metagenome (GOLD analysis project Ga0190274, IMG submission 133002) | Populus adjacent soil microbial communities from riparian zone of Yellowstone River, Montana, USA - 531 T | ecosystem: Environmental > Terrestrial > Soil > Riparian zone | place: USA: Montana... | reverse complement strand
CCCTTCCAGAGCGCCTCGGTCACGGTCAGGCCGAAGCCCTCGCGGATCGACTTCTGCAGGCAGACGTCGGACTGCGACTGGAAGGCGTTGACCTCGATCGCGCCGACGTTGTTGAGGTTGTTGAGGATCTTGATGTCCGGGTCGCCCTCGGCGTACTCGAAGGTGTGCTGGAAGAACTCCCAGCCCTCCGGATCGTCGGTCGCCATCGAGCCGACCAGGGCGAGCTGCGCCTCCGGGATCTCCTTGGTGACCTCACGGTATGCGTCGATCACGCCCATCGGGTCCTTCCAGGGGTCGAAACGGGAGACCTGGGTGATCAGCGGCCGGTCGACGTCGATGCCGAACTGTTTGCAGACGAAGGCGGCGTCGTCGGGCGAGAAAGCCATGTTCTTCGGCGAGAGCGGATCGATCGCCGGCGGGATGATGCGGACGCCGTTGTGGCCGTCGACACCTTTGGGCACGTAGGTCGGCAGGTGCCAGACGGTCGCGTCGTACTCTTCGATCATCGGCTGCAGGCGCGCGATCGGCGCCGGGTTGGGCTCGGAGAGGTCGATGTGGCAGCGCCAGATCCAGTTGCGGCTCTTCTCCTGGGCGCCCCGCTTGAGGCCGATCGGCTGCGGGTCGTGGACGATGATCGTGTCCCACTCGCCCTGCAGGCCCTCGGCGTTGATCTCGTTGATCTCGTCGAACAGCGCCCATTCGGTGTCGCTCAGCGTCTCCTCGGCGCCCTGAAGCGAGTTGTGGAGCAGCTTGGTCGCGTTGTAGAACTCCTCTTTGCCGAAGATCACGTGCCAGTGGGCGTCGATGCCGATGTCGCGCATCAGCGGCACGATCGTGTAGAGGATCTCCGAGACGCCGCCGCCGAACGCGGTGGCGCTGACGTGCAGAACGCGGTGGCCCTTCATCGGCTCAGCCAGCTCGCGGATGCGTTCGACCGTCTCCTTGCCGGCGATGTGGGTGTAGTCGGCGAGGGACTTCTGGCCTAGGGAGATTTCCTGGAGCATCGGGGAGTTCTACATCGCCCGGCGGTCACTCGTCCTTTAGCCGCGCGGACGCTTGCCCAGGGTGACCTGAACTTCCTCGTGCTTCCCGTCGCGAAGGATGTCCAGCGTCACCTTGTCCCCCGGTTCGTAGAGGGAGATGAAGCGGGCGAGGTCGGCCGGCCCAACGATCTTGTGGCCGTCGATCGAGAGGATCACGTCGCCGCCGGTTTCGTAGGCGCCGGCCTGGAAGCGCACCTCCTCGTCGCCGCCGCGCAGGCCCGCCTTGTCGGCGGGGCCGTCGGAGACGACTTCGGCGAGCAGCCCGCCATAGTCGGTGTCGAGGTCGAGCTTCCGCGCGAGCTGCGGGTAGAGCGGCTGGGTGGTGACGCCGATGTAGGCGTATTCCGCTTCGCCCTTTTGTTCGAGCTGGGCGATCGAGCGCCTGATCGCCGATACCGGGACCGCGAAGCCGACGCCGGAGTTGGAGCCCGAGTTGGTCTCGATCTGCTCGTTGATGCCGAGGACTCGTGCGCCGGCGTCGAGCAGGGGCCCGCCTGAGTTTCCGGGGTTGATCGAAGCGTCGGTCTGGATCGCCCCCTCGATCTGGAACTTCGTCAGCGATTCGACCGAGCGATCGGTCGCCGAGACGACCCCCACCGAGAGGGACTGCTGCTCGCCGAAGGGGCTGCCAATCGCCGCCACCGGCTGGCCGACGACGAGGTCGTGGTCGTCGCCCAGCCGCAACGGATGGAGCTTGAATCCGTCGGGCTCGATTTCGAGCAGGGCGACGTCGGCGAATGGGTCGAAGCCGACGATGTCGGCGGGCACGATGTTGCGGTCGGGGAACTCGACGAAGACTTCCTTCGCGGGTTTGCGCGCGCCGCTCGATTCGTCGGTGACGACGTGGGCGTTGGTGACGATGCGGCCGCTGGCGTCGAGGACGAAGCCCGAGCCCTCTGCCGCCCCACCTCCACTGCCGAAGATCGAGCGGATCGTGACCACCCCCGGCGAAGCCTCCCGGTAGACCTGGGCGGCGTCGAAGCCGCGCTCGGCGGTCTCGACGATCACCTGTGGCGCGGGCTGAGTGCCGGAGGGGTCCGCCTGCGATGCGGATGAGCCGCCGTTTTCCGAGCCGCCGCAGCCGGCGAGCGCCAGGGCCAGCGCGGCTGCCGCGCAGAGCGCCCGGCCTCTCACGCCGCCGCCTTGGGCGACAGCGCCGCCGGTGACTTCGCGGTCTCAGCCCGGGAGCGCGGCAGGTCGAGGGTAAAGGCGGTGAAGCGCTTGCTGGAGGCGATCGCGACGCGACCGTCCATGCGTTGCGCCAGCTCGCGGGCGATCGCCAGGCCGAGCCCCGAGCCACCGGCGGAGTCGCCGGTGTAGAAGCGCTCGAAGATGCGGCTCTGAGCGCGCCGCGGGATGCCCGGCCCGTCGTCGGAGACGGTCAGCTCGGCGCGGCGGTTGACGGAGTACGTGGTCACGGTCACCTTGGTGCCCTCCGGTGTGTGCGTGAGGGCGTTGTCGAGCAGGATACGGATCACCTGGCGCACCCGATCGGGGTCGGCGCTGGCGATCACCGGCTGGTCCGGCGTGCGCAGCTCCAGTCGCGAGCCGTGGCGGTCGGCGCGCGGCCCGAACTCGCGTGTCACTTCCCGGGCCAGGGGACCGAGGTCGACGTCGCTGCTCTTCATCGCCACCGCTCCGGCGTCGAGCTGGGAGAGGTCGAGCAGGTCTGCCGTCAGCTTGGTCAGGCGCACGATCTGCTGGCGCATCGTGTGCACGAACTCGGCCCGCTCCTCGGGGCTGGGGTCCTCTTCCTCGAGCAGCTCGACGAAACCGCCGAGGCTGAAGATCGGCGTGCGCAGCTCGTGCGAGGCGTTGGCGATGAACTGCTTGCGGGCGCTGTCGAGCTCGGCGAGGCGCCGCTGCATCTCGTTGAAGGTGCGAGCGAGCTGGCCGAGCTGGCCGACGGAGGAGATCGGGATCGGGGTTTCGAAGTTGCCGTCGGCGACCTTGCGCGCAGCGTCCTGGAGGCGGCGGATGTTGCCTCCCGCCACACCGGCGTAGTAGACGCCGGCGGCGGCGGCGATCAGGACGGCGAGGAGCCCACCGAGCAGGATCTGCTCCTTGACCGCGCCATGGCCGCTTGCGGCGCCGCCGATTGCCACCGTGTAGACGTAGATCAGGAGTGCCGTTCCGGCGGCGATCGACACCGCGATCACCGTGATCCGGTTGCCCAGCCTGGTCAGCCTGAAGCGGCGCATCTACTCCCTGAAGCGGTAGCCGACGCCGCGCACGGTGAAGAGGAACTCGGGCTCCTTGGGGTCGCTCTCCAGCTTCTCGCGCAGGTGGCGGATATGGACGTCGACGGTGCGGGGGTCGCGGTACTCGGAGTCGCCCCAGACGTGCTCGAGCAGGGTCTCGCGGCTGAGCACGCGCCCGGGCGAGCGGGCGAGGGCGCCGAGGATCTCGAACTCGACGTAGGTGACGCGGATCTCCTCGTCGCGCAGGGTGACCATGCGGCGGTCGAAGTCGATTTTCAGCTCGCCGTGATCGATCGTCTCTTCGTTAGGCGGCTCGCCCGCCATCCGCGAGCGCCGCAGCGCCGCCTTGACCCGGCTGCGGAACTCGCGCATCGAGAAGGGCTTGGTGATGTAGTCGTCGGCGCCGACCTCGAGCCCGGCGACCTTGTCGGTCTCGCTGCCCTTTGCGGTCAGCATGATGATCGGCACCTGGCTGCGCGCCCGCAGCTCGCGACAGACTTCGACGCCGTCGAGCTTGGGCAGCATCAGGTCGAGGATGACCAGGTCGAAGCGCGCCTCCTCGAAGCGCTGCAGCGCTTCCCGACCGTCCTGGGCGGAGGTGACGTGGTAGCCGTCTTTGCGCAGCGGGTAGCTGAGCAACGTCTGAATCGACTGCTCGTCGTCGACAAGGAGGATGCGGGTCGATCCATTGGCCACGAAGAGAAGGGTATCTCCGCCGCCCATGGACAGATGTGTGAGTACCAAGTACTAAGGTTCCCGGGTAGGAAGCCGATATGAGGCGCAGGATGCAACCACGACAGCTAAAGAGCCTGGTGGACTCGGGTCATTACAAGCCCGAGCCGTCGCTGGTCGCCGCTGCGATGCTGCAGCGACGCGGCGTGCGGGAGCTGCTCACGAGCGAGAGCTTCATGCGAGATGGTCGTACCCCGCCGGCTCCAGAAGCCGGCCGCCGGGCAGCCTGATCTCGACTCCCGATCCGGCGACGACCTCGCCGATCTGCGTCAGCGCGATGCCCTCTTCCGCTTCGAGCACACGGCGCCGCGCGGCGGCGAGATGCTCGGGCGCGATGCTGGCCAGCAACTCGTAGTCCTCGCCGCCGCTCACGGCGAGCGCGTAGGGGTCGCGCCCGGTGGCTCTCGCCAGCTCGGCGACTCCTGGTGCGATCGGCAGGGCATCGCAGCGGATCTTCAGCCCGCTCCCGCTGCACTCGGCCAAATGAGCGGCGTCGCCACCCAACCCGTCGCTGAGGTCGATCATCGCCGACGCGCCTGCTTCGGCAAGTGCCCTGCCAGCGGCGAGACGCGGAAGCGGTTCGAGCTGGCGGGCTCGCTGCAGCTTGGAATCGGCGGGAGCGATCCGCTTGGCCAGTTCGGGATCCGACAGCAGCTCCAGGCCGGCGGCAGCGCCGCCGATCTCGCCGGTCAGCACCAGCGCGTCCCCGGGTCGAGCACCGGCCCGATCCACGAATGCGGCGGGACTGGCCGCGTGACCGACGACCGTGATCGCCAGGAAGAGCTCGCGGGCGCGGGTCAGGTCCCCGCCGGCCAGATCGGTGCCGGTGTCGCTGGCCAGGGCCAGCATTCCGTCGAGCAGATCGATGCACTCCTCCTCGCCGAGGTCGGCGGGAGCGCCGAGGACGACGTAGGCCTCACCGGGCTCGGCCCCCATCGCCGCCAGGTCGGAGAGCGCCGTCGCCAGGGCCTTGTGACCGATCTGTGTCGGCGTGGCCAGGTCGCGGCGGAAATGAACGCCGTCGACGAGTGCGTCGACCGAGGTCGCCGTGGCGCCACCCGGTAGCGAGATTGCCGCGTCGTCGCCGCTGCCGAGATGGATACGCGGCCCGCTGGCGGGTAGTCGCTCCCGTATCCGCGCCAACAACTCGAACTCACCCATGTCCCCATTGTCCCCGCTCGCTGGCCAGTCCCGTCACTAAGGTGCGGCGAACGTGGAGCGCAGCCAGCCCCTTCTACATCGCATCGGCGAAGCCGGCGCGAAATTCGGCACCAGGCCGCCGCGCAGCAAACGCGTGCGGCTGGCGATCCAGCTCGGCATCGCCGTGTTGGTCTTCGGCTTCCTCGTCCTCACCGTCGTCGACCAGTGGGCGGAGATCAAGGACAAGGGCGTCCACTTTCATGTCCTCTGGCTGATCCCGGCCTTCGTCATCCTGCCGATCTTCTACTCGCTGAACGCCGTCGGCTGGGACCTGATCCTGCGCTTCCTCGGCTACAAGCTCGGGGCGCGACGGGCGCAGGTCGCCTGGGGCCAGCCGCTGCTGGCGCGCTACGTGCCGGGCAGCGTGCTCTACGTGCTCGGCCGCGTGCTGCTCTCGGAGCGGGCGGGGGTGCCGCGCCGGCTGACGATCGCCAGCGTCGTCTACGAACAGGCGCTGCAGGCGACCTCGGCGATCATCGTTGCCGCCTACTTCCTGATCGATCACCCCGACCTGCACGGACAGCCGCTGCGCTGGGGGGTGCTGCTGTTGATCCCACTCGCGCTGGCGCTCCTGCACCCGCGGGTGTTCGGGCCACTGGCCAACCGCGTGCTGCGGGCCTTTGGCCGCGAGCCGCTGCCAGAGGTGATGTCGATGCGCGGGGTGATGGCGGTGCTCGGCTTCTACGCGCTCAACTGGGGAGTGATGGCGGTCGGCATCTACTGCGTGGCCCGCTCGGTCAGCACGATCTCGGCCAGCGACATCCTCGTCGCCGGCGCGGCGCAGGCCTTCGGCTACGTGGCGGCGCTGGCCACCCTGGTCGCGCCGGCAGGGCTGGGCATCCGCGACGCGGCGTTTGCCTGGGGCTTCAAGGTGGCGACGCCGGGCGACAGCTTCGCTGTCGCCTCGCTGATCGCGATCGTCGTGCGGGGGGTGTTGACCGTGGTCGAGATCCTTTATGTGGCGATCGTGACTGCTATGGGGCGGCGGGACGGGTGGTCGATTCACACGGGCGTATTGCACGCGTCGCCCGAGGAGGAAGCGGCTGCTGCTCGAGAGGGGTAGGAGCGGGAGGGGTCGGGTGCCACTCCCCGCTCAACTTTTTGGATGGTGCGGAGTCTGCTGGCGCCGCAAGGTGGACGCCCAAAAAGTACAAGCCGCGGGGAGCGGCACCCAACCCCTCCCGCCCAAGCCGCTACAGCGGGATGCGTGCCCCGAGCTGGTAGGCGGTCAACGCGAGCAGCAGCAGTTGGAGTAGGCGGTCGCGAGACAGAGCGGCCAGGGGGAGGGGCCAGAGTAGGTACCAAGGCAGGAGCCAGGAGGTGGCGAGGAGGAGGCCGGTGGTCGCCCAGGCGGTTGCGCGGAGCCAGTCGCCGCCTCGGTAGGTCCAGGTGAGGAGGTGGATGACCAGCAGGGCGTAGAGAGCCAGGGCGGTGGTGCGGACTGCGTCTGGATCGAGGCCGGTGAGTCGGGCTGTGGTGATCGGGATGCTCATGTAGCTGGTGCGGCCCTGGTTCTCGCTGGCCAGGGCGAATGAGTTGAGCCAGTGGTGGCCGAAGGTGGCGGTGGCGATCAGTCCGATGACGACAGCGGCGAGCAGGGAGCCGAGGAGAAAGCGACCGCGACGTGCCGATCCGAGCAGCGCGAAGGGGGCTGCGATCGAGGCTGGGGCCTTGACGGCCAAGGCGAGCACGAGTGTCGCGCCACCGGTGGCCTCGCGCAGGGAGAGAACCGCCGCGATGCCGAGCGTGACCAGCAGCACGGCAAGGGAGTCGTTGTGGGGGCCGCCCACCACGTGGACGAGAACGAGGGGATTGAGGGCGACGAAGACCGCAGCGCGCGTCGGGTCGATCCCGCGGGGGGGCGCGAGGTGCGCGACGAGATAGGCGGTCGCCAAGACGGCCGCGGCGGAGATCGCCTTGATCGCGTAGACGGCCGCTTCGACCGGAATCCAGGCGAGCGGATAGGTGATGAGGGTGAAGAGCGGGCCGTAGGCGCTGGCGGTGCTTTTCCAGGTGACATCGACGAAGGCCGGGTCGGCCTTGGCGGCGGCGGGGGCATGGAGGTAGGGGTTGAGGCCGTGCAGAACGTCGAGACGGGCGTAGTCGACGTAGCTGTAGACGTCGTGGGAGAGCAGGGGGGGCAGGCAGGCGAAGGCGGCGACGAGGACGACGATCGCCGTCCAGATCGGCCGTCGCCCCAGACGTGGGGCGAGCGCGAGCACGCCGAGGTAGGCGGCGAAGCCGCCCCACATCAGGGCGTAGGCAACCCCCGGTGCGAGGCTCAGCTATTCGCTCCCGGGTTCGTCCGCGGCACCGGCCCCGGCAACGCCCGCGGCTGGCGGCGGAGTCGGAACGGGGGTCGGTTCCTGTCCGGCCCCCGGTGCGTAGGCGTCTGGGTTGTAGCCGCCGGTCGCTTCTTCGCCGAGTTCCCTGGCGCGTTCGGACTCTTCTTCGGAGGCGCCGTAGACGCCACCGCTGTGGCTTCGCGGCGCGGCGGCGGTGAATTTGCCGTAGAAGGGCGCCCACTGGATCGGCGTCCTTGGCTCGCTGAATTCCTCGCAGGGGACTTCAGCGCCGGAGTAGAGCGAGTGCCAGATTTCGGCCGGGAAAGTGCCGCCGAAGACGGTGATGCCGTGGACGCTGGTCATTTCGATCGCGTTGGACTGCGGGTAGCCGACCCAGACCACGGTCGAGAGGTTGGGCTGGAAGCCGGCGAACCAGGCATCGGTCTCGCGGTCGGTCGTCCCGGTCTTGCCGGCCTGACCGGGGCAGCCGGTGTAGGCGGCGGTGCCGGTGCCTTCGGTGATGTTGTCGTGCAGCAGTCGCGTCACCTCGTAGGCGACGGCTTCGGAGATGACGCGTCGCGGCGGCTCCCGGTCGGGCCGCTCGACCCGGCCGCCGGGGAAGGCGACGCGGCGGATCGCCACCGGGTCGTGGCGGATCCCACCCGCGGCGAGCGTCGCGTAGGCGTCGGCCATTTCCAGCGGTGAGACGCCCACCCGCAGGCCGCCGATCCCCTCGGCTGGGATCCCGTCGAGGGGGCTCGTGATCCCCATCGAGTGTGCCGTTGCGGCCACGTCGCTCGGCCCGACGTCGAGGTCGAGCTGGGCAAAGACGGTGTTGTCGGAGGCGACCGTCGCCTGCTGCAGGTTGACCCGGCCGAGGTAGCCCTCATCGGCGGTGTGGACCTCCCAGTGCCCCCACTTGGGCAGGTCGAGGTCGAGCGGTTTCGAGGTGTAGTAGGTCGAGTAGGGGTCGATGCCCTGCTTGATCGCGGTCGTCAGCACGAAGGTCTTGAAGGTCGAGCCGGGCTGGCGGTGGCCCTGGGCGGCGAGGTTGAACTGGCTGTCGTCGTAGTTGGAGCTGGAGACCATTGCCTCGATTTCGCCGTTGCCGGGATCGATCGAGACGAGGGCCGAGGAGGGGTCGGTCGAGTAGGGGAGAGCCGAGCGCATCGCTTCCAGGCCGACCTCCTGGAGGCGGGGATCGAGCGTTGTGTAGACCTCGAGCCCGCCGTTGCGGACCGTGTCGACGCCGTAGCGGTCGATCAGCTCGTCTTCGACGTATTCGAAGAAGAAGGGCTCGCGGTGCTCGAAGTAGGAGCCGGAGACGTCGAGGCCGAGGCCGCTCGCCTCCGCCTCTCGCGCCCGCTCCGGTGGGACATAGCCGAGGTGGGCCATCTTCGCCAGCACCGTGTTGCGGCGCTCCCGCGCGGCGTTGGGGTCGAGGATCGGGTTGTATTCGGAGGGCGCCTGCGGCAGCCCGGCCAGCAGCGCGTTCTGCTCGAGGGTCAGCTTCCAGACCGGCTTCGAGAAGTAGATCTTCGCTGCCGCTTGCACACCGATCGCGGTCGCCCCTTCGACCGTCCCGTAGGAGGCGGTGTTGAGGTACTGGCTGATGATTTCCTTGCGCGAGTGGCGTTCGGAGTACTCGATCGCCAGCTGCGCCTCGATGATCTTGCGTTCGAGGTCACGCTTCGGGTTGTGGAGGCAGAGGTTGCGGACCAGCTGCTGGGTGATCGTCGAGCCGCCCTCGACGGTCTTGCCGGCTTCGAGGTTCTTCAGCGCCGCGCGGGCGATCCCCTCGGGGTCGATCCCCCCGTGCTCGTAGAAGCGCTGGTCCTCGATCGCGACGGTCGCCAGCTGCAGCTGCTTCGGGATCCGGTCGATCGAGACCGGCGCACGCGCTTCTTCGGAATCGATCAGGCCCAGCTTGCTGCCGTCGCCGGCATAGATGGCGGAGTTGCCGCCGCGGTCGACCTTCTTGCAGGTGGCGAGGGAGGGGGCGTCGGCGGCGACGTCGAGCACCCAGGAGGCGACGGCGATTCCGGCCAGGGCGACGGCCACGAGGACGCCGGCGCCGACGAAGAGCAGCTTGCTGCCAGCGCCCCCACGTCGCCGCTGACGTCGCCGATTGCGCTGCGCCATAGCCAGAGGGTACTTCGACCCAGCGCGCCCTCAGGCCTGGGTGTCCTCGGTAGAGAGGTTGTGGATGATCCCGTCGACCAGCATCTGGTTGGGGATCACGACCATGGTGCCGTCGCCGGGATTGACGTAGGTGTAGGAGAGGGTGATGTCGATGACCCGACCGTCGACCTCTTCGAAGCAGATCCGGTCGCCGATCTTGATCGGCTGCGAGACCGCGAGTTGAACGCCGGCGACCATGTTGCCGATCGTGTGCTGGGCGGCGAAGCCGACGATCGCCGCCAGGACCGCGGTCGAGGCGAGGATCCCGGTCGCCAGCCGCTTCAGCTCGGTGAACTGGCTGAGGGCGATCGCTACCACGACGAGGAAGACGACCAGGACGATGAGCCGGCGCAGGAAGCGCAGCCGCGTTTTGGTGGACCTCGAGACCTGTGAGACTGCCGGCGTCATGGATGCCACGGTATCCACAAAGCCCGCGTTTCCGTACGCAAACTGGGGTCCGCTCGCCGCGGTGCTGGGCGTCTTGCTGGCGCTGGGGACCGGGATCGTGCTCTCGGTCCCGGTGCTGATCGCCGACAAGCCACCGAGTGGCGGGGATCTCAGCGACGCCGCCAGCGCCATGGTGCAGGTCGCCACCGCGCTTGGCTTTCTGCTGGTGCCGTTCGCGATCGCCGCCGGCAGGGGCGCGACCGTCCGTGAGGCCACACGGCAGCTCGGGCTGCGTCGCTTTCGCCCCTCGGCGCTGAAGTGGATGCTGGCCGCGATCGGGGCCTACCTGCTCTTCGCGATCGTCTTCACCGCGGTCTTCGGCCAGCCGGAGCAGGAGGACGTGGCCGAAGCTTTCGGCGCCGTCCCGATACAGGTCCTGCTGATCGTCTTCGCTGCGCCGATCAGCGAGGAGGTCTGTTTCCGCGGCTTCCTCTTCGGCGGCCTGCGCGAGCGCATGCCACGGCTTGCCGCCGCCCTGATCAGCGGCCTGATCTTCGGCGGGCTGCATGCCACCACCGGGCTGAGCGCCGTGCCCGTGCTGGTCGCCTTCGGCTTCATCCTGGCCCTGCTCTACGAGAAGACCGGCTCGATCGTGCCGGGGATTCTCCTGCACATGCTGAACAACTCTGTCGCCCTGCTCGGCCAGTAGCATCCGCGCGGTGAAGCGCCACATCTTCTTCGTGCTCGTTCTCGGTGCGGCGCTGGCCGTTCCTGCTGGCGCTTCGGCAGCCGCTCCCAAAGCGCCCGTTGGTCCGGCGGAGGCCACCGTGAAGATCCGCCTCGGGCACCTGCACGGGGGCAAGACGCCGATCATGGGGACCGTTCCGGTGATCGGCTCGCTCACCCCGTTCGTCGCCGGCCAGCGCGTCGAGGTGACCTTCTACCGGGATGGCCACAAGCTGTTCGCCAGGAAGGTCGCGGTGCAGAAGGGCAAGGGCGGTGCCGGGGCCTTCCGCACCAGCATCGTCGTCCGCGAGGACGGCAAGTACGCCGCCGCCGCCAAGCACTTCGCGACTGCGGCGCTCGGCGCCGACAGCACGGTCCGCAAGAGCTGGCGGGTGAGCTTCCCGGCCCTGCACGAAGGCCAGTGCGGTGACGTCGTCGCCGGCTTCAAGAAGGCGATGCGGAAGATGGGCTACATCGCCAACAGCGGCGACTGCTTTGGCGGGAAGACGGCGCGCGGGGTGCTGGCCTACCGCAAAGTCAATGGCATGACGCGCAGCTATCGGGCTGGAGCGGGCTTGGTCAAGCGGGCCTTCGGCGGCAAGGGCGAATACCACGTCCTGCACCCCGCCGCCGGTGAACACCTCGAGGCGCCTCTTTCGAAGCAGGTTCTCGTCTTCGCCAAGGGCGACAAGCCGTTCGCCGTCTACCCGGTCTCCTCGGGCAAGTCCTCGACGCCGACGGTCACCGGGCACTTCACCTTCATCAGGACAGAACCGGGCTACAACTCGCACGGCATGTACTACTCGTTCTACTTCTACGGTGGCTACGCGGTGCACGGCTACGAATCGGTCCCCGACTACCCTGCCAGCCATGGCTGCATTCGCACCTTCATCGCCGACCAGCCGGAGATCTACAACCGGATTCACTACGGCGAGCCCATCTTCGTCTTCTGAGGGAGTGCGTGTGACCGGCGCATATCGGCGTCCTCGGTCGCTCGCATGCAGAGCACGCCACGCTCCCTGCGTCCTTGATCTGCTTGGTCACACGCACTCCCTCGAGTGACCGAAAGATCTTTGAAAGCGGTTCTCGTCGTAATCGCCGTCTGGCATGTCGTCACCGGGGGGTTGGCGTTGATCGCGCCGGACACGTTCTTCGATCAGATCGGGCACTACGGGATCGAGAACTCGCACTACGTCGGCGACGTTGGGGCGTTCATGCTGGCCTTTGGCGTTGCGGTGGGGATCGCGGTCGTGCGTCCCGCCTGGCGGGCGCCGATCCTCTGGCTGGGGGCACTCTGGTACGGCTTTCACGCGATCAACCACGCCTTCGACACGGGTGAGGCGAAGAGCGAGGCGCGGGGCTGGAGCGACACGCTGCTGATCGCGTTCGGGGGAGTGGCTTCCGCCTGGCTGGCACGGGTATCGGAACGGTTGAACGCGGCGTCCGACGAATAGGAGGCGAGCGATGAGGATCTTCGTAGCTGGAGCGAGCGGGGCGATCGGCAAGCCGCTGATGCCCCGGCTCGTGGCGGCCGGTCACGATGTGACCGGGACGACGCGGCGGGAGGAGCGCGCGGAGGAGGTCCGGGTGGCCGGGGCAACCGCGATCATCTGCGACGCGCTCGACGCGGACGCTCTGCAGGAGGCCGTCGTGGCCGCCGCCCCCGAGGTTGTTGTCCACGCCCTCACCGCGATCCCGGAGCGGATCGACTGGAAGGCGGATCCGCTCGCCGCCACCAACCAACTGCGGCTAGAGGGCACCCGGAACCTCATCGCCGCCGCTCGAGCCGCCGGCGCGCGCCGCATCGTCGCCGAGAGCGTCGCCTTTCTCTATGCCCCACGGGGAGACTGGGTGAAGGACGAGGAGGCGGAACTGTTCGTCGGGGCGCCCGGGCCGTTTGGCCCCACGGTCGATGCCCTCGCCGATCTCGAGCGACAGGTGCGCGAGGCCGAGCAGATGGAGGGTGTGGTCCTGCGATTCGGCAACCTCTACGGGCCAGGCACGATGTTCGCCGCCAGTGGCTCGCAGGCCGAGGAAGCGCGGCGTCGTCGCCTGCCGATCGTCGGCAAGGGAACCGGGGTCTTTTCCTTCGTCCATGTCGAGGACGCCGCCGCGGCAATCGTTGCCGCGGTCGAGCGCGGCGCCCCCGGCGCCTACAACGTCGTCGACGATGAGCCATCGCCGATGCGCGAGTGGGTCCCCGCCTACGCCCAGGTTCTGGGAGCGAAGCCACCACGCCGGGTGCCGGTATGGCTCGCCAGCCTGGTCGCCGGGCGCGCCGTCGCCGCGAACGCGGTCGAGTTGCGCGGCGCCTCCAACGCGAAGGCCAAGCGGGAGCTCGGCTGGCAGCCGATCTACTCGAGCTGGCGCCAGGGCTTCCGCGAGGCGCTCGGCTAGCGCGCCTCTAGGATGCTCGCCGTGACCGATCTCGCCGACGCCAAGCGGACGCTGCTCGCCGAGCTGCGCGAGCACTCCCTGGTGATCGGCGAGGTGACGCTGTCGAGTGGGGCGACCGCGCAGTACTACGTCGACGCCCGCCGAGCGCTGCTGCGGCCGGAGGGCTTTCGCGCCGCCGGCGAGTTGATTGCCGCCGCGGCAGTCGAGGCTGGGGCGAGCGCTGTCGGCGGTCCGGCGACCGCGGCGATCCCGCCGGCCTGCGCCGCCCTTGCGACATCGGCCGGCCAAGGGCTGGTCGGCTTCTTCGTCCGCGGCGAGCGCAAGGAGCACGGCCTGCAGCGCTGGGTCGAGGGCCCGGTTGAGCCGGGCGCCCGCTGCCTGGTGGTCGAGGACACGGTCACCACCGGCGGCTCCACGGCGCGCGCGATCGAGCGCATCGCCGAGCAGGGACTGAAGGTTGCCGCTGTGGTTGGCGTCGTCGACCGCCTTGCCGGCGGCGGCGAGAAGATCGAAGCCGCCGCGGCCGCGCCGTACCGCGCCCTGGTCACGATCGACGAGATCTACCCCGACCGACCCGATCGCGACTGAGCTGGAGCAGTGGAGCCCGACGCCGTCGAGATCCGAGTGCTCGGTTGCCTGGTCGAGAAGCAGCGCACCACGCCGGATGCCTACCCGCTGTCGCTCAACGCGCTGCGCCTCGCCTGCAACCAGGCGACCAACCGCGAGCCGGTGGTCGACTACGACGAGCAGACCGTGGTCGAGGCCCTGCGCCGCCTCGCCTTACGCGGCTGGACGCGCCTCGCCAGCGGTGCCGGCAGCCGTGCCCGCAAGTACCGCCACCTGCTCGACGATGCTTTCGGCCTCGACGCCGCCGAGATCTCCCTGCTCGCGGTGCTGATGCTGCGCGGCCCCCAGACCCCGGGGGAGCTGAAGCAGCGCGGTCACCGCCTGCACGACTTCGCCGACCTGGCCGCGATCCACGCCACGCTCGGGCGCCTCGTCGAGCGCGGCCAGGTGGCCCGCCACGAGCGGCGACCGGGCCAGAAGGAGGATCGCTACGAGCAGCTGCTCGGCGGCGCCGAGACGCAGTCTCCACCGTCAGTCGCGCCGGACGGGCTCGAGCCGCCGCCGGTCCCCGTTGCCGGAGAGGCTGGCGCGGGGGTGGGCGAGCTGGCCCCAGCCGAGGACCGGCTCACCCGTCTCGAGCGTGAGGTTGCCGAGTTGCGGGCGGAGCTTGCCGCCCTGCGGGCCGACCTTGGCGAGTGAGCGGCGTCACGAACCCTTAAAGGAAGGGCCTTGACCCACTGCTCTCGTGCGCTACGTTGAGATCTGGGCGTAAACGACCTGGTATTTCAAGCAGGGGAGGTAGGGGAGGTCATGTCCAGATTGCCCTCATCGCTGGGATTCTCGAGCCGTGCGAGTGCCGCCAAGATTCTGGTCATGGCGATCGGCACGACCATGTCGCTTTCGGTTCCGATCGCGTGGGCGGGGCCCGGCTACCAGCTGGACTCGCCCCCATCGATCTCGCTGGACGCGGAAATCCCAACCGGAGTAGCCGTGGACCAGGCAAGTCAGAGGATCTATGTGGCGGAGTTGAGCAAAGGCCTGATACCCAGGCTCTTGCCGGGTGAGATCGAGCAGCTCAGTGCCACCGGCGTGCCTACATCGAACTCGCCCTTCACCACCGGCGGTCAGGACTTCTTCAGCGCCGTCGCCGTCGACCCGACCACCGAAGGGGTCTACGCCTATCAGAGCGAAGCATCGACTCCGCTCGGGCAGAAAGGCACCCCGAAGCTGAGCCCCTTCTCCTCGTCCGGCGTACTCGGAACGTCTTTCTCACCCGCCGACTCTGGGGCAGAAGCGCTGGCCGTAGATTCCAGCGGACGGATCTTCTTCCCCAACACCGCGGCCGGCAGCGTCCAGATTTTCAGTTCCTCCGGCGCAGTCGAAGGCACGATCTCCTGCGCTGGGTGTCCGGCCGGCGGCTTCGAGGAACCGACCGCGGTTGCGTTCGATTCCGCCGGCAAGCTCTATGTCGTCGACCGGGGCGGCGATCGCGTCGTCAAGCTCGCTCCCTCGGGTGGCACATTCACATATGAGTCGACGCTGCAGAGCGGCGCGGGCGCGGTGGCGGTCGCAGTCGACACGTCTGACGACGACGTCTTCGTCGGCGACTTGGTTGGAAGCAAATATCACGTCGTCGCCTACGATTCCGCCGGCACGGAGTTCGATGATTTCGCCGCCGGGCTGGTCAGCACATCGTTGGTCGAAAGCGCTACCGGGCAGCTCGCCGTCAACGCGACCACCCATCGTGTGTACCTCAGCGACCCGGGCGGCGGCCAGCTCTGGATCTTCAAACGGATCGCCTCGATTCCGGCGCCAACCGTGAGCATCGCCTCCGCCTCCCCGGTGGGCCAGGTGGAAGCCACTCTCCGGGCCACGGTCAATCCGAAGGGGCACGTGCTCACCAACTGCCACTTCGAGTACACCAACCACGCCGACTTCCAGGCGAACGGCTATGCCAACGCCAAATCGGTTCCGTGTCCACCCGTGCTCGGTGGCCCGGAAAACACGCCCATCTCGGTGGTTGCGAAAGGCCTCTCCACCAGTACGAGCTACGACTTCCGCATCCTCATTGCCAGCCACGGTGGCTCCGCCGAAGATGGCGATCAGGCGTTCGAAACTCTGCCTCCGCTCCCACCGGAAGCCACGACCGGCGCTGCATCGGCGATCACCCAGACCACGGCGACCCTGGCTGGGACGGTCAATCCCCGCGGCGGGCCGATCTCCAATTGCCACTTCGAGTACACGAGCGAGGCCGCCTTTCAAGCGAGTGGCTTCACCGGCGCCGTGTCGAAAATCTGCTCGCCCACTCCGAGCGGCACAACCGGCGTTGCGGTCTCGGCGAAAATAACCGGCCTCACGGTCGGCGGCAGCTACCGCTTCCGCGTGGTCGCGACCAATAACTCCGGCACGACAAATGCCGTCGAGAAAACCTTCGCCGCGCTGGCGGACACCTGCCAAACCAACCCCGCGTCCTGCGCGCCGCCTCCAGTCGCAGGAACAACCCTTCCTCCGGTACAGCCCCCGTCCTTCACGCCTCCGCCGACCACGCCAATCAAGAAACCCCTCAAGTGCAGAAAGGGCTTCAAGAAGAAGCGGGTTCACGGCAAGGCGAAGTGCGTGAAGATCAAAAAGACGCAGCACAAGCGTTAACTACCGTCCACTGTCGCCCCCCCCTTCTTGGTGGGCCTCTAACCAAGCCCCGCTTGGGATAGACAATGACGTTTATAATGTCGCCGGGCTCGGTCGCGCCCTGTGGCAGAGCCAGTTTCCGCCCTATCCCTTAGGCAGGCATGGAAGACGCCGCGCGGCACCCAGACGAGTCTGCAGCTACTTTCGAGTCGGCTTTTGCTCGTCTTCGGGCTGGGATCGAGTCGGCATGCGGGGGTCAGCCCGACTGGCCTTCGGGGGTCGCCGGGGGGATTCGCGCGGCGCTGGAGTTCGCGGCCACCCAGCCAGCGGCGGCCAGGGCGCTCACGACCGAAGCGCTGGCGGCCGGCGGGCCGGGCTTCGCTCGCTACACCCTCCTGATCTCCTACCTGTGCGATCTGCTCGCCCCCGGCCGCGTCGAGCGTCCCGAGGCCGAGCGCCTGCCAAAGGAGACCGAGCGGGCCCTGGCGGGCGGCATCGCGATGCTGGTCGCTCAACGCCTGGACACAGGCAAGCACGCCGATCTGCCTGCCTTGGCGCCCGAGGCAACCCAGTTCGTTCTAACCCCTTACCTGGGCATCGACGAGGCGCGCCGAGTCGCGACGCAAGCCAATAACTGAGCCTTGGAACTCGCCCAAGGTGCCCTGACTGACTATGCCCCGAGCTGGATTCGAACCAGCGGCCTACTCCTTAGGAGGGAGTCGCTCTATCCAGCTGAGCTATCGGGGCCGGAAGGGCAAATCGTAGAGCTATTCGCTCGCGGCATCGAGGTCCTCTAGATCTGCGAGATCGCGGGTTCTGCCGGCCGCGCGCTTCATGGCCTTGAGGTCGTCGATTGAGCAGACAGCTACCTCGATTCCGAGGATCTCTGCCTTCGTGGAGCGTGTGTACAGGTCGTCGTAGCTGGGAATCCCATCGAGTCCCTGAACGATGTCCAGGCGACCGAGATCGGTCTCGATTGCAACTTGCTCGCCACCCGCGATCTGTCCCGCGATTGAAAGTTGGCTACTGAGGAAGGATTCGCCTGCGTGCACATGTCCGTGAATTGCCTCCGCAACCCCCGCGAGGCGTTTGAGGTTCTCTGCATCCTGGGCGACAACGATGTCCACGTCCTTGGTCCCGCGAACCACTCCCCACGCACCTAGGGCAAGGCCGCCGACTACGACGAACCTCACTTCCGCCTCCGTCAAGCGGCGGAGGATCTGGTCGAAGGCTGGAGCGTTCACCCGCGGCGGGCGGCGCCGGCCAATTGGAGCAGTTGGTGGCTCAGAGCGATGGTCTCTGCCAGGTTCACGCTCATCGGGCGCTGGGCGTCCGACTGCAGTCGCTGGACTCGGACTTTCTCGGCAGCAGAAGCAGCATCCTCGGATGCTTTTCCGGCCGGTTCGGGCGGTGCCATTTGGACACCGTAGCGGAGCAGGCGATGACGCCAACCATTTGGGCAGCGCTGTCAAATCTTCACCCAATCGCTCTATCCGGCTGAGCTATCGGGGCAGGGGTGCTCAGGCGTAGAGGCTCTCGGAGGCCAGCTCCTTGGCCCGGCGGCTCCAGAGCTTTACCTGCATGAAGATGTCGTCGCCGAAGCCCTCGAGGGCGTCCAGGGCGAGGAGGGTGAAGCGGCCGCTGGAGACGACCTCTTGGTCGACGGTCTCGAGCTCGAGTTCGGCGGTGGCGGCGACGGCGCCCTGGACGAGGGGGCGGCCCCAGACCAGGGTTACGGCGCCGGCGCGGCCGTTCTCTCCGCGCCAGCGGCCGATCACCTCGTCGTTGAGGTCGATCCTCCAGCCCGGGTTGTCCTCGGCGAGGACGTCGGTGAAGTCGACGGTGGCGCGGAAGTCCGACGGCTCACCCTCCTCCTCTTGGACGTAGGAGACGTGGCCGAAGAGCTCCAGCTTGCCCTCGGGACCCTTGACCCTGGCGGTTCCGGGGACCCAGACGCGACCGCCCCAGGCGCGCTCGGGGAACCAGTCGAGCTCCTCGGGCGCCTCCACACCCTCGGGCAGATCCTCGATCTTCTCGCGGGCCTCGTGGAACGCCTCGCCCAGCCGCTCGGCGAAGCGGCCGTGCGGGATTCCCTCCTGGGTCGAGTCGGCGATGAAGCGGGGGATCGGGCGGGGGTTGGGTGGCATCAGAGGCACTCTCGCAAATCTGACGCCGCCCGCTCCGGCGGGTAGGTGTTGATGTCGACGCCGGTGGCGAACTCGAAGGCCGCCTTGATCGTCAGGCGCGGGGCGATGTCGACGTGCCAGTGGAAGGCCTCTGCCCCGCGGGGGGCGGTGCGGATCCAGAGGTTGAGCTCGGGCGGGCGGTCGAAGCGCTTGGCGAGGAGGTGCAGGGCGGTGTGGATCATCGTCGCTCCGGCGTCGTCGTCGGCGAAGCTCGCCGCCTCGCGACGCGGGATGACACGCAGCTCGAAGGGGGAGCGCGAGGCCCAGGGGCAGATCAGTGCCGCCTCGTCGTCGATCGCGACGAGACGATCGCGGCGGCGGACCTCCTCGACCAGGACGTCGCTGAGCAGGCTCCCGCCGGCGGTGCGTTCGGCGTAGGCGCCCGTGCGCTCGCGCTCGCGGGCCACCGCAGCGGGCACGAACTCGAGTGCGTAGAGCTGGGCATGGGTGTGCTCCAGCGAGGCACCGGCTCCGCCGCCCTCGTTGACGATCAGCTGTACGTAGGAGGCATCGGCGTGGGTACGCATCCGCTCGCGCCAGGTGGCGACCGCGGCGGCAAGCTGCTCCTCGCTCAATTCCGCCATCGCGGTGGCATGCCGGGGAGCGTTGACCAGCACCTCGTGCACGCCGCTCGCGGGACGCGAGGCGAAGAGGTCGGGCTCGGCGGCGCGCCGCGACTCGAGCAGCGGGTCGCCGGCGCTGGCGAAGGCCCCGGCCTCGCCACCCGTGGCGCTGACGGCGCTCGCCCCGGTCTCGCCGCCCAGCGCGGGGTAGAGGTTGGGCACGACCCGCGTCGTCCAGCCCGGGCTGTCGGCAGGTCCGCCGCCGGCTCGCGTCGCGAAGACCTCGGGCGGCGTGCGGTCCTCCCGTCCCTCGCAGAAAGGGCAATTCTCCGGACCCCTCGGCTCGCTCGCGGACGTTTTGAATCCCTCGGGTCGGTCCGCACGGCCGGGCGCCAGGATCGCCGGCAAGCCCGAGAGTTGATCGATGCGCAGCTCGGGGCTACTCAAATTCAGAGCCGCGACCGAAATTAGCGCGAGGCCGGGAAGGTCGATGACCAAGCGGGACGGACACGAGACGGTTCCCGCGTAGCGGAGCTACGTGGGACACCGGGGAGGGGCCGGATCCGCGCAGCGTCACTCGGCCTTATCCGGACCGCGATCATTTCGGTCGCGGCTCTGCAGGAATGGTTCGATCATGTCCATCGGCAGCGGGAAGACCACGGTGGTGTTCTGGTTGCTGCCGATTTCCAGCAGCGTCTGCAGGTAGCGCAGCTGCAGCGAGGCCGGGTTGGTGCTGATGATGTCGGCGGCGTCGGTGAGCTTCTGGGCCGCCTGGTACTCCCCCTCGGAGTTGATGATCTTGGCTCGCCGCTCACGCTCGGCCTCGGCCTGGCGGGCGATCGCCCGCTGCATCTGTTCGGGGATTTCTACGTCCTTGATCTCGACCGCGGTCACCTTCACGCCCCAGGGCTCGGTCGACTCGTCGATGATCTTCTGCAGCTCTTCGTTGAGCCGCTCGCGCTCGGAGAGCAGCTGGTCGAATTCGGCCTTGCCGAGCACCGAGCGCAGCGCGGTCTGGGAGATCTGCGAGGTGGCGATGAGGAAGTTTTCGACCTCCGTGATCGCCCGGTTGGAGTCGACGACGCGGAAGTAGGCGACGGCGTTGACGCTGGCCGGGACGTTGTCGCGGGTGATCACCTCCTGCGGCGGAATGTTGAGCGTCACCGTGCGCAGGTCGACCCGGACCATGCGGTCGATCAGTGGGATCAGCAGGATCAGCCCCGGTCCCTTGGTCGCGATCAGTCGGCCGAGGCGGAAGATCACGCCGCGCTCGTACTCGCGCAGCACCCGTACCGAAGTGCCGATCGCGATCACGGCGAAGAAGACGATGATGATCAGGACTCCGAGCGCGGCGGCCATCAGCTTGCTCCTTCCTCGGCTTTGCCGGTGGGGGGCGACTCGGGACTCACCACGAGGGTCAGCCCTTCCACCGCCTCGACCCGGACTCTATCCCCAAGCCCGACCGGGCCATCGCCGCCCGCCAGCCGCGCCCTCCAGAGCGCTCCCTCGATCCAGACCTGGCCCTCGGGGTCGAGTGTGCTGCGGACCTCGGCGATCGCGCCGGCCAGCTCCTCTGAGCCGGTGCGGGCGGGCTCCTCGTGGGCCTCGATCACCTTGCGGGTGATGAAGTAGAAGGCGATCAGCGAGAGCACGCCGAGGGCGATCAGCGCCGGGCCGACGTAGTCGCCGGCGCCGCTGTCGGAGTCAATGGCGAGGACGCCGCCGGCGATCAGCCCCAGTGCGCCGAGCGCGGCCAGGACGCCCCCGGTGGAGAGCAGCAGCTCGCCGACGAGCAGCGCGATGCCAAGCAGAGCGATGACGACGGCTGTGTCCATGCTCCGATTATCCGCCTTCGTCTTTGCGGCCCGCGCCAAGCGCGTAGCGCTCGACGTCCGCCTGCAGGTCGGCGTGGTCGGTGTAGGGGCCCTGCTTGAGGTAGACCAGCTCGCCCTGGCGGTCGTAGTAGGCGGTGTCGGGGAGGCCGAGGGAGGCACCGATCTGGTTGCCGATGTCCTGGTCGGGGTCGGTGTAGCTCGGATAGGGCACCGGGGCCTCTTCGAGGAAGGTCTTCGCCGCGTCGTCGGAGTCCTGGCTGTCGACGCCGAGGAAGGCGACGCGCTTGCCGTAGGCGGCCGAGAGCTTCTGCAGGGTTGGGAACTCGAAGCGGCAGGGGCCGCACCAGGAGGCCCAGACGTTGACCACCACCGGGTATCCCTTCAGTGAGTCGAGCCGGCGTTCGTAGGCGCTCAGGCCGCCCGGCAGGAGCTGGTTGGCCTGTTCGTGCAGAGCGGCGAGTGAGGCGGGCGAGCCGGCCAACGCCTTCGCGTAGTCGGGATGCTGGCCACCGTAATCGCCGCCCCCGCCGGAGCCGCAGCCCGCAGCGCTGAGGGCCGCAACCGCGGCCAGCGCCAGGCCAATCGCGAGCTGTCGTCCCACCTTCTTCAATTCCTTGATTACAATACGTGCGTTGGGTTTGCAGCTGTGACTGCGGATCCAACTGCTGAGAGCGCCGGGGGGACGTAATAGACGCCGCCCGGCATCCTCGTCCTAGTGCCCTTTCCCACGTCCTGCGTGTGGCGGGGTCGGAACCCGAAAGCCTTCATGGCCAAGACCAGCGAAGTTGCCGCGCCAGCGGCAGTGCCATCCAGTGCCGACATAGAGCGGGCCGCTAAGTTCGTCCGTGAGCCCTTTCTGCTCGATGGCGAGGGGCCGGAGGCGCTCGCCCCCGGAACGGCGCGCCGGCGAGCGCTCGACGCCGCGCTGAAGGAGTTGGACGAAGGGGCCGAGGATCCCTCGATCCAGTGGCGCCGGGACTTCTCGCTGCTGCTGGGGCTGGAGCGGCTGCTCGCCGACGAGCCGCCGAAGCTGCGCGACGGAGCGGAACTCAACCCGCACCAGGTCGACGCGCTCTCGGGCACGCTGACCGAGCTGATGGCCGAGCAGCAGATCGCGATCGACGGCGAGGCCAACGGCAACGGCCCGCCCGCGGCCGCCGAGAAGGCGGCACCGGCGAAGCCCGTCGAGGAACCGGGAGAGGACGAGGACGGAGCCGAGGCCGATGGCGATGCCGACGAGCTCGAGGACGAGGACCTGGCCCCCGACGAGGAGCCGCAAGACTGGGAGGAGCAGGCCGCCGAGGACGACGAGGAGACGATCGAGGAGGCCCCTGAGGACCCCGGGGCGGAGCGGCGCTTCTGGTTCGAGCACGCGACCGGTGCCGGCAAGACCGTCGCCGCCGTCGGCTTCATCGACGCCTCGCGCACCGGCGGCGTGCTGATCCTCACCCATCGCCGCAACCTCGTCGACCAGTTCAT